>Ga0115002_10004420_pt1 | contig 17007 bp, 16 predicted proteins | sample ArcticOcean_MG_C_8_FD_89576 | JGI IMG/M metagenome (GOLD analysis project Ga0115002, IMG submission 89576) | Marine microbial communities from western Arctic Ocean - ArcticOcean_MG_CB11_86 | ecosystem: Environmental > Aquatic > Marine > Oceanic | place: Arctic Ocean: Canada Basin | collected... | reverse complement strand
GAAAGAAGATATTGTTATCACGGCACTGCCGTTTCAGGTATCTGGAGCAAAAGTTTTGGAACAGATTGCGGCCCAGATGCGTACCAAGAAATTACCTATGGTGGAGGATCTTCGTGATGAATCGGATCATGAAAATCCAGTGCGCTTGGTGATAACGCCCCGTTCAAATAAGGTTGATACAGAATCGCTAATGGGACATCTCTTTGCTACCACAGATCTAGAACGCACAATTCGTGTGAATTTGAATGTTATAGGGCTAGACGGGCGCCCTGTGGTCTTTGGATTGAAGTCGATGCTAGAGGAATGGTTGGCGTTTCGCATCGGTACTGTCAAACGGCGGCTTGCGTATCTCTTGGAGCGGGTTACGGACAGAATTCACATTCTTGATGGTCTGCTTATCGCCTATCTGAATATAGATGAGGTTATTAAGATCATCCGTGAGACGGACAATCCACAACTTACCCTTATAGAGAAGTTTAAGCTGAGTGATATTCAGGCTCAAGCGATTATGGATCTCCGTTTAAAACAACTGGCAAGGCTTGAAGAAATAAAAATCTGTGGTGAACAGAAGGCTCTTTCAGAGGAAAAAGCAGGTTTAGAAAAAATACTCCGCTCAAAAAATCGTTTGACAAATATGATCAAGGACGAATTATTGGCGCTTTCGGAGGAGCACGGCGATGAGCGTCGTACTCTCATCGTAGAGCGTAGTGCGGCACGCACCATCGATGAGGCTGAATTGGTAGCCAGTGAGCTGGTTACCGTTGTGTTATCCGAGCGAGGTTGGGCTCGTGCCGCAAAGGGTCACGAGGTAAATGCAGAGGCGTTGAGTTATCGCTCCGGTGATCAATTTTTGGCTGCTGTGATGGGTCGAAGTAACCAGCTTTCAGTTTTTATTGATAGCACCGGACGAGCCTACAGCCTATCAACTCATGCTCTACCCTCAGCTCGTGGACAGGGCGAGCCCTTGTCGGGACACCTTAACCCCCTAGATGGATCCAGTTTCAAGGCCGTACTGATAGGAGAGAATGATGCCCGATGGGTATTAGCCTCTTCGGCAGGGTACGGATTCGTTGTGAAATTAAAGGACTTACACTCAAGAAATAAGACTGGAAAATCCGTATTAACTGTACCAAAAGCCGCCTCAGTCTTACCATCTGCGGAAATTCAAGATGGTAATGAGTATCTTGCAGCCGTTTCTAGTGATGGTCGGTTGCTAGTATTTTCTTTGGGGGATTTGCCAGAACTTGTTCGAGGAAAAGGGAACAAGATATTGTCTCTACCGAAGAATTCAGATGTGAATATGGTTGCGATAAGCGCATTCACTGAGGGTCAGTCGATTAGGGTTATATCTGGACAAAGACATATGACGCTCAAGCCATCGGATCTAGACCAATATTTTGGGTGTCGTGGTAGACGAGGTGTAGCTCTTCCTCGTGGGTATCGGAAGGTCGACCGTTTGATCGTGGAGTGAAGGAGCATCAGGTAGAATAATGTTGGGGACTCAACCCAATTAGTCAAAAGCAAAAAATTGTTACTAATGGAACTTGTCATTTGCCAGTGGGCATGGAGGTAGGACGCATGAAATCAAGAGGTTTAATTCGTAAATTACTTTGCATATCAGTGTTTACTCTAGTGTATTCAAACGCTTCAATGTCGGAAACGATCGCTATGATAGGTACTGGCAATCTTGGTCGCGCCCTTGGGCCGGCATTTGCCACGTTGGGCCACGAAATTATTTATGGATCACGCAATCCAAACCGTACAGAAATTCGAGACCTGGTCGCACTCACAGGTAATGGTGCGTCAGCAACTGGGCAGCCAGAGGCGGCAGCTAGAGCAGACATAGTTGTACTAGCGGTGCCATGGAATGCAATAGAAGGTTTGATGAGCGCTTTGGGGGACTTGTCTGGGAAAATTATTATTGATCCAACAAATCCCAGGATGATTGGTGAAGATGGTTTAAGAGATTTTTCTGTAGCCCCATCTAATGCTGAATGGGTGCAGCGGTGGGCGCCTGGAGCAAAGGTGGTTAAGGCGTTTAATACGATGAATTGGGCTACGATGGTTGACCCTCAGTCCGCTGGCGGTTCTGTGGGCATTCCAATTGTGGGCGATGATGCCGAGGCTAAAACAGTGGTTGCCAGTTTGGTTGAAGGAATCGGTCTTCATCCTATGGATTTAGGACCACTACGTTATGCTAACGTCCTTGAAGGTATGTATATCGTTTGGGGTAATGCGAGAACATTAGGCACACCGTTTAATTATTATTTTCAACCACAAGAGAACTAAATGTCTGCTTAAGAGATGGTTGTTATTGGGTCCCAGTTGATCATAGTTCCCTCTACAGTGAGAGAATGCGCATTATAGAATTAAGCAATAATTTTTTTGCTTAGCCCGCCTGGCACTTCGCGAACTAACCGCGGAACCAGATAACCAGGAAGTCGATGTCTAAGTTCTGCTATGAAATATTTGGCGCGCTCTGCATCAACGTCAAAATGTGCTGCTCCCTCTACTGGGTCAAGAAGGTTTAGGTAGTAGGGCAACACGCCACCCTTGAATAGGCTTCGACTGAGGTTTTCAAGTTGGCTAACATCGTCATTTATGCCGCGGAGGAGTACTGACTGATTAAGCAACTGAGCACCACTTAACCTCAGTTTTTGTAGAGAGTCGTAAACAACCTCGTCTATTTCATTGGCATGATTAGAGTGAACAACTAGTACGGTTTTCAACCTGGTTTGAGACAGAAGTTTGAGTAATCCAGGGTCTATGCGTTCGGGAAGTATAATCGGAAATCGCGTGTGGATTCTCAGCGTTGTAACTGTTTTTAGTAATTCAACTTGTGATATTAGTTCTGCCAGACGACGGTTTGAAAGGGTTAGAGGATCGCCTCCAGAAAGAATTACTTCTGTAATTTGATCTTTTTTTTCAAGCTCGGCAAGCGCCTTTGCCCAGTTGTTCTTACTTGCGAGTTGATCTGAGTACGGGAAATGGCGGCGAAAGCAGTACCGACAATGAACTGGACAGGCTTCCGTAGTTATAAGCAGGGCGCGTCCAGCATATTTTTGAACGACACCATTTTGTGAGAAATCGGTTTCCAAAAGTGGATTGTGAGTGAATCCCGGCACATATAGGTGCTCCTGAGTTTGGGGAAGGATTTGCAGAAGTAGAGGGTCGTTAGGATCTCCCTTGCGCATCCTTGCAATAAATGAGTGAGGCACCAGTAGAGGGAAATCATTAGCCTTTGGATCAAATCCCTTAACGTTACTTGGGTTTAGTTCCAATATTTTTAATAATTCAGGAAGTCTACGTACCGCCATACGAAGGGCTTGTTGCCACCCTTCGGTATTGTTTTTACTAGCAATTTTCATATTAAAATCTTGGCCGTTTCCTATAGCAGACATTTAATCGAGTGTGGTTAGAGTTCGTTTCCTTTGTGCTTGCGGCTATTATTATCCGATTATTTTCTAATATATAAACTTAAAGATAAAAATGGCGAGCTATAACACCAGCGAATTCCGTGGCGGTCTTAAAATTATTATTGATGGAGATCCATGCGCGATCATCGAAAATGAATTCGTGAAACCTGGCAAGGGCCAGGCCTTTAGCCGGGTGAAATTTCGCAATCTAAAAACAGGCCGTGTTGTTGACCGAACTTTTAAATCAAGTGACTCGGTTGAGGCCGCTGACGTTCACGAACAGGATATGCAATATCTTTATACAGATGAAGAATTTTGGCATTTTATGGTTCCAGAGACGTATGAGCAATTTGTTGCTGATGCAAAAGCCATCGGTGACGCCAAACAGTGGTTAAAAGAAGAAGATATATGCCTTGTCACGTTATGGAATGAAGCACCGCTCCTTGTCACGCCACCCAAGTTTGTCGAACTTGCCATTGTTGAAACAGATCCAGGCTTACGTGGGGATACTGCTCAAGGGGGCATCAAGCCTGCGAAGCTTGAGACTGGTGCTGTAGTTCGAGTGCCTCTTTTTGTGGAAGAGGGAGAGGTGGTTCGTGTGGACACTAGAAATGGCGAGTATGTTTCGCGCGTTAAGGAATGATCAGAATCCTATCCCCAATCTATTTTATGGGCTAGTAACCATCTGCTCGGTGCGCAAAGCTCATCGTTTGAGCAAGATCGCCAAGGCCAGTAGCAATCGCGAGCAGTCTATCTAGTCCCACTGCGACGCCAGCACACCTTGGTAAGCCATGGGAAAGTGCTGATAAAAAGGCTTCGTCTATTGGTGGAACATGTTGCCCAGCTTTATATCGACGTTTCTGCTCAGTTTCAAAGCGCTTTCTTTGTTCTACGGCATCAGTTAGTTCATCAAATCCATTCGCTAGCTCTATGCCTCCTAGTAATGCCTCAAATCGTGCTGCAACCGGAGGAGTTCCTGGCTTGATTCGAGCAAGAGATGCTTGATCTTGTGGAAAATCATAGATAAAAGTAATTGCTTCTTTGTTTAACTGAGGAGCAATTGCTGAGCTGAATGCTAGATCAAGAGCTTCATCAGGGGCTAGATTTTTTGGTAAATCTAATCCTTTTTTCATAAGCTTCTGCTGGAGCATGGGCAAGTCAGATTGAATATCGATATCCAGAAACTCCAAAAATGCTTCACGGTATGTTATCCGTAAAGTTGCAGCGAGAGGTCGGAAAGGTTGCAATGCAATTTTTAGTAGATCCTCGACTTCGTTCATAAGGGCTACGTCGTCCCAACCTACCCGATACCATTCTAATAGTGAGAATTCTGGTTGATGCCAACGACCAAGCTCTTTGTCTCGGAAGGCTCGCGATATTTGATATATATCACCATAGCCAGCTGCTAATAGTCGTTTCATGGGTAGCTCGGGTGAGCTTGAAAGATATAACGATTTCTTGCTAAGAGATTGAACGCATGCGGCAATAGATTCTATTTGAAAATCTGTTACGCCAGCTTGAGACAGAGTAGGAGTTTCGACTTCTAATACATTATGGTCTGCAAAAAAAGCTCTGATTGTTGCCAGCATTTCAGCTCGTGCGCACACAGTAGCCCTAGTGGCTGTTGGCTCCCAAGTGGGAAAACTGCTCATGCCTGTTTAGGCGTTGATACCAGTGTGCCGATTCTCTCTGCTACGTTAATTTTCTGTCCCTGTTCCAAGCCAGAGTGCCAGATGAGTGTCTCTGGCGGCATAATCATGATTACAGTAGAACCTAAGTTGAACCTTCCAATTTCCTCGCCGCGCTCATATCGCTGCACTTGATTCTTATTTTCGTTCCAAACTTTAGGTTTGCCACTAATAATTTCACCAAGCCAACGTATGCTGATGCTTGATACGTTTAGTGCGCCGACAAGTACCAATGCCATTTCTCCAACGTTAGTTTCAAACCAAGTAATGACTCGTTCATTGTGGCAGTAAAGCCCTTGTATAGATGATGCAGTGACTTCATTCACGCTAAAGCGTTTTCCCGGAATATAGCGAGTTCGAGTTACTCTGCCGGACAGAGGCAGGTGCACACGATGGTATTGGCTCGGGGAAAGGTATAGCGTCGCATAGCTGACTTGTGTTAACTGGGCAAGGCCTGTTGTTTCTCCGAGGAGTTCTTTAACACTATAGCTAATACCTTTTGCTTGAATTAACGCTCCATTTTTAGCAACACCAAACTGTGTGAGATACCCATCAACTGGTGAAATTAATGTATTTTCATCTCCGGCCATTGGTCGGGCGCCATTTTTTAGGCCACGAGTAAAAAACGCATTAAAACTTTCATATTTAGCAGGATCTCCTTCCTGTGCCTCATCTAGGTTGACCCTATAATACTTATGAAACCACTTAATCAGGGGGTTTTTAAGTGCAGGCCAAGTGCATCGGGTGACGTGATAAATCACTATTGACATAAGTCGCTGGGGCAGAATGTATTGTGCCCATACTGCAAGTGAGCGTCTCATGATGTGGGCTGTTTTGAATGGCCTACTTTAGATTTGAAGTAGTGTTGACGGATACTTAGAAAGTCACTAGCGATCGTTTTAGCTTCATGAGGAGGACTAAAAACAGCAATCAATTTTTGTTCCGGGCTAATCACATAAATGGTGGGATTGTGGGTTACCGTGTAGAACTGTTCGCCGGGCTGGTGTTGGGTATGCACAAGTACACCGAGCGATTTTAGTAATGGGTCTAAGGCCTCTAATGATCCGCTTAAGCCTTGGAAGGTGGAGTTGAAGTTTTCAAGATAGTTGGTGATTGTTGAGGGATCGTCTCTGGTGTGGTCAACACTGATAAATACTACTTCTGGAACTGCAATTGTTGGTGTTGCCCAGTCATTATGCATATTAGCCAGGACGTTCAGTGTCAGAGGGCAAATATCAGGGCAGTGGGTAAATCCAAAAAAAAGCAGACTGAACTTTCCGCTTAGATCAGGGGTGTTAAAATGTTGGCCCATTTTGTCAATCAATTGGACCTTGGGTAACTGGGCGCCGCCTTCTAATAAGGTGGCAACCGTCGGTGGCGGCAGTTCACGTTCTGCAGTCAATAGCATGATAATCCCGCCTGCTAGAAGCAGGAACGCAATTATCAGAACTTTCGTACGGATATCACTCATGCGCCTTATTATCTCACAAGGAGTATTATTCGTGGTCAATGGACGTTTCGGAACTCAGACAAGCGCTTAAAGGATCGACTACACCGGCAGAATGGGTGACTTTAGTTGGCCAGTTTTTTGGGTTTCACGACCTATTTTATGGGCACGGCACAGATAATGCTTCAGATGAAGCTCATTGGCTTATTGAAGCGGCTAGCCGCTATGAGTCTGAAGGGCCTAATGCCCCTTTTTCATCAAAACTTGATTACGTTTTTAATATTGCGGTCAAAAGAGTGAACGAGCGTAAGCCGTTAGCCTATCTTTTGAATGAGGCATGGTTTGCGGGTTTGCCATTTTATGTCGATGAGCGTGTTTTAATTCCGCGGTCTCCGCTAGCCGAACTTATTGAACGACAATTTGTCCCTTGGGCCCGTCTCGAGCCAGGTGATCGTGTGCTAGAGATTGGGACTGGGAGCGCCTGCGTAGCCGTAGCAATTGCGCATCACTGCCCAGGTGTGTTGGTTGATGCTACTGATATTTCCACCCAAGCTCTGGCGGTGGCTAGAATCAATACTAAAGGATGGGAAGAACAGATTAGGCTTATTCAATCTGACCTTTTCTCCGCTATAGAGGGGCAATACCAAATCATAGTTTCTAATCCACCATATGTTGCGCACGATAGAGTGTTGGATTTGCCTGCCGAGTATCAACATGAACCGTCTCTTGCGTTTGAGGGAGGTAGTGATGGGCTAAGCATTGTTAATCGTCTGCTATGTCTTGCTGCGGAACATCTAACGCCTGATGGGCTTTTTTTCTTGGAAGTTGGGGAGTCTCAGTCGACTTTTTCCTCATCCCACATGAGATTGCCTGCAACCTGGCTAGACTTTGAGAGAGGGGGGGAGGGAGTTGCTGTATTGACGCGTGAGGAATTGACTGGATACTTAGCAGATCAGATCTCTTTCTAACACAGGGGTCTGAGGTTATCTGGGCGCAATCCAGGTAGCACTATCAGGACGACCATTTGATTATGGATGCCTGTTGAACCAAAGGATGGAGAAGATATGGCCGGTGATACATTCGGGAAGCTTTTTTCAGTTACTACTTATGGTGAGAGCCATGGTCCAAGTATGGGTGGGGTTGTGGACGGGTGTCCGCCAGGACTAGAGATTTCGGAAGACGATATCCAAGTGGATCTTGACAGAAGGCGGCCAGGTCGTTCTCGCTATGTTACCCAGCGCAAAGAGCCTGATCAGATTAAGATTCTCTCTGGGGTTTTTGAGGGCGTTACAACTGGCACCGCCATTGGTCTGGCAGTAGAAAATGTAGATCAACGCTCCCGAGATTACAGCAAGATAAAAGATACTTTTAGACCTGGACATGCTGATTACACTTACCAGCAAAAATACGGCATTCGTGACTATAGGGGTGGTGGACGCGCTTCTGCTCGTGAGACAGTTATGCGGGTAGCAGCTGGCGCCATTGCACGCAAATATCTTAAGGACCGATTGGATCTTCGTATCCAAGGTTACGTAGCGCAGCTTGGACCGCTTGTGCTTGGCGCGAATGATTTAGATGCGGTTAACGGCAATCCTTTTTTCTGCGCAGATCCGACTCGTCTAAGCGAGTTGGAGAGTTTTATGGATAACCTCCGTAAGTCGGGAGATTCGATTGGTGCAAGAATTAATGTTATCGCCTCTAATGTTCCAGCTGGTTTGGGTGAGCCAGTCTTTGACAAGCTAGAAGCAGCCATAGCCTACGGGATGATGAGCATCAATGCCGTTAAGGGCGTGGAGTTTGGGGATGGTTTTAACTGTATTTCGCAAAGGGGCAGCGAGCATCGGGATGAGATTACGCCTGATGGTTTTACTAAGAATTCTTCTGGAGGTACGTTAGGAGGTATCTCGTCGGGACAGGATATTTTAGTAAGTATCGCTTTGAAGCCCACCTCAAGTATTCAGGTGGCGGGTAGTACCGTTGATAAGTCGGGGGTCGCCACGGAGATTGTTACGTCAGGCCGTCATGATCCTTGTGTGGGGCTACGCGCAACGCCAATTGCAGAGGCAATGCTGGCTTTGACGTTAATGGATCATTATCTTCGTCACCGTGCTCAGAATGCTGATGTAATTTCCGTTACACCGAAAATTGGCGCAGCGCAGAAGAGTTGATTAATTTTTCTTAGATTAAGTTGGGGCGATTGTGTCTAGAACATATGATATTGCGATTGCAGGTGCCACTGGTGCCGTTGGTGAAGTGCTGCTGAGGATCCTGGAAGAACGAAATTTTCCGGTAGGACGTCTTTTTCCGTTAGCAAGTGAGCGTTCGGTGGGAGGAACAGTTAGTTTTCGAGGTGAGGAGCTGCCAGTTCAGTCGCTTTACGACTTTAACTTTGATCAAGTGCAGGTAGGATTGTTTTCTGCTGGCTCAGAAGTGTCAAAAGATATTGCGCCACGGGCAGCGAAATCGGGAGCCGTGGTCATTGATAATACCTCACAGTATCGTTATGACGATGATGTGCCTCTAGTGGTTCCAGAATGTAATGCTGCTCGAATAGCTGATCATAGGCGGCGAGGAATTATTGCCAACCCTAACTGTTCTACAATTCAGTTGGTTGTTGCTTGTAAGCCCATTCAAGATGCAGTGGGAATCGAGCGCATTAATGTGTCGACTTATCAGTCTGTATCAGGTGCTGGCCGTCTTTCCATGGAGGCATTAACAGAGCAAAGTCAGACTTTTCTTGCAAAAGGCCATGCGACAGATAATACGCAGGTAGGCCAGGAAAAATCCGTCGCTTTCAATGCGGTACCAAAGATTGGGCCACTGCTAGATTCCGGTTACACGCAGGAGGAAATGAAGATGGTTTGGGAAACTCAAAAAATTTTTGAGGACCCTGACATTAAGGTGAATCCGACATGTGTTCGGATACCAGTCTATCTTGGTCATTCTGAGGCTGTTCATATTGAGACACGAACGAAGTTAACGATCACGGAAGTTCATGAACTGCTAAATGCAGCGCCGGGAGTTACCGTTTTAGATGGTCATGGGCCCGGGGAATACCCAACAGCTACCACAGAAGCTGCTAACCGTGATGATGTCTTTATTGGAAGAATTAGAGAGGACATTTCACATCCAAGAGGTATAAACCTATGGGTAGTCTCAGATAACCTTCGTAAAGGTGCGGCTCTTAACAGCATTCAGATTGCGGAGATCCTAGTTAAGGACCATTTGTAGGCAGTCTTTTAGTAGTTAAATCAAGGGGTATTATGATCTGCGCTATTAGCCTTTTGGCTTGCAGGAATACGGTCTTTACGGCTAGTAGGGTGCCTCTTGTGCTAAGCATGGTCGTAAGTACTGTAGCATTATGGCTGTTCCCGTTTCCGGGATGGACTCTCAGCCTGGGAGATATCGAGTTACGGTCCAGCCTTAATCAACCTCTAGAGGCTGATATTTTTATCGTTTCAGCAACGCCTGAAGAGATAAGCAACCTTCAAGTAGCGCTTGCATCACCCGAAACGTTTGAACTGTATGGGTTAAATCGGTCAGATTTTTTGTCTGAGCTTCAATTTCAAGTAACGAAGAATGATATTGGTCAGGAGGTCATCCGTATCCTGTCTGAGAGTGATGTTACCTCCCCCTCCATGACTATTTTTTTGGACATAACCTGGCCAGGCGGCCAGTCGCTTAGTGAGTACACGCTTGAATTGAGAGCCGCTCAATCCTCTGGTATCTATGGCCCCGTTAGGCGGGGCGAAACTCTTTGGAGTTTAGCTGGCATTTACCTACCCCCAGGCATCATTGTTAACCAAATGATGATAGCGATGTACCGAGCTAATCCTGGTGCTTTTAACGGTAATATTAATCTTTTGCTAGAAGGTGCCTTGCTGCGGATTCCGGGGTCTAGTGAAGCGAGTCAAGTAGACCCAAATGAGGCGAGTCAAGAGGCAATACGACAAACTCAGGAATGGCAAGAAAATATAACCCAAACGGCAGGGTTGCTTCTCATGCCAGTAATCGATGAGACGAGCGCTGATACGGTCACGCCAATCAATCTGGAAACTGAAAATGCTGTTTTGCAGGGTGAGTTGACTGAGACGCAGCTTCTGCTGAGTTTGCGTAATAGTGAGCTTGCTGAACTTCAATCTCGTATCACAGCTATGGAGGAGCTTTCTGTAGGAGTAGCAGGTTCGAGTGGCAGTGATCTGACTGAGGTAATAAGCGGTACTGATAATTCATCCGTACCAGCTGTTGTAACTCTTAGGACAGGACAATCTACTTTTCTTTCTTGGGTTGGTGGGTTTTTAACTGCGCCGCTTCTATTGATAGGGATGGGCTTGTTTGTATTGGTGGGCACAGCGGTTTGGTATCTCAGATATAGGCAACGTGCCGAGATAACTGTCGCAGGACGTTGGGAAACGCTCGAAACTCATTTACCAAACAATATGTCCATTATTGAGAATGAGGGGAAGAACAAGACCACAGAGTCTGAAGTTATAGATGTAGGTATGAATCTTGACCTTGGTAGAGCTTACATAGACATGGGAGATTTAGAAGCGGCTCGTAAAGTTCTAGAAGAGGTTATTGAGGAAGGTGATGCCATCCAACAGAAAGAGGCTAAGACGCTCCTTGTGGGACTTCTCCTCAAGTAGCTGACTGGCATAATATCTGATATGGCGCGAATAGCCTTGGGGCTTGAGTACGATGGGACTGATTTCGTGGGTTGGCAGACTCAGCGTTCAGGGCGAAATGTTCAGGATGCTCTTGTTAAGGCCGCATCAGTTGTAGCGAATCAAGCCGTGTTGATATTCGGGGCTGGTCGGACAGACTCAGGTGTCCATGCAGCGTACCAAGTAGCACATTTTGATACCAGCGCAGTTCGTACCACACGGGAATGGATCTTAGGTATAAACTCATATTTACCAGATGACGTTGTCGTGCATTGGGCAAGAGAGGTTGATGGTCAATTCGATGCCCGTCGCTCAGCTTTGTTGCGACGTTATCGCTATCTTATAAGGGAGCGAGAGACGCGATCAGCTCTTTTTCGCCATCGGACTTGGTGGCTACGGCAGAAACTAGATTGCAGGTCAATGACTGCTGCAGCCAGTAGTCTATTGGGCGAGCAGGATTTTTCTGCATTTCGTGCTTCAGGCTGCCAGTCACATTCACCAATGCGTCAACTAGTGTCGGTGGGAATTCATCGGGTTGACGATTTACTTCATCTTGAGTTTACGGCTAATGCATTTTTACAGCATATGGTACGAAATCTCGTGGGTGTTTTGGTGGAGATTGGTAGTGGGAAAGCCAGGCCCAGCTGGGCAAAGGAGGTGCTCAATAGCCGTGATCGGAAAAAAGGCGGTGTGACAGCTCCGCCCCAAGGTCTTTCGCTTATTGAGGTAACTTATCCGGATAGATACGATTTCCCTCCTTCAACTGATGAAGTTACATAAAGAACACTCATAGATTAAAAATGACTACCCTGATGCATCTCTACCTTGTAAAATTGGCGTTGTCCAGGCTGTCTTTTCGTTATTATTCTCTCTTACATGAGTTGTCGGATCTTCTATGAGTTGGTTTGATAGGTTAATTCTTTCTCGAGTTAAAACCGTGCGGCCAAAGCGGTCGGTACCTGAGGGCTTATGGGTTAAATGTACGGGGTGCTCTGCACAGCTTTATCGGGCCGAGCTTGAACGTAATTTCCTCGTCTGTCCGAAGTGTCAGTATCATATGAGGCTTGGTGCACGCGAACGCCTAGATATATTTCTCGATGCTGATTCTGGACATGAACTTGCCAGCAAGCTGCTGCCGCAGGATCCTCTAAAGTTTAGAGATAGCAAGCGGTACAAGGATAGGTTGTCGCTCGCACAAAAAAATACTGGAGAGCGGGATGCCCTAGTGGTGATGGCTGGCAGTCTTAATGCTATACCCATTGTGGTAGCGGCCTTTGAGTTTCAATTTATGGGTGGCTCCATGGGTTCCGTGGTGGGTGAGCGTTTTCGTCGGGCGACAGACTATTGTATTGAGCACAGACGCCCCCTAATTTGTTTTACGGCCAGTGGTGGTGCTCGCATGCAGGAGGCGCTTTTTTCTTTACTTCAGATGGCTAAAACAAGTGCTGCGCTGGCGGAACTTGCTGAGGCAGGGTTGCCCTATATTTCAGTGATGACAGACCCAACTATGGGTGGTGTATCAGCCAGTTTAGCGATTCTTGGAGATATTAATATTGCTGAACCTAATGCTCTGATAGGGTTTGCGGGACCGAGGGTTATTGAGCAGACGGTCGGGGAAACTCTTCCGGAAGGGTTTCAGCGCGCTGAGTTTTTACTTGAAAAAGGCGTCTTGGATATGATTGTTGATCGACGTAAGATCAGAGACGAAATAACTGGGCTGCTTGCCAAACTTATGGATCGACCACACCCTACTTGAATGCTGATTTGCCTACGAAGTTATTAACCGTTGGCGATTGGCTTCAATGGCTGGAAACGCTTCACCCGAAAAAAATCGATCTGAGTCTTGATCGAGTGAAAACAGTTATAAAGACGCTTTCTTTGACAAACCTCACTTGTAAAATCATCACCGTTGGTGGTACCAACGGGAAGGGTTCTTGTGTGGCGTTGTTGGAGAGCATCTATCGCGAGGCAGGGTTTCAGGTGGGTACATATACCTCTCCTCATCTCTGGCGTTTTAACGAACGGATTCGCTTCAATGCTGTTGATGTTTCTGATGAGAAGCTAATAGATTTATTTGTGGCTATAAACAATGCTCGGGGTAATATTACTTTGTCTTACTTTGAGTATGCCACTCTTGCTGCGCTACTTTATTTTGCCTGGGAAGAAGCTGATATAGCGCTACTAGAAGTAGGGCTTGGTGGTCGTTTAGACGCTGTTAATGCGGTTGATTCAGATGCTAGTCTTTTGGCGAGTATAGCTATAGATCATCAGGAGTGGCTAGGTGAAACGCGAGAGAAAATTGGTTATGAAAAGGCAGGAATTATGCGCCCCAGAAAACCTGCGATTTTAGCTGACCGTGATTGTCCAAAAAGCGTAATAAGCTTTGCAGAACAGGCGCAAGCGCCGGTTAAACGGATAGGTTATGAGTTTGACGGTGCACTAGATAAAGTGGGTTGGATCTATAATGACGTCAATGGCGAAAAACGAGGGTTGCCTTTTCCTGCCTTTGGTGGTGATGAGCAACTGGCGAATGCTGCAGGGTGTGTTGCAGTAGTTGAGGCTTTGCAGCAGAAGTTGCCTGTAAGTAACAATGCTTTGGTATGTGGCTTGGAAAAAGCACAATTAAGAGCCCGTGCTGAGAGGTTGGAAATTGATGGAGTGACATGGGTTTTTGATGTTGCGCATAATCCGGCCGCAGCAATCACTCTTTCCAAGGTGTTAGATCGATACCCGGTCGATGGGAGAACTCTAGCAGTTGTAGCGATAATGGCCAACAAGGATTTGGTTGGTGTTTTAGCGCCGATGTTGCCAACGGTCGATGAATGGTTTGTAACGCATACTGAAGGTGAACGTTGTGCCTCTACAAAGGCGCTTGCAGAAGCATTAGGCGAGGGAGTAATGGTTACCAAGCACCCAGATATTGCTACGGCATGTGAGCAGGCTAAACGCCATGCAAGCCAAGGAGACCGTATATTGGTTTATGGTTCCTTTTATTTAGTGGGCCCAGCTATGTCGACTCTTGGGCTATACTTCGGCTTGACGTAGCCGGACGAGCTTATTGATAGATGGAACGAAGTTTAAAGGAACGGCTCATTGGCGCCGCGGTGCTAGTCGCATTAGCGGTCTGGTTCATTCCTTGGGTGTTGAATGGCCCAGTACCGACTGTGGATAGCGAGTCAGCTGCGAAATTAACTTTGCCTGTTACCCAAAGCTCTGGAGAGATTCGGACCCAGATCATAAATCTCGAAGGGCGCCGTGACCAGCCAACTCCATCATCTGTAAACGGTAGTGCTATCGAAGTTGATCAGGTAGTTGAGTCGACAAGCATTAACATAACACCCAAACCCGAACCCCAAATTAGTGCTCAGAATATTCCTCAAGAGGAAATTGAGACCTTCGCTATACAAGAACAGCCCGTCTCGCAAGTCTTGGGTGAGGAGATGTGGGTAGTACAGGCGGGAAGTTTTGGTGAGTTAGAGAATGCACAAAGACTAGCTGAACGGGTAGCCGCTGTTGGGTTTAACGCTAGTGTTTCCGAGTTTTCGACCAGTGATCGTACTATGTTCAGAGTTAGGATTGGCCTTGCATCTGCTCGCGTGGATGCTGAAGCTGTTGCTTCCTCTTTAGGAATACGTGGATTTGTCGTTCAGGTTGTTAGGCAGGACTAAAACATGCAATGTATTGCCGATGTCCTGGGTTGACGTAGTCATTGTTTCGGGTTGCTTTGCATCTGCTGGTCTTGGTGCCTGGCGTGGGTTCGTGAAAGAAGTGCTATCTTTGGTGACTTGGTTAGCTGCTATTTGGGTTGCTTGGCGATTTTCTTGGCTTGTAGAACCGATATTGGGTGAATGGATCGCTGCGCCAGAGCTAAAGCTGTGGGTAGCTAGATCAGGAATTTTTATTGCGATTATGGCGGCAGGAGGAATCTTATCTTGGCTGATTCGGAAGATTATTAATCAGACTTTTTTGAGTGGTATAGATCGGCTGTTAGGGATAATTTTTGGATTAGTCCGCGGTGTACTTATTGTGGGGTTAGCGGTGATCCTGTTGAGGTTTTTAGGGCTAGAAGAGGATCCTAGGTGGCAAGAAGCAAGGTTGAAATCCTATGGTGATCGTATTGCGGAAAGTATTCTCCATTATGCAGAGTTGGGCGGTCAGTATGCTCAGCAACAGAAATTGGTATAGATAAGGCTTATGTGTGGAATTGTTGGAATAGTCGGACAAGGGGCGGTTAATCAGTCACTCTATGACGCTTTGAGCAGCCTCCAGCATAGAGGCCAGGATGCCGCTGGAATAATGACTGAGGATGATGGTCATCTGCATTTACGTAAGACTAATGGCCTAGTTCGAGACGTCTTTCAAGAGCAGCATATGTTGCGTTTGACTGGTAACGTTGGGATAGGGCACGTGAGGTACCCAACGGCAGGTAGCTCAAGTATGTCTGAGGCTCAACCATTCTATGTTAACTCTCCGTATGGAGTTGCACTTGCCCATAATGGAAATTTGGTGAACACAGATGAGCTTAAGCGGTTAGTCGTTCAGAATGATCATCGTCACCTGAATACCGATTCAGATACAGAAGTATTGCTTAATGTGTTTGCTCATGAGCTTGGGCAATGGTCTGGGAAGGTGCTAACACCGACCGCAATTCTTAATGCGGTGGGTGAAGTCCATCGGCGATGTTCAGGTGCATATGCTGTTGTTGCCATGATTATTGGCTACGGTATTGTGGCCTTTCGCGACCCCAACGGTATACGACCTCTAGTGTTTGGCTCAAGAAAGACTGCTGCTGGAGTAGAGCGAATAGTTGCCTCCGAGAGTGTAGCGCTTGATGCCCTTGGCTTTGCATTAGATCGTGACCTATTGCCAGGCGAGGCAATTTTTATTGATAAGAGGGGCGAGATCCATAGCCGCGAAATTGTTAAAAAACAATCTTACTCCCCTTGTATTTTCGAGTTTGTGTATTTTTCCCGCCCCGATTCAATTATTGATAAGTTATCGGTATATAAGGCTCGGCTGCGTATGGGTGAGAAGCTCGCAGAAAAAATTCTCTATTTGCGTCCTGATCACGATATCGATGTAGTTGTGCCAGTGCCAGATACATCTCGTACTGCTGCCGTGCAGGTTGCCCATGAACTAGGGGTGAAGTACCGAGAGGGATTTATTAAGAATCGGTATATTGGTAGAACGTTTATTATGCCAGGACAAGCGGAACGAAAGGCTTCTGTGCATCGAAAACTCAACGCTATTGATCTTGAATTTCGTGGAAAGAATGTTCTTTTAGTTGATGATTCAATTGTTCGAGGTACAACATCTCAGCAGATCATCAATATGGCTCGTGAGGCGGGAGCTAAAAAGGTTTATTTTGCTTCAGCCGCCCCCCCGGTCCGTTATCCAAATGTTTATGGAATCGATATGCCCGCGGCAAGTGAACTTGTTGCTAATGATCGCACTATAGAGGAAATCCAAAAAATCATTGGAGCGGACTGGCTTGTATATCAGAATCTTGAAGATCTTGAGCAAGCGGTTTATCACGAAGAGGCGGATATAGATTTTTTTGATACGTCCTGTTTTTCAGGAAAGTATGTGACGGGGAACGTTAGTCCTGCATATTTAAGTCAATTAGAGACTGCGCGTTCAGATACTGCGAAAGCTGATCGCGCCGCTATGGTTAGAAACAACGAGGATAGTGACGATTTCCCACAATCTACAGGTGTAATTTAGTGCGATTTTGATGCGCATTGCGTGTATATTCATCAGCCTAGTGAAAGTCGATCGGCTAACTTAAAAAT
>Ga0115002_10004415_pt1 | contig 17010 bp, 11 predicted proteins | sample ArcticOcean_MG_C_8_FD_89576 | JGI IMG/M metagenome (GOLD analysis project Ga0115002, IMG submission 89576) | Marine microbial communities from western Arctic Ocean - ArcticOcean_MG_CB11_86 | ecosystem: Environmental > Aquatic > Marine > Oceanic | place: Arctic Ocean: Canada Basin | collected... | reverse complement strand
CGATGGGCATCCCTGGCAGTGTGATTGACGCCATTCTGCTCGGTGCAATGATTCTGCACGACCTGCAACCGGGGCCGTTGTTGTTTCAGGATCATTCCGACGTGGCCTACACGATTATGTCGACGTTTTTCTTCGCGAACATTGCCATGTTCGTCATCATGATCGCCTCGCTGGGTCTGCTGGCGAAACTGGCGTCGGTGCCGCGTGCGTTGTTGATTCCGATTGTGTTGGTGTTCTGCGTGGTTGGCTCGTATTCGTTGTCGAATCGAATGTTCGACGTGTGGGTCATGCTGGCGTTCGGCGGGATTGGTTTCGGGATGGAACGCCTGAAGATTCCGCTGGCCCCGTTTGTGATCGGGTTCGTGCTGGCCCCGGTGGCCGAGAAGAATTTGGGGAAAGCACTCATGCTGCACGACGGCAGCTACCTGCCCATGTTCACGCGCCCGCTGTCGCTGGTGTTTTTCAGCGTGGCGATGGTGCTGCTATTCCGCCCGCTATGGCAACGCTGGCGGGAACTGCGCGGGCGAGGTGTGACGAGTCGTTCGCAGAAATAATACCAGCCCGCAGCGCAAGCGAGTGAGTAAACCGGGACTCACTCGCTTGCGCTGCGGGCTGGTTGCGTGACGATTCGGTCCGCATTTCCCGTCACTTCTGCGACTGCAGAAACGCGAGCAAGTCGCGAAGTTCGTCGCGGGTGAGTGTTTTGTCCAACCCCTTGGGCATGATCGACGTCTCGGACTCCTTCATCACTTCGATCGAACTTTTCGAAATACGAATTTCCGCGAGGTCGGTGGATCGCAGCGTGATGGTTTGCGGAGTCTCCCGTGTGATCACTCCGGTGTAAATCCGGCCCGCATCGGTCGCGATGACGTAAGAGCGAAATCCCCGTGCGAACGTGGCGGAGGGGAACGCAATCGCCTCGACGAGATCTCGCCCGGCGCGAATCTTGCCGATGCCGGTTAGATCGGGGCCGACCTTGCCTCCTTTGCCGCCAGCTGTGTGACAAGCGGCACAGGCTGCTTTCTTGCCGTGGAAGATTGATTTCCCTTTGGTCACATCTCCGTTGGCGAGAAGGGGCGTGAGTTCGTCCATTCGCTGTTTTTGCTTCTCGGGAGACTCACCGGGCAATCGTCGAGACAGCTTTAGCGCTTTGCTACGCACCAAGTCCGGGTACTCTGCCACTGCCTGCAACAGGCCGCTCCGCGTCAAGGTGGCAATACCCTGTCCGGTTCGCCTCTCGTCGAGCTTCCGGATGAGTTTGAGGCCGACCGATTGGGTCTTGGAGCGAGTGTAGGCATCAACGAGAACCGGTAGCGCCATGGGACTCGCAAACGGTAAACTATTGGCAAGATCGGCAAGTTGAGGGTCGGTAAGCGGCAGGGCAGCCAGTGTTCGAGCGGCGGCAACCTGCTGTAAGGCGTGAACTTGCGAATTGAATCGCCTCGACAGAAATCCAAAATCGTCTTCCGAGACGCTCTCAGTGCGCGCGGCCATTGCCTGCAATGCGGCAATGCGGATTCCCGCCAGTTGACCAGCATCGGAGATGAGTTTTCGCAGGTCGGTATCAAAAAGGTCAATTCCGTGAGCCAACATGATGTCGATTGCCTGCTGGCGCACGCTAGGATCGGCATGGGTCAAGTGCTTACCGGCGGAAGCGACCCAGGACTTGGGCAGCTCGGTTAGCTCGGCTCGTGCGATAACTTCCAGTAGCACAAGTCGCGCCGCTGGTGAGGCTTGATCGCCGTCGAGTGAATCGACGAGGAATTGCTGCATGATCGGGTCACTCGTTTGTGCGAGTAGAAAACCACGGAGTGTCACCACCCGCTCGGGGGCCGGGTTGCGATCGGTCATCCAGCCAGAGAGCAAGTCGAAGGTGGCTTCCGACCAACCGGTGTGTTTCGAGATGACGGCCAGCGTTCGTTGACGCAACGCCGGGTCTTCGGTGTCGAGCAAGGGTGTGACAAGCTCGCGGGTGAGTTCGCCGTTGTCCATTTGGTCCAACGCAATCAACGCACAACGCCGAATGTGTGGGATGCGGTCGGCGAGGTAGGGCAGGCAGGCTTCCCGTTCGGCGATGCGAATCAAAGCGAAGATCAGTGAGTGTTCGAGGAAGCGGTCTTTCTCGGCCGATCGCAGGCTTCTGAAAATCGCCTGCGTAATGTCGCCACGGTAACCGTCACGTACACGCTTCTCGCCTCGCATCGCGATGCGTCCCAACGCCGTGGCTGCTTCGCGTCGCAGGGCGGGTGATTGCTTTTCGTCGAGCAGGCGGATCAGGCCTGGAATCGAGCGGGCGTCGTGACGTATCCCCAACGAACGCGCTGCGGCGATACGCACGCTCAAATGTCGGCTGGACAACCCAGCACGCAAGTAGGGTAAAGTGCGATCACTTTCGATGCGTGACATGGCCCACACGAAGTTCCGGCGTGCGGTTTCGTTGGCTGTTAAATCGAACACTTTGACGAAAGCAAGGAACGTGGAGTCGGCCAACTGCTTCTCGTCGAGTTGTGCGAGGCGATCAGTGGCTTGCTCTCTTACGGTTGGTCGGGGGTCGCCCAGATGGGCAAGCAGTGTTTTTGGTGGAGCCTTGTCGAGACCCAGCGCCAAGCCGCGTGGGGCGTTGATCGGTTCAGCCTCGACACGGCTCACACGATAAATCGCGCCGAGCACATCGGGTTTGGCGATCTTGGATGTCGGGCAGCCTTTGCGGAACCAGCCGCCGGTGTCGATGACGAGCAGGCTGCCGTCGGCGTCTTCGAGGGTGTCGGTGGGGTGAAAGTCGGGATCGTCACACGTCAGGAAATCTTCTGCGGTGCAATGAAATGTCGCCCCGTCGCGCGTGAGCACATGGCGTTGCACGCGGCGCATGTTGAATTGTGTGGAGAACAGGTTCCCCGAATACTCTTCGCCGTATTGGGTGCCGCTGTGGATTTCGAGGCCGGACGGGGCGTAGACGCCCATCTCGCAGAGTGCGGGGAGCAAGTCGCCTGTTTGTTTGAGTTCGTTAACGACCGACATCACGCGTTCGTCGTCACGGGGAAAAACGCCCCCTTCGATGAAATGCAGCAGGGCATCGCGTTTGCCGTCTTTGGGGACAGTGAAGAAGGTCATCGTGGTGATGATTTCGCCCGTCGGTGTGAAGATGGCTTCGACAGGGTTATCGAACCCACCGCCGGCGACGCGTTCGAGTTGGGTGCCATCATGTCGGAACCGCCACAGCCCGGCTGCTTTGCCTTCGGTGATGGTGCCGTCATGCTCGATGCGATGTCCTTTGCGACCGTGGTTCAGATACAACCAGCCGTTGGGTCCGACGAACGGGCCGTGAATGCTGGCCGCGTTGCCGGTCCAGCCGTAGCCGGTGACGATGATCTTCTTCTCATCCGCTTTGCCGTCGCCGTCGGTGTCTTTCATCATCCAAACCGCCGGAGGCGAAGCGACGTAAACGACATCGCGGTAGCAGAGCACGCCCATCGGCAACGTGATGCCTTCACTGAAGACCACGCGGCGATCGAAGCGACCATCGCCGTTCGTGTCTTCCAGTCGGACGATTTTGTGAGGTTTGACCTTGGCGAGTTCCTCGGCTCCGAAGTTCACGCCAGCCGAGTCGACAACGTACAGCCGTCCTTGGTCATCAAAACTGGCATGCACGGGCCGCTCGACCAACCCCGGGCCGGCCACTTTCTCGATGCGAAACCCGTCGGGGACAACCGGCATCGCTCGGTCGGCTGCGGTGACAGCCGACGTGATGAACAACCCGAGACAAAACGCGGCGACGGGACAGTATCGAACGAGACGACTCATGGCATGGCCCTGCGTGGGGAAACCGGGAGCTGGCGTCCCCTGACGGTATCCCAGCAGCGGAATTCGATCAATGGCGTTCCAGGTTTTTCGGTTTGGCGAACCGTCCCAAACTCCTCTTCCGTCAGACCGCCCGGTCGCTAGAATCGCCAGCGGTAATACATGACGACTGCATCAAGGAGGAAAACGGGTGCTCGAACTGGCAGCGCAGATTGACGAGGCGATCAACTTCATCCGCACGAAATACGAAACCACGCCCCGCGTGGGATTGATTCTCGGCACCGGCCTGGGTGGGCTGGCCGAGCAGATCGAAACCGACGTCACGATTTCCTACGACGAGATTCCCTACTTCCCCCGATCGACGGTCGAATCACACAAGGGGCAACTGGTTTGCGGGACGTTGTCGGGTCAGCCGATTGTCGCGATGGAAGGTCGCTTCCATTACTACGAAGGCTACTCGATGCAGCAGGTGACGTTCCCCGTGCGTGTAATGCGAGCGTTGGGAGCCGAGATTCTCGTCGTCACCAACGCGGCCGGCGGGATGAATCCGCAGTTCGACCTGGCCGACATCGTGCTGATCGAAGACCACATCAACCTCATGCCCGACAATCCGCTGCGAGGCGTCAACGACGACAACCTGGGGCCGCGATTCCCCGACATGTGCGCCCCGTATGATGCAGCGCTCCTCAACATTGCGCAATCGGCCGCCTTGGAATTGGGACTGCCCGCACACAAGGGCGTGTTCGTTTCGGTTTCCGGCCCCAACCTGGAAACGCGAGCCGAGTATCGCATGTTGCGCGCGATGGGAGCCGATGTGGTTGGGATGTCGACGGTCCCCGAAGTGATCGCCGCCATCCATGCCGGGATGCGTTGCGTGGGGTTCTCGATCGTCACCGACATGTGCCTGCCGGATGCGTTGGAACCAGCTGAGATCGAAAAGATCATCGCCGTTGCTGGCCGGGGTGGAGAACATTTGGCGCGGTTGATTCCGGAAGTGCTGGCGCGGCTTGATTGAGTCGACTGTCGATATGAATTGACAAAAAGAATGGGCCGCAGATGACGCCGATTAACGCGGATTTTCGCTGACTAAATACTGAAATGATCCGCGAACGAAGTCAGAGTGCCGAAAGGCCCGCGGGCTATTCTCTACACGGATTGCGTTCAAATTGTGACATGGCCCTTGTGAATCGCCCCCGCTGCGGGACACAATCGGACACGTTCAACGACCTCTTCTCATGGAAGGCGGCGCGTGTCTGAAACGTCTCCCCCAACGCCCGAGTCGACGAAGACGATTGTCGACCCTTACGCACGGACGGCCGAGCATTTCGTCGAACCTCCGACCAAGTTTCTCGACACGCTGAAACATCTCGGGCCGGGGATGATTCTTGTCGGGTCGGTTGTCGGTTCGGGCGAGCTGATCATGACGACCAAGCTCGGTGCGCAAACCGGGTTCGTGTTGTTGTGGTTCGTGCTGCTTTCCTGTGTGATTAAAGTCGTCGTGCAGGCCGAGTTGGCCCGGCATACGATTTCCAGCGGTCGCACGTTTCTGGATGTCTTCAACTCCCTGCCCGGACCGCGCGGCAAGCGGCCGATCTGGCTGACGTTGGAATGGCTGTCTGTCGTTATTGTTTCCTGCCTGTTGGCGTTGGCCGGCTACACGCAGTTGGGCAAACTGGAAACGGTGGCCGAGTCGACTCGTTCTCTGATGAGCGTTGGATTGCTGACGTTGCCGTTCGTCGTGCCGACTTTGTGGGCGGTCGCGATCACATTCCGCAGCCGACGTCCTACCGGAGTCAGTACGTCGTCGGGAGATGTGGCGCGTCCGGAACTGAACTGGTTTACTTGGTTGTGGCTGTTGACCACGCTCATCATGTTCATCAACGGCGGTGCGATTCTCGGCGCGGCCGGGCAGACAGTGCAACTCGCATTCCCGAACGTGTTCGCAGAAGGCGGTTCAACAATCTGGGGCTTGGCCGTTGCCTGTGTTGCTGCGGCCCTGTTGCTCGGTGGTGGGTACCAGTTACTGGAGAAGATCTCCGTGGGACTGGTCGCCAGTTTTACGTTGATCACCGTCTTCTGCACGATCCTGCTGCAAACAACCGGATTTGCGATCACACCGGCCGACATTCAAAGTGGGCTAACGTTCGACTTGCCGACGTCGCTGACGGCTGGCGTGATTCTCACCGGCCTGGGAATGTACGCGGGCACGGGGATCGGCACGAGCGAAATGACAGCCTACTCTTATTGGTGCGTCGAAAAAGGCTACGCCCGAAATGCCGGCGAGCGGGAACCGGGCGAGGAATGGCCACGTCGGGCGCGGGGCTGGGTTCGGGTGATGTACTGCGATGTGTTTCTCACCATGCTCGTCTACACCGCCAGTACGATTTGCTTCTACTTCCTGGGGGCTGCCGTTCTTCACGCCCAAGGTCTCGACCCCAAAGGCGAACACACCCTGTCGGTGCTGGGCAACATTTACACCAGCACGCTGGGAAGCTGGGCCGCCACGCTGTTTATTGTGGGGGCGTTTTTCGTGCTGTTTTCGACAGTGCTGTCTTCCGTCGCCGCCGGCTCGCGCGTACTGGCCGATGCGCTGTGCGTGATGGGCATTATCGACGCTCGCGACTATGCGGCCCGCGTTCGTTTTACGCGAGTGTTCGTGTTCGTCGCGTTGAGCCTGTTCGCCATCACGTATTCGATGTTCGAGAACCCGCCCGTCATGCTGATGATTACCAGCATCGTCTCGGTGGTGCTCTACCCCGTTTTCGGTTTGGGAGCCATCTGGTTCCGTCACCGCGATGTCGACCCGCGCATCACCCCCGGCCGGCAGACGACGTTCTGGCTTTGGGTTTGCGGCATCGCCATCGCCATCATCTCCCCGGCGGCCGCGTTTCTTGCGATAGCAATCGAAGCGGGTTGGGTGACGATTGGATCGTGAGCGAATCCAGCCATTGAATGGCCCGCGGGCCTGTCGGCACGCTGACTTCGTTCGCGGATCTTCGCGGATTAGAACCAAGTATTATCAGTGAAAATCTGCGTCCATCTGCGGCTACTTCTTCCTTTCCTGGTCTTGCACCGCAAGTTCTCTGCGCTCTCTGAGTCCTCTGTGGTGAAAAACACATCCGCCCCGTGATCTTCGCCATCCCGGTTTCTCCTTGAACTCCGAATCCCGCCGACGCACAATGGGGCGCGAGTCGCGTTGCCTAATCACTACCCACCAACCACTACCCACTAATTCATGATCTGCATCTCAGTCACTCCCGAATCCCGTCGCCTGGCCAAGGTCGACATTCTCAACGCGGCCCGTCAATGCGACTTGGTCGAGGTTTGTCTCGATCATCTCGTGAAAGAACCCGACGTGGCAGAGATGCTCGAAGGGTTCGACACGCCGATCCTTGTTTCCTGTCGCCGACCGGAAGATGGGGGAAAGTTCAAAGGAACCGAGGAACAACGGCTCGGGTTACTCCGGCAGGCGATTGTGGCTGAGCCGGATTACATCGAGTTGGAATTCGACATCGCCGACAAGATTCCTCGCTACGGCAATACCAAACGCGTTGTGTCGTACACGAAATTGAATGAGGCGCTGGGCAACGTCGATTCGATTTACGAGGAAGCCGTTGCGCGGAAGGCCGACGTTGTCAAGTTCACCTGGAAGACCGACACCATCGACGAAGCCTGGGCCATGCTGGCGGCCATCAACAAGAAACGCGAGCAACCGGTGGTGGGGTTGGGCGTTGGCAAGTCCAGCCGGATGCTTTCGATTCTCGGCCTGCGATATGGTGCTCCCTGGACTTACGCCGCGTTGGAACGTGGTATGGAAGCGCACAAAGATCAGGCCACGCTGTTTGAACTCGACGAAGTTTACGACTCGTCCCACATCAATTCCAAGACGCGCTTCGTCGGATTGATCGGCTTTGGAGACCGCGAGGCGACGAGCGTTCGCATTTTCAACAGTGGGTTCAGCCAACTCGACTTACCGACGCGTTGCCTGCCGATTCACCTTGGGCGAACTGACAAAGTTCATCAAATGCTCGAGGTGCTAAAGATCAACGCGCTGGTTGTGAACCCTGAACTGGGGCCGAAAGCACTCGTGCTGGCAGACACCGTCGATTCCGCCGCGCGGCAGGGTGACTGTGCCGACCTGGTCTTCAAACAGGCCGACGGCTGGCATGCGTATAACATCGTCTGGAAGAACGCATTGCGTGCTCTCGAAGAGACTCTTGGGAAAAGCAGCTCCGACGAACGCCCGCTCGACAAACGCAATATCGTCGTCATCGGGGCCGGCGGTCTCTCGCAGGCGATCGCCTACGGCATCCAGCGACGCCAAGGCGTGCTTTCGATTGCCGCACCGGACGACGACGAAGCCCGACAAATCGCCCAGATGTTCGGCGTGCGACACATCCCGTTCTCCTCGCTTTACGACAGGCTGTTCGATGTCGCCATCCTGGCCGATTCCTCTTTGAAAGGCGGCAGCCATCGCGACGAACTCAACCCCACCATCTTTCGCCCCGGCATGACCGTCATGGACGTCAGCCGCATGCCCGAAGAAACCGACTTGCTCGGCGAAGCCCGCCAACGAGGCTGCAAAGTCGTGGAACCCAAAGACGTCTTCATCGCCCAGGTTTCCAGCCAGTTTCAATCGATGACGGGGCAGGAGTTACCGGCGGAGGCGGTGGCGAGCGTGCTCGGGTAAGCGGAGAATGGGAATGAACCGCAGCTGAACGCAGATTATCAAGGAGACAATACAAATCTTGTCTGCGATGATCCGCGTACGAAGTCAGCGTGCCGCCAGGCCTGCGGGCAATTCTCACTTGTCTCTTCGCGACTTTTTGCCAAATTCAGACACTGACAAAGTACGAAATGTCTTCACATCGAGCTGTGAAGGCCAGCCGAACTTGTGACGTTCGTGCGCGGGTGGTTATCCTACGTGGGTCGCGCGGAGGGCGTGACATTCCGATGGTCGATCGCCACGAACGGATTCGCCCTGGCTATGGACGACATGTCTCACGGATTACTGCTCGCACTGACACTGGGAATCGGCGGGCTTGGGTTGTATCTCAACCTGCCCTGGCATTCGCGCCCGATTGTCCGTTGGTCCGGCGCGGGGTTGATCGGGCTGGCGTTGTATGGCTTGGCACGTCGGCTTGTTCTTTCGATGGGAACCGACCCATTCGTCGTGACATTTACCGGGACGGCCTGCGTTGTCATCGCGGCTGCGTTGCTGACGGTGACCAGCCCGACGGTGAAACACGCGGCGATCGGCTGCGTGCTGCTGGCCGTGTCGAATGCCGTGTTGTTGTTCCAGCAGAATGCAGCGGTCTTGGCGGCAGCTGCTGTCGTGTTGTCGGTCGGTGCGATTGTGTTGCCGCTTCTGCTTTCATCCGATACCGAAGCAAACGCTAAAGCAAATGACGATAAGCCGTCGATGCACGAACCGGGATTGGCCTGCGTGACGGGCGTTTTGTTGGCGGGCGTGTTGATCGCGTCCTTCAACCGGATTGATTCCTCAGACTTGGTGTCGGGAAAGGCGAGCGAGACTGTTTCAGTGACTCAGCAAAGCGGACTGGTGCAGAACGAGTTCGAGGTGTCTGCTTCGGCTTTGTGGATTGTGGGGCTGCTGGCGTTCGTTTCGATTGCCGGAGCCACTGCGGTTTCTCGTCGGGTGGAGAGCTAACTCGTGTTGGCAGTACACGATCATCAATTGCTGGCCAACTCGCTGACGGTGGGGGCGTTGTTGGTTTCGATCGGCGCTGTCGGCTTGGCGTCGCGTCGCGGAGCGGCGTTCGCTTTGCTTTCGGTGACCATCGTGTTGCAAGGCGTACTCCTCTCGTTGGCGTCGCTCGGTTTCTTTCACGGAAATTCCTCGGGGCAAACGGTCGGCCTGTTCGGGCTGGTTGTTGTCATCTTCGTGTGCGCGCTGGCACTGACAATGCGGTCGAGAACCTCACGGTTGAAAGCCTCGAACACCGACGTCGTACAGGGAATTTCGGAACCAGAGGAACGTCATGGTTGATGCGCTGACCATGACCGCCTGTCTGTTACCGGTGCTTCCCGGCGTGGCTGCGCTGGTGATTCTGCTCGCTGGCCCGTCGCTGTCGGCGTCTCGGTGCCGGACGCTGTTGACCGTGGGATTGGGATCCTCGCTGGTTGCTCTGATCGGCTGGACGGTCATGGCCATGTCGCGAGGCGATGCGGGGCTGACAATCGAACGCGTGTTCCTGTTCCGATGGCTGGCTGTCGGTGGCACGCCGGAGGTCGACGTTTCGTTTGCGTTGCTGTTCGATCGGCCGGCGATTGCGCTGGTGGCCACGCTGCTGGCCACGGCGATGTGTATCGTCTGGGGCGGAATGCGGGACGAGCCTGATGCGGCGATCGTCCGTCGATTCACGGTGTTGGTCGGGCTGACGACAACGACGGTGACTTTATTGGTGCTTTCCTCCAATCTGCTGCAATGGATGATCTTCCAACAGGCAACGCTACTGGGGGCGGCATTATTGGTCGGCTTGCGAACGACCGTGAACGCCAGTGCGTTGGCGGCCCGCAAGGTGTTTTTGGCGAACCGAGTGGGAGACGTTCTGTCGTTGTTGGGCATCCTTCTGGCGTGGACGACTTTCGAGTCGTTGGACTTCGCAGTGATTTTCGGCGAGGGAGGTCGCGCGTCGGTCAGCTTGATGCAGTTGCTCGATAGCAATTTGCCAAGCCGCGAATTGGCGGGCAATCAAGCGACGATCACGGTGATTGTGTTGTGTCTGTTCGCCGGTGCGGCGATTCGGTGCGCACAGTTTCCGCTGTTTGGGTGGTTGCAAGACGCGGCACGCGGGCCGGCGTCGGTGAACGCGATCGTGCAAGCGGTGTTCGTCGTTCCGACGGGCGCCTGGATCGTCTTTCGCAGCGCCCCGCTGTTGGCGGCATCGCCGATGGCGTGCGGTGTGGTGGGGTTCGTCGGTGCGTTCACGGTGCTGTTGACGGCAGCGACAGCCGTTGTCGAGACCGACTCGAAACAAGTTCTCGCCAGCTTGTCGGCCGGGTGGATGGGTTTTGTGTTCCTCGGGTTGGGAACCGGAACGGCAACCGGGCTTGCGGCGGCATTCGTGTTGATGTTGCTGCATTCTCCTCTGCGTTGCGTTCTCTCGCTGGCGGGTGCCGACCGATCACTCGACGTTGCCAAACTATCATTGATGGTGGAAGTCGACAGTGTGTCGGGCAAGACGGGGCCAGTTGCGATGGGGGTGTTTGCCCTTGCGACGGGCGTGCTTGTTTCGGGGGTGTGTGGTCAGCATGCGATTCTCGCAGCCAGTTGGTCAGAGCCGTCGACCCGACTCCTCTTTGCAAGCGTCGTCTGTGCAGGCATCGGGTGGTTCCTGCAATCGCTTGCTGTCTCCCGTTTGTTCTTCGTCGGTTTCGGTCGTCAGCCGTTGACCTCGCAACCCGTGTTGACGGCATCGTTGATTGGGTTAGGTGTGACGTCCATTACGATCGGCCTGCTGTTGGGATTGGCTCCGGAATGGGGCCTGGGGAATACGTCCGGAAGAATGATCGCTGGGATCGGGCCGGAAGTGTTGGTTGTTTTGTTGGGAGCCATTCTGTCCTGGATGGCCTACTCGCGGCCTTCGCCTTGGCCCGAACGAATATCGACCGCGTTGGATTCGCTGGTTCGTTCGAGTCGCCGTCGATTCTATTTGGACGACGTGAGTTTTCTGGTTTTCGCCATGCCTGTTCGCGGATTGGCCCAACTGTGCCGGTTTGCCGATTGGTTTTTGGTCGACGGCCTGGTTGTGGGGTTGCCTTCTCGGTTACCGGTTTTTGTGGCCGGTTTGTTCGGGCCGTTGCAGCGTCACCCCGTGCAATTTTATGTGCTGGCAATCTTATTGGCGTTGGCGGCTTTACTGATGGTTCTCGCGAATCCTTGAACGAACAAAATAGAACAAATCCCAGAGACAACCGTGCGTGCTGACGATGAATGATTTGGGCCGAGTTGCGGTGAATCGATGATCGAACGATTACTGAATACACTCCGCGACAATGTCGCGCTCATGATGACGGTGCTCCCGTTCGTCGGGGCTGGTCTTGTGGCTCTCTCCGCCCGTTTGGGGATCGAGTCGATACGTCGCACGGCGCTCACGAATGTCTTGTTGACCGCGTCGCTGGCGGTGCTGATGGTTGCCAGCTACGACCCGGCGGCACGCTATCACAACACGAAGTCGAAAACCGCTGACGGTCCGCCGCGAACCATTCAGATGATCTCACGCGTTTCGTTATGGGGCGGGGCGGGTGATGACGACACCCCCGTCGTCGGCTTCCCTGCAATCCGCTGTGCGCTGGGGGTGGATGGTCTCAGTTTGTGGATGATTGCTCTCGTTCCCTTCGTGATGATCCCATCTGTTCTGGCGGGGCCGAGCCGGGATTCGGATCGGCCGGCCGCCTTCTATGCGCTGTTGCTGGTTGTCGAAGGTGCGACGATCGGTGCCTTTGCTGCCTTGGATGTGATTTCGTTTTGCGCGTTTTTAGAACTGGCGCTGCTTGCGACGTATTTTCTGATCGGCGGTTGGGGAGGCCACGAACGGCGGCGCATCGCAACGAAGTTCTTGTTATGCAATCTTGCCGGTAGCCTGCTTGTGTTTGTGGGGTTGGCTGGTCTGGTGACGTCGCACTACTGGATGTCGGGGTTGATGACCGGTGGCGATCCGCAAATAACCTTTTCCATTGCCCGACTAACACACCGCGTGGCGTATTGGGCGCGGCTGGAAACTACGGCGGAGTACTGGGAATCGGTGTCCCGCTGGGCGATTCCCGCGTTGCTGGTTGGCTTCGCGATTCGCATGCCGGTCTTTCCGTTTCACACTTGGCTGCCCGGCTCGAACTTGGAATCGCCCAATGCGGTGTCGGTGTTGTCGACTGCGGTGGGCATGAAGGTCGGCGTGTACGGCATGGTGCGTTTCGTGTTGCCGTTGTTCACCGCCGGGGGGGCTTTCAACGGGCCGGCACCCAACGAGTCGATCGCGTTTCTCACTTCAACGGTGATGACGGTCGCGGTTGTGGGCGTTGTCTTCGCCGGGTTACTCACGCTGGGCCAGGGTGACCTTTCCAAACTGGCCAGCTATGCCTGCGTCGTGCAGATGGGGCTTTGCTTGGCGGGTCTCTTCTCGTTGAATACGGCGGGGGTGACCGGCGGTTGGTTGCTGGCGATCGCTCATGTGCCGGCCATCGCGGTCGTGCTGTTCCTCACGGGAATTTTGGAACGCACCTATCAGACCCGCGAAGTGACGGCGATTTGCGGGTTGGCCGCACGGTCGCCACGGCTGGCAATTTGCTACGCGATCGGTGCGTTCTCGCTTGCCGCCGTTCCGTTGCTGGGCGGGTTCGCGGGACAATCGTTGGTACTGTTCGGCCTGTTTCAGGTGAGTCCCAAGCTCACGATCTGGGCCATTCTGGGTTCGTTCTTGTTGGTCTGGGCGTTCGCTTGGCTGATGCAGCGGGTGTTTCTCGGGCGCTTGCAAGAACCGTTACCCGACGCGGGACTGTTCGAGAAAATGCAGTCGTCCGGCAAACCCGGAGGGAACGTTGTCTTCTCGTTCGCCGTCACGGGCAACAACGAAACGCCGAGAGATTTGTCTCGAAGTGAACTCGCATCCGTGCTGCCGTTGGTTGTCATCATATTCTGGATAGGAATCTATCCGCAGTTCTTCGTGGATCGCATGCGACCCACGTTGGCACCGTTGCTGGCTGGTGATCCGCATGCTGTCTCGGCGATGGATGATTCTCAGCCGTCGAAACAAGAATTAACCACTAAGGCTCGAAGGCACAAAGAAACCGACTGGCCACAAAAAGGCACAAGAGTCACAAAATAGAAAATAATTTTGGCATGTCGTTGAATGACCCACATTCTGATATTTCAGCCTGACAGACCACTAGGCTTTGCTAGAGAACTCAAGTTAACCCGACGCGTAAGCGAGGGACGCAGGATAATCGAGCCTCATCCCTGCGTCCCTCGCTTACGCGTCGGGTTATGATTCAGACTCCGATGGCGATTTTCGACAAAACTTAGTGATCCCTTAACACCTCTTTGACTATTGAAATCTGATTGCGGCAATGACTGCCAATCCGTTGTTACCCGAAATCGTGATTGCCTCGACGGCATGCCTGTTTTTCGTCGTGGGTTGTTTCGTGCGCCGGAACGCATTGTGGGGCGTGTTGGCTGTGACGACTTTGGTGGTCGCCGCAGGGATCTTGTGGTGGGGACCGATGGACTCTGGTCCTTCAGTGGATAGCGGTTTGATTCTCGACGGGAAGGCCACCGTCTTTCGTTGGTTCGGTTTGCTTGTCGGCCTGATGTTCGCGGCCTCGGCGCTGCGAAAGGAGCGCGAATCGTCGGTCTCGGCGGAATGCTTTGGTCTGCTGATGCTGGCGGTCACCGGATTGATGCTCACGGCCACGGCGGGTGATCTGCTGGTGTTATTCTTGTCTCTGGAACTGGTGGCAGTGCCGCTTTACGTGTTGATGTGGCTTTCGCGCGCGGAGACCAGTGCCGAGCAAACCGCCGCCTCACAGGACGCGGCGCGCATGCATTGCCTGCTCGGCTTGCTGTCTTCTCTCGTGTTGCTCTACGGCTTCGGTCTGTTGTATGGGGTTGCGGGAACTATTGATCTGATCGAGATGTCTCAGGCGACCGGTTCAGAGAGTGCTTCCCATGCCAACGGCTTGACGGTTGCCGGCGCGAACGCATTGGGTGTGGTGGCGCTGCTGCTGATTCTCGGCGGACTCGGAATGCGCATGGGGATTGTTCCGTTTCACTTCGGGCAGGTTGATGTGCTGGAAGGAACCACAGCCTGGAACGCGGGGTTGTTATGTGTCGTGCCACGCATTGCGGCTTTCGTTGCGGCCATGCGTGTGCTCATCGATGGCATGCCCGACTACGAACGCACGGGGCGTCTCGCGGTCATTTTATTGGCAGCCGTCACGATGGCTGTCGGCGGGGCGGCCGCGTTACGTCAAACACGCTTGCGGCGCATGCTGGCGTACATGGCGACGGCACACATGGGATTTTCGCTGATGGCCTTCGCGGCCGGTTTCGGAAACCAAACCACCGGCGAAGCGGCCTGCGTGGTGTGGTTGGTCGTTTACGGAATCTCGATCGGAGGACTGTATGCGTTTCTCGCCTACCTTGAGAAGACCGAACGACGCGTGGAGCACATCGAAGATTTGGCAGGGCTATCTCGCGACGAGCCTTGGGCGGCTGGCAGTGGTGCGATCCTGCTGGCGAGCTTGGCGGGCCTGCCGCTGACGATTGGTTTCTGGTCACGCTGGAGTGTGTTCACCGCCGCGTTGTCGACGCCGGTCGATCCGCAGAATATTTCGCTGGCGGGCGTTCATCCCGGATTTGTTCTGCTCGCGTTGCTGGCGATCGCTCACTTGCTGGCCTCGGTGGCCGTGTCGCTGAGGATTGTCGCGGCGACATTTCTGGACGGCCGGATTTCGCAGCCACGACCAACGGGAGGCCAGGCGGCGTTGGCGGTTGTTGTTGTGGCGGCGATCTCATCGCTGGCGGGCGGTTTGTATCCCACGTGGATTCTTCAAATCGCCTTGCTGAGCGAAGGGCTCTGATTGTCAGCGGCTGATTGGCTGACGAACACTGCGGCCCGAATTTTCGAAAAACGCAGGCGCAAACTGCGGTGAACTGTCGTGACAGGCAATCCCGTGATGGCTCCATCTAGGGCCAACACGAACCACAACACCCCGTATCCGCAGCCTGTACCTGCGTTAGGGAATCTACTAGGTCGGTGTGACAGATGTGTGGCACACCTGCTGAGCGAGAGTTTCCAGGTCAGCCCTTCCGTCGGCGAATATCGCCTGAGATTGCCACCGTTTGAAATGAGGAATCGATTCTGAGAGAATCCGTGGTCCCCATTCGCCCGGCAGGCGTCATTACCACGTCGCCGCCGTCGAATTTATCTCCAAAGTCCCGTTCATCGAGAGGGTGAGTATCGTGCGCGTTGTTACGTTCGGCGAGGTCATGCTGAGATTGGCTCCCGAGGAATTCCTGCGATTAAGGCAAGTCCTGCCCGGACGGCTCGAATCCACCTTCGGAGGGGGCGAGTTGAACGTGGCCGTCTCGGTGGCTTTCCAGGGAGGACAGGCCGCGTTTCTGACAGCCACACCAGACAACGCCATTACCGACGCGCTCGAGCAAGAGCTTGGCAAGCTGGGCGTCGACACGGATCTCATCCGCCGAACCGACACAGGACGATTCGGCATCTACTTCGTCGAAACCGGTGCCAACCAACGCAGCGGAACCGTCACCTACGACCGATCCGGCAGTTCGATCGCGCTGAAACCTGCCACGAGTTACGACTGGGACACCGTGTTCGCCGAGGCAAGCTGGTTTCACATCACCGGCATCACGCCGGCAATTACCGAACGCAGCGCCGAGGCTGCTTTGGCGTCGGTTCAGCAGGCGAAGAAGCGAGGCCTTCCCGTTTCGTGCGACTTGAACTACCGCAAGAAACTTTGGAATTGGAAGCCGGGTGTCGAGCCGGCCGCGTTGGCGCAAGAAACCATGCGTGGGTTGATGCCCTACATCGACGTGGTGATCGCCAACGAAGAAGACGCACAGCTTTCGCTCGGTATCACCGCGCCGGAAACTGATGTAGACGCCGGCGAGTTGAACATCGACGGCTACCAGGATGTCGCCCGACAAATCGTTGCACAATTCCCGAACGTGCAAACCGTGGCTATCACGTTACGGGAGAGTCTCTCCGCCAGCCATAACAACTGGGGAGCCATGCTGTACGATGTCAGCACCAAGACAACCGTTGTCGCGCCGACCGACAACCAAGGGAATTATTGTCCCTACGAGATTCGCAATATCGTCGATCGTGTCGGTGCGGGCGATTCGTTTTCCGGCGCGCTCATCGTTGCACTCAACGACGAACAACTCAAAGAACCCGCAACGGCTTTACGCTACGCGGTCGCTGCGAGTTGTTTGAAGCACAGCGTTAAGGGAGACTTCAATTACGCCACGCGTTCCGAGATTGAATCTCTGATGCACGGGTCGGGCACCGGTCGCGTGCAACGGTAGCAAGTCGTTGGAAACTTGCTTCGTTAGCGAGTTTTGAAAGCTCGTCGCCCGAATGCATTTTGATGTCTTGAGCAGTCAGCGATCAGCAGTCAGCTTTCAGCTAGAGCAACAGGGAAATCCCCACTTGCCGAAGCTGATGG
>Ga0115002_10004412_pt1 | contig 17029 bp, 13 predicted proteins | sample ArcticOcean_MG_C_8_FD_89576 | JGI IMG/M metagenome (GOLD analysis project Ga0115002, IMG submission 89576) | Marine microbial communities from western Arctic Ocean - ArcticOcean_MG_CB11_86 | ecosystem: Environmental > Aquatic > Marine > Oceanic | place: Arctic Ocean: Canada Basin | collected... | reverse complement strand
CTCCAGAAGATTGGCTCGTGACTATGAAAAACGACTCGATCATTCCGAGAGTTTCATCTACATCTCGATGGCTAAGAGAATGCTGTTAACTTTTGCATGAGTTCACCTTTTCAGACAGCTTCTGAGATTAAATCGTGGAGTCTGGATTCTTCGGTTTGGGTTTCTCTTAAACCTATGTTGCTGAATGAGTGAGTTATTACTATTTACCGATGGAAGTGCGGATGTTCAAACGAGTGTCGGCTTCGGAGCCTATTTACTTGTTTTGGACCCAGGGCTTTCCTTGGATAACCATCGTCGCAATGTAAGGGTAAAACGATTTCAGCCTACTTCTTCAACAAAGCTGGAATTACAGACTCTATTGTGGGCCTTGTCCGAATTGCCTGATCTCGGTAAAAAGATCTTCGTACACACCGACTCGCAAAACATTCTTGGTTTATTGAGAAGACGAGATCGCCTTGAGAAAAACGCATTTCGATCTAAATCAGGTAGGCCACTCAACAACTTCGAATTGTATCAGGAATTCTATAAGGTTATCGATCAACTACACTGTGAATTTATTAAAGTAAAAGGGCACAAGGTCTCGAAGGATAAGAATGATATTGATGAGCTCTTTACCTTGGTGGATCGAGCATCGAGGACTGCGCTTCGTTCTCAGGATTCGGACTAGTGTATTCGAACGTTGCTTAGGCAAAAACTGTTTGATTAATAATCAAACCATGATTTTCAATATGCGACTTTCTTCAATAATTCTGACTCTGCTTCTTTTTCCCTGTGCTGCCTCTTTCGCTGCTCCGAGTCCAGCAACAAAACGCTTGCTTGAACGCAACAAGATCCTTGGCCCGCGCGTCATTCAAGTGGCTGACAATGTTTACACTGCCATCGGGTACTCGGCGTCGACCAACTCAATGATCGTTGGAGATGACGGAGTCATCATCATTGATCCCGGTCAGCAGATTCCTTTGGCGGCAAAGGTCCGGGCGGAGTTTGAGAAGATTACCGACAAACCGGTGGTCGCGATGATCTATACGCACGGCCACTTTGACCATACAGGTGGTGCGGCTGCTTTTTATGAAGAGGGTAGTGATATGCAGGTCTGGGCACGGGACAATCTCGGTTCGGAGCAGGACCGTAATCATGAAGTCGGGTTCTCCGGCGGTATCCGTCGTGCCAACTCTCAAGGCTTTGATCTTCAACCGGAGCAGCAAATCAGTGTGGGTATTGCGATTCCGCCCTACGCTTTACTTCGGGGGAACAGTTTTGGAGGCGGTGAAAGAGCTGCTCCACGAGCAGGTCGACCACCCGGTGGAGGTGCCAGCGGTGCCAGGGCCCAAGTCGCGCCCACTCATACGTTTTCTGAAGATCGTTTTGAGTTGGATATCGCCGGAGTAAAACTCGAATTAGTGAAGGCGCCCGGAGAAACAGATGACCAGCTTTACGTATGGTATAAAGATCAGCGTATTGTGTTTGCCGGCGACAATTTCTACCAATCGTGGCCGAATGTTTATCCCCTGCGTGGCACAGCTAGACGTTCCACTCGGGACTGGATACTGAGTATCGATAGCATGGTAAAAGAGAATCCGCTCCATGTGGTGGGCGGGCATACACCACCTGTTCTGAACGATGCGCTGGATGTGCTCACGAACTACCGAGATGCAATTCAGCATGTCTATGACAAGACGATCGAAGGAGCTTCCAACTACATGACTCCCGATGAGCTGGTTGAGTATGCCGCCTTGCCGGCGAAGTTTGCGAAACTGGATTATCTCGGAGACTACTATGGCAGTGTCGAAGGAACGATTCGCGATATCTATGCTCAGGATCTGGGTTGGTTCGATGGGGATGTTCTAAATTTGCACCGTGAGTCACCGCTGAAACAATCGCAACGTATTGCGGATTTAGTTGGGGGCGTGGGTGTATTGTTTGGCAAAGCCCAGAAAGCCTTAAAAGGCGGCGATGCCCTGGGAGCTGCTCAGCTGGCCCAGCACGTTATCCGTCTCCAACCGGAGAACAAAGAAGGCCATGCTTTGATGGCGGATGCGTTGTTTATAGTTGGCGAGGACACCTTTAACGCACCCATGAGGAATATGACGATCTCTACGGCTAACCGCTACAAGCGTTTGGCCGATGAATAAGCGATGGCTCTTCTGTTTTAAATCCAAATGTGTATGAAAATCACACTTAGAATCTTCGCTGTTTTGATTCTGCTTTTGTCCTCCCTCGGAGCTATAGAACAAGAGGATCGTTTTGTTGTGCACAAAGACCTTGTTTATTCTGAAGTAAACGGCGGGTTGACCCTGGATCTATTTCTTCCTGATGAAATGACAGAAAAGGTTCCGTGTATTTTGGTTATCCAGGGAGGAGGCTTTCGTCCTCAGAACGGCCAGAAGTTTCGTCCCTTTGCTGAATATTTGGTGCAACATGGATATGCTGCTGCCCTAATTTCATACCGAGGTAGCCCCGATCATCATTACTTGGACACAGTTGCGGACACGAAAGCGGCTGTTCGATTTGTTCGTAAGGTGAGTAAAAAATATGCCATCGATTCAAAACGGATTGGAGCCATGGGTCGTTCCGCCGGAGGCACTTTAGCAGGTCTGCTGGCCGTGACTGGTGGAATGGATACCTTTGAAGGTAAGGGTGATCATTCAGAATACTCCAGCAGGATACAGGCGGCGGTGTCATTCGCCGGTGTATTTGATTTCGTCGCTCGTTTCACGGATGAAGAGCATATTGCCCTGCAACCCAAAGTGAAAACCAAAGTTGTCAGTAATGGGAAATGGGTGGGTCCAGCGTTTTCACCGGATAATAATGATTGGGTCCAAGCTTCCGCGATTACCCATGTGGATAAAGATGATCCTCCCATGCTCTTCCTTCAATGTAAGGACGACACTACCGTGCCCTGGCTACAATCTCAGGAGATGTATGAAGCGATGAAAGAAGTTGGTGTAGATGTGTCCTTGAAATATTATGAGATTGGTGGCCATGGTTTTAACAAACTGGGGGAACAGTCTCTGCGGGAAATAGTGAAATATTTTAAAGAAAAACTCTGATGCGCTTGGGCCGAATTATTTGCCTCCTGGCCGTCCTTTCAGCGACCCTTGTTCATGGTCGGGAACTAGAGATCGTAGCCCACCGCGGCGCCAACCATCTTGCGCCCGAGAATACCTTCGCGGCCGCTCAAAAGTGTGTTGAGCTCAGGGTCGACTATGTTGAAATCGATGTTCGGACAAGTAAGGATGGAGTGATGTACATCCTACATGACAAAACTCTGGATCGAACGACTAACGGAACCGGCGAGATCAGCGCCAGGTCGTCAGACTATATCGATACTTTGGATGCTGGTAGTTGGTTTGGCTCGGAATTTAGCGGCGAAAAAGTACCACGACTAAAACCGTTCCTTGAAGCGTTCAAAGGAAAAATTAAAATCTACTTTGATGTTAAGGGTGCTGATTTGGCCAAGCTGGTTGAATTGGTTCGCGAGACCGGATTTGACCGCAATTGTTTTTTCTGGTTTTCCAATGATGCGCAGGCTGTTGCGCTGAGAAAACTTGATCCGGATATTCCACTTAAAATGAATGCGGTGGACGTGGACGGACTAAAGCGGGTTCTGGCCTACAATCCGCAAATTATTGAATACCGTCTGGAAAATCTGACGCCTGAGTTTGCTGCCTTTGCGCACCAAAACAATTTAAAGCTTATGGCCCATGCGCTTGAAGACGGTGCTGAGAAAAACTACCAGGCAATTATCGATTCGCCTGCTGACATGGTAAATCTGGATAGGGCGCGACTGATGTTTGAGCTATTGGCAAAGACCAACCCGGGTAAACCCATTCGACGGACGTTTAAAATGGGTGGAGTCGAGCGCGAATACTTTGTTCGTTTACCGAGGACATTCGATCCTGCGAAAACATACTGGCCGTTGGTTTCGGTTCATGGTGGCGGCGGTAACGGTCGCAACCATTTTCTTTCCATCGCTATCCGAGAAAAAGCGGATCGACTGGGTCTGGATACCATTGTTGTTTCTCCGAGTTTTTCTAATTCGGATTTCGAAGCGAGTCGGTTTCCTGTTTTGGGCGAAGACCTGTTTTTGAAAAAGGTTTTGGAGCAATTGCGTGAGGACTATTTGTTACACTCCAAAATTTTACTGACGGGGTATTCACGCGGCGGTCAGTTTTCACACCGTTTTACTTTCAGTGATCCAGATCTTGTCAAAGCGGTCGCTCCCTTCTCTGCTGGCACGTGGACAATTCCCGATGGTAAATTGCTTATTCATACCTACGGTGAAGTGAAGGACCCGCAAAAATTCCTTGCACAAGCCGAGAATGCTTCGCTGGTATCTGATAGTTTCAAGGGTCCGTTTTCCTTACGTGTGGCCAATGTTGCTGGAAATCGTCCGAAGCCGGGTGCTTCACAAGTTCCGTTTCTGGTAATGTGTGGCTCTTTGGATGAGCGCTTTGAAACGTCCAAGGCGTTTGCTCTCAGTTTAATTGAAGCTGGTTTTGCTGTTGAGGCGGGTTGGCCTGGAACGGCCCACGGCGGGAGAACCAAGGAAGCGGTTAAAGCTGAATTTGAAAAATACTCTTCACGGGCTGTTGAATTTTTCCATCGAATAACGTCTCAGGAGGGAATCTAAAGCATATTAAGATTAGCCTGTCGCAAAATTTGGTAGGGAGGTTTGGCCCTGTACCGCCGTTTCCATATCGGCTCGCTCGGCGTGTACAGACCTACCTAAATCAGAAAATTGTGACTATTTATGGTAAAACTGCTTAAGTAACAATTCTGGGGCTAACTAGCCGTTGTCGGCCCAGGTCCAGGGCGTGTAGTTCATGCCCATGGAGTCGATGACCTTTTGTAGCTTTTCTTTGGCAGCTTTGGCTTCTGGCCCGGCGGTGGCTAGGTCGATGGGAGAAGTTTCTTCGGGATCGGCGATGAGGTCGAAGAGCTTACCGGATTGAGTGGACACTTTCCAGCGTTTGTCGAAGGCCCAACTTGCCAACACGCGGCCTTCCTTGCCCGTGCCGGGGAGCGGATCGTGGTGAATGTAGAGCCAATCGCGATGTTCGCCTTTTTTACCCTGGATCTGAGGGAGAATGGATTCGCCGTCGAAAGTCTCTCCGTTGGGTAAAGGGATGTTGCTCACATCAAAGAGGGTTCGAGTGATGTCGTTGCAGTCCACAAGATCATCGATCACATGACCTGTTGCTGCAGATCCCGGCCAGGAAACAATCAGTGGGACGTGGGTGCCACGGAGATTGTTTTCACCTTTGCCTCCGGGAATGATGGTTCCGTCTGCCATTTTCGAGCTTGCTTCTCGAGGGGTTCCGTTATCGCCATAGAAAATGATCATGGTGTCTTCTTCCAGGCCGAGCTCGATAACCTTGGCTTCAATACGACCCACAACTTTGTCCATGTATTCTACCATGTCGCGGAAAAAACGTGGATCGGTCTTGTGACGTTGTTCTGGCCATTCAGGACTATCGGGAGAAGGTTGAAACGGACCGTGAGTGAGAGCCATAGGGTAATAGACGAAAAAGGGTTCGTCTTTGTTTCGCTCCATAAAATCATTGATGTAGTCTGTGTATAAATCGGGTCCATATTTACCTTCCGTACCCGTAATATAGGTACCATTGTTATTGATGGTCGGGTCCGGGTATCGGCTACCCTTATCCTCGGTGTGTGCGTCGTGCCATAAAAAATATTCATCGAAACCCGCATCTTCCACTTTTTGTCCTTTGCCTCGGTACTCAGGAAGAAAGTCGGGTGGGTTATAACTCTGTAGCTGCCACTTGCCGGAGATGCACGTTTTGTAACCGGCATCTGTCATCCAATGTCCAAATGTTTTTGATTCGGGAGGAAGGATGCCGAACGAGTGCCAGTTACGCCAATTGTATTTTCCAGTCATCAGGGACACGCGGGTAGGGGTGCAGAGGGGTTGGGCGTGGGCGTTGTCAAAACGGACCCCACTTGCAGCGAGGCGATCGAGGACGGGTGTGTCATAGGAAACACCGCCATAAGTGCCGAGCGTTTCGTAGCCCAAGTCATCGGCCATGATGAGGATGATGTTGGGTTTGCGTTTCGTGGATGTATCGGCTCCCGATTGTTTATCCGAACAGGCCGAAAAAAGAAGGGAGGTAATGAGTAACAGGATGGGTAATCGTTTATTCATAGGTAATCACTAATGGAAACGCTCAACAGAAAGAAACACAAGTGGTATTCGGCTGATGCCTTGCTACATGTAACCCTGAAGCTTTGATCTCAAGACGTGGGCTCCCTTTTCAAGGAGCACATTTCCCTGGAAGGCGAAGTCCGCCTTTGTACTCTAGGGTGTGTTCTAAAACCTAATAGTGTATCCAATCACAGATGGCGGCAAGGGAAACCAACGCTAGAAATCTCGATGCTCGTTTTTTGTAGTGAGTCGCTACGGCCCTTTTTTTCTTTGATGCGTTGGAAGAAGTTTTCGACATGGTGACGTCGTTTATAGTGACCCTTGTGGAAGGCCGCTGGAGATTTGCGGTTGGCTTTTGGCGGGATGCAAGCTTTGAATCCCCACTCTTCGAGGGTAAGCCGGAATTCGTCGCTGTCGTAAGGCTTGTCCTTTGAGTGTATCCTTCCACCTGGTCAGGGGCTGCGGCGATGTCGTGGCGGTTTCCGGCCGCTTGGCGAACTTTTCAAGAATCTTGTCTCATACGCCCACTTCGCACCACTGCTTCCATCGAGCATATATGGTAGTGTGGGAGCAAAGATGCTCAATGCGCACCACGAACATCCTTCCGGCAGTCGGAAAAGGAAGGTAGAAAGAATGATCTCGATGGGGGTTTCCGGACGACCTTCTTTCATTTAATTTGGTATGGTTGTATTGGGATTAGTCTTACGAGTGGTGTCTGGTTGGGCAGTGGTGTAGGATTCTAAAATAGTTGGTTTTTTATTTAGGAAGTCTTCCTCAATAGTTCGGCAACCCAGGGCGTTGCCTTAAGCAGCCTTCCTTCCATCAAGGACCAGGGTGAACACCATTCGAATTCACTGTTACATGGATCTTCACAGGTCTTGAAAAATGCATCTCTCGAAACCCATTCGATTGACTCCACTTCTTCATAGTTTGGAGTTATTGTTAGGTCTGGGCTGCAAAAGCCTATTAGCACAGGACAAATTTCATTTTCCATGATGCCTTCGTGCACCGCTTTATATCTGAAATTTGGCAGCGCCATGATGAGCTCGATGTGCTCTATACCGAGTTAATACTTTAGGCGACGTTTCGCTGCCTTGATCTGAGACTCACCGGGTGCCGGGTGTCCGCAACATGCGTTCGACCATATGCCCAGCCAGGTTTTCTTAGAGTATGCTCTTTTTTGAGTCAGCATTAGGCCATTGTCCGTAAACAGAAAAACGCACTGTGGAGAGGTGTATTCTTGGTGTGGACACAGGGTTTTCCATGGTTCCACAGGATCTTCCACTCGCATCGAGTAGTATCACCTTCTCGCAGTTTTTGTCAGAAAAAGTTGATTCCATAAACTACGATTACCTTGTGGTTCCTTACAGGTGGAATTTGACCTTTAATTCGGGGCGGACTCGAAACAGGAATAATTTAATAATCGCCAGGCCCCAATCTTTGTAGCTGAAATTGGCGTTACCATCCAGTAGGATGTTTTTCCCTTCTTTTGTTACCGCGAATGGAATCTCTATCTCTTTAGAAATACCATGCATACTCAGCGTTCCTTTGCCGATACTCTGGCCTTCGACTACTGAGACCTCGGAGAGTTTGAAAACGATTTCAGGAAACTTAGCGCTCTCGATCCAAGTGTGCATCTTTTTATCCCGCTTCTTATGCTCGGAATCGAGATCGCTTAATTTAAACGAAAAACTCGCGTTCGAAACTGCCAAAGTCTCCGGGTCGATTTGTATGTCACTTTGATAATTCCGGACGTAGCTGGTTACTGTGTGTGGAGGCGTTGCCCGAGAATCGACCACTATTTTTGAGGCCTCTTTGTTTACTTGGTAGTTACCAGCATGCAAGGAGTTGCAAATCAGTGCGAGTGCTCCAAATGAAGCGAGTGATATTTTCATGCAATGGAACTTTAGCCACTATCGATGAACGTTCTGTGGAGTTAGACTGTGCTGATGATCAATCTGCTTCTATCAAAACGTATATTTATTGTACTGTCTGTTTTGTGGCTTCAGGCTTATTTGCCAAAGACAAAGATGTGGTACCGTTAAAACCGGGGAATAGTTTTCCTTCCTTCGAAGCAAAGGACCAGCATGAGAAAGATTTTCCTATGGCTCAGGATACCGAGTTGGTCTTTGTAACTTTCGATATGGGAACCGGGAAACGAGCAAACAAGTTCTTTTCTAAAAAAGGTGCTGAATGGCTTCCTTCCAATCAGGCTGTATTTTTATCAAACATCCATGGCATGCCTGGGATCGCCCGAACCTTTGCCATGCCCAAGATGCGAAGGTATCCGCACAGGATCATGTTGGCGGATGAGTAGGGACTGCTGGATAGTTATCCTACAAAAAAAGGGAAAGTTACCGTTTTTAAACTGGGGGAGGGAAAGAAGATTTCAGAAATTGCTTTCTGGAATCCCGCGGATGGAGCCCCACCTCTTCTCAAAGAGGGTAAATAATTCCAATGGAATGAAAAATATCAAAGTCCGGATTTTCCGACCTTTTCTATAGGAAGAATGAAGGTTGTATGAAAAATGAAAACCATTTAGTTTAACCTGTTTTCGGACATTCTCTTGGCCCCACTTTAGTTATGAAGCAGGCGATTATCGGGTCACTTTTATTAGAATTCGTCGAAGGATTCTCAACGGCGGATCCTGAGTTTTCAGTAAGCGACACGACTACCCTGACCTACTTTCTGAAATAGTAAATCAATCGCCTGCCGATGTATGGTCGTGCAAGATCTTCCAACCCTCGGGCTTTTGTTGAAGGAGCAGTGTGAAAAGGCCGGTCGCATTCTCGTAATCACCCCCGCGTTTTAGTCGATACCGACCATGAACCTGTGCCCACTCTTCGGAGAGCAATTTTACTTCAAGGTCTTCGAAGAGCAAGTGCCCCATCGAGTCTGGATTTGGATAGCGAGTTAGATATCGGTTGAAGGTTTCCTCATATCCACGTTGCACGTTGCCGCCCGATGAAAAACGAAGTTCATCCGTTTTTACATAGGTATCCATGAAAGCAGGAATATCTCCGCCGTTCCATTCCGCGACCTGTTTGTCGAGAATCTCACGAATGGCCGTTTCGGAATCTACCTGGGTATTCGTGCAGCCGGTAACGCCGAAATAGAAAAGGAAAAATATCAATGCACCTACTTGGTTGGAGTTCCGGTTCATGGTGAATTCCTATTTATTTCATATGATTCTGTAAATGAAAATGCTTTGAGTCTGTGCTGCTGGGTTGCCTTAGTTCTTTTGTAACTCTAACCATTGATTTATGAACTTTGCATTTCTGGGATTTAATGACCTTGAGGAACTTGATCTGGTAGGACCTTGGGAGATTCTCGCCGGTGGATTGAAACGCGAGAAACTCATCGATAATGCTTTTATTGTGAGCGAAGATGGAGAGCCGTTTCGTTGCAATCATGGCCTTGAGATTATTCCTCATCACAGCTTCGAGAACTGTCCAGATTTTGATTACCTGTTGATACCCGGAGGTTGGGGCACCAGGAGGGAGACGGAAAATCCAAACCTCATTCAATTTATTACTCAGCGAGCTGAAACCTGCCGGGCAGTGTTGTCTGTTTGCACCGGTGCATTTTTGCTCGCAGAAGCTGGCTTGTTGAAAGGTAGACAAGCTTCAACCCATTGGGGCTCGCTGGATCGCCTTCGAGCGGTAGGGGATATAGAGGTCGTTGAGAAACGGTTTGTAAAAGATGGAAAATTCTGGAGCTCTGCAGGAGTGTCGGCTGGAATCGACCTTTCTCTCGCCTTTCTGAAAGAAGAATTTGGAGAAGAAACGGCAGAAGCTATCCAGTTTTATGCAGAGTATTACCCATCGAGAATCATTTATGGGTCACCAGAAAAGCACGACGAAGCGCCCGGCTATTTGAAAACCCCTTAAATCCCCGGTTGGCTAAGCGTTTGTCCGCTTCCATCTATAGCTTGCAATTCGTAACGATACCCTCCACCCATGCAGCTGTTTTAAGGATTATTTAGTTTCCTCCTCGTTCAATCGTTTAAAAATAATCGATACGAATCAAGGCGATGTAGTGGTCCTGGCCATCAACAAAAACCCAACTTTTTGTTTGTGATCCTAAACTACCGACCTTCCAGGGATGCTCTTTTAAACACTCAATTCTAAGAGTATTTCCTCAAATCCTACTTTTAACCTATTAATGAAAATTTTCGCCGATCTAGGCATATCAAAAGATATTTTACGCGCTGTTAGCGATAAAGGCTACGACACGCCATCGCCTGTGCAAGAACAGGCAATCCCTGCCGTTTTAACTAAGCAAGACGTTATCGCGACTGCACAAACAGGGACCGGAAAGACTGCCGGTTTCACCCTTCCGATGATGCATCTGCTCACTCAAGAAAAGAGAGAGAGTGGTTATCCAATTCGAGCATTGGTGTTGACGCCAACACGGGAGCTGGCGGCCCAGGTTGAAGAGAGTATTGTGACCTACGGAAAATACCTTCCGCTGAAAAGTTTGGTCGTGTTCGGTGGTGTTAATATAGTACCGCAAATTAAAGAGCTTCGCAAAGGCGTGGACATTCTGGTGGCAACTCCTGGTCGTTTGCTCGACCTTTGTAACCAGGGCCATTGTCGTCTCGATAAGGTGAAGTTCTTTGTGTTGGATGAAGCAGATCGCATGCTTGATATGGGATTTATTCCTGACATACGCAGGACGATTAATCTGTTACCCAAAAAACGGCAGACTCTTCTTTTCTCGGCTACTTTTTCAAAAGACATCCGAGGGCTGGCTCACGAGTTTCTCCGCAACCCAATCACTGTAGCAATCACTCCGGAAAAGCCAGCTGCTCAGACGATAGCCCAACGAGCCTACCGCTGTGACCAGCAACGCAAAACCCAATTGCTTTCGCATTTGATCAAAACGGGTTTTTGGGAGCAGGTGCTCATTTTTACCAGAACCAAACATGGGGCTAACCGCTTAACCCAAAAATTGAATAAGGATGGTATTCACTCAAGTGCCATTCACGGAGATAAAACCCAGGCTTCACGTATCCGTGCGCTTGAGGGGTTTAAGAAGAAAAATATACGTGTCCTCGTAGCAACAGATATTGCGGCCCGTGGAATCGACATTGTTCAATTGCCCCACGTTATAAACTTTGAGCTACCAAACTTGGCGGAGGATTATGTCCATCGAATCGGACGTACCGGTCGTGCCGGATTGGAAGGCGAAGCGATCTCTCTCGTGTGCAACGATGAGCGTCCCTATTTTAAAGCCATTGAAAAACTGATCGGTCAAAAAATTGAATTAACCGATGTGACAGGATATGGACCTGACAACTGGCCTGAAAAAGGACCCAGTTCCAGCGAGGTTCAGAAAGCTGCTGCGCTTCGAAAAGAAGCCAATCGTAAAGCCCGTGGGCCTCGTACGAACACAGGCCCCAGATCCTCCCAGAATTCGAGCCGAAAATCTGATGGTAGCAAACAAGGAAGAAAGAAACCGAATGTAGGTCAATCGGGTGGAAGCAAGCCGAGTAGTTTCAAGCCAGGGGGAAGTTCAGCTGCGCCAGCAACGGCTCGCCCGAGCAATCGCCGTAACCGAAGGCGCGGGTAGTTTAAATATTCTTTGATCGCAATTGGTCCATTATTTGTTGACGTTTATTCTCTGATGAAACCACGTATCAAGTTAGCTGAGACAACTACCAATGATGGGTCCGTTATGAGTCTTTTGGAGCACGATGGAGATTTTGCCATTAGTTTCAATGGCCAGGATCTGATGCATTCCAAAGCATCTACTTCGGAAAGACAGTTAGGCAGAGTGGGTGTTGTTCGATTACCAAAAGAGGAACCAACACGGATTTTAATCGGTGGTCTGGGTCTTGGCCTTACTTTGAAAAGCGTTTTGGCTGATGCGGGGCCAGATGCTGAAGTAACGGTAGCGGAGTTAAATCCTGATCTTGTCGAATGGAATCGTAAGTTTCTTTCAAAATTGAATGGCGGTGTTGTGGATGATCCGCGGGTGATTATCCGTCCTGGGGATGTTACAAAGATCATAAAGAAGACTAAAGAGAATATCTACGATGTGATCTTGTTGGATGTGGATAATGGCCCCATCGCAATGGTCACCAAAAAGAACAGCTCACTATTTACTTACATGGGTGTTCGTTTCATTAAGGACGCTTTAAAGCCATACGGTCGTGCGGTATTTTGGTCCGCAGGACCTGATCCCAAGTTCGAGATTCTATTAAACAAAGCCGGGTTTAAAGTTACGGCTATTCCGGCCAAGGTGCATGAGCGTGCGAAACGCGCCGCTTATATGTTATACGTTGCCGATAATCGGTAATGGTAGTTTTTGCCGGATCGATTCGGTTAGGGACTGTTTCCTCATAGATCTAATTGGGATTAACTTGCGATAAGGGCTCACGGTGGTTACGAATGCGTTTCTTCTCTATGAAACGATTTTCTCTTCCTTGCCTCTTTTTGATTATCTGCCCGGCACTTCTTTTGTCGATTGGCGACGAAAAGGTGATTGTGCTCACCTTTGACGATGCGGTGAAATCTCATCGAACCTTTGTTGCGCCTCACCTTAAAGAATTGGGTTTTGGAGCCACTTTTTTTGTGACTTATAATTGGATGGACGATGCGCAAAACTTTATGTCCTGGGAGGATATCAAGGAAATCCACGATATGGGCTTCGAGATTGGAAATCATACCTGGACGCATCGTGATATGGGAAATCCTGAAAATGCGCATCGCTTGGCTGGGGAATTGGGTATGGTCAACTTTATGCTCAAAAAGCAAGAAGTGCCTGACCCGATTACCTTTGCTTATCCGGGGAATAAATTTGGCCCCGAGGCATTTAAGATTTTGCAGGAGGGTGGTTATCTTTTTGCCCGAAGGGGCATGCAGCCAGAGATGGGATATGGCAAAATTCAGATGGGCCCACTCTACGATCCTCAAAAACACCATCCATTGCTGGTTCCTACAACGGCCGACGCCTACCCGGAGTGGGATGTAGATTATTTTAAAAGCGTAGTGGATAAATCGGAACCTGGGAAATTTGTAGTGCTTCAATTTCATGGAGTGCCGGATATAGCCCACCCTTGGGTGCACAGTGACCCCGAGAAATTTAAGGAATTCATGCAGTATTTGAAGGAGGGAGACTTTAAAGTGATCTCGTTGAAGGAGGTAGCCACGTACCTGCCAGACAACTACGAGGCACCCAACGATCCTTTGATGGGTTACCGGTACTCAGGCAAAAAACAATTCGACACATTGACGACCGAGCAGGAAGCGACGCGTGAGAACCTTGAATACTGGGTAAATAATATGCGACGCTTTCACGACTTCACCTGGGAAGAAGTGTCTGATGTAACCGGCTATGAAGTGGATGAAATAAAGGAAATAGCCAAAGGTTTTGGTAAGCCTATACAACCCAAAGACGATGTTGTTACGATTCTTCCTTATCCGGGTGGGCGACATCCTCGTATCGGGTTTCTGGAAGGCATGATCGATCCCATGCGAGGAACGAAGCTCAGTATCTTCCTTCCCTGGGACAAATCGCAATACGCCATTCTTGATTTACCGGAAGCGCTCTTTTGTCAATTGGGAGTCACGTTCCTTGGCCATACGCATGTGCCGACTATCTGGGATAACCAGAAGGTTAGCATTGAGAATTCAGATTGGTCCGTGACCGAAAGTGGCGTTTATGAAAACTCCTGGAAACTTCCAAACGGTATGGATATTGGAGTATCGGTAACTCCGCTACGTGATTCTGTTGAAATGGAGATGGTTGTGCACAATGGATCCGAAGTTGATATGGAATTTATTAACGGCCAAGTCTGTGTCATGCTCAAAGGGGCCAAAGAATTCGATCTTCAGACGAAGGACAATAAGGTGCTTACCGATAGGGTAGCCGCGGTCCAATCGGAGAATGAAGATCGTTGGATCCTTACCCAATGGGATCAACTCAGGAGGACTTGGGGAAATGATAATTGTCCCTGTTTGCATTTCGACCCGATCATGGATCCTTGCAAAGCAGGTGAAACCGTTCGCGTTAAAGGCAGGATCTGGTTTCACGAAGGCAAAGAGCTTCCGGCTGAGTTCGCCGATAAAAGTTAGAGTCCTTTGTATTGATTAATTGGTTCTCCTTGGTCTTTCTGATCTTATGACCCAGCCAATCAAGTCAGCCATAATAATGGCCGGACCCCCTGAAGAGCATGCAGCTCTTTATAGACGTATTCAATTTTCTGTGCACGATCCGGTCGTCCTTATCGAATTGGGGCAAGGCTCGAGACGTATTCTCATTTTGCGAGATATAGAAATGGAACGCGCAAAAGCTCATGCTCGAGTAAGCGAAGTTCATTGTCCGGCAGATTTTGCTCCCGACGAAGGTTTGTCCGGCGATCGGGAAACAGCCACTGCTCAATCTGCTGCTGAATGTTTACGACGGAATGGTGTAACGGTCGTTCACGGAGATCGGTTGCTGCCCTTGGTCTATGTGGAGATGATCCGGCGTACGGGCATCTCTGTTGAATACGATCCTGATCTCGGCGTTCTCGATCGGAGACAAAAGACGGAAGAAGAGGTAGCCTATCTTCGAGAAGTGCAAGGAGTGACTGAAGAGGCGATTGAACTCGTCTGTCGAATGATTGGGCGTGCAGATGCCGATTCTGAAGGAATGTTGATCTATGAAGGCCAACGCTTGTCATCTGAGTATCTTCGTTTGGTCGTGGATCGGTTTTTTATGGAAAGAAATTACAGCGGTCGACCAGCTATCATTGCCGGGGGACCGCCTGCCGCCGATTGCCACAATTTGGGGTGGGGTGATTTAAAGACCAGCCAACCTGTCATCGTAGATATTTTTCCAGCCAATCGATCGACGCGTTATTGTGGCGATTGCACGCGAACCGTTGTGCATGGTGATATCCCAAATGAAGTGCTACGAATGCACGCGGCCGTGGCTGAAGCGAAAAAGAATTCTATTGAGGTAACAAAAGCTGGTGTGACCGGACAAACCGTGCACGAGGCTACTATAAAAACTTTAGCTGCACATGGTTATGATTCCGGTCTGCCTACTGAAGATGATCCCGATACCTATTGCGCAATGACCTGCGGGACCGGCCACGGAATTGGGTTGGAGGTGCATGAACCACCCCTGTTGGATTTCAAAGGTCCGAAACTATTAGATGGGGACGCTTTAACGATCGAGCCGGGCTTATACTGTCGAGCGATTGGAGCGATTCGTTTGGAGGATATGGTAATTGTCCGGGAAGATAGCTGTGAGAATTTGAATACTTTGCCGGAGGGTCTCGATTGGACCTGAAGGGTTATCAGCCGGTTTTCAGTTTCGCTTCGGGTGTTGTTTAGCAATGCGTTCAAATAGCTTGGTCACATTGGGTCGTTGAAGGCGGATGTGTTCTTTGAGTGCTTTTGACGCCGCGTCCCAATCCTTTTTCAGTAAAGCCCTCAAAATCTTACGGTGTTCCTTTGCTTTGGTTTCGACCACTGATATTACCTCAGTTGAATAGGAGAAGAGGTAGGAGTAATAAATACCAAATTGGGCAAAGAAAGTTCGAATGTAACGGTTTCCCGATTTTTCAATCCAGTAGCTATGGAGCTCGTTGTTTAATTGGGCTTTGCCCTTAGAATTCGGGGAATTGGCCACGAGTAATACTTTTAAGTGCTCGGGGTCGAGGTGCTTCCTTGCCAGTTTTAACGCTTTGAGCTCAAGGGTTTCACGGATATCAATATAATCCAACATATCCTGTTCTCGAAACGGGTGTACGCGCCATCCGCGGCGTGGTACGTGTTCAATCAATCCTGCGCCTGCCAGACGATTGAATACCTGTCGGATGACTGTTCGGCCTATACCGTATTTTTGCGCAGATGACTCTTCTCTCAGGTAATTGGATTTTCCTTTAATGCTAAGATGGATGATATCTTCGCTGATTACCTCGTCCCAGTTGCGTTGTGGAAGTCCCGAATCAACAGTGCTAACATGATCGGTCTTCTTTGCCTTCCGCTTGGTGTTAATAGTGAGTCGACCGTTTTCACCTTTGATTACATAGTTGGAGTTAATCAGGTTTTCCAATGCCACTCTTACTGGCGTTAAGCTGACTTCATACTCCTTTGCTAGTGAGTTGAGAGTGAGCTTGTCAGGCAGTTGTCTGCCGCTTCTGATCTTCTCGATTAAATCTTTTTCAATGTATTCGGATATATTCACGCGATTAATTTACCATGGGGTGCTATGGCTTGAGCACCAGAGAAAATTTCAGAGAACTCATCTTCCGGAATCAGGTTCTTCGACTTCAGGACATACGTGGCATTGCATTTGATTAGATCCTCCCTGCTTCATGTTTTCTTGAAAATTAACCGTCACAATAAATCGTTTGCTTTTGTGTGCAAAATAAAATAAATTTTAAACATGTTAATGTTCGGACGACAGACAATAGCTATTCTCTCGATTTCATTTTCAGGAAAAAAGGAATGAGCGTGCTGAGCTTAGACTTCGTCAGCATATCCGATGAGCAGGAAGGAAAGGGGATGTGCGTTCTTGACGTTACTGAGAATGGTGAACCTGTAAATTTTAAATATGGGAGCGATACGCTTGAAGTCTATTTAGCTACCTCGGATGAAAATAATGAGCATAAACAGGTTATAATTACTTACAAAGGTATACCGGCAACTGGCCTGATAATCGCTCCCAATAAACATGGTGACCGGACATTTTTCAGCCGCAATTGGCCCAATTTAGGGAGAAACTGGTTGCCGCTGGTGGATCATCCTTACGATAAGGCGACCTGTGAATTTATCGTCTATGCTCCTGATCACTACCAAGTGGTTTCTAATGGTCTTCTTATGGAAGAGTCGACCGTAGGTAAGGGTATTCGGAGAACGCATT
>Ga0115002_10004411_pt1 | contig 17029 bp, 15 predicted proteins | sample ArcticOcean_MG_C_8_FD_89576 | JGI IMG/M metagenome (GOLD analysis project Ga0115002, IMG submission 89576) | Marine microbial communities from western Arctic Ocean - ArcticOcean_MG_CB11_86 | ecosystem: Environmental > Aquatic > Marine > Oceanic | place: Arctic Ocean: Canada Basin | collected... | reverse complement strand
GACGGGCGCGAAGGCGGCCGTCTGGCACCTATGTCCATTCGCGGTAGCGAGCTCCACGGCATCCGCTACCGGCTGCCCGTCGCCAGCGCCCAAGTCAAGAGCTCGCTGCTGCTCGCCGGCCTCTTCGCCGAAGGCGAGACCATCATCGAGCAGCCTGCGCGCTCTCGTGACCACACTGAGCGCTCGCTGCGGGCGATGGGGATCGGCGTCGAGGAAGACGGCCTCGTTATCACCCTTCGGCCGGGGCGCCCGGCCTCAGTGGACGTGGCCGTGCCCGCCGATATCAGTTCCGCGGCATTCTGGCTAGTCGCCGCCGTCTGCCACCCCGACGCAGAGGTGCGCGTCGAGGGAGTTGGTATGAACCCAGGGCGGACGGGCGTCCTAGATGTGCTCGCAGCCATGGGCGCCGATATCACCATCGAGAACGAGCGCGAGCAGGGGGGCGAGCCTGTTGCAGACCTGGTCGCGCGCTCCAGCCGGCTCGAAGCGACGGAGATGACGGGAGCACTGATTCCACGAGTGCAGGACGAAATACCAGTACTGGCGCTGGCTGCCTGCTTCGCAAACGGCACGACAGTCGTCGCCGACGCCGAAGAGTTGCGCGTCAAGGAAACGGACCGCATCCGCGCGACGGTGACCGAGCTCCGACGCTTCGGGGCCAACATTGATGAGACACCGAACGGTATGCGAATCACGGGTGGCGGTGCGCTGAAAGGCGCCAGCGGCCGCAGCTACGGCGACCATCGCATGGCCATGATGCTTGGCGTCGCGGGGCTCTTAGCCAGCGACTCGACGGAGGTAGGTGGCGCGGAGGCCGCCCGCGTCACCTACCCTGGCTTCTGGCAAGACCTCGCAATGCTCCGCGGCGACGGCCAGGGATAGTGCATAGCCCTGGGCCGCTGCTGCTGGTCATCTCCGGTCCGTCAGGCGTTGGCAAGGACGCCGTGCTCGAGTCTATGAAAGCCAACCAAGGCAGCGGCGTCCATTTTGCAATCACAGCCACGACCCGGCTTCCACGCCCGGGCGAGAGTGACGGCGTAAACCATTATTTCCTGTCGCCCGAGCGATTCGAAGAGATGCGCGCTGGTGGCGAGTTGCTGGAGTCCGCAGAGGTCTACGGGCGCTGGTACGGCGTGCCCAGGGCACCAGTCCGCAACGCACTGGGAGCCGGCTTGGACGTGATCGCGCGAGTGGACATACAGGGAGCGCGGAGCATCCGGAAGCTGGCGCCCGATGCTGTGCTGGTATTCATTGCTCCTCCATCCATCGAGGAGCTAGAGCGACGCCTTAGGCAGCGTAAGACTGAGTCCGAAGAGCAGTTGGCCAAGCGGTTGCGCAGCGCCCGCGAGGAGATGGCGGAGATTTCTTGGTTCGATCATGTCATCCCAAACGAGACCGACGCAGTCGAGGATACCGTCGAGCGCATCGTCGCGATCATGAAGCGGGAGCGCCGGCGCACTCTCCGGCGTGTGGTGACCATCTAGCTCACGCTAACTGAGGCGCTTCCACATGCGACGGGAGCGCGGCTCAAACCCCGACGCCCGATACAGCGCCTCCGCGCCATCGTTGCCCTCAACGACCATGAGCTCGACTGAGTCGGCATCGTGATCACGCGCCCACGCTTCGGCGGCAGCCATGAGCTGCGTGCCCACACCCTCGCGCCGCGCCCGTGCGTCCACCGCGAGGTCGGCGACATGGGCGTAGCGCCGCGGCACGAAGCCGCCGAAGGTCGGTGACGATTGCATCGCCACCGACACCAAGCCGACAGCACCGCGCTCATCCTCCGCCACTAACAGTGCGCAGTCTCCGTCGGCTAACTGAGCGTCGATGTCGGCCTTCGAGCGTTGGTACTCCGACGTGGGGCGAAAGAAGTCTGGCAGAAAGTTGTGCGCAGTCTCGTCGGCGCTCACGTACAGCGCTAGCAACGTGTCGACGTCCTTCGGTTCGGCGGGTCGGATACGAATCGGCATGAGGGCGAAGCCTACATGAAGCGAGGGTCGGCGGACACGCCAGTGTCCGTATATCTCCTCGGCGTGGGTCTTGGTCGCTCCCCAGAGGTTCAAAACAGTGTCTCCGTCGCCTCGGCTCGCTGCACAGGCTGTCGCCCGCGTCTTCCCTGGTGCCGGCGGCCGACCTGCTTACCCGTCGTAGGCGGCGAGCACAGTACGCTCGTCTGCGCCACTGACCGCGGGGCCGCTAGGAGACGAGGACGAGGTGGACTTCGCCGGGCCCGTGCACGCCGATGGTGAGCGTCTGCTCGATGTCGGCGGTCCGGCTGGGGCCGGAGATGAAGTTGGCATAGTTCACGCCACGCCCACGCGTGCGCTGGTACTGCAGGCGGACGAGCGCGAAGTAATCGTCGAGGCTCTCGATAACTTGCTCCGCCCGGACCACGGCGACGTACACCGGCGGTGCCAGCGACGTGATGCGCGCAAGGCCTCGCCGAGGTGTGATGACACAGCTTGCGGTCTCGGCGATAGCGTAGGAGACGCCGGTCACTCCCATGTCCGCATCGAAGGCGATGCCGGTAAGGTCGGCTCGAGGGCGGGACCTGCTGGAGGCGAGGACGATGGGCTTGATCCGGGCCCGACGAAGCGCTCCGTCGAGGTCCATGGGCTTGAAGACATCCTCAGAGCTGCGCACGACGTTCTTGGCGCCGGCTTTCTTCGCAATGTCGGCGACGGTCTGCGCAGTGTCCTCGGGATTCCACACGCGGTGGACGTTCCATCCGGCGGCTCCGGCATTCTCGGCGAGGCGCTCTAGCAGGCGTGGCCGTCGCGCCGCATTCCGGGCAAGGACCGTCTGGATTTTTTCTTCTTGGCGAATGGTGGCCGACTTGAGCGGAGGGTAATCTGGTGGGTAAAGCAGCGGCTCTTTCCTCCCCAGCGCCTCACGCACGCGCTGCAGGAACTCGGCCTTGTTCGTCGGCTCCGTTGACTTAGCCACGGCCATCGCCCGCCAGCTCGTCGCGCCATATTGTGGCGAAGGACTTGGGCGCTAGCGGCGGGAAGTCGCGCGCCTTGGTCCAGCCGCCGAGGACCGGCACCGGCAACTTACGGATGCGGTTGCGCCGCGTGATAGGGCCCTGGAGAAACCGGCCGAGGCTTGCGGAGCGCTCGAGCGCCGCGCGCGTGAGCACGGTGCTGCGCCAGCGCCGCATCAACAAGCGCTCCGTCCACGTCGAAGAGCGCTCGCTGGCTGAACCGCCGACCTCACGCTGGCGCAGCCTCAGAAGCAGCTTCGGAATGTCGATCTTCACGGGACACACGTCGCGACAGGAACCACATAGCGTAGAAGCGTGCGGCAAATCCTTGGCGTCCTTTATCCCCGCCATCATTGGGGTGACGACCGCACCGATAGGGCCCGAGTAGACTCCGCCGTAGGCGTGGCCGCCGACCTTCCGGTAAACCGGGCACGTGTTCAAGCAGGCACCGCAGCGGATGCACTTCAGCGCCTCGCGGAACTCCGGGTCTTTCAGGAGGTTCAGCCGGCCATTGTCCACGAGGATTAGGTGGAATTCCTCGGGCCCGTCCTCGTCTGACGGAGCCCGCGGCCCGCTGATGAAACTGTTGTAGCTGGTGATGCGTTGGCCGGTGGCCGAGCGAGGCAGCAGGCGCAGGAACAGCGCCACGTCCTCGATGGCCGGGATCACCTTCTCTATACCGCTGATGGCCACGTGTACTCGGGGAACGGACGTGGTCATACGCCCATTGCCCTCGTTGGTGACCAGGACCACAGTGCCAGTCTCCGCGACGACGAAGTTCGCCCCGGTGATACCAATGTCCGCGGTGGCGAACTTCTCTCGCAACGCCGACCTCGCGATCATGCACAACTGCCGGATGTCGTCCGTCGGGGCAGTTTTCAGCCAATCGTGAAAGAGATCCGATACTTCCTCTCGGCTCTTGTGCATCGCGGGGGCGATGATGTGAAACGGTGTCTCGTGGGCGAGCTGGATGATGTATTCACCGAGGTCCGTCTCCACGGGCTCGATACCCTCCCGCTCGAGGACCTGGTTCAACCCCATCTCCTCAGAGACCATCGACTTGCTTTTGATGGCCTGCTTGGCACCGACACTCTTGGCGATGTCGACGACAATGCGGTTGGCCTCCGCGGCATCGGCCGCGAAGTGGACTTGGCCTCCGTTGCGCTGCACGTTGCGGTCGACCAGGTCGAGGTAGTAGTCGAGGTTCTCGAGGGTCTGGGCTTTGATGGCGCTGGCGCGCTCGCGCATTTGCTCCCAAGACTCAGGCGGGAACTCCTCGAGCGCGTGAGCACGCGCCTCGACGAAGTGATCCATGACACGGTCGAGCGCGATCTGGATCTTCGGGCTGCGCACCGCGGCCGCCGAGGCCTTACGAAATTGCGAAGACTTGACCAGGGTCACCGGCTATGCCTCCGGCCGCTCGGGCTGGCCGACCGCCAGCCCCGATTGCGAGGCCAGCAGCTCGGCGATGTGCATTGCTCGTTGCCTCATGCCCTTGCGGCTCAACGCACCACGCATATGCATGAGACAGCCGCAGTCGTTGGCCACGACCACCTCGGCACCGGACGCCTCAATGTTCTCCAGCTTCTCGCCGAGGATAGCGGCGGAGACCTCCGGGAATTTCACCGAGAAGAGCCCCCCGAACCCGCAGCACCGATCGCTGTCAGTCATCTCAGCCAACTCAGCGCCCGACACTCCCTCGATGAGCGCGCGTGGCTCTGCCGAGATGTGCAGCTCGCGCAGCAGGTGGCACGCGTCGTGGTAGGTGACCGTACCGCTGAACGCCGCGCCCACATTCTCGACCTCCAGCACGTTGACCAAGAAATCCGAGAACTCGTGGGTGCGCTCGCTGAGCCGCTGCGCTCGCTCCAACAGGACAGGGTCGTCGGCAAACAGATCCAGGTAGAAGATCTTGATCATCGAGGCGCAGGAACCGGACGGAACAACGACGGGCTCGTCGCCGTCGAAGACATCCATGAAATGCAGTGCGACCTCCCGCGCCTCCTGCTCGAAGCCTCCGTTGTAGCCAACCTGGCCGCAGCAGGTCTGATCCGCAGGGAACGTGACATCCACGCCAGCCCTGCGCAGGACCTTCACGGCCGCGATGCCGACCTCAGGAAAGAACTGGTCGACTAGGCACGTAGCGCATAGCAGAGCTTTGACCGGTGCATGTTGTTGGCCGCTTCGAGGTCTACGCCGGGGCATGCCCGGTACGGTAGCAGACGTCGTCCGCACCGACAACAGAAGACGGCTGGCTAGGCGCCGGGGTCGGCCACGAAGGAGAGGTTCGCGCAGCGTAGGCAGGTGCCCTCGGGGACGAGGCCCCACCGCATGAGGTATGCGAACACGAAGCAACCCATACAGAAGCCAGCGAACGCCTCGAGGCCAGCGAACACGGCAAGCACGGCAAGCACGGCGGTGCCTGCCGTCGGCAGTCCGAACCCGAATGTCAGCACGAGCGCGGCTGTGGTAAAAGCCAAGCCGACCGCCTGCGCGAACTGCTTCGGCGGGCCGGCAACGAGGTTGGTGCGCTTGAGGACCCGGGGAACGATCAACCTCGTTGCCAGGAGCCCCATGGGGCTCAGCTTTGGGCCTGCCAGCACGCGGGCGAGAAACCCGTACGCGAGGACCCACAGCAACCAGTTCGCGCCGGTGGCGATGGTGACCACGCTGAGCGTGACGACCATCGCGGCCACCGTGCGCGCGGCATACTCGTTGACCGGGTGTGGAAAGCTGAACAGCGAGCGTATCCCGCTCGGTGCGCCAGTCGCAGTCGGCATCGCCACTACTCCAACTTCTTTAATCGTTTCGCAACTGGCCAAAAGAAAACCCCCCGCCCGAGGCAATGTGCCATAGGCTGACGGGGGCTTCCACGCTATCGATGGAACGTCAGCCTATCGGCCGCTACAACAGGCGCAATCGTCTCGCATCGGGCTCATAGTTTCACAGGGCTGTTGCACCGTCAACGGTCTCATGCTTTAAGCGAAGAAGCCATTCGGTGTTCCTCATCCGAGGCCCTACTTAGGAAGTGCTGCTGCTGCACCTGATCCTGCCGTTGCGCTGTCGCACTGTCCGTCTCCTACGTGGACGAGGCAGCGCAGCCTGATCTCGCTCCAGATTCGCCCTAAACAGGGCGCCGCCCTTGCCATCAAGAAGCTCCTGCCAGTGAACGTGGCCACCCCTTCATCCTCCGGTAGGCATCGTCCCGCTAGGGCCCCTCTGCAAGGCTTGCTGAGGCCCCCGACAAAGGGTTACCGTGTCGGCGGCCCTGGAGCACCGTTCAGCAGGGAGAGTTCATGGGCCAGTACGTGCAGTTGCTGACCCTCCGCGAGGTAGGCTGCGGACGGCTGTTTGAAGGCCCGTATGTCCTGCTGCGGCCCAGCAGGACATACGCCACCCCCAGCGTCAACGTACTCGAGCAGACGATGCGTGAAGACATCGGTGTCGTGCTTGAGCCGGAGGCCTGGTCCGGCGGAGAACCAGTACACTAGTCCGGAGGCCGCCCAGGCGACCGTAGGGAGTGAGTTACTTGAGCCCAGAACTGATACTTGGCGTCCTCGACCAGTCTCCCATTCCGCGCGGGACCTCTGCGGCGCAGGCGTTGCAAGCGACGGTTGAGCTGGCACAGGTGGTCGACCGGCTCGGCTACCACCGCTACTGGGTGGCCGAGCACCACAACTCGACATCCTTCTCCGGCCCCAGCCCCGAGACGATGGTCGGACAGATAGCCGCGAGGACCAACCACATACAGGTGGGGACCGGCGGCGTCATGCTGACTCACTACTCAGCGCTGAAGGTGGCGGAGCAGTTCAGCGTGCTCAACGCCTTCTACCCCGGGCGCATCGAGTTAGGCATCGGCCGCGCGCCGGGCAGCGACCGGCTAACCATGGCCGCGCTCGCTTACCCGAAGCAGCCTGCGGACGTGAGCGCGTTCCCTCAGCAGGTCAAGGACGTGGCTGGCTACCTGAATGGCGCGATGGACCCGGAGCACCCGTTTGGGCAACTCCGGCCTCTGCCTGGCCCTGAGTACGAGTCGGCACCCGACGTTTGGCTGCTGGGCTCCAGCGACTACAGCGCGCAATTAGCCGCTGAGTTGGGGCTGTCGTTCGCCTTCGCCGACTTCTTCGGGGATATCCGAGACCGCGGACCAGTCATCGCGGAGCTCTACCGGCGCAACTTCAAGCCGTCGCGCTACCTCGACAAGCCAAGGCTCAACGTGACCGTGCAGGCGCTTGCTGCGGAGACCGAAGAGAAGGCCCAGTATCTGGGCGCCAGCCGAAATCTGAACAAGGCCGGCTGGACCATGGGGTTGCGCTCAGGACTAATTCCACCCGACGAGGCGTTGGCTGTCGATCTAACCGACGAGGCCAAAGAGTGGATGGGGAAATTTCGCAGCGGTTACATCGACGGGGACCCCCAACAGGTGAAGGCCGCCATCGAGGAGGTCGCGGGACTGTACGAGACGGAGCACGTCAGCATCGTCACCATCACCTACGATTACGCAGACCGAACGCGCTCCTATGAGCTGCTCGCCGAGGCGTTCGGTCTTACTCCGGCTGAAGCCGAGCCCTCAGCCCAATCAGGCTAGGCCTGGCCAGCCGGGCTTGTTCGAGGAGGAGACGAGCCGTGAAGGTATTGGTTACTGGAGGCTCCGGCCTGGCCGGACGCCACATCACTCCCTTGCTGCTTGACGCGGGTCACGAGGTCGTCAGCGTGGACACGCGTCCACCGGACGGCGGCTTCCCTGGCGCGGCTCACCCGGCAGGTGCACGGTACGTCCAAGTCGACACGACAGACTTTGGACAGGTCGTCGCTGTCACCAGTGGAGTCGACGCCGTCGTCCACTTGGCGGCTATACCGAATCCGCTCTGGCGTCCCGAGCACGAGGTGTTCCGGATCAACATACTGTCCAGTTGGAACGTGCTTGAGGCCGCGGAGGTACACGGCGTGCCTAAGGTGGTCATGGCCTCGTCGGTCAACGCTATCGGTGCGTCCTTCTGGGAGCGTCAGCCTCGCGAGTACTTCCCATTCGACGAGCAGCTGCCGACGAAGGCGACTGACGCCTACGCGCAGTCGAAGTGGCTGGGCGAGGAGATGGGGCAGGCGTTCTGCCGCAGGCGGCCCATGCAGGTCGCGAGCCTACGCTACCACGGGCTGTGGCCACGCGAGCGGCAGGCGGCATGGAACGCAAGCGCCGAGAAGGACTCGCAGGACGCCGAGCGCTACGCCCGCAACTACTGGAGCTGGGTAGACCTTGATGAGGCTGCTCTCGCTGCCGTCCTAGCGGTCGAAAATGATTGGGCTGGGCACGAAGCGTTCTTCATCCAGGCCGACGATTCCGTGGCGACGACCCCGACGGAAGAGCTGCTGGATCGCTGGTACCCAGAGGCGGAGCGCAAAGCGCGCATCGCCGGCTTCGGCTCACCCATTAGCAACGAGAAGGCCAAGCGCGTGCTGGGCTGGGTGCCAGCCGTGACCTGGCGCGACGCCTAGGCCCTCAGGCCTCCACTTCTGCCCTCCTGAGGTGTCCGCCCGAGGCAGACGAGTTACTCCGTAAGTCCCAGCGCTTGTGGGCGCCGCGCACGGCGGCTACCCTTTTGCCCTTAGGAGGGCGGCCATGAAGATCACCGACGTCAAGGTCCATATCATGCACGGCATCCGCCGAAACTGGGTGCTTGCCAAGGTGCTCACCGACGAAGGCGTGCATGGCTGGGGCGAAGGGACACTGGAGTACCACGAGAAGGCCGTCGAGCAGGCGATCTACCACCTGGCCGAACGCATCGAGGGGTGCGACCCGACGCAGATCGAGCTGGCCTGGCAGGTGATGTACCGCCACGGCTTCTGGCGCGGCGGGGTTGTCATCGGCTCCGCACTGAGCGCCATTGACCAGGCGTTGTGGGACATCACGGGCAAGGTGTACGGCCAACCGGTCTACAAGCTGCTGGGCGGCGCGGTGCGCGAGCGCGTGCGCGCATATAGCCACGCTCAGGATCTGCGCGGCGCGGCTGAACTCGTCGACCTAGGCTTCTCCGCCTTCAAAATAGCCAGCTGGAACACCGAGCTGACAGAGTTCCACGAAGAGGATGTCCCGCAGTACCTCCACGACAAGATGGGCGCGATGCGTCGCGAGCTCGGGCCCGACATCTCGATCATGATTGACAACCATGGCCGATCGCGGCCAGGACTCGCAATTCGGCAGATGCAGGCGGTCGCCGAGTTCAAGCCTGCGTTCTTCGAGGAGCCAACGCCGCCGGACAATCTCGATGCGCTCGCCATCGTCCGCGACGCGCGCGTGCCCATCGATCTCGCCACTGGCGAGCGCCTGTTCTTCCGCTGGGGTTACAAAGAGCTGCTCGCGCGTGGGCTGGTCGACGTCATTCAGCCAGACATCTGCCACGCGGGAGGCATTTCGGAGCTGCGGCGCATCGCCTCCATGGCGGAGATGGAGTACGTCCGCGTGGCCCCACACAACCCCAAAGGACCCGTCGCCACGGCGGCGAACGTTCACCTCTGCGCCACCCTGCCCAACTTCTACATCTTGGAGACAGCCCGCGACATGCCCTGGCACGATCAAGTGCAATTAGCGCCGCTGAAGCTCATCGACGGCTACTTCGAGTTGCCTACGGAGCCAGGACTGGGTATCGACCTGGACGAGGATCTCATCGCGAGCCGCCCTTACCAGCAGTTAGACATCATCCCCGGGTCGTGGGACGCCGACGACGGTACGCCGCGGGACGTGTAGCCGTGCCTGCGCTAGCCGCCAAACAGCGTGGCCATCGGCGTGAGCACGGCGGCCTGCGCCAGGGGCTCGACAACGAGGCCACCGTTGCGCTTGAAGAGTCGGTAAGCTCCGACTCCATCGCGTGCAGTGTGGAGACGGTATCCGCTGCCCGCGAACTCGACGGCGCAGTGGTTGTCGACAGCGATAGCTGGCTCCGGGTATTTAGCGACCATGCGCTTGAAGCTATCGGCACGCGGGATTCCCGCCGTCTCACTGTTGAAGTGGGGGCAGCCGATAGCACCGACAAGGCCCATGCCTCGCACGCGCAGGTAGTCCCAATCGTCGGGCGAGTAGTAGTACTGCGAGTCGCTGTGCCCCCAGGCGAACCAGCAGAGCATGCCCGCGCTCTGGCCGGCGAGCACGACTCCGCACCCGTGGGCTTCGCGTAGAACGTCGTCGACACCGAGCAGGCGCCAGCGGCGCATCATCTTCAGCGTGTTGCCGCCGCCGACGTAGACGAGATCAGCCGACAGGATCGCCTCCTCCAGTTCATCCCGTGAGGGCCGGCGGTCCAGCAGCCACAACACATCGGCCTCGCAGCCGATGCGGGCGCCGTAGGTGTTCTGGAAGACCTGCCAGCGCTCGGGTGAGTCGTAACTGGCCGTCGGCACGAAAAGGGCACGAGGCCGCTCCTTACCGGTCAGGTCAACGATCGCTCGGTCGATGGGAAGGTTTTCGAGCTCCGCCATCAAGCCGCCGCCTATGCCAACGATGGTGCCCATGCCGCCTCCTTAGATCTGCAGGCGCAGTGAATCACCTCGCGTGCGGGCCGCGCAACGTCACTTTGCTCACCGGCGCTTGCCGCCCAACCCTGCCGGGTCGACAATGACCTTGCGCGAGCCCCGACGGTCTCGGGGCAAGCGAGCCCAGCGGGAGGCGCGACCATGCCACAGCTTCGCCACATTGCCATTTCGACAAAGAATTCGGGTGCGGCCGCGAAGTTCTTCACGAGCGCCTTCAGCGTGAAGGGCGGATGGGTCATCGACAACGGCAATGCGTCCGGTTGCTACGTGAGCGACGGCCATATCAACTTCACCATTCAACTCCGATACAAGACGGACGGTGCCGCGGACGGCGAGTACGGGAAAGGCTACGGCGACCTGCACCACAGGCGCTTCCGCGTCGAGGACATCCCTAGCGAGAACCCCACGACAGGGCGGCTCACCGCGCTGTCCATCCTTCGGTCGATCCAGCAGGCGGTCGCCCCGATCCGAATCGGTACGTAAGGCCATGACCAACGTCGAGCTCATCGTGCAGACGTTGGAGCGGGCGGGCGTCCGCTGGGTGTTCGGTGTGCCCAGCGGTCCGGTGCTCCCGCTGATCGAAGCCTTGCGCTTGAGCGCGAGCATCGACTTCGTCCTGACCGCCACCGAAACGTCCGCTGCATTCATGGCTGAGGCGGTCGGGCGGACAAGCGGCGCGCCCGGCGTGTGCGTGGCGACGGTCGGGCCTGGGGCGACGAACCTAGCGACGGGTGTCGGCGGCGCCTGGCTCGATCGCTCCGCGGTCATTGCCATCGTCTGCACCTACGACGAGCACCTGCTCGATAGGCGGACACAGATGCGCATCGACCATCTGGCGCTGTTCGCACCGCTTACTAAGGCGCAGCGCCGGCTTTCCCGCACCGGCGTGGCCAGTGAGATGGCCGGTGCCATTGCGCTGGCCACCGCCGAGCCCCCAGGCCCCGTGATCCTGGAATTGCCAGAGGACGTCGGGACCGCGGAGGCTTCCGGCTCTGTGCCGTCGCTAACAATAGGCGGCGGCCTGGGCTTGGCGGTGCCCGGCGTGGACCAGCAAGTGCGCGATGCGCTAGCGTCGGCCCAGCGCCCGCTGGTGGTCACAGGCTTGACGTTTACCCGCTCGCGCGCAGCCGACAAGCTGCTCGCGTTCGTGAAGCGCCAGCGCTTGCCCTACGTCAGCACGCTGCACGCCAAAGGGTTCCTGCCGGAGAGCTACATCGGATCGCTCGGTGTCATCGGGCGCGCCCGCCGCACTGACATCCAGCACATCGTCGACACCGCCGACCTAATCGTCGCCATAGGCTACGACCCTATCGAGATCAATTACGAAGAGTGGGTCGGCGACATCCCCGTCGCGCACCTGAGCACCGAGCCGGCTGATGCCGACGGCAGCATTCGCTTCGTCGTTGATGCCGTCGGCGACCTCGATGCCATGCTGGCAGCGCTGGCGGAGCTGCCAGCTGTCCCCAACAATTGGCAGGAGCGAGAGTGGGAGGAGCATCGCTCGCGGCTCGACGCGAATCTCAGGCCCGTGTCGCTGGAGCTGGCAACGCACCACGTGCTCGACAGCCTGCGCTCACGCTTGCCATACGACGCCATCGTGACCTATGACGTTGGTGCGCACACGCACCAGATCGCCAGCCAGTGGCGAACGAACCTGCCTCACACGGCCTTGTCGACGAATGGTTGGTCGTCCATGGGCTACGGCATGCCATCGGCCTACGCGGCAAAGCTGGTACATCCTGACCGCACGGTGGTGGGTGTCATCGGCGACGGCTGCTTCCAAATGACGGTCGGCGAACTGGCGACGGCACGAAGGCTCGGCCTGCGCGTACCGATCATCGTGCTCAACGATGGCTGGCTCGGCCTCATGAAAGTGAAGCAGGAGCGCGGGCACTTCGGCTCGTACGGGTCCTTCCTTGGCGAGCAGCCTGAGACGCCGGAGCACTACTTCGGCGTGCCGTGTCGCGCTGCCCGCGACGAGGAATCCCTGAGCGCCGCTCTTGACTGGGGGCTGGCGCTCGACGGGCCCAGCGTCATCGAGGCGTTCATAGACGTCGCGCCCTACTCCGCGACTGTCTTCGACGAGTGACGTCGTGGCTGTAGAGGAGGTCAGCGATGCGGTTCCAGGCTACGAGCCGCTTCGGCGAGCGTGAGGCACGGGGGGCTCATCCGCCCAATATGGCCCGCCCGGATTAGTCAGCGCGGGCCCGCGCTCCGCGCGTTGGCGTTCGCGTACTCGATCCAACCTGCGGGATAGCGGTCCGGTCGGTAGTGCTCGGGCACGGGACCATGAGGCCCCTGCCGTTTCTCCCAGTCGGTGTTCGCGGCCACCATCCCTTTGTCCTGGTCGTTGAAGCGACCCATGCGTATCGGCCCGGCGAATGCGTACCACCACAGGTGGGTCCAGAGCCGGCTGATGGGATTCTTTGGCCAGTGGCAACTGACCTGAAAGTAGTTGTAGTGGTCGGCGTCAATGGCCACGTACCACTCGTAGTACATCGCGTCGTTCATCGGGAAGTGATAGACGCGTAGGTACCCAGGGAGTCGGATTGAGGTGACGGACTGGACGCCACGGACCAGCCGATGGAAAGGCTGGCCAAGCCGTCGCCATGGCCGCATTGGGGGCCAGGTGCCCACATCCGGGAAGTCGGACTGGGGCACGGGGAACGCTGTCTTCTCCGACAACCAGGGGCCGTGGTCGTCGCCGTTCCCACTGCCATCACCCGTCTCGATAACGTAGTCGGGCTGATAGGAGTAAAAACGATTAAACAGCATCCCGATGGCGTCGCGGTGGAGCATCTGGAAGTGGCCACCGCCGGCGCCCTCAACGTGGTAGCGCCAGTTGCCGTAGACCTGGCGGTGGCGGAACTTGACCACCGTCGCGTCCTCCAGCAGCAGCGCCGGTGCGTCCTCCTCCAGAGGGACTGGTGCGCCCCGCCCAATCCAGACCCAGACGATGCCCTTGCGCTGCTCGACCGGGAACGTGCGGATGCGCACCTTACCGACGACGGGGCTGTCGGGCCCGTCGGTCAGCGCCGCGACGCAGCGTCCGTCCGTCAGGTCGAATGTCCAGCCGTGGAACCGGCAGGACAGCGTATCGGTACCGGGGAACTCGTCCTTGCCCAGCGACATGCGCGCGCCTCGATGCGGACACTCGTCCTGCACGGCGTAGATGCGCTTGCCCCGGCGGACCAGGGCGATGGGCTCGCCCAGCAGGACCATGCGCTTGGGGCGCCGGCCGAACTCGCGCTCGCCACAGGCGGGGTACCAGTAGTTCTGGAATCCCGTGACCGCTCTCTCATAGGGAGTCGTGGTTGTTGTGGTCGCCATTGTTGACTCCTAATGCTCCGGCGGCCGGCTCGCGGCACACTCCGCGGCGACCTCATCGATGCGCGCGAAGTGGACGCCGGGCCAGGTGCCGCTCATCGCTCACTCCTCGACCGCCCCATGTGCCGCTTGGGTGGGCGCAGGCCGACCCCGCGCTCGCCGGTGCAGGATAGCGCACGGCGGCCTGCGTTCTGAAATACTTCGCCAAGCCGCATTCGTACTGTGAGACCCAAGGAGGTTCCTCCATGGAACGACGCTCTTCGCCTGGACGCCTGCGTGGATTCGTCCGGCGTCCCACGGCCGCCGAGTTTCAGGGCATCGCCGCCGACCATGACATCATACTGACCGACGCGGAGGCGGAGGAGGTGGCGGAGGCGGCTGCCGGAATGCTGGGCGCGGTCGACAGAATCGACGACCTGCCGGTGCCATCGATTCCGGTGAGGTATACACAGCGTAACCCCGGACGGCGTCCTACCTCGCAGGAGGACCCCTACAACGCGTTCATTCGCCTCTGCGAGGTCAAAGGCGCGCCCAGTGGGCCGCTGGCCGGCAAGCGGGTCGGCATCAAGGACAACATCAAGGTGGCCGGCGTGCCAATGACCAACGGCTCGCGGCTGCACCGGGACTACGTGCCGGATCACGACGCGACGGTGGTCGAGCGCCTGCTGGACGCCGGCGCCACCATCGTAGGCAAGCTCAACATGGACGACTTCTCGTGGTCCGGCACAGGCGAGACGTCGACCTTTGGGCCAACCCAAAACCCCCGCAACCCGGCCTTCTCACCTGGCGGCTCGTCCAGTGGCAGCGGCTCGGCAGTGGCCTCGGGTCACGTGGACATGGCCATCGGCGCCGACCAGGCAGGCAGTGTGCGCATCCCGGCGTCATGGTGTGGAGTGGTCGGCATCAAGGCGACTCATGGCTTGATCCCGACCTTCGGTGCCACCTATATGGACCACACCATCGACTTCCTTGGCCCCTTGGCACCCAGCGTGGCCGACGCAGCGCTGATGCTGGAGGCCATTGCTGGTGAGGACCCACGCGACCCGCAGTGGGTTCGAGGGTCCATCCGCACCGAAACGTACACGAAGGCGCTCACCGGTGACATTGCCGGTCTGCGGGTCGGTGTCGTGCGGGAGGGATTTGACTGGGGCTTCGCCGAACGAGACGTGGTAGATAGCGTGCGGGCCGCGATAGCCAAGCTAGAGTCGCTGGGCGCGATCATCTCTGACGTGTCTATTCCGTGGTGGCCGGATGCGTGGCCAATCGAGGCGACGCTGCTGTCGCACTCCGTGTCGGCGACGATCGACTCGGGCGGTGAGGGATTCTCCCGAGGAGGCTACGCCGACCCCGCGTTCCAACAGGCGCTGGGCAAGGGGCTGCGGTCGGCGTCGGGGCACGACCTGGCGCCTTTCTTTCTGGTCAGCTACGTCGTTGGCGAATACCTGCGGCGGGATTACTTCAGCGCCTACTGGGGCAAAGCCCAGAACCTGCGCATGGCCTTGCGGCAGCAGGTCGACGACGTGTTCGCGCACGTCGACGTGCTGGTCACACCGACGACGGCCATCAAGCCTTCGCGACTGCTGGACGAGCCGCTGACGCTGCGGGCCCTTGGCGAAAAGGGCTCATCAAATACGCACAACACCTGCATCTTCAATCTGACCGGCCACCCAGCGCTCAGCGTGCCCTGCGGAACCGGGGCGGACAGTCTGCCCATCGGGCTGCAGGTTGCGGGGCGCCACTGGGAGGAGAGCACCATCCTCCGCGTGGCTCACGCGTTCGAGCAGGCGTGAAATTCGCGAGCCTGCTCGGCCTGCTGCTGGCGCTGGCCGGATGCACAGGTGGCGCAACCATCAGGATCACCCGGCAGCTAGCGGCCGAAACTGTAGTTGCTGGGACTCGCGCCTAGTGGCGGCTCTCGAGAGCGTCAACGCTGCACCGTCTCTTAGTTAGGGGTTGACGTCTCGGGCGTCTATGTCAGTAAGCCTCCGGTAGTCGGCTGCCAACTCGTCAGTAAGCCTCTGGTAGTCGATTGCCAACTCGCCAGCGCGGCTTTCGTTGCCGAGGGACTCGTAGACCGTCGCGAGAAAGCGGTATGCCTCTGCACCGATAGCTGGGCTCCATGGGTCGAGCTCTAAGCCTCGCTCACCTGCCACCGCGGCGTTCTCTGCGAGACCGAGATCCCAGGAAGCCAGGCTCTTGAACAGGTAGCTTGGCGCGGCATGTTTCGTTTCGCCAGCAAGCTCGATCGCGGTTTCAAGATCCACCAGAGCGGCCGCCGGCATGCCTTGAAGGATGCGGTGCTCTCCGAGCATCTGGTGGATGAGAAAGTCATTGGGTTGCAGGTCGCGCACGCGCTCTAGGAGCGCGATCCCTTCGGCCAACCTAAACCTTGGTCCTGTTTCCGCCGCGAGGAGGGTCCCTTCGGCCAGTGCGAAGGCTTCCCTCGCTGCGTAGGGGTTGATGCGCAACGCCGCCTCATAGTCCAGGCGCGCTAGCTCAAGAAGGTGGGCTTGCTGCTGGCCAGGCCCCACGTTGCCAGCGGCGAGGTTGTAGGTTTGGCCGCGGAGCTCGTGGTAGTAAGAGACCTCCGGCGCCAGTGAGAGCGCCCGCTCAATATCCTCAAGGGCGCTTGCCGGGTCACCGTGGAGGAGGCTGCTCTCTGCCGCAGACGCGGCTACCGAAGCGACAACGTAATCCACGTTCTTCACCCATGAGACCCAGCCTGCCAATATCACGATCGCGAGGGCAACCCCGACCGCACCGAAATCGATGCTGCTCGCTAGAGCAGCCCGCGGGCGCCGGGCCGCGCGTCGTTCGTTTCGAGGAGCCCGCGCCACCTGAGGCGCGGGCTCCTCGCGCTGCGTCGCGACGATCGCGACGAACAGTCCAAGCATGCCCCACAGCATCGTGAGGTCGGCGATCCTCGGAATCGTAGTCACGGAAGCCACGAGCCACCCGACAATCGCCGCGAGCAAGCCGGCGTGCAAGAGCTGCGTCGGATCGTGGCCGCCACGCCAAGGAGCACGGAGCCGTCGAGCGCCGAGCAGCATGACGGCTGCCATCAGGCCGACGAATGCGCCCAACCCCAGTGCGCCATTCTCGACCAGCAGGTGCAGGTAGTGGTTGTGGGCGTAATTTGGTGGAGGGGCCGGCGGCACGAACCACTCGGAGGCCAGGCCCAGAGAGATGACGTAG
>Ga0115002_10004410_pt1 | contig 17030 bp, 13 predicted proteins | sample ArcticOcean_MG_C_8_FD_89576 | JGI IMG/M metagenome (GOLD analysis project Ga0115002, IMG submission 89576) | Marine microbial communities from western Arctic Ocean - ArcticOcean_MG_CB11_86 | ecosystem: Environmental > Aquatic > Marine > Oceanic | place: Arctic Ocean: Canada Basin | collected... | reverse complement strand
CGCGACGCTGACGCGACTGTTATAGAGCACGCTGCGACGCTGCCCATCTTCGTCGACACCCGCAATCAGCAGATCTGCCCGTCCATCGCCGTCATAGTCTGCCCAGACCGTTGGGCCGCCACTGAGGCCTTCGATCTCTTCTTCGAGCGAAACGCCACTGAGAGAACCATTGCGATTCTCCAATACGAGGGCGCGATGGTCGGAAAGGATCGTCCGCCCGGCGATGGCCAGGTCTGCGTCCCCGTCATTGTCGTAGTCAATCCAATGCGCACCGCCATCGACGCGCTGGAAGATGTTCAGAGAAAAATCGCCGTCCTCACTTAGTGTTCCTGCGGGACGATTGCGGAAGATCTTCAACACCGCATAAAGAGAGGCATCGCGACCGGACAGGGCGAGATCGAGATTGCCATCGCCGTCAAAATCTGACCAGGACAACGATCCGCGTTTGACCTTGTTGGCCAGTCCCGTATTCGCGTCGCCCCCGAGATCGATGCCTGGTTCAAGGGTCAACGTGCCGGGGGGATCATTCGTGTAGAATTCAGTGACTGCCGCCAGCCCACCGTCAGCGATGATATTTTCGCCAGACAAGGACAGATCGATGTCGCCATCATTGTCGATATCGGCCCAGGCGAGGTCGCCATTGGAGACATTCAGCAGCGCTTCGCTGTTGAACTCATCCAGGGTAAGACGGCCACGATCATTCGAATACAGCCGCGTGAGGGACGTGCCACCGGCCGTCATCCCTGACACGACCAGATCGAGGTCACCGTCGTGATCTGGGTCTCCCCATGCCAGGTCGGCATACCGAACACCCGTCAGGCTGGCATCCCCGAGATCATCTACCTGGGTCAGATCGAGATTCAGCAGCCGGTCGGTGGGGCTGGCACCTTCTTCATTTGTGTAGATCTGAAGACTCTCATCTCCATCCTCGTCCCACCCGGCAATGGCCAGGTCGAGATCTCCATCCCCGTCGGCATCGGCCCATCCAGCTTCGCCAAAATAGACACCCACGAGGCGATCACTCTGAGCTACATCCTCAACGAGCAAGCCGTCGTCGTTGCGCAGGACACGGGCAATGCGACGACAAGTCCCATCATCGGAGCGGATCTCGCCGATCAGCAGCAGATCCTGGTCACCGTCGCGATCATAATCGCCCCAGGTGGCATCCCCGGCCCACACACCTGGTAATTCGAGACCAGAGTCCTGCAAATTTTGCGCACCAACCGGTGAAAGAGCCGGTGCGACGGTCATTGCCGCGCTCAGGCCCAGTGCCAACCATCCTGGCCGCGGCACAAACCGAAGCCAGCGGTTGGCCGACGTCGAATCGTGCTGGCCCCTTGGGCTCGATGTCGGCCAAGGTCTGTTGGTGAGTGGGGTCGTCATTGATACCTGATCGGGGGTGTTACGGATGGTCGCGAAAGATAATACAGTCAACGCCCCCCTGCCAACGCCTAGCTGACTTCTCGCAGCCGCGCCAGAAGATCGGTCGTGGACGTGTGTTGCACATGCTCGGTGATCACGACAGACCCACCGGCAGCCTGCACGGCATCTGCACCCACTACGTCGGCGACATCATAGTCTCCGCCCTTGACCAACACATCTGGAAGTACCTGCCGCACCAGTGATTCCACACTCGTGTCACAGAACACGGTGAGCCAGGAGACGCAGCTCAGGGCACCGACCACGACGATACGGTCCTGCAGCGTCTGCAGGGGGCGTCCGGGGCCCTTCAGTTGTCGAATGCTTGTATCGTCATTGAGGCCGACAACGAGGATATCTGCAAGACTTCGTGCCGCCTCGAGGCAATGAACGTGTCCTGCGTGCAGCAGATCGAAGCAGCCGTTGGTAAAGGCGACCTTCTTGCCCTGCTGACGCCAAATTGCGCGCTGATGCAGCAGTTTATCCGTCTTGAGAAGTTTTGGGTGGATTTCAGGACTCATTTTCGACGGATTCCGGTAGCATTCGATGGCATTTGGTCTCTACAGGCACCTTGCCCGATAGGTTATACAGCAACGGCCCTCTGATCCAAAAAGATCAAAGGGCCGCTGACAAGACGATATGGGGTGAGTGACGGGGCTCGAACCCGCGACCTCCAGGACCACAACCTAGCGCTCTAACCAGACTGAGCTACACCCACCACACAATCGAAAACCATACTACAAAGTCGGGCGGAAATGGCGTGCCCAGCAGGACTCGAACCTGCGACATTCTGCTTAGAAGGCAGATGCTCTATCCAGCTGAGCTATGGGCACAAATCTCGACAGCGGCGATCATGTTGAGACCACCGGCGGACGGCTCGCTGAAGTCACTGGGCGGCGCTGGCGAAATGCATTCGCCAGCACAAGACAGTAAAGAAACGGGCTGCCTCAAACTTGCGCAACAGATCGGCGTCTTCAGCGGACGCGAACCAGTCTCACGCTCACTTGTAGAAAAACCCCCGCCACCGAAGCGATGGCGGGGGTTCAATAGTGGTCGGGGTGAGAGGATTCGAACCTCCGACCCCCTGCTCCCAAAGCAGGCGCGCTAACCGGACTGCGCTACACCCCGACTCGAAGTGCGAAGACTTGAAGTGCGAAGACGTGAAATGCGAACATCATTAATCTGCTGACGTAATTGCTGGGTTGCGGCACGGGCCGCTTCAGGATAATCGCCGCCCGCAGAGGCAAAGATAATCGATCGCGACGAATTAACGTAGACCCCTTGTCCATCGTCGCGTAATCCGTCCCCTACGGCATGCTCGAGATCGCCGCCCTGGCTGCCAACTCCTGGCACCAGGAAGGGGAGGTCGGGGGCAAGGCTGCGCATGCGGATCATACTGTCTGCCTGGGTCGCCCCAACGACGAGCCCACAGTTTCCGTGGTCGTTCCACTCTACCGCTTTGCGAGCGACATGTTCGTAGACAGGCCCCTCAGGCGTATCGAGCCGTTCAAAGTCGGCGGCACCGGGATTTGATGTGTGACAGACGAAGAAGACGCCTCGATCTGCGTAGGACAGAAATGGATCGAGGGCGTCCTTGCCCATATAGGGATTCACTGTCACGGCATCTGCACCGATCTTATCGAAAATCATGTGCGCCCACTGCTCGGCTGTGGAACCGATGTCACCGACCTTCGCGTCGAGCAGGACGGGAATATCGTCGGGAATCGCTTCAAGCGTTTTGGCCAGCGTATCCCACGCATCGGCGCCGAGGGCGCCATAGAAGGCGTAGTTTGGCTTGTACACAGAGACCAGATCGGACGTCGCTTCGATCAAACGCTGATTGAATTCGATGACGCCTGCAGCATTCTGACCAAGACCTGCCGGCAGCCGGTTCAGAACCGGATCAAGACCAACACACACGAGGCTGTCGTTCTTCTCCACAGTGGCGGCAAGTTTGTGAACAAAGTTGGTCATGAATCCAGGTCTGTTTCCCTAATTGAAGCCAAGTGAATCCGTTGGTACCGTGCCCATCAGCGTATCAAGAAGCGTGAGGGCTGTGTCGACGACCGCCTCGGGACGTGGTCCGACGACGAAGATCACTCTGCATTCGGTGAGGAAGTCGCCTTCGCTATCTGACATCTTGATGCGCGTTCCAGCGTCACGGCTCACCACGACATCACTGTTGTACAAGCCATCGGCACGAATGGCCGTCACGACTTTCGGATGTGAGTTCTCACCACCGATTCTCGTATTGATCACGGCCGCTGGCAAGTCCCGTTCGTAGCCAACAACACCGGTGCTCAATGCGTATTGACGATCTACGTGAGTCGCACTGTAGATCACCCGACCTGTCTCGTCGATGATTCTCGGCGACAAGCTGGGTTGCAGAGACGTGCCGCGTGCATCGATGATGAGTCCTGTGTAGGGCTTATCCGGCACGAAGACGATCAGCGAATCTGAGACGGGCAATTCAGCCGCTACCGCATCGAGGGATGAAATTGAATCGGGCAAAACAGCGGCTGCGAGGCCATCCAGCAAACGCAACTGCAAATCGAGCAAATATAGTCCATCTTCCTGCCGACGACTTCCTGAGACCACCGTGGCACCTCGCACGAGTCCCTCGACGGTGGCTCGCACTGTGTCACTGGCAACCATCGACATACTTACCGTCGTGCGGGCGTCGACCTGAACGCCACCGACGACTTCTAGCAATTTCCGGTAGGCGGTGACCTTTGCGGCACGGAAGCCAAGAAGACGCTGCTGCACGGGATTGGTGATATTCTCCGGCGCGACGCCCTCGCCTGTGACGATGAGGACACCATCCGTCCAATCAAGTTGTCCCTCAACGAAGTCGCCCTGAGGCGTTTGGGTGGACACCGTCCGGATGACGCGACTTGCAACGGCACGACCGAAAGGTTGCGACTCTGCGGACACAAGGGTGCACAAAAGCCCTACGAGCACAAGGGTGCACGAGAGCACGGCGCAGAGTCGTTTGTTGAGGAATCGGAACACGATGTGCGACGGCTCCAGACTGGCCGAGAGGGTGCCCACCGACAAAGGATGAGCGAAAGATTAAGTCTGAAGTGGTCCTGTAAGCCGAGTTCTGTCAGCACACGTCAACGGCCAGGCCGATGGCGTGCACACAATGAGCATTCATCTGGGACAACAGTTACCTGCTGCCTCATGCAGCCTACCCGGGAGTCAGACGAGGCGGGCCACCTCTCCTCCCCTATTTGGCCTTGCTCCGGGTGAGGTTTACCATGCCGCCTCCGTCACCGGAAGACGCGGTGAGCTCTTACCTCACCATTTCACCCTTACCCGCCACCGGGTATGACCCCTCATGACGGGCGGTTTGTTTTCTGTTGCACTGTCTGTGGGGTTACCCCCCCTGGGCGTTACCCAGCACCCTGCCCTGTGGAGCTCGGACTTTCCTCACCGGTCGAAACCAGCGCGCTCATCCGGACCACTTCAGTTCTATCGCAATTTCAGCGTCTAGGCCGACTCATCATCCCAGACGATGATTGCACCACAACTCTCACAGATGATGACCTCTTGAGCACGGCGGACAGTGCTCTTCATCTGCGCCGGCAACTGTCGATAACAAGAGCCACATGAGCCCTTGCGCACAGCTGCCACGGTGAGACCGCGAAGTCGCTTGACCGTCTCGTATGTGCGCAGCAGGCTGGGCTCAATGCCCTTGGCGGCCTTCGCACGACGTGTCTCAATACTGTCGACCTTGCCCTGGAGGGAATCGAGATTGGCCTGCAGATCGTCGATGTGTGTCTGTTGTTCCTGACGCACTTCTTCGGTATCTACTTTTTCTAACTCAACCTGCTCGCCCGTCTTTTCGGAACTCTCGATGAGTTCGAGAATCTGCGACTCGTACTCCGACATCTTCGCCTTTGCCGCCTCGACCTCGATCTGCAGCGCATCATATTCTCGATTGGTCTTCACCTCGGAGAAGCGTGCTTCCAGCTTCTTCAGCTGGTCTTTGGCCTCCTCCAACTCGCGCTCGTAATGACGCTGACCCCGTTCGGACTCTGCGAGTCGTTCCGTCAGTTCCTTCAGAGAACTTTCGGCGCGCTCGATTTCTGCCTGACGTTGAGTGATTTCGGAGGGGTATTGGCTCTTGGCCGCCTCGAGACTGCGGAGCTCAAGATCGACCTCCTGCACCTGCAACAACTGCATCAATCCGTCCTTCAAGGACACTCGCTCTCTCCCGTGCTGGTAGCGGGGGACTTGGCTCTAGTCATCGCGCCAAAAGAAAAGTGCACGGCAGGGTGCACTTTTTCATGCAGGGCGGATCAAAAAAAGCCCTCGTCCATGACCAAAGAACATAAATGCAGGTTGAGCCGGCGGCAACCCTGAAACTCATCGGTGAGATGATCCGTCGGACGCCAGCATTCTCTTTGCAGCCGCAGCCATATGATGTGGCGTAAGCTGGTGTTTCTCCAAAAGATCATCGTTTTCGGCCGACTCACCGAAGACGTCGTCGATCCCCATGCGTTGTACACGAGTTGGCAGATGCTGTGAAAGGGTCTCGGCAACGGCGCTGCCGAGACCGCCGATGATCGTGTGATCTTCACCGGTGATCACCATTGTTGTATGGGCCGCGGCGACGATGGCGTCCACATCGAGTGGTTTGACGGTGGGCACATGCAGCACATACGCGGAGATTCCATCAGCGTATAGCAATTGCGCCGCTTGCAGGGCGCGAACACTCTGCTCACCCGTTGCGATAAAGGTGATGTCATCGCCTTCTCGCAAGACTCGGGCCTTGCCGATCTTGAATCCGTGGTCCGGATCATCCTCGTGTGCAGCATCGAAGATCAGCGGCTGTGGGTCGCGCGTAAGCCGTAGATATACGGGACCCTCGTGAGCATTGGCGGCGATCATGGCCGAATGCGTTTCGACGCCATCTGCCGGTGCCAGCACGGTCATTCCCGGCATGGCTCGCATGACGCTGATGTCGGAAACGTCTTGATGGGTCTTGCCAGTCTTGCCCGTCAGTAGACCCGTATAGCTACCAGCTATTTTCACATTCAAACCAGGTTGAGCGACGACGACGCGAACCTGATCCAGATCGCGATTCACGAGAAATACGGCGAAACTCGACAACCACGGGATCAAGCCGCAGGAGGCCATGCCGGCCGCGACACCCATCATATTCTGCTCGGCGATCCCCATCTGCAGAAAGTGCTCGGGGCGCTGGCGGGCGACGATATCGGCTTTCGTCGAATTGGCCAGGTCCCCATCAAGGACAAACACACGCGGGTCCTTGTCGATCAGTTCAACCAGGGTCTGTCCAAAGACATCTCGTTGGGCGACCAGTTCAGGGCGAACCTCGTAGGAGGGGCTCATAGGGCTGCCTCCTGCTGCGCAAGTTCCTCGCGTGCGATTCGCAGGTCCTCATCTGTCAGCGGCTTCGAGTGCCAACTGTAGTCATTCTCCATATAGGAGATGCCCTTGCCTTTCACCGTCTGCGCAATGATGAGCGTGGGGCCTTCGGTGTATGCACGGGCGGTACTGCAGGCGGTGAGAATTTGCTCGAAGTCATGACCATCGATTTCGAGCACGTGCCAGCCAAAAGCCGACCAGCGTTGAGCCGGATTGTCCTGTGGTCGTTGACGGGCATCGACTTCATAGCCGGCATCGGTTGCCCAGCCGAACTGTTGCAAACCATTCAAGTCGAGGATCGCTGTCAGATTGTCGAGTCCATAGCGCTGAGCGACGAAGGCCGCTTCCCAGATCTGGCCTTCCTGGGAATCGCCATCACCCAGCATGACCCACGTGTGGTAGTCATGCCCCTGGATTCTGGCGGCCAGTGCCATGCCAATTCCCGGCGACAGGCCCTGACCCAGTGAACCGGTGGACATATCGATTCCCGGCAGGACGGACATATCCGGATGACCCTGAAGCCGCGAGTCTACGGCATCGAATGTCTTGAGTTCCTCTTCCGGGAAATATCCTCGTGCAGCAAGGGTCGCATACAAACCGATGGAGCAATGACCCTTCGACAGGATAAAGCGATCACGACCTGGATCATCAGGTTGCTGCGGATCGATGTTCATCACCTCGAAATACAGCGCCGTCAGAAGCTCCGTCGCAGACATGGGGCCACCGAGATGCCCCGCGCCAGCATGGTGTACCGACTCGACGACGCCGCGACGAATCTGGATGGCCGTATGGCGCAACTGCCGATAGCGTTCGACGGATGGAATGGCTGGCTCCATTGGTTATGGCTCCCTCAAAGCGCTGGCATCTTCGCTGCGTCCAAGCAGGTCAAGGACATGCGTAAGATCTTTGACGGTGCGAGCCACATCGGGATGATCCGGCCCCACCAGCTGGCGTTGGTAGTCCAAAACGCTGCGAAATTGTGTTTCTGCTTCGCTGTATTTCTGTCCCACATATAATCCGTAGGCCTGGGCATACTGACGCAGTCCCGTCGCGCGCGCACCCATGGCTGATGCTGCCAAACTGTCACCCTGCGCGAGAAGGACGCGCGCCTGGCCGGCAAGCACAAGTGACAGATGTGGGCGCTGCGGAGTCAGATCGATCCAGCCCTCGTCGGCAAGGGACATGAGCTGCACAAAATATGCTTCGGCACGATCCAGCTGATTCGTACTCAGGCAGATATCCCCTAGGGTACCGATCGTCGTCAGCAGATCATCGGCGGCGACGCCCGTTGTGCGCAGGCTGTCCAGTTGCAGAGCGAGGATCGACTGAAATAATCTGTTTGCTTCGGCGAGGTCGCCACGACCCGCTGCCTGATGTGCGAGCCCTTCCAGCGATCGAACCACCAATCTCAGTCTGCCGTCTGCCCGAGCCAGATCTGCTGCCGTCTCGTAGTGACGCTCAGCTGCTGCGATATCCTTGCTTTCAAGGGCGCCGCGCGCCGCCTCCATCTGTGCCGCCCATGCGACCATGGCTGTGTCGGGCGCCTGCTCTGGAGCGCAGTGCCACGTCAGCGATACCGACAACAGAGCTATGGCCAAAGAATGGCGTTTCAACCGTCCCCGGGGATGGTATTGAGGCTTTTTTGAATCATCTCAGTGATTTGACTGTCGCCAGCCAATTCCAATCCGGCTTCCAGGATCCTGCGAGCTTCTTCTGGCATACCGGCGCTATGCAGTGTGATGCCGTAGTAATAGTGTACCTGCGGATTCTCCGGTGCGCGCTCAAGGGCCCGCTTATACAAGGGCAGTGCCTGTTCGGCCTTGCCCTGCATGGCGAACAGGGATCCTGCGTTCAACAACGGCGTCGCGTCCTTCGGATCGATATCAGCTGCCTGCAGGTAAAAGGGCAGGGCGTCGTCTAATTGTTCGCTACGCGTCAACAGACCACCAATGTGATTGAACAAGCGGGCATCATCTGGCTGCAAGTGGGTGGTACGTTGCAGTTTGTTGAGGGCTGGCTCCCAGAGGGATTGCGTGAGGAGAAAGGCTCCCAGGTGGTAGTGGTTCGCTGGATCCTCAGGCGACGACAGGATCGCCCGTCGCAGTTGTCCAAATTGCGCGGCAATCTGTGGATCGAGGTCCTGAAATTTCTCGAGGCTCGCCGATGCGGTGGCGACCAATTCTGTATCAATCTGGTCGCCGACCACGCGGATCCGCTCCCATGCTTCGACCATACTTGGATCGAGCTCGGTTGCGCGCTGGTATGCTTCCACCGCCTGGGCGACTGCGCCCGCCTGTTCGAGGGACACGCCCAGTAGGTAGGCGAAGGCCGCTTCCTGTGGCAGGAGCTCGCTGGCACGTCGGATCGATTCGACGGCTTTTTCAGGACGCTGTGTGGTTCGATAGAGATCGGCCAGTCGTCGATGCAGCGAAGGCTGATTCGAGTCCAGTTCGACGGCAAGCAACAAGTGTGTCTCGGTGTTCTCGAATTGTTGCAAACGGAAGTAAATCCCGCCAAGATTCAGATGGGCAAGGGCGAAGTCTGGATGATGTCGAAGGGCCCGTTGTGCGGCCTCAATGGCGTCACCATTCTGTCCCTGAATGGCCAGGGCTGTGGCGAGAAGATTGTTGAGCTCCGCATGGGTCGAGTCGAGGGTCAGTCCCTGGCGGGCGAAGTTGGTTGCCTGCGTCGCCTGCCCCGTGGCAAGGGCGCCGCGGGCACGCTCGAGTAGGGTCGGCAGGTCGGCTGCAGTCTCGACGGGCTGACTCTCTACTGCGGCGGGCACCGCTTCATTTGCGGGGCGCTCACAAGCAGTGAGCGCGGCGATCGCACAAACGGCGAGGACGTAGAAGGGTCCAGACTTGCCGTCTGACATAGGAACAGGCTCCCTGAGATGGGCATCATGTTGGGCGAGAATCTATCGTCGGCGCCCGCGGGATGCATGTCAAGAAACGCGGAGCCGTACAGCGACAGCGGCCACCTCTGCTGGAAGGCTTCACAGTGGCCGCTACCCCATTGATCATCGTCGATCTGTGCATGTAGAGATGAGGTGACCCATGGGGAGGATTCGTCATGGGAGACGAAAAAACCCCGGTCGCGACAAGTCGGCCGGGGTGAAAGATGAATGGTGGGCGATGCTGGATTTGAACCAGCGACCTCCGGTATGTGAAACCGGCGCTCTAACCAACTGAGCTAATCGCCCTTCACGCAATCGTTACGACTGCTTTGAATGGTGGGCCCACCAGGACTCGAACCTGGGACCAACGGATTATGAGTCCGGCGCTCTAACCAACTGAGCTATAGGCCCGACACTCTGGAAACCACTCGAAATAGTTCGTAACTCGTTGAAACATTGAAACTTAAGTATTTCCAATGTTCTCCAATGTGCTCCAAGCCTCTCGACACGTTTTGCACATCAGGTGACACAAACGTGGCACAAAAACCATTTTGTGTCATATCGTCGGTGTGGTAACTTCATGGGTAGGAGATCAACGGACTACAGGAGAACCCATGAAACAAGCTACCGCAATCGACATTGAGGGCCTCGTCAGAGGCTACCTCCGAGGCACCGCCTGGCATTGCACGTTCTACACACCAGCTGGTCGCCAACGTCTCAAGCTCAGCACAAAGAATAAACGGCAAGCTGAAAGACGTGCAAGAGAGATCGCTGACTTAATCCAGCGCGAGGACTGGGAAGGGCTCTCAACACTAGACTGGAAACCGATGGCCAAGGCCGGGACGTTCGCCATCTTCGTGCGTGATGAATTCCTACCGACATACTGCACCTGGAGCGAACGAACCAGGAAAGGCGAGGAGGCACGCCTCCGGATTCTGTGTGGAGAGTTCGGGGCCCTGCCCTTGTCGGGGGTCACCGCTTCTTCTATCAAGTCATGGCTGGCCAAGCGTGGAGCCGAGGGGCTCAGTCCTGCTAGTCAGAACCGATACCTGGCGGCGATGAAGAGTATCTACAAGGCTGCGATGACGTACGGCTTCTGCAAGATGAACCCAGCAGCGGTCGTGACGATGAAGAAAGAGGAAGTGAAAATCAAGGACGTGCTCGACGATGCTGAGTTCGAACGACTCTTGATCGAACTGCCGGAATATTCACGGCGCATTGTCCTGGCTGCCGCAGAGACGGGCATGCGGCGCGGCGAGATCCGCCGACTTAAATGGGAAGACGTCGATATGGTTGCCGGCGAACTGCGGGTTGCCGTTGCGAAGAACAAAGAATTCAGGGTCGTACCACTGACAAACCGAATACGAGACATGCTTGAGGCAATGAAGGTCGAGGTGGTACCACATCCCACGGCACCTGTATTCGAGGGTGTTGAAATCAAGAAAGGCCTGGCAGCTGCGTTGAAGCGTGCTGGAATCGAGAAACACATCAGCCTTCACAGCTTCCGCCATCAGTTCGCGACCCGGGCCTTGGAAGCCGGGGTGTCGTCGTTCCATTTACAGGCCATCGGTGGGTGGAAGTCGCCCGTCATGCTCCAGCGCTACGGCAAGGTGCGCAACAAGGCTCTGCACGAGCAGATGGCGAAGCTGAACGCAAATGCGGCAATAGTTTGACCAAGTATCCTGATCACCGCAGGCATACTTTTCAATCCTCTCCTGCCTGTATCCCTTCCAGAGGTTCTCTGGGTTCCCATAGATCTGGTAGGAGCCTTCTTGTTTTCAAGTTGTCCTCACGCGACCGGGAGGAGCAATCTGCAAGAGTGCTTGTGTGATGCCCAGTGTGGAGGCAAGCTGAGAGTACCGCAGCTTCAGCAAGCTATCAAGGTCACGTGCACGCACAGCAGCTACCAGTTTCACGACCGCACGAGAAGGCATCTACATCCGACAGGATGAGCGAGTCCAGTCCGTTAATGGCCACCATTTCGACGCCAGAGAACGCCGATCCAGAACGGATCGTGCCTTGTCGGTTACATGTCGTTGACGAGAATTTCGTCCCTACCTTCGGGCTGCGAGTAGTGGCCGGGCGGAATCTGTCCGAGCGATCGAAAGAGCAGGATAGCGTCGTGCTCAACGAGACCCTTGCCGAAGACTTAGGCTGGACACCCCAGTACGCTGTCGGACAGACCCTGAGATGGAACAACCGTAAGCAGGTTACCGTCGTGCCAGCATGAGGTTCCATCCTGTCGGTGGTCGGTGTCAGGCGCCGATAGGTTCGATACCCTGCATGACAATGCCCCAATCTGTTGCCGCTGTCGAGTCGTTGCAGGCTGCCAACCCCGCAGGCCCTGTGCAGCTGTCTCGCTGTGCAGACACCCACCCGTCTTAAGCCAATTTCGCCAATCAGAGCAGACTTGGCGAGCCTTGTTCGGAGGCACAGAATTGACAATAATGGGCCTTGTGATTTCTTAGCCGTTGCACGCGTACGTTGAGTGATTTCGGGAAAAGGTCCCGCCGCGGATGAACTATGAAACCGTCATCGGCATGGAGGTCCATGTCGAGTTGTATACACAGTCGAGGATGTTCTGCGCCTGTTCCGCCGACCACATTCGGTCTTCGCCGCTGGCGTCGATGCCGCCGAAGGACACGGCAGATCTACAGGTAGAACAGCATCTGCTGCGAGACCGGCTTTCATGAAAGTTCGCATCCCAAGGTTGGCGATCTTCCTGCTGGTGTCAGGCTGTGGCGTCCTCAACCATCCCTACCGCGAGAGTGATCACGGACAGAACTACCTGTACGACACCTTCACGTCGACACCCAAACACCTCGATCCGGCGATATCATACTCCTCTGGTGAATACGAGCTCATCCAGCAGATTTACGAACCACCGCTACAGTACCACTACTTGCTCCGCCCCTACCGGCTCATCCCGCTGACGACACAGGATATCCCCACACCCCAGTACTACGATGCCGACGGCAATCTCCTCGGTGATGATCCGCCGTCAGAGACGGTTGCCAGAGCGGTGTACACCATCCGGCTCCAGGCAGGCATCCTCTACCAGCAACACCCGAGTCTGGCGACAGACCCCGGGGGCAACGCACTCTATCTCGATCTGCAGGAGGGGGATCTGGCGGGCATCGAAGATGTCTTCGACTTCCCCGAAATGGGCACGCGCGAGCTGACCGCCGCCGACTACGTCTATCAGATCAAGCGCATGGCCCATCCGCACGTTGAATGTCCCATTGCCCCGACACTCGCCGAATACATCGACGGATTTGACGATTTCACGCAGACGATGTCGAATGAGATCTCCAGGCTCGAGGCCGAAGGAGGATCGGGCACTGAGTGGATGGATCTGGAAGCCTACAGCATGTCGGGTGCAAGAGTGATCGACACCCATACGTTTGAGATCGTCCTGAAGAGAAAGTACCCGCAGATTCTTTACTGGCTGGCCATGCCGTTCTTTGCGCCGGTCCCGAAGGAAGTCGACCGCTTCTTTTCTCAGCCCGCGCTACAATCACGCAATCTCACTCTCGACAATCGACCGGTGGGAACGGGCCCCTTCAAGCTGGGTGAATACGCCCCCGAGCAGATCGTTCTGGTTCGCAACGAGAACTTCCGCGGTGAGCCTTTCCCCAGCGTCGGTGACCCGGGCGACAGGGAGAAGGGCTATCTCGTCGATGCCGGCAAGAGCATGCCCTTCCTCGACAAAGCGATCTACTATCTTGAGAAGGAGTCGATCCCGAACTGGAACAAGTTCATCCAGGGCTACTACGACTTGTCCGAGATCAGTTCCGAGGTCTTCGATCAGGCGGTGCAAATGAGTGAGAGCGGCCTCAGCCTGTCCGCGTCGCTCGAAGAGCGGAACATCGTTCTGAGCACGGCGGTGCTGCCCGCCAATCGCTACTTCGCTTTCAACATGCTGGACGATGTCGTCGGTGGATACTCCGAGGAGTCGAAGAAGCTGCGCCAGGCGATCTCGATCGCCCTCGACATCGAAGAGTGGATTCAGATCTTCTTAAATGGACGCGGGCAACCCGCCCAGGGCCCCCTGCCTCCGGGCATCAACGGGTTTCTTCAGGGCGAGGCGGGTGTTAATCCGATCACGCATCGCTGGGACAGTGCCGCTGACAAGGCCATTCGCAGGCCGATCGAAGAGGCGAGACAGCTGCTGGCGGAAGCCGGCTACCCGAATGGTGTCAGCACCGACGGTAAACCCCTCGTGCTCGGTTTTGACACCGCTTGGTCTGGATCCGTCGCCAAGGCCCGCTTCGACTGGATGCGTAAGCAATTCAAGAAACTCAACATCGACCTGCAGATCCGGCAGACCGACTACAATCGCTTCCAGGACAAGGTCGACGAGGGGAATTTCCAGATCCTCTTCTGGGGATGGAACGCGGATTACCCGGATTCTGAGAACTTCATGTTTCTCTTGGCGGGCAAGAATGGGGGAGCGAAGTTCGGCGGTCCGAATAGCGCCAACTACGACAGTCCCGAGTTCAACCGGCTGTTCGATCAAATGGAGTCGATGGCCGACGGCCCGGAGCGGGATGTCCTGATCGCCCGAATGATCGACATCGTTCGCGTCGACGCTCCGTGGTCGTTCGGGTACTTTCCGGTGGCCTACGGGTTGTATCACGACTGGTTCAAGAACATCAAGCCCATGACGATCTCGAAAGGCCACCTCAAGTTCAAAAGGATTGAGGCGGACCGGCGCGAGGTACAACGCGCGGCGTGGAACGAGCCGATCTGGTGGCCCGTGATCGTCGGCATCGGGGTCCTGATTGTGGCCGCCATCCCGGCGGTGATTACCGTCAGACGCCGTGAACAGGAAGTCGAACTGGAATGATCACCTACATCATCCGGCGCATCCTGTACGCGGTCCCGATTCTGCTGGGCGTCAACATCCTCATGTTCCTGCTGTTCTTTTTCGTCAACACGCCGGACGATATGGCGCGGGCGTATCTGGGCGACAAGCGGGTTACCGAAGAACAGATTGCCAACTGGAAACGAGAACGGAATTACCATCTGCCCTACTTCTACAACGATGGCTGGACCGAAATCACGGTGCGTCAGGTCGCCACCGACACCGTGTCCTTCGTTCAGTCAGCGCTGAGGGCGGGAACCTACCGCCTGAGCCTCGACGTCCACGCCGAAGGTGAGGGCAGTATAGCCGTCACGACAACGGTGGACACAACGGGCAAGACATCCTTTGCCGGTCCCTGGACGGTAGACGTTGCACAGGACCGTCACGAACACAGCTTCGAGTTGACATCGACGGGCGACGATTCCCTGCACACGCTGTCTTTCACACTCGCTCCTCAGGAGACAAACCCTCTTGTTGTGGCTCGTCTCGTGCGCAAGGACACCTTGTCGATCGCCAGCGCCTTTACGCAGACGATTTTCTGGCAACGATCGGTGCAGTTCCTGCTGTTCGAATTCGGCAAAGCCGACGACGGCCGCAACATCGACGATGAGATCCAGCGCCGCATCGGTCCCAGCCTGTCGATCACGATCCCGGTCTTCGTTGTCGGTCTCGTCACCTACATCTTTTTTGCCATGGTCGCCGCCTTCTACCGCGGCACCTATATAGACGGCTGGGGTGTCGTGCTCGCTGTCTTCCTGATGTCGGTATCCATCCTGTTTTACGTGATCGGCGCGCAGTGGATGCTCGGAAAGATCCTGAGACTGGCTCCGGTGTCCGGATACGACACGGGGGCACACGCCCTGAAGTTCGTCGTCCTGCCGATCATCATCGGAATCATCGGCGGCGTGGGGCAGGGCGTGCGCTGGTACCGCACGATCTTCCTTGAGGAGATCGGCCAGGACTATGTGCGCACCGCTCGCGCGAAGGGACTGCCCGAGTCGGTTGTGTTGTTCAAGCACACGCTGAAGAACGCGATGATCCCGATCCTGACAGGGGTCGTCGTATCGATCCCTTTCCTGTTCATCGGGTCACTGGTCCTCGAGTCATTCTTCGCCATCCCCGGGATGGGCAGCTTCATGCTGGAGGCCATCCAGCGCCAGGACTTCGCCATTGTCCAGGCGATGGTCTTCCTCGGCGCCGTCATGTATGTCGTTGGCCTGATCCTGACCGATATCTCGTACACCTTCGTCGATCCTCGGATCAAGTTCTCCTGATATGGCCTTCGGCAGCTTCCGACTTCTCATCCTGACGACCGACGCCTTGCTGTACCTGCTCGTGGCGTGTGTCATCGCCTTCCTGTGGGCCGGCAGCCGACGCGAGTACTACGTCATGGCGTGGCGGCAGATCCGCTCCAGGCAGATCCCGATGATCTGTCTGGGCGTGCTGCTGATCTACGTCGCGGTGGCGTTGCTCGACTCCGTGCACTACCAGTCGCGAGCTCTCACTCCTGAGGCGCAGCAGCAGACGGACAACGCTGGCCAGGCGGTCTATGACACGGAGATACTGTCCCTTCTCGACCGGCTTTGCGCGGGTCTGCGACAGCGGACGGAAAAAACCTTCTCCGCTCCATTCGCCACGCGTCAGTTCACCAAGGAGCTCGTCGAGAGGGATGGCGTTAAGGTCCGCGACTTCCCCGACCTCACGTACGGCGGTCAGCACCTCACATCCGTCGCCGATCGGCCCGCCGACATCCTGAAGACCGGGCTGTGGGGACTGTTCTCCGGCATGGGCTGGTCGTTGGTGATCTTCAGCGTCTACTTCGTCGTCACCGGCATCCGCTCCAGGGGGGTAGGGGATGGCTACGAGCGATCACCCCACGTTCTGCGCCTCGTCTTCTTCCTCGTAGCCCTCGTTATCGCCGCTGCCATCCTGGCGGCCCTGTCGGCAAAGTACCACGTCTTCGGCACGGACCAGGTCGGCAAGGACGTGCTCTATCGCTCGCTGAAGGGCTGTCGCGTAGGCCTCGTCGTCGGCACGCTGACAACGCTGATCGCCACTCCTGTGGCGATCGCCCTCGGCATCGCCGCTGGTTACTTCGGCGGCTGGATCGACGACCTGATTCAGTACGTTTACACAACCCTCAGTTCGATCCCGAACATCCTACTGATCACGGCGGTCATGCTGATCGTCACGTCGCGCACCTCGGATGCGCAGACAGCCATCGCTGCCGACCAGCGCCTGTTGTGGCTGTGCGTCGTGCTGGGAATCGGCAGCTGGACTGGCCTCTGCCGACTGCTACGCGGCGAAACACTCAAGGTGCGCGAACAGGAATACATCCAGGCATCGGAAGCCTTTGGTGTCAGCCGCATCAAGATCATGTTCCGTCACATTCTGCCGAACGTCCTTCACATCGTGCTGATCACGATGATCCTGCGTTTCAGCGGGCTCGTG
>Ga0115002_10004409_pt1 | contig 17030 bp, 19 predicted proteins | sample ArcticOcean_MG_C_8_FD_89576 | JGI IMG/M metagenome (GOLD analysis project Ga0115002, IMG submission 89576) | Marine microbial communities from western Arctic Ocean - ArcticOcean_MG_CB11_86 | ecosystem: Environmental > Aquatic > Marine > Oceanic | place: Arctic Ocean: Canada Basin | collected... | reverse complement strand
CTGCTACGCGTCGAGCTACCGAACCGACGCCACGGCATCCCGCGCGCCGAACTTGCGAGCAGCGTCTTCCTCGTGGAATCACTACTCGATGGTGTCGCATTCGTCTTGCTCGCCTTCAGCAGCCTGCTACTCTTCGAGCTTCCACCCTCGCTCCGCCCCGTCGTCGTCGGCCTCGCCGTCGTCGTTTTAATCTTGGCGATCCTGTCGACCCAGACGGCACGCCGCCCGGAGGGCTGGTCGATCCAGACTTCCCGCTGGCGCGTGCTCGTTCCACCGTCGCTGCGAGCGGCGATCGACCGCTGGTCGTCTGAGGCCGTCAAGGGGATGCGCTCACTCAGCACCTGGCGCAGCGCGCTCATTGCCGTCGTGATTTCGCTGGTCGCGTGGATGCTCGAAGTCGCGGTCTGGTGGCTAATGGGCCGCGCCTTCGGCATCGAACTCGTCTTCTCCGAGGCGCTTCTCGTCATGATCGCCGCCAACATGGCCGGCGCCCTCCCTCTCACCCCTTGGAACATCGGCCCCTACGAGGTCGTCGTCACCGAGATTCTCGTGCTCTTTGGCTACACACGGCTCGATGCCTCCAGCTACGCGATCGGCACGCGGATCCTGCTCATCGCCTGGATCGGCGTCACTGGCCTGCTCGCCATGTGGTCGATCGGCCTCTCCCCACGCGATCTCCACCTCGACTCAGCGAACGGCGACGAACCCGCCGCCGCACTTAAATCCACCGATGACGCGGAGGCGTGACTAACCTAGGGAAGTCTGTGCGGCTGCGTTGCCGGCCGTCCGGCCGAACACCGCACCTGACATCAGCCCCGTACCACCTGCGTAGTTATGGTAGAATAGCCCGCCCACCAGTTCGCCCGTCGCGTAGAGCCCTGGCATTGCCCGGTCATCTGTATCCAGCACCTGTGCCGTCTTCGCGTTGATTCGCAAACCACCGAATGTGAAGGTCAGCCCGGTGGTCACCGCCACACCAAAGTACGGCGGTTGGTTCAGCGGAAGTGCCCAGTTCGACTTCGGTGGCTCGATGCCCTCGGTGTGCAGTCCATCCAGCACAGCCGGATTGAAGTCGCCCGGCTGACATGCCGCGTTGTACTCCGCCACTGTCTCGACCAACCCAGCAGCGTCGATCCCCAACTCTTCCGCCAGCCCCTCGATCGTGTCTGACTCACCCTTCGTGATCTCGCGAATCCGGTACTCATCGCGCAATATCGCGACCGTCTGCTGGTCGAAGAGTTGGAACGCGGCGCCCAGCGGCTGTTTCAAAATTTCACGCCCGTACTTCGCGTACGTGTAGTTCCGTAAGTCCGCCCCTTCATCGACAAACCGTTCGCCATCGATATTCACGATCAACCCGAGGGGGTACGAGTGCTTCTGGTAAAGGTCGCCAATCCGTCGATTGCCAGTGGGCGGCGCGTTCAGGTCCCACGCCACCGCGTGAGCACCGGACCAATGCCCGTAGGACTGCGCGCCGACGTTGATTGCAGCCTTGATCATATCTCCCATATTATGTCGCGTACCGCGTACCTTCGCGAACTCCCAGCCTGCACCCAGATACCGTGTTCGCATCTCGATGTTCGACTCGAACCCCCCAGCGCCCAGCACCACTGCGCCTGCCTCAATCCGCTCGATCGAGGTCGCCGTCCGCACCTGCACCCCGATCACCGCGCCCGTCTGCTCATCCGTCAGCAGCCCGGTCCCCCGCATCCCGTAACGCACCTCGATACCCGCGCGCTCCACCGCCTGAAACAGGCCGTCCGACAGCCCTTCGCCGCCACCGACCGCCTCGGTAATCATGCCGCCCCAAAAGCGCAGCTTGCCGTCCACCTCATAGGCCTGCCGCCCGTACATCAACACCCAGCGCTGCCCGTGCACCTCGCGCATCCAGCGCACCGTGTCGTAGGCGTTGTTCACAAGGTGATCGACCATCGCCGGGTCCGCCGCACCTTCGGTCACGCGCATCAGGTCGGACCGCATCGCCGGCGCGGGATACGAACCCACGTCTATCCGTTCCAACTCCTGTTTGGAGAGATCCGGCATCAGCACCTTGATATCGTCGATGCCCGTGTACGGGAAGCGGAAGCCACCACCGGTGAAGAAGGTGTTGCCACCTCGGTCGCTGCGGTCAGCTTTTTCAAGGACCAGCACCTCGGCCCCGTGCTCGCGCGCCGCCAAGGCGGCGCACAGTGCCGCGTTCCCTGCTCCCACTACCACCACATCAACCATCGAGGTTCCTCCGCCGATTATAGGACAGCGACGTAAGCATATCGTTCGTCCACACCATCAGCGAAAATGTCTCTGACGTGATCGTCCAAGAAGCACACGCCGTGACCGATCCGTTCAGCCTCCACGACATTCTCGATTCTCTGGACTCCCGGCTGCTGAAAAATCACCGCCACCTACCGCGAGGGCACACTCTTCTTCGTCGTCCTCGTGACGGAGGCTCCAGACCCGTAGCCGCACTACCCCGCCTCCAGCGACGCGAACACGCGCTCCTTCAGCTTCGCAACCTCCCCCCCCGTCGTATCCGTCGACTTCCGAGGTCGATCAAACCCCACCTCTATCCGATCGACGATTCGCCCCGGGCGTGGCGACATCACGTAGACAGTGTCCGAGAGCAGCAGCGCCTCGTCCACGTCGTGGGTGACGAGTAGCACCGTCCGACCGTCGCGCGCCCACACGTCCTGCAACCACTGCTGCATCTCGCGACGGGTCAGCGCATCGAGCGCCCCGAATGGCTCATCCAGCAACAACGTGCCCCGAGGCATCAGGAACGTCCTCAGCAGAGCGAGCCGCTGGCGCATCCCACCCGAAAGCTCGCTCGGCCACGAGTGTTCGAAACCCTCGAGGCCAAAGCGCTCGTACAGCTCCGCTGCCCGACGACGCGCCTCCTCGCGAGGGATGCCCGAGATTTCCGCACCCAGCGTCGCGTTCGCCTCGGCACGTCGCCACGGCAGCAGCAGGTCGCGCTGTGGCATAAACGCGGCGAACCCCGGGCGCTCAATCGTGATCTCGCCATCGATTCTCGTCGTACCGCTCGTCGGCACCAACAGGCCTGCGAGCACCTGCATCAGCGTGCTCTTCCCGCAGCCGCTTGGCCCGAGCAGGCTCACGAACGAACCGCGCTCTACTTCCATCGACACATCGACCAGCGTCTCAAGCGGCGGCTCACTCGGGTACGTGTACCCAAGTGACTCCACCTGAATCGCCACTTCGCTCATCTGATACTCCACACCCGCAGCCTACGATTACGGCAAGAACTCATTGGTGAACGCTTCGTCCGCCTCGAGTTCGGCCTTGGTCAGGCCCGCCTCGCGCAAGAAGGCCTCGAAGCGTTCCCAAATCGCCGCCTCCTGCACTCCCCACGGCTGCCCCTCGTCCGCGTAACGTGGTCCGAGATAAGCGGCACTCGCCTCAACCAGTCCCTGGTCCAGCTCCGGCACCGTCTGTAGCAGCAATGCCGCCGCCTCGCCCGGGTGCTCCATCGCGTAGTCGTAACCACGCGCTGTCGCCTTGAGGAACGCGCTCACGAGGTCCGGGTCGCTCTCGATCAGCGAGTCGTTGGTCGCGATCACCGGCGTGTACCAGTCCGGGATACAGTCCGTATAATCGATGAACCGCAGCGTCGAAATTTCGACGCCGTCAAGGTCGCGCGCACGAAGCACATCCCAGCCCTCGAAGACCCACACGAAGTCGAAGCGGTCCTGCTCCATCCCCGGCACGTAGTCGATGTTGCCGACCTCGACGAAGTTCACCTTCGATGGGTCGCCGCCGTCGCACTCCACCAGCGTGCTGATGAGCTGTTGCTCGAGAGCACCGCCGAAGCCGCCGTACGTCATTCCCTCAAGGTCCGCAGGACGCGTGATCCTGTCCGAGGTCAGCGACATCAGACTAGACTCGTTGTGCGGCAACATTGCGGCGATCGAGGTAATCTGCAGACCTGCCAGCCGCGCCGGAATCAGGTACTCCGCGTACGAGATCCCAAACTGCACCTGGCCCTCGGCAAGAATCGCCTCCATGCCAGCGGCGGCCGGTTCGATGATCTGCAGGTCGATACCCGCCTCCTCGTACCAGCCCTGCTCCAACGCCACGTAGATCCCCACGTGGTTCGTGTTCGGCGTCCAATCGAGCATCAGCGTCGCCGCCTTCAGTTCGTCATCAACTCCGCCACACGCCGCCAGCAACAAACCACCGAATAACGTCAGTCCCAATCCAATTGCGGGCAATTTTCCGAAGATTCTTAGACTCATCTCAATTCTCTCCTGTGTCCGCACCAGCGTGGCGCCATGGCATTGCGATACGCGCGAGTAGCTGCACACTCACGAAGAGCGCGATGCTGACCAGCGAGATCACCACGACCGCCATGAACATTTGATCTGTCCGAAATGCACGTTGTGAACGAGTAATGAAGAGCCCCAAACCAGAGCTAGCCCCCATCCACTCCGCAATGACCGCGCCAATCACAGCGTACGCCGCCCCAATCTGCAGCCCCGCGAAGAACGACGGTACCGCCGAGGGCACCAGCACCGCCCGCAACACCTGCCAGCGGCTGGCGCCCATGCTGCGAACCAGTGAGATCATCTCCCGATCGGCGTTCATCAGTCCTTCGGCCGTATTAACCGCGATCGGGAAGAAGCCGATCAGCACAACGATCAGCACCTTCGGCATCAGCCCGAAGCCGAACCAGACCGCCAGCAGGGGTGCCAGCACCAGCACGGGGATATTCTGGCTCACCACCAGCACCGGGTACAACACCCGTCGCGCAAACGGCAGGCTCGAGATCAACGCCGCCAGCCCCACGCCGAGCACGATTGCGAAGAACAGCCCCAGCAGCGCCTCGCTCAGCGTCGTCTGGATGTGCGCTGGCAGTACGCTGCGCTGATCGAGGAAGGCCGTCCAGATCTGGCTCGGCGGAGGCATCAGATAGTCCGCCACATCCCGCGCGCGGACCGTCCACTCCCACAGCGCGACGAGCACCATGAGAAACAGCGCCGCCGGCGAATACTCCCGCATCTGCTGCGCCACGCCGACCATCGAGTTACGCACGGAACTTGCCCGTCAGCGACTCGATCGTCACGGGCTCACGGCCCGGAGCCGCCTCGGCCAGCTTGATCACGCTAACCACGCTCTCGGCGCCGGCGTTCGCGGCCGCCTCGTGCGCCGCCCGCAACAGCGCCCAGATCTCGTCGGGCGTCCCTTCGACCGTGGTCCCCAGCGCGTCGACCTCGTAGGTCAGCCCGCAACCTTCGATGACCGCGATCGCGGACTCGATGTGGACGTACTTGTTGTCAGCGTTGCCAGTCGGGTTCGGCAGACATTGAATTTCGGCGATCATTCGCTACCTCCGCAGCATGCACTGATGCACCGCGAAAGAACACGCCGGAAATGCGAGATCGGAATGAGGTATAGGACGGAGCAGGACCGTATGGCCCCCACATGTTCGTCATTACCGCTTCCCTACGCTCGGATTACCGAGGTCAGGTTCCTGGGGTCGTCCTTCTGGACTCTCAGCCTTGCAGCTCCCCCAGCGGTACATCACGCAAACGTGATGTGATAACCCGAGCCTACGAACGGAGCGTGCACGAAGTCAATCTCACGCCGTCCATTCCGCCACGAAGAAGGCTATTCTCAGACTCAGGCGCGCGAGTGCTACTGCTACACGGTCACCAGGGGGCATAGAACGCCACGTAATCGCTGACTCTCTCGTCGGGTCCGGGTAGTATCAAGCCGCGTTGCGCAATGTCTCACCGTCCACCAGCACGTCGTAATACGAAGCCGACCCCTTCCAATGACAATTCGTCCTGCTCCGGCTGTCGATGAACAATTCTGTCTTCACCACACTCTGTGGAAAGTAGATGCGCCCCTCAACGACTTCGAACTCGTCGGACTCAGCCACGATCTGGCCGTTCACGATCGCCTTCGGCATCTCACACCTTTCATTCGTCCTGAGGTCGACCTTCTGTCGCCCTTCAGCAAGATGACGAATGAACCATCGAAGGATCGACAGATCGCCCCAACGTTCCGGGAATGTCGCCGAGCCGCCTCTGCGGTAGCGTAATCTCATGCAGCCATCCGAACGCACTCTCGACTTGCTTCGTCAGCTCGTCGCCATCGATACCACCAGCCGCCACTCCAACCTCCCCGTAATCGAATTCATCGAGGACTACCTCACCGACCTCGGCATCGAATCCCGCCGCGTCTGGCACGAGGTCAACAACAAGGCCAACCTCTACGCCACCATCGGTCCAGCGAACATCCGCGGCATCGCCGTCTCCGCTCACACCGATGTAGTCCCCGTCGATAACCAGGACTGGACCACCGACCCATGGACTATCACCGAGCAGGATGGCCGACTCTATGGCCGCGGCACCGCTGACATGAAAGGCTTCCTCGCCGTCGTCCTTGCCGCACTACCCGACTTCGTCGCAGCAAATCTCGAGGCTCCGCTACATCTCGTCTGCTCCCCCGACGAAGAGATCGGCTGCGTCGGGATCGTCCCTCTGCTCGACGAGCTGAAGGACGATCCCGCACGCCCGCGCTTTGCCATCGTCGGCGAGCCCAGTTCGATGCAGGTCGTACTCGCTCACAAAGGCCACTGCGCCTACCGCTGTCACGTCCGTGGAGTAGAGGCGCATTCCTCGCTCGCACCGCGCGCCGTCAACGCCGTCGAGTACGCCGCACGCATCGTCACTCGCATCACCAAGATCGCGCGACGCAAGGCCGATGCCGGCCCCTTCGATGAACGCTACCCTGTCGCCCACACAACACTACACAACGGCATTTTTGAGGGTGGCACCGCCTTCAACATCGTTCCCCGTCACGCCCAATTTGATTTCGAAATTCGCACCGTCGCCGGCGACAGTCACGACGACCTCTTCGGCGAGATCGAACACTACGCCCTCGGCGAGCTGCTCCCCGAGATGCAGAGCGTCTACCCCGATTCCTCGATCGAATTCGAGGTGCTCTCCGCCACCCGAGGACTCGATACCGCCTCGGACGACCCGATCGTTGCCGAGACACTCGAGCTGACGCGCGACCTCGGTCCCCGCGAGACGGGGCAGGTCAGCTACGCCACCGAAGCAGGCCTCTTCCAAGCCGCCGGCATCCCCGCCGTTGTATGCGGCCCCGGCTCCATCGAGCAAGCCCACAGCCCCAACGAATACGTCGACCTCGACCAACTCGCCCGCGCCGAACAGCTCATGCAGCGGCTGCTGGGAAGCCTCAGCCGCTAGCGCAGGACAGCCAACATTGTGCGGTGAGAAACGGCCGCATCGTTACCTGGCACACCTTCGTCGAACTAGTAATCCTCGCCGCCTGTACCAGCGACGACGATCCGACCCCGACGCCTGACGCAACCGAGTCGCCCGATGTCAACCGCGAGCGCCCGACATCGGGCGACACTCACACCACGACCCACCGCGATACCAGGCAGTGACATCCTATCCTGCAGCGTCGAGCAGAACGGCCTAGCGGGTATCACAATCCTCGACCGTCGACTACAACGACGACGCCTTCGTGCTCTAGGGGCGCCTCCTCAACACCATAGCCGGAGGTGACTTCGTCCACGCTGCTTCCAGCCGACCAGCAACGAAGGCCTCGTGTCCTGATCGGCCAGCTGTGAGTGGACGGCAACTGGTCCCGCGAGTTCACAATCAACCCCAGCTCACCCGAACTCCGTGACCAACTCGTGGACGGGGACCTGTGCCCCTGTTAGCTGTCGACTATGACGCCTCCCCCGACTATCCGACCCCGTAGGACCACCGTGCATCACCGCGGCGCGAGGGACCACTCGGCATCGCTCTGGATGAGGTATCGACTCACCACCGGATTCACCGACTTCTCGCTCAGTGCGACGTCCTCAACCAACTCCTCGACTCTCTCTCGACCAAGTGATCCGATAGCTGGAATCTCTCCGCCGCGGTCATCACCGAGGCGTGAACGATCATCGATACAATGGCACCTGCGCGCGTCACCCGTTTCTTCGTATCCTGAATCGATACGGTCCCCATCAGAAGGAACGCTCGCATCGTCGAAGCGCTCGACTCCCTCAAGATGGCGATGCCGCGGTACTCGATTCCCTCCTCACCCAATTCCAAAATATAATCGACTCGTCTATCGCCGGACCCGGCTGCTAGCTCGCACCAGATCTCCTAAGAACGGCGACATCCTTGCCGACCACAGGTGCGAAAAGTCAAAAGGGAAGACCACTCCAGCGCGAATACCTCGTCGTACGCCGTCAGTTCAGAGCGTTCGCCAATCAAATCGCGCATCTGGATTCGTTCATCAAGCGGCAACGACAAATCCTGAAACAGACCCGATCGGCTCACCACCGGCTCCGGATCACACTCCTCTAGTACCCGCTCACCGTCTGTAGATGGTGCAAAAATCGCCACCCAGCTGCGCCACCGCGCCAGAGGCTATGCTCTCCCCACTACGCCCACTCTCTACAGCAAGGAGCACACACCGATGCGACTCGTCAGCTACGCCCTCCGGGGCGTCACCCGTGCCGGCGTCCTGCGCGACAACGACGACATCGTCGACTCGAACCGCGCCCTCGCCGCCCGACTCCGCGAGGACGGAGCAGCCAACCACGCTCTTGCCGCCGATGGCCTGGTGCCCTCCAACATGCTCGACCTGCTCGCCTTCGGTGAACCGGCCCGCGACGTGATCCGCGAAACCATCGCCTGGCTCGATGGCTCCGGCACCGATCGCGACGAACTGATCGCCGCCGGCATCGTCACCCCGCTCGCCGAGTGCCAGCTCGTCGCGCCAATTCCGCGCCCCGGCAAGGTAATGGCGATCGGTATCAACTACCGCGCACACGCCTCCGAGATGGAGCGCGAACTCCCGGAACACCCCACCGTCTTCACCAAGGTATCGACCTCCATCGAGGGCGTCGGCCACCCGATACACGTTCCGCGTGAAAGCCACATGCTCGACTGGGAAGGCGAGTTCTGTGTCGTCATCGGCCGCCGTGCTCGCCACATCCCCGTGGACCGCGCGATGGACTACGTCGCCGGCTACATGAATGGCAATGACGTCACCGTCCGCGACTGGCAGGAGCACACACCCACTTGGATGATGGGAAAAAGTTGGGACACCCATGGCCCCACTGGCCCTTGGATTCTTACTCGCGACGAAGTGCCAGACCACCACGCGCTCCACCTCAAGACCTACGTCAACGACATCGAGAAGCAGTCCGCGCCGATCAGCGACTTGCTCTTCGATGTGCCCGCACTAATCGAGTACCTCTCAACCGCCTTCACTCTCGAGCCTGGAGATGTGATTTTCACCGGCACGCCCTCCGGCGTCGGCAAGGCCCGCGATCCCCAGGAGTGGCTCTCCGATGGAGACACGGTGCGCGTCGAGATCACCCGCCTCGGATCACTCGTGAACCCCGTCATCACAGAACCCGACCCCGCCTAGGAGAGGCTCTGGAAAAGACCGTGACTCTCATCGTGGCTTGGCGGTTGCGATCTGCCTCCACCCGTCTGTGAGCGTCACACACGCGATCGTATCCCTCACACCTTCGAGCATCTCTTCAATGTGAGCACCACATTTCTCTACGGAACTGACGCTGCCTCACCACAATCCCGGGATGAACCTCAAGCTGTTCAGCAAACCTTCGAATACCGAGGACTCACCCGGTCGAGCCACGCTGCCTGAACAAGTGTGCTTTCTGAGTAGGATGTCGCCTTCCGATCTGCATGCGGCCAGAACGAAGGAACCGCCTCAAGGCTCAATACCAAAGAAATCAATCACCCGCTGTTCCAGTACATCAGGGTCGTGAGATGGATCAATTCATCCTCGACGAATCATGTCGCACACAGGAGCCTTCGTATAAATTTGCGCCCGTTGCGCGACGCTAGAATCGTACCCATCAGCGCGAAACGCTTGGTAAGCCATCTGTAGGTTCAGCCAGTATCCAGCGCTCGTCCCAAACGCACTGCCCAGCCCCGCTGTTGTATCCGGCGTGATCCCTCGCTTCCTTTTGATTATCTCGATCACCAGCGCAGCTGATGGGCTCCTAAGCTGGCTTGTCGCCATCGCGCTCTCCGTGCCGTTGACGCTACTCGTCGACAATGTCGTCGGTGACCTGCCGATCCAGACGCCGCTCGAAATCGCGCTCTCTCTCACTGTCATCACCACTTCGTTCGCCAGCATCGCGATGCATGATTTCCTCGCTCGAATCGTCCGAATTACCCGTTCACCATGTACTCCCTTACGAGTAAGCAAGACCAGTCATTGGCGGAGCCATGTGTAGTGGGGTGCTGATCCCCGGAAAAGGGAAAATTCGATGAATAAGGCAAAGGTCATGCGCTACGGAGTGCTCGGACTGATGACCGTTGGAGGTGTGGCCGGCGCCGGCGTGCTGGTCGCGGACTTCGTCGTGATGCACACGTAATGACGGGATCACCATCGGGAGCGGACAGCCCTCCCACCGATCACCTCGCGTTGCTGAAGTGCCTTATCCCGAAACACTGGGGCGAACCTCGCTAGGCGCTCGGTGTCGTGCTGTCCATGGCCGCGCACGCGCCGTCCACACAGTGATCTCGCTCGTCGCCTACGTCGCCCTCCGGCTCTGATCGGAGGTTGCTACCACCCCACGCTTGGTCGACCCATCTGATCACCGCTACGCTCGTCACAAGGAGCATCGATGACCAACGAGGGTAGTCTCGCCGACGAGCTTGCGTTCCTGCACAACTACGAGGACGCCACGCTACGTCGCATCGAGGTCGTCTCAGACGCCCTCCTCGAACGACTCTTCCGCGCTGAAGCGGGGCAACGTGTACTGCTCGCGGCGAAGTTGATCGGCGAGTTGAGTGAGGCGGCACAACGCCTCGCCGCCGTCTGCAACGCACTTCGCGATCGCAGCCGTCCCGTCTCCCACGCACTGCTCGCCCCGCTCCCAGACGCCGACAAATGGATCACCTTCAGCGAAGCGGTCTTCGAGGCACATCCCGAGGAGCTGGTCGACGCGATGGTGCTCGACGAACGTGCTATCGACAGCGCCACCGAACTGGTGCAGCTCCCGAACCTCGCCCGTCACGCCGCCGTGATTCGCGTCCACGAGGGTGGGCCACCCACCACGCTGCTCGAATCTGGAAACAGCCCCGTGCTACGCCTCGTCGGCCGTGACCGTAGGGGTGAACCCACCGAACTGCGACTCGTACTGACCGAGGCGCGCGTCACCGCGTTCGCGGATGCCACTGGCCAGCTCGTTACGCTCACACGCGATTTTCTGATGACCCACATCGAACTGAGTGAAGAGACGCTGGAGAGTCACGCCGACTAGCGTCCGGGATCGGCATTCGTCTCCGCCTCGATGAAATCGAGCACCGCCTCCGTCGCCCAGTACCGCGGCTCGCTGCAATGCCAGAATTCCACGTTCCCACCGGACGAGGTGTATTCGAATCGCACCGGGTGGCCCGCCAGATTCTGATACGGCGAGAAACTCACGACCGGCACGACCGGGTCATCCTGAGAAGTAAGGATCAGCGTCGGCATCGTCATGCTGCCCGGCAGCGAGCCGGAACTGGTCGCCGCGTAGTAGTCCTCAACAGTCGTGTGCGGCTTTCTGTGGATCGTGAAGAACTAGTCGAACACGTACACGGACCGAATCTGCCACCACTGTACGACGGGCACCTGCACCGACCGCACTCTTATCTGATCGACAAGCTGGCAGAGCGACCGGACGTAGCGCCAGTGATGCAGCGCATTCGACGCTCGCTGCATCGATTGGAGTGTAGCTTCCAGATCCAGCGGCGGGTTCACCGGCACGATTGCATCAGCCACGCATTCCTCACCGGTTTCGCCCGTGTGCAGCCGCACTTGGCACGCGCCCAGCGAAAAATTCACGACACCGAACGGTCGAGGTAGCGCACCATCTCCAGAGCCTCAAGCACCGCACCGATGTCGGCACTCTGCACCGCGTTGTACAGCGTCTCGGTCCTGCCGCAGTTACGCAGGTTCATCCGCCCATGCTCCGGCGCCTGCGTGGCAGACCGCCGCATGTAGCGCGACTCGCGGCCCACCCAGCACCTGCACCAACAGCACCGTCCCGTGCCCACGAGCGCCCAGCGCCCCATCCGACATGACGCCCGACGCCCAATCCGCGACCTAGTTGACGTGCACTTCCACCGAGGTCCATGGCTCTGCTTCGATCGTTCCCACGATCGCGCATGGCACCGGATCCGCCGCCAACAGCGCCAGTCACACCGTCTGCCGATGCCCGCTGCGTAGCCATCAAGGCCCCTCCCTCATAGTGTCGAATTCGACGCTATGAGGGAGGGGCTGGCCGCTCGCTCATCCATCAAGAATCATGATGGCACGAGCCCAGTCACGAGGGACGGCGAGGCGAAGTGATGCGGTACATCATCTACGGCGCGGGCGGCATTGGCGGTGGCATCGGCGGCCGCCTCTTCCAGCACGGTCACGAGGTAATCCTGATCGCCCGTGGTGAACACCTCGCGCGCATCCTCAGTAACGGCCTCACCGTCCGAACCCCGGACGACACTTTCACCGTCCCCGTCCCCGCCGTCGGTCACCCGAGCGAGATCGAGTGGCGCGAGGACGATGTCGTACTGCTCACGATGAAGGCGCAGGACACCGAGGCAGCACTCAACGATCTCCGCACAGCCGCTGGCACCGATGTCGCCGTGATCTCCGCCCAGAACGGAGTCGATGGCGAGCGCATGGCCACGCGCCGCTTCCGTAACGTCTACGGCATGCTGGTGATGATGCCCACCACCTTCCTCGACCCGGGCGAGGTGGTGCTACACTCCGCGCCGCTCAACGGCTGGCTCGATGCTGGCCGCTACCCCGAGGGGCTCGATCCACTGATCGAACAGGTCTGCGCCGACATCAGCGCCAGCAAGATGACCGCCAGCCCGGACCCACACGTGATGCGCATCAAGTACTCCAAGCTCCGCAACAACCTCAACAACGCGCTCGATGCCCTCGTCGGCGGCGAGAGTCGCGGCGGCACGGTACACCAGCGCCTCAACGCAGAGGCCGACGCTTGCTTCGCCGCCGCCAAGATCAAGGTCGCGCCGAACGAGATCCTCGCGGCCGGTCGTCGCGACGCCTTCAAAGACGGCGACATCCCCGGCTACCCCCGCCGTGGCACCTCCTTCTGGCAGAGCCTCGCCCGCGGGCGCAGCATCGAGGTCGACTACCTCAACGGCGAGATCGTGTTGCTCGGCAAGTTGCACGCCGTCCCCACGCCCTACAACCGCGCCATCCAGCAGCTCGCCCATGAAGCTGCGCGTACCTCCGCCACTCCCGCCAGTTACACTGAGGCCGACATCGAGGCGCTCGCCGCCCAGATATCAGCTAGCGACTAATCCCCCCGCGGTGGAGCCGCTCGAGCGCTAGCGACTGGGTGTCGCCACTGCTACGCTTCCGCGACCAGTGCCCAAGGAGTTCGCATGAGCTGTCCTATACACATCTGGGTCCCAATGATGGCCGCGATCGCGCCCGCCGCGACCGTCGCCCGGCAGCGCCTCTACTCCCTCATCCCCCGGCGTCGCGAACACAAAAACCCAGCAAATCACATCGAAGACATGCCTCGCTGGTCCGCCGTCAGCGACACGAACACCTCCTCAGCCTCCGACTAACCCTCGATGCCCGACGCCCTCTTCGCCCACGATGGCGATCACTGGATTCCCTCCACGCTCGCTGCCAGCGCCTGGGGGCCTGACGTCCTCCACGGAGGCCCCGTCGCCGTCCTCGTAGCCCGCGCAGCCGAGGACGCCCTTCCCGACCCCGCACTCCAACCTGTTCGTCTCACCCTCGATCTTTTCCGCGCCGTCCCGCGCGCACCACTCACGACGAAGGTCGAACTCGTCCGCACCGGTCGCCGTGTCGTCGTCACCAGCGTCTCCGTGCTCGCAGACAACCTCGAGGTCACGCGGGGCCAGGTGATGTTCCTCCGCCCCACCGAGGGGGCCACGACTCATCCGATCGCGGCTCCGCCCGGCCCTGACGGTCTCGAATCCCGCATCGGTGTCGCCGAGGCGCCGCTGATGGCTGGTCTCTCCGGCGGCTTCCACACGCTCGTCGAAACCCGCTGGCCCAAGGTCACCGAGGACCGCCGTGGCACGCAGATGTGGGTCCGAGTCCCTTTCCCAATCTTCGAGGGCGAGACACCCACACCGTTCCAGCGCCTCGCTTGTATTTCAGACTTTGGCAACGCCCTCGCCAACTACGCCGCCAATTGGCAAGAACCGCAGGACCGCCGCGAAGCCTCCTTCATCAACACCGACATCAGCGTCCACCTGCTCCGCCCGCCCGAAGGCGAATGGCTCTGCCTCGAAGCCGACCGCTCCACTCACGAAGCCGGCCTCGGCCTCGTCGAAGTCACCCACTACGATGAACGCGGACACTACGCCCGCTCCGCTCAGGCCCGCCTCGTGAACTCCCGCACTTAACATCGAATCGCCCTACCTCGACTGATACCTTGGTACATATGACTTTCGACGACACCACACCATCGCAGCGTAACCGTCTCGCCAGCGAGACCAGCCCCTACCTGCTCCAGCACGCCGACAACCCCGTTGACTGGTATCCGTGGGGCAACGAGGCATTCGAGCGGGCACGCACCGAGGGCCGTCCGATCCTCCTCTCCGTCGGCTACTCCGCCTGCCACTGGTGCCACGTCATGGCTCACGAGTCATTCGAGAATGAGCAGATCGCAGCGCAGATGAACGAGGGATTCGTCAACATCAAGGTCGACCGCGAGGAACGACCGGACGTCGACTCGGTTTACATGTCGTTCACCCAGGCGATGACCGGCCAAGGCGGCTGGCCAATGACCGTCTTCCTCACGCCGGACCTCGAACCCTTCTATGCCGGCACCTACTACCCGCCCGACGATGCGCACGGCCGGCCCGGCTTCCCGCGTCTGCTGCAAAGCATCAGCAATGCCTGGGACACCGATCGCGACAACGTTCTCGCCTCGGCGGCGACGATCACCGAGCGCATGCGCAAGCAGTCGACGCAAGACCTCGGCCTTACCGCAGCCGCGCTGACCGACGATCTGCCGATCGCCGCCATCACGACCTTCCGCGCTGCGTTCGACTCAACCAACGGCGGCTTCGGCGGCTCACCGAAATTTCCGAGTCCAGGCAACCTCGAGTTCCTGCTGATGCACGACAACCGTGTCGGTGACGATGGAATCCGCCCAGCCGCCCGTGACATGGTGTTGCACACACTCCGCCAGATGTGGGCCGGCGGTATGTACGACCACCTCGGCGGTGGTTTCGCCCGCTACAGCGTCGACGAACGCTGGCTGGTTCCCCATTTCGAGAAGATGCTCTACGACAATGCGCAGCTCATCCGCCTCTACCTCCACGCCTTCCAGGTCAGCGGAGATCCCTTCTTCGAACGCGTCGTACGCGAAACACTCGACTACGTCGTGCGCGAGATGCGCACTTCCGAGGGCGGATTCACCGCCGCCCAGGACGCGGATTCCGAGGGCATCGAAGGCAAATTTTTCGTCTGGACCGCCGACCAGATCGAGGCCGTGCTAGGCGTCGAGGATGGCACGATCGCCCGATCAGTCTTCTCGGTGGGGCCACAGGGCAATTTCATAGACCCGCATCACCCGGAGCTGACCGGCCGCAGCGTCCTCAGTCGCCCGCGCCCGCTCGACGAACTCGTGCCCGAGGTTGGCCTCGATCTCGAATATCTCGAAGCGCGTGTCGAGCGCTGGCGCTAGCAGCTCTTCGAAGTGCGCTCGCGCCGCATCGCTCCGGGCCTCGACGACAAGGTACTCACCTCGTGGAACGGCCTGATGCTCGCCGCCTTCGCTGAGGCCGGCCGCGTCCTCGGCGACCTCGACTACATCGCAACCGCCGAGGCGAACGCCGCCTTCGTCCGCGACACCGTCTGGAACAACGGCCGCCTGCTCCACACTTACAAGAACGGCGGCGCCCGCATCGACGGGCTGCTCGAAGACCACGCCTACTACGCCCTCGGCCTGATCGAGCTATACAAGGCCACCGGCAACCTCGCGCACCTCGACTGGGCACGTGAGCTATTCGAGCAGATCGTCCTGCGCTTCCACGACGAGGATGGCGGCGGCTTCTTCGAGACCCCCGAGGACGGTGAAACGTTGGTGCTCCGTCAGAAGCCGATGTTCGATGCACCCACACCCAGCGGCAACGGTGCCACCGCCTTGCTCGCAGCGACGCTCGCCCGCTACTACGGCCGGCCGGAGTGGGAGGCGATCGCCCGTGAGGTGATCGCGCTCGCCCAAGAGAACCTTGGCCGTGCCGCACTCGGTCTCGGCTCTACACTCCAGACCGTCGAACTGCTGCTCGCCTCGCCTCGTGAGATCGCCATCGTCGGGCCACCCGAAGCGCGCGCCCCCTTCGAGCGCGAACTCGCCGCCCGCTTCCTCCCCGCCATCGCGATCGCTCCCGCACCCCGCGGCGGCGGATTGCCGCTGCTCGAAGACCGCGACGTGGCCGAGGGCGCTGCCGCCTTCGTCTGCCGCAATTTCCTCTGCGAACTTCCGGCCACCACAGTCGAGGGGTTCGTCGACCAGCTCTCCCGATGACCCACTCGTTGGGAACGGCGTGAGGTTCGCCTCCGATCCAATACCGTGCGCGCAGTATAACGGCGCACCATGAGTGACAGGGATCGGCTCCTCGAGGCCTTCGAATCTGGTGCCCTACTCCGCCCGAATGCCGCCGACGCCGATTTCATCGACCTCGTCCACGCCGTCGCCGCCGTCGCTGGTGTCGAAGACCTCGATCGCTCGCCAAACAGCGAGGCGATGAGCGCTATCATCGGCGAACCAGAGCACCTCGTCTTCGTGCTGGCGGATGGACTCGGCACGCACTTCATCGAGGATGAACTCGGCCTGGAAAGCTGGCTGGCACGACACCTCGTCCAGCCAATTCGCAGCGTCTACCCGTCTACCACCAGCGCCGCCATCACCTCGCTCGCGACCGGTCACTGGCCAGCAGAGCATTCGATCGTCGGCTGGTGGAACTACCGCCGCAGCTCGGCGAACCGAT
>Ga0115002_10004405_pt1 | contig 17045 bp, 15 predicted proteins | sample ArcticOcean_MG_C_8_FD_89576 | JGI IMG/M metagenome (GOLD analysis project Ga0115002, IMG submission 89576) | Marine microbial communities from western Arctic Ocean - ArcticOcean_MG_CB11_86 | ecosystem: Environmental > Aquatic > Marine > Oceanic | place: Arctic Ocean: Canada Basin | collected... | reverse complement strand
CCACCCCTTGTCCGCTGCCACCTTCGTCAGGGCCGCCGTCAAGGTCGTCTTCCCGTGGTCGATGTGCCCAATCGTCCCCACGTTTACGTGCGGCTTCGACCGATCAAATTTCTCTTTCGCCATTGCGATGTGCTCCGTTACTTGGTGCCCTGAATACGGGCGACTATTTCTTCACTGACGTTTCGAGGTGCCTGCTCGTAGTGCTCAAAATGCATCGAATAGGTTGCTCGGCCCTGGGTACGCGAGCGTAGATCGGTCGCGTACCCGAACATCTCGGAAAGAGGCACCCGCACGTTGATGATCTGCGTGCCGCCGCGATCCTCCTGCGACTGAATCCGGCCACGACGACCCGCGAGGTCACCCATCACGTCGCCCATGTTGTCCTTCGGGACGACCACTTCCACCTTCATGATCGGCTCAAGCAGGACCGGCTTCGCCTTCTTCGCCGCGTCTTGAAACGCCATCGAACCGGCAATCTTGAAAGCCATCTCCGACGAGTCAACGTCGTGGAACGAACCGTCATATAGCTCGATTCTCACATCGTCGATCGGGTATCCCGCAATCACGCCGCGCGTGAGCGCTTCCTTGATGCCTTCGTCCACCGGCTTGATGAACTCCTTCGGAATCGAACCCTGGGTGGTCTTATTCTCGAAGATGTAGCCGGTACCAGGTTCGCCCGGGTGCAAGTGAATCTTCACGTGACCGTACTGCCCGCGTCCGCCGGTCTGCTTGGCGTATTTCATCTCGCCGTCTGCCGGGCGCGTCAGCGTCTCTTTATAGGCCACCTGCGGCTTCCCGACGCTCGCCTCGACGCTGAACTCGCGCTTCAGCCGATCGACGATGATCTCAAGATGCAGCTCGCCCATGCCAGCGATGACAACCTGTCCCGTCTGCGGATCGGTCTTCACGCGGAAAGTCGGATCCTCGCCCATCAGCTTCGCCAGGCCAACCCCAAGCTTTTCCTGATCGCTCTTCGTCTTTGGCTCGATCGCGAGAGAAATTACCGGCTCCGGAAAGTCCATCGACTCGAGGACAATTGGCTTCTTTTCGTCACACAGGGTGTCACCAGTGCCGACCTGCTTCAGACCCACGGCCGCCGCGATGTCACCCGCGTAGACTTGCTTGATCTCTTCACGCTTATTGGCGTGCATCTTCAGAAGGCGACCCACGCGCTCGGTCCGCTGCTTCGTTGAGTTGTAGACCGACGAACCAGAGGTGAGCACCCCCGAATACACCCGGATAAATGTGAGCTGGCCGACAAACGGGTCGGTCATCAGCTTGAAAGCCAGTGCCGAAAAGGGCGCGTCGTCGGCCGCAGGGCGCTCGAGAAGCGTCTCTTCCTTTGCGTCGGGATCCAGCCCGGAAATCGGTGGCACGTCCAAAGGCGACGGTAAATAGTCCACGACAGCATCCAGCAGCGGTTGCACACCCTTGTTCTTGAACGCCGAGCCACACACGACCACCACAAACGGCGCGGGCTCATGCCGCACCGACTCCATCACTCGCCGGCGCAGAACCGCCTTTATCTCATCCTCGGTAATCTCTTCACCGTGAAGATATTTCTCGAGGACTGCATCGTCGTGTTCGCTAACTTTCTCGATCAATTTCTCGCGGAACACCTTCGCCTCGTCGAGCATGTCCGCGGGAATCTCCTCGATGACGTAGTCGGCCCCCATCGTTTCGCCCGCATACGTGATCGCCTTCATCCGCACGAGGTCAATCACGCCGCGAAACTTATCTTCACTCCCTATAGGGAGCTGAATGGCGACCGGATTACCCCCGAGCTTCGTCTCGATCTGCTCCAACGTCCGCTTGAAGTCGGCACCGATGCGATCCATCTTGTTGACGAAACACATACGCGGAACCCGGTACTTATCGGCCTGACGCCATACGGTCTCTGACTGCGGCTCAACCCCAGACACGGCGTCGAACACGGCGCACGCACCGTCTAGGACCCGAAGCGAGCGCTCGACCTCGGCAGTGAAATCGACGTGACCAGGCGTATCGATGATATTGATGCGGATGTCCCGCCAAAAACAGGTTGTCGCGGCGGACGTGATCGTGATGCCGCGCTCCTGCTCCTGCTCCATCCAGTCCATGACGGCCGTGCCATCGTGGACCTCTCCAATCTTGTACGTGATTCCGGTGTAGAAGAGAATCCTCTCCGTGGCCGTGGTCTTACCAGCATCAATGTGCGCCATGATGCCGATATTCCGCGTCTGGGCTAGGGATGTCTGCCGTGCCATTGTAATAAAGGTTCTGGGGTGTAAGACGGCCTGGGCTACCAGCGATAGTGCGCGAAGGCCTTGTTGGCCTCTGCCATGCGGTGCGTGTCTTCGCGCTTTTTCACCGCTCCGCCACGCAGATTCGACGCATCGAGCAACTCGCTCGCAAGCTTCTCCTGCATCGTCTTTCCATCACCACGGTTCCGCGCATGACTGACAACCCACCGAATACTGAGAGAGAGGCGGCGGTTCGGATTCACCTCGATCGGCACCTGATAGTTCGAGCCACCCACGCGCCGCGACTTCACTTCGAGACTGGGCTTCACGTTATCGAGCGCCTTCTTGAACACCTTGAGCGGATCCTCACCCGAGCGCTCTTTGATGATGTCAAAGCTCTGATAGATGATGCGCTCCGCAGTACTGCGCTTACCGCCGCTCATCACCGTGTTGATGAACTTGCTGAGCAGTATGCTGCCGTAGATCGGATCGGCCGCCAGTTCGCGCTTGTGAATTTCTCGTCTGCGTGGCATGTCGTTTGAACCTTCGCCTGCTACTAACCTACCGGCCTATTGTTTCGGGCGCTTCGCGCCATACTTCGACCGCCCCTGCTTGCGACCCTGCACGCCGACAGCATCCAACGTGCCTCGCACCACGTGATAGCGCACACCCGGAAGGTCTTTCACCCGCCCACCACGGATTAGCACGAGCGAGTGCTCCTGCAGGTTGTGCCCAACGCCAGGGATATAGGTCGTGACTTCGATGCCATTCGTCAACCGCACGCGCGCCACCTTTCGGAGCGCAGAGTTCGGCTTCTTCGGCGTCTGCGTGAACACGCGTACACAGACACCCCGTTTCTGCGGGCTCACTTGCAGGGCCGGACTCTTGTCCTTCTTGACGATTTTTTTTCGCCCGTGGCGAACGAGCTGACTGATAGTCGGCATATATTTACAAACCAGCGCACAGGCACCACAGGCGCCTCTTCGCTCATGTCCCGTTGCGACCGGCCAAGTGCCTCAGCGGCCGGGTCGCACAACGACTCGACCAGCCAGCAATGCCGGACGGTCCTCATACGCGGACCGTTGCTGCGTCGTTCCAGGCCTGGAGACCACCCGCCTCAGTGGAAGCGCGGTGCATCTGGCACCTGAAACAGATAAACCCCTATCTGTGTAATACGCGAGGACAAATCAGCCGATGCCGGCCTAATCTACCTGCGGACGGTACGCATATGGCGATCGTCCATCCAATACCGACCGCCATATCGCGGAGCGCTGCGACCTCAGTCAGTGAATGGCTCGTACGGTTGTGGCTAGATAGGGTGTCCTAGCCCCAAGAGAACCTGACGAATATAGCACGCGCACGCTAACTGCGCAACCGACTGATCAAACAGTCTTTACTGCGCCCCGGGCGGGGCGCCGAGACTCCGCTCGAGGTCTGACACTGAGCCCTCGGGCGGGTTCTCCACGGCGACCAAAGTCTTGCCTTCGACGGTCACGGCCGGGTCGTACAGCGTCGCCCCCTTGCCCGGCAGCAGGGCGGACACTACTAGCGTCGCAGCCGTCGCAAGGATCGCGCCAAGCATCGTCAACTCGAAAATCATGATGAGGTTCGGCCACCAGGCAATGGTCGGCAGTCCTCCGACCTTCATGGCCCACGGCACGGCGACCTTCCAGGATGCCCAGCGGACTCCCCGGCGACCCGGCCCCGCGCCTCGGTGCTATCCTCCAGTCGAGCCATGACGGCGATCATAAAATTCTCGCGGAGCGTTGCCACCGTCGCGGCCGTCCTTACATGCTTTGCGGCGACGACGGCTGTGGCACAGGTTGGGCTCGGCCGCTTTGGCTTCCGACCACAGCTCGCCACAGCCGCGGACCACGACGGAGGGTTCCACTTCTGTCGCGCCTGGTTTCGCGGCAGCCTGCTCGGTGACGGCGGCGATTGGTCGGTTGACTACCCTCAGGCGGATCTGAACTTATCGATCAGGTTGGGCGAGCTTACGAAGACGGCGGTCAGCCGGGACATCAATCGCAGACCCAACCACCTGATCGTCAGATTGACCGACGATGAGCTATTCCAGTGTCCGTTCGTCATGATGACCGAGGTTGGATCGATAGCACTGGACGACCGCGAAGTGGACCGCCTTCGAGACTATCTGCTCAAGGGCGGGTTTCTCTGGGTCGACGACTTCTGGGGCAGCTACGCTTGGAGCGTCTGGGTCGATCAGATTCGTAAGGTCTTCCCGCCGGCTGACTATCCGATCGTCGATCTGCCCGCGGATCATCCGTTGTACCAGACCCAATTCGTCGTGAAGCAGACTCCACAGATCCCGAATATTGGCTTCTGGCTTTCGACCGGCACGACCTCAGAGCGCGGCCCTGACAGTAGCGATGTGCATACCCGCGCGATCACCGATGGTACCGGCCGTGTGATGGTTCTGATGACACACAATACGGACTTCGGGGACTCATGGGAACGTGAGGCGGAGGACCCAACCTACTTTTATCAATTTGCCGCGAACGGCTATGCGTTTGGTATCAACGTAGTGCTCTACGCGCTGACACATTGACCACGTCCGGCTTCACGCGGTGCACCGCGAACGTACCAGGTACAGTCACGCGCGCCGAGGCTGTCGGTGCCAAGACCCGCGACAATCGCAACCCGTTTCGTATTCACGTTGGTAGTCTAGAGTTCAGGAGTCCAGGCACATGCCCCTTATCGACCCAGGCACGAAAGCCCCTTCGTTCGCGCTGAAAGATCAGCACGGCCACACCCACCGCCTTGCCGACTACGCCGGGCGCTCACTGATCGTGTATTTCTACCCGAAGGACAACACGCCCGGCTGCACCCAGGAATCGTGCGACTTTCAGTCGAATCTCGCTGCGCTCGCGCGCCAAAAGGCCGCCGTGCTCGGCGTCAGCATCCTCGACGAAAAGAGCAAGGCAAAGTTTGCGGACAAGCACGGACTCACGTTTCCGCTGCTGGCCGATGCGGACCACGTCATGGCCGAACGCTACGGTGTCTGGCAGAAAAAGATGCGCTACGGCCGGTCGTATATGGGCATTGTCCGCACGACGTACCTGATAGGAGAGAACGGGAAGGTGGTCCAGCGGTGGGACAAGGTCAAGGTAGATGGGCACGCGGATGCCGTGGCCGGCTCGCTTCCCTAGGGAACGACTGGATCAGATGTGGCGGTTCTGCCTTGCCTCGGGCGTTTTTCATTGGGCTGTAGCGCGCAGGATTCAGCCTGCGCCCACGTCCGCAGCGCGGGGGCTGAAGCCTCCGCGCCACGATGTTGTGAAAAGCGCTTTAGTCTGTCGCTGGAGCGTCGCCCCTGCTGAGACGCTCACGGGCATTCTCGACGTCACGATGGAACACGAAAAGGCGGTCGGCGTCGCCGTCCGGGTCGGTAAAGTTGAACTGGCGTCCCTGTGACAGCCGCACGCGCAAATTCTTGTCCAGGTAGTCCACCTCGAACGTGTCAAGGTCGAGCAGCGGCGTCGTGAAGCCATCGTTCTGGTTGCTGGTCTCGTACCGAAGACCTTGAGGCGTCGCAACGAGAAGGCCGCTGCACGAGCCGAAGCGGTGCTTATGCACCACGTCCATCGAGGCGTCCAGCCGAACCTCCCTGAACCTGACCATGATTGTGCGCTCTCCGGGCGCGACGTCGATGGCGGTGACCACGTTATCGAATCCCTGTGCGGACACGTTCAACTGGTGGGGTCCCGGCGTGACATCTTCGGCGGACACCGGCGCTGACCCAATAAATTTCCGATCGATGAACACTTGCGCGCCAGGTACGTCGCTGTCGATGTGAAGAAGCCCCACGGTGGGCGCGGCAGCGACAACGGGCGGCGCCTCCACGCTGGGAGCTACAGGGACGGGTGCCGATGGGACCGGCCGAGGCTCGGCAGGGACCACAGGCTGTGGTGCAGAAGCGGCCGGGGCAGAGGCTGGCGCCTCCACCGGTGCAGCGACAACATCAGCCGGCTCTTCGGGCTGCGGCGTGTCCATTCTGAACACGATGGCCGCTGCTACCGCCGCGAACCCGACCGCAGCCAGGCCGATAACAGCAACCTGACGATTCACGCCAGCTTCCTAGCGTGGGAGGGCTGCATATCCGTCACCCGCGCAGACGAAGCCACCAATCCCCGGTCGCGGCGCCTGGCAGGACGGCGGGGCAAGGTCCTGTACCGGATTTTCGAGGGAGTAGAACACGCGGAACGTATCACCCGCCGTCCCGTTGAAGTCGTACACGATGGCTGGGTCCCGGCTCGCCTTATCGCCAGGCGCCATTCCGTAGTTCATCGAGATGGCCGCAGCCGAATATTGACCAACCGCGGCACCAGCCACCGGTTCGAACCGGCTGTTGCGTATGACCACGCCCTTCTTGAACCTGGGCACGGTGGCCGATTCCGTGTACGACGTGGCCACGGCCACGCCAACGTAGTCACGAAAATAGCTGTCTTCGATAATCGCCACTCCATCACCTCGGCCAGTCTCCGTGGTGGTGCGGTGAATAAATGGACTCGCCACGCCGACGCGTAAGCCTTGCACGTTGGCGTTTCGTACCCGAATATTCTTCGCAGCGTAGTCACCGAACCAGATGCCGGTGGGGTTCTCCAGCACGTCGCCAAGTAACGCGGCGTCTCCGCGCGCGACGAAGCCATCGATCGTCAGTCGGTCGATCGGAAACGCCGTCACCGCGTAACGGGAGGCATGCCAGATACGTGAGTTGCTCAACGTGCCGTTCCAGCCAATGGAAACGCCGGTCTGAATCGCGCCGTATGCTTCGTTCCCCGTAAACTCCAGCAGCGGCACATCGCTCGATTCAACTAGCCGGTAATCGCCGTCCTTGCTCGGGTCGGCGCCTTTGAACGCCGGAATCCGCACCTCGCCGAGCGGGCCGGCCGCGATGCCAAATCCCACAGCATCGACGTCGGCAGCCACATTGTTCCGTACCACATTGTTCGGGCCCCGCAACCAGAAACCCACGCCTTCTCCGCCAGGGTCGGCCTCTGCACCGCCGTAGCCGCTGCGCGGTGCGAAATCCCCGGAACCCTCAGAACGCATAGAGAAGTTGTGATCAAAGACGTTGAAGCTCTCGGTGCCATCCTCGGCCACGATTCCTGCGCCGCGGGAGTTGTAGACAACGTTGTCCTGGATCAGTCCGTAGTGGCTGTTATGAACCGTAATCCCCCACTTCGACGCGTCGTCAACGGCATTCCCGACAATCGTGAACTGATGGCCATTCGCCTGCGGCGACGTCGGGCCGAATGTGTGGTGAAAATGTAGCGAGTACCGACCGATCTGGTTCGTACCCGTTCGGCGCACGGTGCCATCCGAGCCGTACGCCACGTTGTCCAACACTCCCATTCGAGTCCGACCGAGCCCTTTGAATAGCGCGTAGCGAATGTCGACGTCCGCACGATTGTTGAAGAGCACGTGTCCGCGCGTGCCACCAGGGTTCTCAGAGCGTACGACCACATTGCGACTGACATTTCCGACGTGAGGCAGGAACTCGACCGCGCCCACGCCGTCGCGCGCACCGTGGTGGTCGAACGCCAGCGGAGCCGACACGGTAATCGTGGATCCAGAGATGGACGCCACTCGAAGCTCTTCCCATTGCGGCACGTAATTCTCGCCGCGCTCTGCCTGCAGGAGCTGTCGCGTGTCCGGGAGTACGAGCATATCCCCGACGCTCCAGCCGGAAACGGGCTCCTCGAGGCGTAGGGCCGTCTGCCCGGCCAGCGGCTCGGCGACGACTCTGCTGAACGTCGGCGTCTTCAACGCACCATGGATGCGGACGGTGCCCAGGCCGACGAGCCCCCTCGTCAGCTGGTCCGGATCGCGACTCGTGTCGATTGGCTGATCCAGGATCACGATCTCGGCCGTGACGTCGGCCGCAACCGGCGTGTCGACCGTACCGATCTCGAGGCGTCCGATTTCCAGCACCGTCATCGTGCCGACCCGCATCCGCGTCGAGCGATCCGTGCGAAACGCCAGCACGCCTTCGACGTCAACGCACTGCACTGCGGCGTCGCTCACAACGTCGTACGACACACGTGTTCCCACGCTGACAAGCACTCCGTCACCTGCGGCGGGCACCTTCCCGGTCGACCACGTCGAGGCGTTTGACCAGGCACCATTGGCCACCGACGTCACAGCGATATCGGCACAGATGCGGGGCACCCCGTGGGCAACACCGCTGGCAGGTGGCAGGAAGATGTGATCCTGGGCCTGAACGCTGGCCGCCAAGCTGAGCGATGCAGCCAGAACGACCGCGAATCCGAAACGTGTCATGACGCCTCCTATGGTGAAAAAGGCAGTAAAGGCCTCAAATCTTGAGCAGACAATCCGCTCCTGAGCGCTTCCAGCACGAGACAGGTGGCGAGACCACCGTTGACCATGCACGACGAGATTCTATCTCAGCAGGGCCGCGCGTCGCGCCGAGCGTGCTCGCTATGGTCTGTTTCGGCGCCCGGCAGCAATCGCGGCCAGCGCGCCACCGGCGACGACACCACACACCAGAACGCCGACCGTATCGATGACGCGAAGGCCTTGAAGAAACAGGCCCATGCCAGCCAGTGACGCGCACAGAACCACTACGTGTAATGCTGATTTCATCTGTCGATGGCGTCGCAGTCGGCTGACCACAGGCCCGCGTACGCCAAATCCTACCACCGCGCGAACCCCTCTCCTATCACGGTGAGACATCCGGTAGACGACCGGACCACACGCGTTCCACGCTGCATCTCACCGTCCCGCTGGCAAGACGTACAAAGGATAGGGATAGGCGTCACTCGTCTCTGGCGCGCGGTCGGTGCCAACCTGCCTCTCAACGCCGAGACGCTGCTCGGCGGACCACCCATGTCCGAGCAGATTCGCGTACGTCGGCACGTCAAGGATTGGCGCATAGAACTGCTCCAGGATCCGATTCTCGCGCCACGCCTCCAGCATGTCGCCGGCGTTCAACGCCTGGTTGCGACGCTGAACATGCCAGAGGCCTTCGGTGAGGTACTGGTCCTCCCGTGACAGTCGCCCCTGCACGCCTGGCGGCTGAGACCGCCAACGCCCGGCGCGGTCACGCGCCAGTTCCGAAAGCTCCGCAGCTGTATAGCGAGATCGAAACACGCCGATCTCTGCGTCGTAGACATCGTGACCGACATGAACGGTCAGGAAGAACAGAGCGAAGAGTGCGACGGCCACGCCTCCACTCGCGAGCATACGAATCGCCGACTCGCGGTGGCGCCAGGTCACGAGGCCGGCCGGTGGATCGATCGCGATCGCGAACAGCAGACCACACCCGCTCGCAACGCCGTTCAAAAAGATGTCTCTCGCCTCGCCCGTGCGGATTGGAATGAACCACTGGAACCACTCGTCCAGGATTCCAACGATGACTCCGGCCACGACTGGCATCAAGATCAGCACGCCGTCATTTCGCGTGTGGCGCGCCCGATGAAAGAGCCATGCCAGTAGACCGTATTCGACGAAATGAAACGTCTCAGCAAAGCTGAGTTCATCGATTACAACGTAGGAAGTGGCGATGGCGAGGCTTAGGGCGATGGCGCAATATCTCGTCAGATGATGGCGACGGATGCTCACCGCCGCGACGAGCAGGGCGGCGCCAATCGGCAGCACGGTGGCGGCCATGCCCACCGCAGGGAAGTACGAGCCCCACGCATCGCTGGCTGCAGTAAATGCCTGCTGTACGAACGGCGCGGAGAGAATAACGGTCGCCGCTGCGATCAGCGGGACTGCGAGCCGAAGCGGCGTTGACGTCTGGTCTCTCGTCAGCGTGTCTCGTAGGCGATTGCCACAAACTTGTCAGGCTGCACTACACGCTATCCCATACCGCGTCGAGATCGATCGTGGACTCGGATCGGCTGCCCGGCGAAAAAAAAGCCAGGGAGAAACCCCGACCCTTGTGTGCCTGACTGCAGTACGGCGCAATCCATCTGATCCGAGAACGAAACCCGGTACGACCCACTACCTTCTGCATTCCCGATCGCCAGCGCGTTTGAGCTGCGCGGTCGCCGAGGGCAGCATAGCCGCGTTTACGTCAGATGCTTGCTGACCAGCTTGGTCATTTCGAACATGTTCACGGTCGCCTTGCCGCCGAACACCGGCTTCAACGCCGCATCAGCCCTGATCATGCGCTTGTTCTTCGGATCTTGAAGGTCGTTCTTCTTGATGTACGCCCACAGCTTCTTGGTAACTTCAGTCCTGGGAATCGGCTTGGAACCGACCACCTCCGCCAGAGTGGCGCTGGGTGTCACTGGCTTCATGAAGGCGGCGTTGGGCTTGCGGGCGGCTTTCTTCGCGGTCTTTGCCATCTGTGTCCTTTCGAGACGTAGGAGAATATATGACTTCCATAGTAACGCCGAATCGGCCTATCTGTTCCGAATCGATGAACGAACCGGCCATCGGGGATCCAGGCACCTTGGGCCGACGGCGCACCCTCGGTCAGCCCGGCGTGATTCTGTCAGGCCGTCGTAAGGATTCGCCAGCATATCCGGCGCGCCGTTTTGGCCATCCATCATCTGTCACTGCGGCAAGAAGATGATAGCAGGTCAGTCACACACCACCCTCAAGGCGGCCGTCACAAATTTGGCGTGCCTATCTGACTTCGACACGCCTCCGGCAGCTCCGTGCTGTCATCACTGCAGGGAAACCTCGTATGTTGCCTGGCAAGGGCTCAGGTGAGTCTGTTCCACAAGCGCCTTTGTGTCCGCCTTCTGGACGTCGAAGCTCAAAGGCTTGATTTTGTCAGGTAAGCCTTCGACCCGCGCCCGACCAGAGGAATCGGTACCAACCTCCAGATCCACCCGCTTAATACCCAGAAAGCCGTAGCGGATCCTCACGTGCACAAGGGCCGCATAGATGGGTTGACCGTCCGAATCCTTGACGACGAAGTCGGCGGCGCAGTCCCCGAGCCGCGCACTGATCACCGCGAGATCCGGCGTGGAAACCTCGGCGGCAGGTTGCTGCGTGAGAACGACGGCGAGAGCGACCATGGCAATGTTCATAACAACCTCTACTCGATCGGGATCTGCGCCTTGTGCTCCGCGAGCCATGCATCGAACGTCTGCAACGCGGGGTTCAGAGCCCTCGAGACGTCAACACTTCTGACACTCCGGAACACCTGGTCGAAATCATGATTGAACTGAAACATGTTACCCAGATCTTCGGCACCAGGGAAACCGAAGCCGCGGTAGGCCTCCGGGGTCACCGCGTTGTAGTGGACTTCCTGCCCCAACGCCGTCGAGAGCGCGGTGGCCATCTCCGCGCCGGTCAGGTGCTCGCCCGCAATCCCGACGCTCTTGCCAACGTACGACGCACCCTTCTTGAAGATGCCGAGGGAGCATTTGCCAATGTCCTCGGCCGCGATACCAGGTAACTTCTTGTCGCCCATCGGTATCGTGAACACGAGCGTCCCATCGGGGACTTTCTTGGGGCCCATGCCGAAGTGAATGAGATTGTCCCAGTAGAACGACGCATAAAGAAATGTTGTCGGCACGTTCCGCTCTGTGAACACGCTATTCGATTCGCCCTTCGCGTCGAAGTGCGGAACCTTGTATTCGCCCATCAGCGTGGGCATTCGAGTGTCCGACAACGGCACCCACTGTCGCGTGTCCTCAAGCGTGGACCAGATCACATGCGCGACGCCAGCCGTCTTCGCCGCTCCCGCCATGTTGCGGACCTCGGCCTTTTCCTTGTCAGGCGAGAAGTGGGCCCAGAAGAACGTGACAAAGAACGCACCGTGCACACCCTGAAGCGCCGCAGCGAGAGCCGCCTCGTCATCGATGTCGGCGGAGACGACCTCTGCTCCAAGTGTCGCGAGCGCCTTGGCTCTCTCGGAACCGACGTCCCGCGTGATCGCGCGCGCCGCGAACTCGCCGCTCGGATCGTTGACAATCGCCCGCACCAGCCCTCCGCCCTGGGCTCCCGTCGCACCCACAACGGCGATGACCTTCTTGCTGGACATCACGATGCACTCCCTGAGGAAACGATGGACAAGTCCGAAATCCTACCACGCAGCCCCATCGACAAATCTAGTAGGACCCCGAACCGCCCACGATGAGAGCGATCGCCGTCAGCGCGCACGCGAGCCCAACGGCCTGCCACGCGTTGAGACGCTCCCCGAGTATCATCCGCGCGAGCACCACCGTGCTCGCAGGGTATAGCGATGACAGTGTGACGACAACGCTGAGCGGGCCGTAACGTGTAGCCAGCAGATACAGCGCGTTGGCACACACGTCGATGGCTCCGGCGGCCACGGCGATGCGGGTCACAGGTGCGGCCAGACGCAGGGGTTGCCCACTGACCAGCGCCATGCCGCCGAAGAGCGTGACCGAGGCCGCACGCGCAGCCACGAGCGGCCACATGCCGGCTCGCGCGTCTGTTTCGGCCAGCGCCAGAAAGAACAGTCCGATCGCGACACCCGACGCCAGCGCAAGTCCGACACCGCGCTGGACCCTCCCGGTGCGCCTCCCGGCCGGCGCCGCCGCGCCTTGTTGGCTCACGAGCACAATCGCGACGACAGCCAGCCCGACGCCAACGGCAGTCAGCCACGCCAGCCGTTCGCCCATGAACACGCCGACGGTGACGGGAATGGCCACCGCACACACGGCAGTGACCGGCGCCACGATCGCCATGCGGCCAACGGCAAGCGCCCGATACAGCAACGCCACCCCAATGCCCCCAGCCAGGCCAGCCAGCCCTCCCCAGGCCAGATCACCGGCGGAGGGCGTCGCGTCCGGCAGCAGTGGCAGTATGAGAGCCAACAACAGGAGGCCGACCCCCTGTGACGTCAACACGATCACGACCGTGCTCGCCCGCCGCGAGGCGACACCGCCAAGAAAATCGGCGGCGCCGTACAGCGCCGCTGAACCAAGAGCAAGGATGTAGACCATAAATACACTAGGGTGACACGCCCTGGCCCTTTGCGTTTCCCTACGCTACCGCTATCGCGCTAGACTGCTATTCATGTCGCTTTCGCGCGTCCTGGTCGTCCTGGCCGTCGTCTTCGTGGCGGCTGCAGGCGTTGCCGAAGGACAGTTCGGGCGGCGTTTCTTCCAGCCACACGTCGCCACCGCCCTGGACTTCGACGGCCAGTTTCACTACTGCCGGATGGTGTACGGCTCAGACTTGAACGGCCGCGGCGGGGGATGGACGACCGACTATCCGAACGCCGACATCAACATGTCGGTCCGACTGTCGGAGCTAACCAACATCGATGTCAGCAAGGACGGGACCGGACAGCCCAATCATCTGCTCGTGCGAGTGGACGGCGACGAACTGTTTCAGTGCCCTCTGGTGATCATGTCCGCACCGGGACGCGCGTTCATCACGGACGACGAAGCCCCACGACTGCGGGAGTACCTGCTCAAAGGCGGCATGTTGTGGACCGATGACTCCTGGGGGCCCTACCAATGGCAGCACTGGATTGGACAACTCGGCAAGGTGCTCCCACCAGCCGAGTATCCGATCTTCGACCTGCCGCTCGATCACGTGCTGTTCCGCACGCAGTTCGAGGTCACAGAGATCCCGCAGATTCCGAACATCGGTTTCTTCATGCGGTCCGGAGGAGGCACCTCCGAGCAAGGATCTGACAGCGCGGTGCCATACGTTCGCGCGGTCGCCGATGACGACGGGCGGGTCATGGTCCTGATGACGCACAACACGGACATTCAGGACTCGTGGGAGCGCGAGGGAGACGACGCTTCGTACTTTTACGCGTTCAGTCCGCGCGGCTACGCCTTTGGGATCAATGCCTTCCTGTACGCACTGACGCACTGAACCTGCCGCGGGAGACACCGCCGGGTGGCGCGACGGGCGTCTCCCGATCAACGAACGCTTGTGCATGTCGCCCCGTGAACAACAACGGCGGGCCAAGGCCCGCCGTTGTTCCATGAGTCTCCGTCCGCCGCGCCGCCAGGGCGGCAGGCATCAATCGCTAGCGCGTGCCGGCGCTCGACCCGACCTCGACCAGCGTGACGCGATTGCGAGCGCTTTCGGCCATCACCAGATTCCCGTCCGCGGTCGCCATCATGTTCCGGACGACGCCTCCGCCCGCTGGGATTACCCACGTCTGGAATGTCTCGGTCTTGGAATCGAAGCGCACGAGCGTGTTTGGTTTCACTGCCGACTCGCTGTACCACACCACATCGCCCACTGTCGCGATCCCGTAGGGTTTGGAATTCGGGCCACCGGGCGATGCCCACTCCTTCACGTCGCCGGTCTTCGGGTCGTAGCGGCCAAGATAGCCCCGCGAATAGTCGCCGTACCACACGGCGTCGTCAGGCGTGAGCGCGATACGCCGGGGACGCGTCTCCGGATTCGGCAGCGTATATTCGGTGATTTCCATCGTCACCGGGTCGACGCTGCCGAGCCGGTTGCCGCGAAAATCGACGTACCATGGCACGCCCTGCGAATTCACCTGGATGCCGTACGGATAGGTCCCGTCGGTCGGCGTCTTGGATACCGTGACCTCGCCCGTTGCCGGATTGAGTCGACCAACATGCCCTGACTGCAGCGTAAAGAACAGCGTTCCGTTCTGGTCAAATATGGGGGTATGCGGACCACGCACATCGGCTGGTATGCCGTATTCAGTGACGTCCCCTGTGCTTGGATCAAGCTTGCCGATCTTCTCAACGTTGATACCGGTGTACCAGATATTGCCGTCCGCGTCCTCCACCAGGCCATGCGGCCCTGAATCCGCCGTCTCGAGCGGATACTCCTTGATCTCGCCGCTCGCCGGATCAACGCGCCCGAGCAGGCTGCTCCACTGCCCGCTCCACCAGAGAGACCCGTCCCGAGCGGCGAGTGGATCGTGTGGACGCTGCCCAAGGGTTGGCGCGAGCCAGTCTCTGAAATTCACGTTCACCGGACCGTCGATGACGACCGCCTTGAACGCGTCGGGTTTCTCCGGAAAGTTCTCTGCCAGATACCCAGCGACCACATCGCGCTGGGCCGTGGGCAATGCCACCATCGCACTGAATACGTGAACCCACTCCTCCTGGTTGTAGCCAGGCGAATTGGCGATGAGGTTCAGCCCGTGACAGGCCGAGCAGGTTGCCGACACCATTGCCTTGCCATCCCCCTCTGGCAGTTCGACCTGCCCCGCGCGCTGGCCCTGAACCGGGGCCGATTCGGCGACCAGAACGAAGACGATAACCGCCAGTCCCAGTAGCAGTGTTCCCTTTCGCATCGTTATCTCCCTCACGAAAAAAGTTGGCCGAAAAGCACCACAGAGCGGGTAAGTAGCCGGACTCCTGCGCACAGGAGACATCGAGGATACACGAAGGGTCTGCAAAACCAAAGAGGCGCAGCGCTTGAGGTGTGGGCCTCTGCTGGTCGGCGTTTGGCCCCGAAGGCCCCCGATCCAGGTTCACGCTCCAGAGGCCTCGCAGCCTCTGGCTTGTCTTTTTACTCCACGTCGCTGAGCGGACTGACCCCAGGCGCGATCGGCTCGTCGACATCGAACGAGTAGTCGATGTCACGATCCATGTCGAGCTCGTCATCTGACGGCTGCGGCAGCACGGGCGGCGGCGGTGGCTCGTCCACCGGAATCCTCACATGCCGGTAGTACTCGAAGCCCGTTCCAGCAGGAATCAGCCGACCCATCGTGACGTTTTCCTTGAGCCCTCGCAGATGGTCGATCTTGCCGGAAATCGACGCTTCCGTTAGCACTCGGGTCGTCTCCTGGAATGACGCAGCCGAGATAAAGGACTCAGTCGACAACGACGCTTTCGTGATCCCGAGCAGCAGCGGCTGTGCGGTGGCCGGACGTCCGCCATCACCGATCACCCTCTCGTTTTCCTCAAGGAATCGGAACTTATCGACCTGCTCGTCGATCAGGAACTGCGTGTCGCCAACATCCTCGATCTTCACCCACCGCATCATCTGCCGGGCGATGACCTCGATATGTTTGTCGTTAATGTTGACGCCCTGGAGTCGATAGACCTCCTGAATTTCGTTCACGAGATATTTCTGCAGCTCCTTCTCGCCCAGAACTCGAAGAATATCGTGCGGATTGCTCGGCCCGTCCATAAGCTGTTCACCGGCCCGCACGCGCTCACCCTCATGCACGTTGACGTGCACACCCCGCGGCAGCGAGTACTCCCGCTGCTCGGTCCCATCGTCTGGAACGATAATGACTTTGCGGAGGCCTTTGGCAACGCCGCCCTCCTTGACGATGCCATCGATCTCCGAAATCACCGCCGGATCCTTCGGCTTCCTCGCTTCGAAGAGTTCCACCACGCGAGGCAGACCGCCCGTGATGTCCTTTGTCTTCGTCGTCTCGCGAGGAATCTTCGCCAGCACGTCACCAGCTTCCACCGCCTCGCCGTCCTGCACCATCAGATGTGCATGAGAGGGCATGTGGTACTTGCGTACGACCTTGCCGGCCTTGTCTCGAATCTCGATGGTCGGCTGCTTCTTCTCATCCGCTGAATCGATGATGATGAAGCGTGATAGACCAGTCACTTCGTCCACCTCCTCGTGAACCGTCATGCCCTCGATGATGTCCTTGAAGCGGATCACACCCAGATCCTCAGTCAGGATCGAGAACGTGTACGGATCCCACTCGACCAGCGTCTGTCCCTGCTCAACCCTCTGGCCATCGCGCACCTTGAGGCGCGCACCGTATACGATTGGGTAGCGCTCCCGATCGCGCCCCTTCTCGTCGGCCACTACCAGTGAGCCGCTCCGGTTCATGACGATGAGCTGGCCGCTCTTGCCATCCGCACCTTTGTGGGTCTCGACGACCTGGAGGCCCTGATAACGTACGGCTCCGGAGTGCTTCGCGTCGAGGGTGTTCTG
>Ga0115002_10004401_pt1 | contig 17058 bp, 19 predicted proteins | sample ArcticOcean_MG_C_8_FD_89576 | JGI IMG/M metagenome (GOLD analysis project Ga0115002, IMG submission 89576) | Marine microbial communities from western Arctic Ocean - ArcticOcean_MG_CB11_86 | ecosystem: Environmental > Aquatic > Marine > Oceanic | place: Arctic Ocean: Canada Basin | collected... | reverse complement strand
CCGTTCAGAAATCAGGATCGCAAAGGACGCCGCTTTCTCCAAGACCACTTCAACTCACGGCAAAAGCCGAAGAACTCCAACTCACAACTCCCACGTGTTGTCGCCTCAGAGAGATCACACCCTGCGAAAAGGCAGATTATCAGGCAGGTAAGTACTTTCTCAAAGTGGCTTCTCATTGACGATCTATCCCTTCGTGCTGATTTTTCCGTAGTACGGGTAGTAGTCCCAATCCGCCGTGCCACCGATGACGCGTGGATCGCGAGTGTTCCTGAGATGATCGAAAAGCTGCTGGCGCAACGTCGCCTGCAATTCGGTCATCGCCGTTGAGCCTGCAACATTCACCATCTGGTGAGGGTCGTTCTTCAGGTCGTAGAGTTCCTCGGCCGGCCGCATTCCGAATGCCAACTCAGCCAGGCACGCGACACCGTGTTCGTTTCGATGTTCCATCATGAATGTCTTCGTTGGAGAAGTGTCGATTTCGCCGAAAGGAATCGACCGCGCACAGACTGCTGGGTCCGGAGAACCTGACGGCCAGCGAGTGGGTTCGAAGTTGTGAATGTAGAGGTATTCTTTCGTCCGGATCGCGCGACACGGATATCCCTTGCCGCCCTTTCGGCAACCATCGTGACGTTCCATGGCGATGAAGGCGGCATCGCGTTCGAATGCAAGCTTCCTACCGAACGGGTCCATGAGGCTGCGTCCGGTCATTGCCGATGGCGGCTTCAGGTTCGCTGCTTCCAGAAACGTCGGAGCCAGATCGCTGAGGTTGACGAAGGATGTCACGACTCGGCCGGACTTTCGGATTCCCTGCGGCCAACGGATTGCCAAGGGTACGCGCGAACCCGCGTCGTAGAGGCTCGCCTTCGCTCGCGGAAACGGCATGCCGTGATCACTGGTGATCACGACGAGCGTGTTTTTCAGCTCACCGCGTGCTTCAATTGCTGCGATGGCCCGTGCAACCATCCCGTCGAAATGCTCGACTTCCACGAGGTAATCCAGGATATCATTCCGCACAATGTCGTTGTCGGGAAAGATCGGCGGCACAACAGCCTTCGCGGGATCCTTGCCCGTCAGTTTCCCCGCTCCAGGTTGATAACCACGGTGCGGCTCCGATGTTCCCAGCCAGAAGCAAAACGGCTGGTCCTCTGGAACCTGCTGGAGAAAGTCCTGAAAGTTCGCCACATAGTCTATAGGTCGGATACCCCTGAACGGCGGCTTCAGACTTCGTCGATTGAACGGCTCTCCGGCGGGATTGGCCTTCCGGCCGCCCGGTTCAAGTCGGCCGGGGCTCCACCCCTTGCCGGTGTAACCCACGGAGTATCCAGCCTCTGCCAACAACTCTGTGTAGGTCGCGAACTTCGCTGGCAGTGTGCTGTGAATGTTCCCGGCTTCCTCTAAACGCCAGATGTGCTGACCGATGAGAATCGCTGATCGCGAAGGCCCGCATGTCGGCGCGTCACAGAAGGCGTGAGTAAACCGCAGCCCTTCACGAGCAACGCGATCAAACGCAGGCGTTTTCACCACCGGATCACCATTGGCCCCAGTGTGGGCGTAACTCTGATCGTCTGAAATACAGAACAGGATGTTGGGGCGAGACTCAGCCATCAACGTGTCTGAACCGAGTATGCAGAGAGCCGCTATCGCAACGAGAGTCTGGACCACTTGGTTCGCAACTGGGTTGATCTTCATTTTGCGGCCTCGGCTGTGGCCTTCTTCTTTTTGCGGGGTTTCTTGTCGTCGACGTTTTCTTTGAGCCGCGAATCGCTCACGGCCGGCGACGGACAGCCGTCTTTGGGGACTTCGACGTTTGCGGTCCAGAGAATCGCGTTCAGGACGACCTTGCGGAAACTCTCGTTCTGCCAGCTCTTGTGGTTGTGGGCTCCGGTGAAGCCGAAGCCGCGTCCGCCGGTGGGACGTTCATAGGCCCAGGCAACGTGTTGCTTCTCGCCGTTGGCTACCGCTTTGCGAACGGCCGGGTTTCCGCTACGTGCTCCGTCGGGGCGGCGAAGAGTTTCCGGCGGCGGCAGGTCCGAGAGGATTGGCGTCACGCCCTTCATGTCGTTGACGAATCGCATGTGGTAATACCATTCGTCGTTCACGCTGAATTCACGCACTCCGTTGGTAATCGGGTGCACGGGCAGGTTTGTAAAACGCGGAGCCCAGTGCGGATTGACTGACCAGTCGAGGTCGCAGAAACCGCCCATCCACTCCAGAAACTTTTCGCCCGGCTTTCCTTTTTCGGCCTCCGTCGCCCAGTGAATCATCACGACGCCGGTGCCCTTCTTCATCAGAGTATCGAACTCGTCGAGATGCGGGTTGAGCACATGGCCGCGATGTCCCGTGCAGAAAATCACGACTGTCGCAGCATTTTCCAGAATCGATTTGTCTTTGGGATATCCGTAGTACGGAACAACGACAGCTTCCACATCCAGGCCGGATTCGTTCAAAGCGTCGGCCAGGATTGTGTTGCCCGCACGATGCTCATGCGCCATCGGCCCGTGACTGGGCTTGCCGGAGATGAATACGAGTTTTGCCTTCTCATCAGCACGAACTGAGCCGAGAAGCGAACCAACAAGCAGAAACGCATAGCAGAGTTTCGAATTCATGATTTACTCACTGATGATTGAGACTTTGTTCCAGTAGGCCCATTCATTGGCCCAATTGTTGGCACGGTTTTCAATGTCCAGATTGATGCGACGGCCGCCGAATCCGGTCAGGTCAACTGAAACATCCAGCCACTCGTCCTTGCCCACCGTCTTTGAACCGACAATCTGATCTGCGATTACCTTTCCGTCGGCCAGAACTCGCAGTTGCCAGTCTCCGTGTGGGTGATGACTGACTCGCATCCTGAGCGTTGTCTTCTTTCCTTTCGGAATGTCGACAAACCGAGTTTGCAGAATACACGGTGTCTTCCGGTCCTTCGGATGCGTCTGCACGGCAACCTGATTACGGAAGGCACGATGGTGGACCACTCCGCGTTCACCCGAGTTCTGGACTCGGAAGCCGGTCGCCACCGTCTGGATTAGCCGGTCCCAGGTCGCCTGGTTCTGCACTGCTGAGAACTTGATGACGGGGGCGTTGCCCGTGGTCAGTCGCCGGGCCACCGACTCCTGCAGGAACGGAATCTTTCCACCAACGGCCAGCTTCAGAGCTTCACGAGGATGGTCGGGCACCATCGGTTCCAGCGCAAACCAGTACATCCGAGGCAGGTTATTGTCGTCTATGTCCTCGGCATGCGAAGCGAGTCCCGTCAGGATTGGCCAGCGATCCTCGAACGGCAATCGTTGTACGGCTGACGAAAGATAAAGCCGTACGATCTGCGATTTATCAGTCGTCGCCATCGTCGCGAACTTCTCGATAACCGATTTACCAACCGTCGATGTTTCGACTTTGCTCGCATTCTGAAAAGCGTTGGCTGAGCTATTGTCGCAGAGGAATTGAATCGCCCAGCTTCGGACGTGTTCGTCTTCATGGTCAAGCAGCGCTTGCAGTCGCTCGGCGTTCAGGCCGCCGGTGACCTGCAACGCCCATAACGCACGAAGCCGCTTCGGAGAAGTTGCAGTCGTAATCAACAGGTCGTTCAATTGTGAGTGAACAGCCGAGGCATTGAGCTTGCCACTCGCCGCACGAGACTGCAGCAGTGTTCGGGCCTGTCGCACGTACCAGTCGTTCGAATGAGTCTGCAGGTCGACCAGTTGAGAATCAGACTTGGCTCTCAGATTCGGCCGAGCGACAGCTTTTGCTCCTTTGGGCATGATTCGGTAGACGCGGCCGCTGTTCGGAAACTTCACCGCGTTGCCGCACACATCCTGATCGTGCCAGTCGAGAATATAGACGCCGCCTTCGGGGCCTATCTCGACGCTGAACCCGACCCAGGCCAGATCGTTGGTCGGCATGAAGTCGTCGCCGTGCTTTCCAATGAAGCTGGAACCGTTCGGTTCCATGATGTCTGTCAGCACGGCGTGTTCATGAATGTTGCACATGAACAGCCGATTGCGGTACTGCTTCGGAAACGCGTCCGCCAGATAGAATCGTGCGCCACCGTGAGCCGACAAGTGAGTGTGGTCGCGGATCGTCTTGATGTCGTCGTAGATGTACGGGTTGACGTGCTGCTTGCTTTGTTTGTGATAGACGCCGCCCTGCACGACATGAAACAGATGAGGAATCACGCAGCAGGTGGCGAAGCCCTGACCGTGGTCGTCGAAATCGAATCCCCATGGATTCGATAAACCCCGTGCAAAAATTTCGAACGTCTTTCGAGTTGGATGATACCGCCAAATTCCGCCGTCGATGAACTGTCGCTTTACGTCTTCCTCACCTGGTTTGCCGACGTTGGAATGGGTGAAGACCCCATGACAACCGTAGAGCCATCCGTCCGGGCCCCAGATGAAACTATTCAGCGTCTCATGGCGATCATTGATCCCCCAGCCGTTTAGCAGAACCTCGGGTGGCCCGTCAGGATTGTCATCGCCGTCAGCGTCCGGAATAAACGTGAGGTTGGGAGGAGAGCCCACAAAGACCCCGCCGAAGCCGCAGGCCAGCCCAGAACTGAAGGTCAGCTTGTCGGTAAACGTTTTCTTCTTATTGAAAACGCCATCGCCATCCGTGTCTTCAAGAATCTGAATCCGACTGACTGGATCGTCGGTGTGCTTGCGACGCGTCTGATAGTTGAAGTTTTCGGCAACCCACATCCGGCCTCGGTCGTCGAAACAGAACGCGATCGGTTCTGCGATGTCTGGCTCGGAGGCGAATACCGAAACCTCGAAGCCGTCCGGAATCGACATCTTCGCAACAGCTTCCGCAGGTTTAAGGAACGGTGCGTCGCTATCTCTGTGCTGCTTCTTCGGAAGCTGATTGCGGGCTTCTTGAGCCGTCGCCATGGGAGCGGCTAACAACACAATGATCGCATATGACGTAGCGAAACTCGCCAGGAGTTTCGGCCACGCGTAATTCCGAATGTCGTGGCGACTTTCACTACACGCAAAGTGAAACTGTGTTCTATTCATTTCGGCAACTCCACCTGCTCGGTTGTTCTCAAATACTTGATGAGGTCGATCACATTCTGCCGGTTCATTTTGTCGAGCTGTCCGTCCGGCATCATGGACTTCTTCGAAACGACCCGTTCGTCAATGTCGGCTTTGGCAATGACCAGTCGCGGTTGCTCGACGGTTTTCAGGACGACCCGTGTTCCGTCTTCTTCGGCGATGACCCCGTTCACGACCCGACCGTTAACAGTGACGATCGTGATCATCCGGTACGCAGCCGGGACGTCGTAGCTCGGATCCACGCTGTTCAAGAGGACGTAGTCCAGGTTGGCTCGATTCGAACCCGTCAGGTCCGGACCAATCTTTCCACCTTCGCCGTACAGAAGATGACACGCCGCGCAGGTCTTCTTGAAGACAGCTCGACCACGCGACACGTTGGCGCTCACCAGAGCCGACGAAGTGATTCGGGACTTCCACGTGGCGATCTGCTTTTCGCGATCGGCACCAAGTTTGGGCGGTTTGCCGAACACGGCGACAAACCGGTCGCCGAGCAGTACAGCCAGCGATCGTGCCACGTGCGTCGGGATGTCGTCGCGCGAGACCTCGCGTTTGCGAACGGCGGCCAGCAGAGCTTCTGCGTAGGGCTTGCGTGTCGCCAGAGTTTCGACCACCGCACGGCGCAGTTGGGGAGTCATCGCCGGATAACGCTTCAGCAGAATCGACGGTGCGGCCGCATTCTGGACAGTCGCGTAGCCGCGTATCGCAGCGAGTTTCAGGTCCGGCTCGTCCAGCAGGCTCTCCAGCAACGCAGACGCTTCCCGATTCTGTTGAGACAGCAGGAGCCGCAAGAGTTTCTGCCGCTGCTGCGGCACGGCGTCGGGATTTCTCACAATGGCCAGAGCCCGCTGTACGGCGGCTTCGTCGCCGAAGATCTGAGAGAGCTGGTTCGACAGTTCCCGCACGCGTTCGTCGTCGTGAGCGTCAAGTTTCGCCGCAATCACGCTCCAACCAGCGGGAGCATTCACGTCGCGCCGTCCTTCAAGTCCTTTCAGCATCCCGCTCATTAAAGCTCGGAGAACGCCCGGCTCCTGAACGTCGCCGAGCGTCTCGACGAGCAGGTTGAGCGATTCCGTTTCGTCAACCGCATCTGCTGACCGTGTGGCAAACGCACCAGGCAGTAGGGCACACGCGAAGCAGAGAACAAATCCGCAACGGCGTGGTATTCGAATTGATTTCATTCGCATGATACTTTCCCTGAAAGTTCGTCCTGCAGAATTGCGGGACGCCGGCTACTTTAGTGTAAATTCCGGCAGTCCGACGATCGCTCCACCTTTCGTCGCCGATTCGTGAGCGCAGATTCCGACGCACGTCCAGTTCGCGCTGGTGACGGCATTTGGTGCGGGATCGCGATCTTCGAGCAACGCGTTGATGAATTCGTTAACGAGATGTGGATGCGACCCACCGTGACCGCCACCCTGCAGAAATGACAGATGCTCGGCGTCGTGAATTTCCTGAGGCAGCGTGAATTTCTGAATTTCCTCGGGCAACAAGTGAGCGTAGTCCGGAACCTCGATCAGTTCAGGAATCTCGGGCTCTGGTTTCTTCGCCGTGTGCATGACGTGAGGCGAGTTTTCAACGAGTGTCCATTCGAAGCTCTTCTTCGTGCCATACACATCGAAGCTCTCGCGGTACTGTCGTGCGACGTCATACAGACATCGCCACACATGCGCCGTCAGGTCGCTGTCCTTGATCTTTACGTGGCACGACTCAACAGCAAATTGATTGTCGGACTTCCGGGCGATGTCCTCGCGAACAGTTCCCGACCCAAAGCAACTGACATACTCGGCCAGACCATTCACTAACCCGAGGCACGGGCTGACGACATGCGTCGCGTAGTGCATTGGGATCATCTCTTCCCAGTAGCTCGGCCAGCCGTCCATATCCTGCGGATGCGATGCCGCGAGGTGTTGAATCTTTCCGAGTTCGCCCTTGTCGTACATCTCTTTGATGAAGAGAAACTCGCGGCTGTAAACGACGGTCTCAGCCATCATGTACTTCAGCCCGGTCTCTTTGACCTTCTCGACAATCTGTTGACACTCCTCGATCGTCGTCGCCATTGGCACCGTGCACATCACGTTCTTGCCGGCATCGAGTGCCTTCAGTGACATCCACGCATGATCGGGAATCGGGCTGTTGATGTGGACAAAGTCGATCTCGGGATCGGCGAGCACGTCGTCGTAACTTGTCAATCGCTTTCCGATCCCGAATTGATCGCCGGCCTTGTGAAGTTCGGCTTCGTTCCTGCGACAGATCGCCGAGACACTGGCATTCGGATGAGCCTGATAAATCGGAATGAACTCAGCGCCGAAGCCAAGTCCAATCATTGCCCCACTAACTGTTCCGCTCACAGGTCTCCCCCTCTCTGGTGAGTTCATTTCGCTCAGATAATTCGACACAACCATGCGTTTGTCTCCGGCTTAATCGACCACACGTCCCGGCCCGAACCGGAGATCACTCAAGGGTGAAATTATTCCGATGTGAGATCGAGTTACCATGAGCTTCTGCGCAGAATACTTGAGATAATTCACCGCCGGGCCGGAGCGTCGCTGAGTGGCCTTCTCACCTGTAGACTGCGATTGCCGAGGAGATCACGACAGGAACACCGTCTGCCGGACGAACAGCACAGGAAGTATTTAACGCCGTGAGAAACCGACGCTCTGTCTCTCTTCTGATCGAAACATCCAATTCGTACGCGAGGGGCGTGCTGGAGGGTGTCGTCGAATTCGTGCGTCAGCACGAAGGCTGGTCGATCTATCTGCCAGAGCAGGAGCGCGGCGGCCGGCCACCGGCATGGCTGTCTCGGTGGAACGGAGACGGCATCATCGCCCGAATCGAAACCGACGAGATCGCGCGCGCGATGCGTCGGACTGGACTGCCCGTCGTTGACGTGAGTGCCGCGCGCCATCTGCCCGACATCCCGTGGGTCGAAACGGATGACGCAGGCATTGCCCGCATCGCTGCCGAGCATTTGATCGAACGCGGCTTCCGCAACCTCGCCTTCTGCGGAGACCCTGCCTTCAACTGGTCGATCTGGCGCAAGCAGCACTTTGAGCGTGTCGTGCGCGAAGCTGGCTGCGAGTGTTACATTCACGAATCTATCGCCCGCACGGACAAGCCGTATTCATGGAACCGCGAGAAGCGCGGCCTGATCAAATGGCTGAAGCGGCTGCCGCGTCCGGTGGGCATCATGGCCTGTTACGACATCAAGGCTCAAAAGCTGCTCGACGTCTGCCGCGAACTCGATATCGCTGTGCCCGAAGAAGTCGCGGTCATCGGAGTCGACAACGACAAACTGCTGTGTGATCTCGCGGACCCGCCGCTGTCCAGCGTCATCTGCAACACCCGCCGCACCGGATACGAAGCCGCCTCATTACTGAACCGCATGATGGCCGGCGAAGAGGTCGGCCCGGAATCCATTCTGGTCAAACCGCTTGGCGTCCAGGCCCGACAGTCCACCGATGTTCTGGCCATCGACGACCCGGACATCGCCACCGCCGTCCGGTTCATCCGCGAGAATGCGATGAGCGGCATCAACGTCAGCGACATCCTGCGGAACGTCCCTCTTTCCCGCCGAGTCCTCGAAAACCGCTTCCAGAAGATCCTCGGACGGACCCCGCATCAAGAGATCACCCGCCTGAGAATCGATCGAGTCAAGCAACTCCTGGCAGAGACCGACCTCCCACTTACCGAAATTGCATCACGCACAGGCTTCCGCCACGACGAGTACATGTCTGTCGCCTTCAAAAAAGCGGTTGGTCTACCACCACGAAACTACCGACGAATCGAGCGGGCTACGTACGAAACCAAGAGCCAATAAAGGGCACAAACCAGCGTACACTGACGGCACCACAAGGCGGCTCTCCAGTCGAGGTGGTGGATGCCCTTGCCCGCGTCGGTCGACAACGCCGGAGTTCTCGGCGATTCCCGCTGCGCGGAGGTCCGGCACACCCGGGAAGGTAACTATTTGATTCACAAGGCCCCAATCCCGGGCTCACCGAGCGCAGTCAAACTGATTCGCCCTCAAGATCGTTGATGTCATCGGTCTAGCGCGACCGCTGCGAGTTCCGCATTCTGCTAACTGCAGGCGGTTGCATCGCCCGCTTGCTTCAAGGAATCGTTGTTCGTCGCTGCGGTGTAATCCACCGAGGGCTGTCTTCGATTGAGCTGGAACGAACTTCATCGCATGGTTGGTGCAAATTGCACCAACCGCAGCAGAATCGTTGCGTCCGGTCGACGGGACCGACGCGCGACGAAATCGGCCGAAGGAACTCCGGTGTTGTCGCCCGGTCGCCGACCAGATTCCGGAAACCGTTACAGTGATCATCGAGTCGATGATCGCTCCGGCCGAAATCGGAGAGGAATTGAGCAGAGCACTGGCTGCATAGAGCCGCTTCCAGCCGACACGCTGGCCGTAACTGGATTGAACTGAAATTGAAGGACGCTCCGTTCAATCCGAGCAGGCCGGTCAGCGCAACTCCGAATGAGCTTATTGTGTTCCTATTCCGAGCCTAAACGGCAGCCGGGCCTGAATTCCAAGCTGCTTCGGCAATGCGATCCCTTCCTGCAGGGCTCATCCGTCGCGGCATTTCGCTTTCGCGACCTCTGACACGCTGCGACCGTCATCTGAAGGTCGAGAAGGGAAGTTTTAGTTGCTAATTACTGCCTTTTTTCTTCAATTCTTCGTACTTCCGGGCTCGGTTTCTCTCTTGGCGCTTCCATTCTTCGAACCACTGCCGTTCGCGTTCGCTGACATATCGTCGGTTGATAAAGTCGGTCAGTTCGTCGAAATCCGGATCTCGAGAACGCAAGAACTCTTCACATTCCCTCAAGAAACTCAGACTCTCGGATTTACTTGGAGGAGCGTCTGGGAGTGGTATTACGAACGGACGAGTCATTGAAACAGCCAAATGGGCTGGAAGGTCCGACGGATCTACAATGATCCAGCTCGGACCTTTGCAGCTAACTGCGCAGTACATCAGCATTGCTTTCGTCTTGCTGACCCCACCACATCGGCAAGCGAAATAGAACATTCTGTGTACATCGCTGCTCGTCCTTGTGCGCTCCTCGCAGGCTACGTCATGAATAAGCGCAGCATACTTGTACTTTCCGGAATACGGGCCTCCAATGAGTGACCAGAATCGTTGCGGGATCGACGCACCGTCGGTTTTCGATCCTTTTGGTGCCAGCCACCGAGATCCACTCGGGTCGACATAGGAAAAGTCATCGAGCAACACCTCAGTACGACCATCATCTAGCCACTCTGTTCTTGGACGTCCAACGAATCTCCCGAATGGGCCATCAGTGCGAATCACCCAAAGAAACCAGATGGTGAGTAACAGCGCAAATGCTGTGATTCCGGTCGCGTTTTTGTATCCCGTGCCCTTGTGATGCGGCAGCATTCGAAACGCCTCAAAGTAAGTACAGGACTTGTGGCTGGACGGCAGAGTATAGATCAGTCCACATAAACGTTGAATCATGGTCACTTGAAAACGGCTACGTTACACGTGTCGAAGATGGCATCCCACCTGAAGCACGGCCGCTTCATCCTTGCCGGCATTCAGCATCGCATCCGCGTCCCGAAACTTCCGAACAATCTGCTCCGGCTTGTGACGTCTCCGTCGTCGTGTCGTCAGCCGTGCCCAATCTCGCTGTCAAGAGTAGTGATTGATATCGCAGGCCGCTCAATGACTCATTGGCAAATTCGCTTCGTGCGACCGGTGATCGCGTCCGAGGCGTGCAACTACAGAATCGGGAACACGCGGCGGTGATCGCGACCGACGTGCCAAAGGCGTCATGCCGGACGTTTGCCGGTCCGACACACCGGGAAACGTCTGCCGTTGCTTCATGGCGTCGGTGGTTGACATCATTACCACCGTTGCGTTCCCTGCGCATGCGAGTCTGGTCCCGGGCGGGAGCCCTCACATCCGCGCGTGCTCCGTCGCAGCAAGCTCCACGACCCCCGATCCCGATTTGCCCTGTCAAACGCCGGTGAGAAAGGACATATCACCAAATATGGCGTGAAATCACTGACACGATTCGTTCCGGCCGAGAAAGTTCGCAAGGCGTTCCAGCCTGGTGAGTGGAATGAGATGGTCATTGTCAGTCGAGAGCCCAGGTTGCCTCAAACAGTCAACGGTGTTGTCTTGTCGGAACTGGTAGACTTGGACCAAAAGCACGCTACCAGCAAAGGGTTGCTTGCGCTGCAGGATCATGGAAAAGGGACGGTAGTGCATTTCAAGAATATCCGCTTGAAACACCTGCTCGCCGGCAGCGACGAATCTCAAGACGCTGAGAATCGCTAAACGGAGACAGTTCATGATGCTCAGTAACAATCACAACCTGGCTGCCATTTGCATCATCGCACTATCTGCGTCGACTACTGGCGCAGAGGATGGAGCGACTGGGCATGCGTTTTTGAATAGCTATTGCGTGAAATGCCACAACACCGAAAAGCACAACGGCGATGTTCGGCTGGATCAGCTTGCTTTGCGTGTGACGGGCGACAATCACGAACTGTGGAAAGAGGTCGTGCATAACATCCAGCGGGGTGACATGCCGCTGGATGATGCCAGGCAGCCCATCGAGGATGAACGCCAGGCGTTCCTTTCTGAGGCGATTGGTTCATTAACGAGGTACGAGGTGTATGCGAAGGAGCTGCGGGATCCTTTGACGCATCCGCAGCAGACAAGCTGAACATTGTCCTCTTCCTCGTCGACGACATGGGGCTGATGGACACCTCGGTCGCGATGCTGACCGATGAAGACGGCAAGCCGAAACGATATTCGTCGAACGACTGGTACCGCATTCCGAGCATGGAGCAGCTCGCGATGATGGGGACTCGGTTCAGCAACTTCTACTCGCACAATGTCTGCTCGCCGACTCGCGTTTTGATCGTGACGGTCAGCCGGATGGTCGGCGGCCAATACTGAGGCGGAAGAAGCCGGGCAGGGAACGAACGCCCCGGCGGACTCCAGGGATTCGGAGAAGAACAATGACGATGGTTCGAGCAGCACAGTTTGAGAATCAGCACAAAACCAGCGCAGCGACAAATGTCTTGCCTGAGTGGTCAGCGCAAAAGCAAAGCAGTCATCGCTTTACGATGACTGCTTTGCCAGAGAGCGGAGAGGGGGGGGGACACTCCGTGACGATTTCTGCAAACACTGAACAGTTAAGAAGTTGGGGCATAACCTGTTTTAGAGACTAACTTTACGGCTTAGTCGTTTATTGTCGTCTGTGGTCATGCCTTCTCCTTTGTGGTCGTTTGTAATGTCCCAATGGGACAATCAATTCCGGGCTCGTCGAGCATCTCTCAATTTGGATGTGAGGTGTTCTGATGATGTTGTTGAATCCCCCGTTGGCCGCCGGAAATGGCCACGTGCTTCGAGTCGTTGCGGTGTGTCGGATCAGTACCGTGCACCAGGATGAACGGAGTTTGGAAGACCAGGAGGCTCTGTATCGAGAATGGATTTCTAAGCATAGGGACGGCCCCGTCGAAATCGAGGTGCTGGCCAGCCAGGGTAGTGGAGAGAGTCTTGTTCGGGATGACTACATTCGTCTGATCGAACTTGTCGAGTCGCGCAGATTCGACCTCGTCCTGAGCGAAGACCTTGGCCGCATAGCCCGGCGGGCGCATGCACATCTCTTCTGCGAGACCTGTGAAGACTACGGCACACGGTGCATCGCACTGAATGATTTCGTTGACACGGCGCAGGAAGGCTGGAGCCAAAATTCCTATTTTGCGGTGATGCGGCATGAGGCTTACAACCGCGATACTTCGCGCCGGATTCGTCGCTCAAAGCGAAATCGATTCCTGAACAGGGGGCCGTGGCAGTGCCCCATCTATGGTTACATTAAACCGTCAGGGGCAACATCGATCGACGACATTCAGAAAAATCCCGAGGCGGAACCGGTCGTGGAGAAGGTTTTCGCGATGCTCGAAGACGGGGCGAGCTTTGCTGAAGTGGCGGACTGGCTCAATGCTGAGTCGATTCCAACGGGTCCATATTGTCGATCGGAAGCATGGAACGGGACTCAACTGAGCGAGTTCGTCCGGAATCCCGTGCTTAAAGGGTTGCGCCGTTGGAATGATCGAACGACCGTTCGGCGGAACTCGACAGGCCTGCGCCGGTCTGTGAAAGCGCCACCGGATCAGTTACTCACGCTCGAAGTTCCGCATCTGGCGTTCGTCGACGCAGCACGCTTCGATCGCTTGATGCGAGTTCTCGCAGAGCGAAACGGTCATTTCAGAAGAAACCATGTCGATGGTCGTGACCCTCGGGAAGGTGTTCCGAGACAGCGGACCGTCTGGCCGTCTCAGCACATGCAGTGCGGCATCTGTGGTGAGACGTTCGTCTTCGGAGGGCACGGTCGCGCAGGGCATATCTTCTGCCGCGGCGTGCCGGCCTACACCTGCTGGAACTGCTCCTCCCTCGATGCTGTGGACGCCGGGCGGCGCATCGTGAGAAGGATTCTCGAAGAGATTCAGTGTCTCCCGGATTTCGACACTGAGTTCAGCGCACTGATTCAGGAAGAGTCCACTCGACTCGACCTCGGACGACGGCAGCGACTTGCTCAGGTCGAGTCGCGACTAAGAGCCGTCGATACCGGAGAGCAGAGGATTACGTCTGCCATTCGCCAGGCGGGCTATCTCCCGGCAATGGCGAGAGAGCTGGTTGCCCTGCAGTCCGAACGCGATTCGCTGCTGCTGGAAGAAGACAATCTTAAGCAAGCAGGCGATGAACAACTGGAACTGCCACCAATGGAAGAAATTCGGGCGATGGCGACTAATGTCATCGACGAAGCTTTGCTCGACTCGTCTGAGTTTGGTCGTCATATGCGACGCATCCTTACCAGGCTGATCGCTGTTCCTCACCGCATGATTGATGGATGGCTCGTTGTGATGCGGGCCTTTGTCGAGATCGATTTGGCCGGTCTGATCGGCACCCCCAGACTGACGGACGCCGTTTCGACGCAATTGCGACGTCGATTTGTGGTCGACCTCTACGATCTCCCGCAGCGTGAGGCGTATCGCTCGCAGGTGGTGGAGCTGAGGCGTCAAGGACTGATGTACTCTGAGACTGGCGTACAACTTGGGATCACCGGGACGGCAGCACAGAACGCCATGGCACTGCAGCGTGTCATGGACGAAGCGGGAATCTCAGACCCTCACGTGCGCGTCGAAAGTCCTGAAGGTTGCCCGCGATTCCGACGACACCGGCATCGCCGTTTTCAATTTCATTTGCAGACAGGCTTTGAAGCCCCTTCGTCGAAAACTGATTGGCTGAGTGGACACAGTTAAGAACGCCCTTGTGCCTGCTTCGCCTGCCCCGCGACGACCCAGAGTTGCCGCGGGGCTTTTTCGTGCGCACCTGGCAGCGAATCCAACGCAAGTGACAGGAGTTTTCATGACCAAAAACCATCCCCTCATGAATCACGGCACTAAACCCACGGAGACAGATGAGAACGCACTTCGCCGACTCCTGCGTCTGTTGGCCGGTCGTGTCGCGCGTCGCCTTCGCCAACAAGACAGCCCGACAGGTGAAGTCCACAGTGGAGTGACAAAGCACTCTGGACAGCCTTCAAGACAGGGCCGGAGGACGAACGCGAACTGAACTCCGGAAAAGAGAACAGCGGGCAGTTTGGTGCTTGTGATACAGCTTTCATAAACCAGCAAGACGAGCCCGGAAAACACAGAAGCAATGACCTTCGCAGACTCAGTTTACTCAGGAGCTGACGGTCAGCTCTGCAATATCATGATCCTCAGAAGGAGCAGTGAGCATGTCACATACCGTGACCATCGACACTGAAGTACGAGATCCTCAAGCGATTGAACTAGCGTGTCACCGGCTGGCCCTGCCGAAGCCAGTGTTCGGGGAGACCCGACTCTTCAGCGAGTTGAGAACGGGTTGGAACGTCCAACTACCAGAGTGGCGGTATCCAGTCGTGTGTGATGTCGGAACCGGCCGAGTCGACTTTGACAACTTCGGCGGACGATGGGGACCCCCGCATCAGCTCGATCGCTTTGTCCAGACCTACGCCGTCGAGAAAACAAGGCTTGAGGCCAGAAGACGTGGCCACACAGTCGCGGAGCAGTCGTTGGCAGACGGATCCATCAAGCTGACAGTTCAGGTCGGAGGTGCCGTATGAAAACAATTGACGTGATCGTTCAGAAGGACGGTAAGACGCAGGTTGAAACGCGTGGTTTCAGTGGTCGCGACTGCTTCGATGCAAGCCGATTTCTGGAGGCTGCACTCGGAACCTGCTCTGCCGCACGAACTACGGTTGAGTTTCATCAGAGTCGGCAGCAGACGGCGGACGAATCTGTCGAGGACCTTGGGGCAAGGTCCTCAGTAGACCCATCGGCGAAGTCAAGATGACTCGAAAACAGAAAGGAGGGCTTATGCTCTCGAATCACATAACGGAACTTGTCCGCGCACGCTTCTCTGGAATCTGGGTAGAGACTCAGGAGCCCGACGAAGCTGTTCGCGAGATCGCCGAACTGTGCCATGCGGAAGACTGGCTGCTGGCGACGTGGGATGTCGATCGGGGACTCAATATTCCTGAAACTGCAGTCACAGATGATGAGGGGATGACAGACCCGGTTGCAGCGGTTCGGGCTGTCAGCACGCTGGGTGATGACGACACCGTGAGCCTGCTGGCTCTGCACAACTTTCATCGGATGCTCGGTTCGCTCGAGGTTGTTCAGGCTCTGTCACGACAGATTGCTGCCGGAAAACAGACTCGTTCGTTCGTCGTTGTTCTGGCGCCGAGCGTGCAGATGCCGGCTGAACTGGAAAAGCAGTTTGTTGTCGTTCAGCATGAGCTTCCTGGCCGCAAGCAGCCCGACACTGACGCTCGGCGGTGAGCAAGTGGGCCTACACGAATCGAAAATGCACAGGCCACAACGTCGGCCTCTCCTGAGGTCCGAAGAAGAGCGTGAGAGCCCCAAACGGTCTCGCTTTCTTTTTCTTATAGGAGAGTCCTGCGCGATCTGTATTGACGGATTTCACTTCCAAGGTACTTGTTACGCGGTCCTTGGCGAACCAGCCGATGGTTTTGTTGTCTTGCGGCACGGAGGACGCTCATGCCTACTGAAGATGTCATGCGAAGGATCGCCAAACTCAAGGCCAATTCGGATGCGCTCGCCGCCGAGATAGCCAGTCTTGATCGGAAAGCGGAGCAACTAACTGAGCGCATTCGACGTCGCCTTGTCCCAAAGGCTGTCTCGTCGTTGATCTTGGACCTGGCGAACAGGGAGCTTGACCGTCTCCGGGATCAGGCAGGCCATTCCGACTTTACCGCACATGCCCGCTTTCTACGTGCACTCTGTGCTTCCGTACCGTTGAAGCAATTCGATCCTGGAGTAGATTCCGGAACCGACAGTCTGCTGGGGCTGTGCGCCGAATTGTGGCCACAGATCGGAAACAGAGAACTCTTATCGCACTTCGCGGGTAAACAGTCCGATGATCCCGACCCGCAGGGCGTTGCCGCTGGGATGATGAGTATCCTGGATGCTTTCCAGGCACCGTTGATGTCATCGGACGATGCTGACGAGCGAATCCGTCGGCTGTTCGAACGATTCTCAAGCCCCGTTATTGAACCGGCACTTAGCATCAGCGTGAGCGAAACCATCACCGGCTTCACCGTCATTCGCGAGATGATCGCTGATCGATTGAGCGCGGCCGAAGATCTGGCGCGGCCAATGGTCGAACAGTGGCTGCAATTCCGCGAGATGTCTGCCACCGGAATGTCTGAGACGGTGTTGCGACGGCGTTTGCCTCAGAGAGCCGAAATGGAGCCGATTGCGTGGTCCTTTCATGAGGGTGTGGAAGCGAGAACTCGATTTCTGGTCTTTACCAGTGCGGACCTGGATAGCGCGATTAACTGTAAGGGGCAGCCCTTTTAACGTGACTTGAGTTTGTCATATCCTGTGCGTGGAGTGGCAGTTACGTGTCATGGACTCAGGAGGCAACAAGGATGTTGCTCGATTCGATCTTTCAACCGTTTGTTGATG
>Ga0115002_10004400_pt1 | contig 17061 bp, 7 predicted proteins | sample ArcticOcean_MG_C_8_FD_89576 | JGI IMG/M metagenome (GOLD analysis project Ga0115002, IMG submission 89576) | Marine microbial communities from western Arctic Ocean - ArcticOcean_MG_CB11_86 | ecosystem: Environmental > Aquatic > Marine > Oceanic | place: Arctic Ocean: Canada Basin | collected... | reverse complement strand
CTTGCGGTAACGCCTTCGGCGTAAAGAAAGATGACTTTCATGCCCAAATGGAAACTTTCGATTCGAGGGCTTCTATCGGCGCTGAATGCAAAAAGATGTGGGTAATGGTCAGCCATCCTGGCCATAGTCTGGAGCACGGGCTTTCAGCCCGTAACGATCAGTAGTTCAGATCCAAAACAACACGCCAGCCATCTTGTTCGCGCAGCTTAGGCAGGCCAGTGAGGAAGCCAAATCACCGGCCCAAATCACCGGCCCAAATCACCCGGCCCAAATCACCCGCCACCCATCTTGTTCGCGAAATCTAGGCAGGCCAGCGAGGAAGAACCCAACACAGCTTTTGCCCCATCCGTGTTATAGATCTTCCGTTGGTAACGAAAGTAACGGCTAGCACATTGCCTCTCGGCCGATATTATATTTCCAGAATCCTCGCAACTCTCGATCGCCAAATGCGAGAACTAGAGTATTGAAGAGCCCGCAACCGGCGTATTTCCACGTCGATGGGACTCCGAGGAGGCAAGGCCATGAATGATTACTGGGAAGGAAAAGTCCGCGCGCATCTCGATCGATCCGATGTAACAGCGGATTGGGGGAGCGGTGACAATAGCGGCGACCGCATTGCATTTGCCAATCGCGTCTTTCAATTCTGGTACGACGCTCGGGCTAATATCGATGATTGTGATAACTCGACTCAACAATCTCAAATGACTGCAGAGCTCGAAAAATGCGGATACACAGGTTCTGGTATCGGAATCGACGACCTCAACGAAGCGTTTGACTACTATCAAAGCACGGGCGGCGAGTGGTCTGACGACACGGAAACTTGGAATTATTACGGCGGTCCGAAAAAGCTGTTTCACTCCAATATGCTGATCAGCGATGTTCCGGTGCCGTTCGTTCATTTTGCCGACGCGGTCGACGATCGACTCGAGATCGTCCGCGATGCTATCAAAGACTTCGACGCTCAGACTCAAGTCATCGACATTCAAATGGAAGGCAGCACGACCACCGATTGGGAGCGAATTGGCACAGCGCTCTCCAGTGTTTCCACTTGGGGTGAACGAGTTAAGCCATTCTTATGGGCCCGCCCTCGACTCGAAGATGCCTTTGGCAAAGTCGCTACGTTCGCCGGTGCGTTGAAGAACATTCAGGACGGAATGAACACCTATGTCCGCTCCCGTCGTAATTTTACGCACGAAGAGGCTCTGTTAATCGGGGGCCTGAGAACAGCCGTTAGTTTCATCCCCGTATTGGGAAGTTATTACGGTGGAATGGTCGATCTAATTCCCACGTTGGCAGAGTGGATGACCAATCTCGTCGAAGATCGGATCCGCAGAATCGATCGAGCATACTACGCGCATTGAGGAATTGCCAACTGCCCAATTGCCAGATCGGAAGCCGCTGGCTACAGAACGAAAACAGGGCGACTGGAAAAATTCCAGACGCCCTCGTCTTGCAAATGGCCGGTGTTTTAATGGTCTTTTTTCTTGGGCTTCCAGGAATTCCGTTACTTCAATTTCACCGAATTGGGCATTTGACTCTGCGGTCCCTCAAATCGCTGGACGCGATATGATTGGGACCACCTGCCAAATACCGGTGACGACTGTTTTGAGTTAAGCGAATTTCCCGAAGGCCTTTTGACTCTCGCGACTCTAGAGTTCCGTCGGGTCTAGAGTTCAAAATCCAGCAAATCCATTAATGCTTGGTCCACTGCCGCTGGCTGTTGAATCGCTAAGTCCAGCTCTTGTCGAGCAGCTGGGCGAGCGAGTTCACCGAACAGTTCTTCATCGTTCCGGATCAGCGCGACTTCCTCTTCACCCGCGAGAAGCTCTACATTCGGTGCGGCTGGCAAGATCTGAAAAGCTGCAAACGCCGTTGGGAAGATGCTCGCTTTTCCAAAGTTGCCAGAGAAGCCGGAGAAGTCGAAGACACTTACACCACCATCTCCACTGGAGTCGACGTAGTGAGGTGCGCCATCGGGAGCAACGGGTTCGCCAAACCAATACGAGAACGTCGAGAAATCGAATACGCTGACACCACCGTCTCCGTTCCACTCCGCTGTCAACGCATACAACTTGTTGGCCAATGCACCAACAATGCTGTATTCGTCTCCACCAACTCCATTGCCGTCGCCATCGAGTTCAGCGCCGAAGATGTCGACGATTGTTGGCAGGACATCCAGTTGGTAAACGCCTTGCTCCAATACGTTGTCGCCATCGAAGAGCAACGTCACGACATCGTCTACCACCGTGACCTGCTCGGCCAAAATGGTGACGATCGTATCGGGATCGTTGTCGGGGTCGAGACCCAAGTTCGTCAGGCGGAAGCCAGTTTCATCGGCCGTGACGTCTTCGTTGAACGTCACGATGATCGTCCGCACCATCGCACGCTGCTGTGCCCAACTCGTTGGTTGCTCACCTTTGGAGAGGTCGGGTGGATCGATTTGATCGGTGTTCACATCTACGGACGCCACTTCTGGCCCCTCGTTCGGCGTCCAGAAACCAAAGTCTTGATTTTGGACGATCTGAGCATTGCCGAGTTCTATTTCGATCGGAGTTGGCTGTGGTGGGCCAGCGATCAACGACACGTCGTCGACAAAGAAACTCGTAATGTTGCCACCTTGAGTAATCGCTCGTAGCAAAACCGTGTGTTGCAGGTCGTCGGCGAAGCCGGAGACATCTACCAGGATTTCGGTGTAGTCCTCATAGGTCGCCTGTTGACCGTCATTTACGGTGAACAGAACGTTTCCGTCGACTAATACTTCAAAGACGTCGTTCCCCGAACCATTGGCTGCCGGCATCTGTAGATGCAACGACAAATCCGTTGCGTTGCTAGGGATCGTCAGCAATTGGCTCGCCGAACCATTTTCCACTACATTCGTTCCGCCAAACCAGAGCCAGTAGAGTCCATTGCGGGGACCGTTCGTTCCGTCCAGCGCCAAACAACTCACCGGATTACAAATTGGCGAGGGGAAATTGGTGGACGTCTCAACCCAGTTTGGATTGTTGCGACCTAGTTCAAATCCACCGTCCGAAACTTGTTCGGTTCCGGAATCCAGGGGAGTCGTTTGAATCCAACCGCCCGGAGCGGGGATCGGAGTAATATCGTATGTGTCTGGCCGAACGTCCAAGAATGAATAGTCACCGTTCTCGTCGGCTTGAGTTAACAGTTCTAGTTCGCCACTCGAAAACGACAGCGCCCAGCCAAAGAACCAACCTTCAGTGCCCGCGGTCGAATCCGCGACTTCCAGCGACCAGACTCCGTTGGCGTTCTCGCCATCGAAGTCGGCTAACGAGCCTTCCGGCTGGTAGCTGCCTTCAAACGGCCCTGTACCCGTCGTGATACTTGTGGCGGCTTCGTCATCTAGCGAAGTGAGAATGAAGTTTGATGTATTTCCACCAACACCCGTAAACAACTCGACTCGAGTTCCCGCTGGGCTTATCAAATGTGCGTCCAGCTGACCGGTAGCTGCGTGATCAACCAGCAAAACGACATTCAGGTCAGTAATGGCCCCGATCAATCCGCTGACACCTTGGGAGCTGAGAGTGGTCTCGGCGTCGTTTGCTACAAACGGCGAGCCGACGAAGCCAACTCGTTGTTCGTCGCGGATTCCGTTATTGTTCTGGTCCAGGTAGACTTCCCAGGATTCCAATCCCGGCTCGACACCGTTTCGAGTTTGATTCTGGTCGAAGTCGTAGTACAGATTGCCGTGGATTTCGCCCGGATCCGGTTGTTCGATACGAGAGCCGAAATCGACTCCCGTGGCGGCCGAGTCGGATGCGACCGTCACCGAATGTCCGGCGGCTTCTCCCGCACTAATCAACTCCACATCGTCGACGTAAAAACTCGACAGGCCTCCACCAAACAACTCGCCACGCAGGCGAATGGAATGCTGTGCACCATCGGCGTAACTCGACAAATCGACTGTGACCAGCGTGTAATCGAAGTAGTCAAATTCTTCGGAAGAATCGATCCGCAGTTCTTGGACACCATCGACTAGAACTTCAAAGAAGTCTTGACCATTTCCGCTGTCTTCTCGAATCTGAAGATAGAACTGAAGTTCAGTATTTCCCGAGGGAATCGTGAGAGTTTGTTCGAGGAACGATTCATCGACGGCAGTCGTCCCGCCGAACCAAGCCCAGAACTCGCCAGTCCGCGCTTCGGCGCCGCCGCAACCGGAGTCACATAACGGCGTACCGAAACCGTCTGAATGTTCCAGCCAAAACGGATTCGGTGTTCCCACCTCAAAACCGCCATCGCGGAGAATGTTTCCTCCAACTGGAACCGTCTGCACCCAATCGCTCGGCAGGAACTGGTAAACGTCGTACGGCCCGTTCGGCAGTTCGGTAAACCAGTATTCACCCGTCTCACTTGTTATCGTCCAGGGCTCGATGTTCGCGCCTGTCATTGCGATGGACCAGCTAGTCAACGAGCCGCTAATCAGGCTCCCGGAATCGGTTATTTCCAGCTTCCAAATCCCGTCGGCGGCTTCGCCGTCAAAAAGCGTTAGGTCGCCCTCGGGTTCAAACACCCCCGTAAACGGAGCCGTACCGTCGCTAATCAAAGTCGACGCGGTCGAATCAAAAGTCGTATTCGTAAAATCGTCGCCAGAACCGCCAACACCTGAAGCAAGGTCGACTCGAGTACCGGTTGGGCTTACCAAGGCTATGTCCAAATCGCCCACTTGGCCGTGGGAGATGTCGAGCGTGACGGTGAGATCGGAAACGGTTGTGCCGAAGTCGGTCACCACCAAATCGGAATCCACTGTCTGCAAATTCGGAATCGCAGTTGGCACGTCGAGCGAAGCAATTGGGACTCGTTGTGTGTCGAGACGACCGTTCCCGTTGGAGTCGACAAACACCGTCCAACCCTCCAGGGGTCCTTCACCAGCGTCGCGAACTCCATCGCCGTCCAGGTCGTTGAACAATTCGCCGTGGATTTGAGCAACATCCCAGCCAATCAACCCCAACACTCGAGTGTCTTCGTTCGAGAGCGAGAGAGTTTGTCCGCCGACAGGTGTGGGCTCAAACACTCCCAAAGCGTCGGGGATAAATGGAGCTGCCGAATCGTCATCTTTCCAGCGACTCGCCAAGTCGCCGTCGTCGGAGATTCCTGAAGCAACGGGGATATCCCCATTGGTAATATTGGCAATGCCCAAGATTCCTTGAGCGTCAAAGTGGCCTCCGTCATATATCACGGGCAGTCCACCAGGTTCCAATTGCCGTACAGCCGTTGTGAAATTCGCGGCTCCAGCTCCTGCTTCTAAACGAAACAAATCCAAAGTGCTCGGCGAAATCGGACCCGATTGTCCCGCCGAAAGCATCGCGTCAACAACGTCGACCGTACTGGCAAAACCCATCCCAGTCAGCAACTCGCGAGTTACCAACCCCTGGAAGTCGATCTGACCAAAAGTCGTACCATCCGACTGGTCGGCATCGTAGGTCGTGCCGTTATCCAAATCGATACGCATGTCGCGCTGCTGGCCAGCAGCAAAATCCGAATCGAAGTCGGCAGTGATCAAGGCTTCGTCGACGCCGATAGCTTGGAGGTTTGCGCGAGTTAACGCTATGTTGCCCGACAGGGGGAAATTGGCGTTCGGGGTGGCTGCGCTGAATTGCGCCGAGGTTGGCAGCTGGGAGAGAATAGGTTCTGTAGGGGATGCGTCTAGCACCAGCAAGTTTCGAACTGCATCAAATGTCATATCGTTAATGACCGACGGTGTGGTCGTACTCAAACCGGCTCCCACACCGGACAATTCGATATCGACTTTGATATTTAACGGATCGCCGTTGCTATCGGTATCCGAGAAAAGACCACCGATCCGTTGCCCGACATCGTCGACAGCAGCAGAGAGTGTTGCATTGGCAGCTAAATTCGGTCCTTTAAAGAACGAAAAAACTGTGAGTAACTGCCGCTCCTCGAGTGTCTCGAGAAACATCCGTCGCGCGTTGTGACGGCGCGCAGCGCGTCCACTAGTGTTGCGAAGTCTTCGCCTTACCATCGTTTACACCTCTTCTCACGTAACTTCTTGTAGTGGCCTCCATTGGCAGTGCGAGCGCGGACGGTGAGACTACGTTCACCTGTGTGGTTCATGGATTTGACACTGCCATGGGATTTATGGCAACGAAATGCGCAGATTATTCTAGTTTTGACTACGCACGTCGGCATAAATAAGTCATTTCAGACTAATTAAGCTCAACCTCCAGCACAAGGCACACGTAGATTAGGGAATCTAGGAAGATTAAGAGGCGTCGTTGAGGCAGCTTTGTGCGATCAAGACGCATGCGAAGTGTAGGTGGTTTGTGGGGGCTGTGGAAAACACGCGATATTTTCGGCTAGATCGTTGCGAAAACTGCCCCGCTTCGATATCTTCCTAATTGGTAGTTTTTACTCATGTTTCCCGTCTTTTTGGTAAACGCGACTCTAAGGAGGATGCACCTAATGAATCGGCAGAAAATCTCAACTCTTTTATGTTTGGCAGCATGCCTGTTGTTCCTCCGAACTACGGCTGAAGCTGGACGACGCGGCTGCGGCGGATGTGCCCAGCAAGCTTCCGCTGGTCAAGCGGCAGCAGGTTGTTGCGAGCAAGCAGCAGCACAATACGTAGAAAAAACAGTCTACGTACCAACGTGGGTTACAGAAACCCGCACCGTAACGGTAACTCAGTACGCTCAAGAAGAGCGCACCAAGACTGTTACCGTTAACAAAGTTGTTCGTGAAAACGAAGAGCGAACACGTGAACTCACGGTCAACGTTCCCGAAACCCGCACTCGCACAGTTGAGTACACGGTTAACGTTCCTTCGACTAACACCAAAACGGTTGAGTACACGGTCAACGTACCTGAAACTCGTACTCGCACCGAAGAATTCACTGTATGCGTGCCTGTTACGAACGAAGTAGAGCAAAGCTACAACGTCAGCGTTCCTGTTTGGAGCGAAGTTGAGCAATCCTACACCGTTAACGTTCCTTCCACGGAAGAGCGAACGGGAACTCGCAAAGTTCGACACACCAGCACCGAGACCGTAAATCGTACGGTTACGAAAGACCAAGGCCACTGGGAAACTCAGATGGTTGAAGTACCTTGCAGTGCCGCTGGTAGCAGCAGCCGAAGTCGTCGCGGGCGTCGCGGTGCAGGCAGCAACTGTGGTGGTGGTTGCCAGAGTGCTTGTGGCGGTGGAAGTGCATGTGGCGGCGGAAGCGGCTGTGGCACGACGACTGTTTGCAAAAAAGCATGGGTATCCAACATTGTAACGGAAGAAGTTCCTGTCACCGTCACCAAGTGTGAGTTGGTTGATGAGGAATACACTTACAATGTCACCGTATGCAAGCCTGAGACTCGTACTCGTACAGTCAAAGTTTGCAACATGACAACTGAAGCTCGTACCCGAACGGTTAACGTTACGACGTACGAAAAGCAAACCAAGTCGCGTGACATCAACTACACAGTATGCGTTCCAGAAACTCGTACTCGCGAAGTCACTTACACGACTTGCACTCCAGAAACTCGTACTCGTGAAGTTAACTACACGGTATGTGTTCCTCAGACCTCGACGCAAACTTACACTGTATCGGTTTGCCGAACGGTTGCTGAAGAGAAGGAAGTAACCTACTCGGTTTGCGTTCCTACTCAAGTTGAAAAAGAAATCCAAGTACGCGTCTGCAAGCAAGAAGCTCGCACCATTCAAGTTCCTGTTAGCACCGGTGGTGCTTGCGGTAATGGTGGCTGCGGTGCTGCTGCTAGCTGTGGCGGTTCCAGCGACAGCTGTGGCGGTTGCAGTCGTAGTCGTCGCTCCCGCGGCGGTTGCGGTGGCTGTGGTGGCTGCTAAGCTTGGCTGACCAGATTTCGATGGTTTGTTCTGCGAAAATCAAGGGGCGAGGGGGCTAAGTCCACCTCGCCCTTTTTGCTGCGCTCATGCTGTTGGGCTTTACCGGTGCTCGATTTGTTCCGGAAATTCACCACTTGGTGAGTTTTCACAACACAATCGTAGCCAACGGTCCAATTGCGTCCTATGATTACTAGTTGATTCATTCGCCAAGGCGTCTCCCCGACCTACCGACGCCCAAGCCCCAGATCACGAGAAAGGCCTACAATGCGTTTCTTTGCAGTTGTAATGATTGCGACGACTTGTTTCGTCGCCGAAGCGAGTGCTCTTCAGGACCAAGTCTTTAACGTTGTCGCGAAGACCCGCACCAGTCTTTATTCTGGCCGCACGCCGATCGCCACCGTGGAAAAGGGCGAGGTAATGACGGTCGTCGATAATCAACAAAACTCGTATTACGTTCACGCTTCGGGTGAACGAAAAGGGTGGCTGTCACAAGGCGCTGTCGCGCGTTTGAAAGACAGTCTCCAGATCTATAACGACTTGATCCGTCAAACTCCGAATCGCGCTGCACACTACGAAGCTCGCGCGCTGGTTTGGTGGACTCTCGGTGATATCGATCGATTGGTGGCGGATTACGGCTCGGCAATTAAACTGGGGAGCAAAAACCCTAGCGTTTTCAACAACAGAGCGATCCACCTAGCCACACAAGGTCAGTACGATCAAGCGATACTCGACTATACCAACGCTATCAAATTCGGGGCCAAGGGCCCAGGAGTCTACATTAATCGCGGCGTTGCCCACTTTGGGAAGAAGGATTACGACAAAGCGATCGCGGATTACGACCAGGCAGTGAAACTGGGAGCCACTGGTTATTCTGTATTGGGCAATCGAGCTGCTGCGAAAGCTGCTTCTGGCGATCTTGTTCACGCCGTTGACGATTACACGTTGGCGATCAAGCAGGAGCCAAAGAACCCTACTGCCTATCACAGTCGCGGTCTGGCTTGGCGAGATTTAGAGAATTACAAGCAAGCCGCTACCGACTTCAGCGAAGCATTGCGATTCGATCCAAAATTTACCAAGGCGTTTATGAGCCGCGGATTCGTCTATTTCCTCAGCGATCAACCGGATAAGCCAGTCAAGGATTTTACGAGCGCTTTGGCACTGGATCCCAACAATGCCCTGGCGATCAACAACCGCGGTTACAACTACCAGTTGATGGGTAAATACGCGGAAGCCGTGAAGGACTATCGCCAGGCCGTTCGTCTCGCTCCCAAGTATGCGTTGGCTTACCAGAATATCGCTTGGCTGTTGGCGACCTGCCCCGAAGATAAGATTCGCAATGGCAAGGAAGCGCTGAAATCGGCCCTCGAAGCCTGCAAATTGCGGGAGTATCAAGTCGCAACGGACGTTAAATCTTTGGCTGCGGCCTATGCCGAAAACGGCGACTTCGAAAAGGCCCTGCATTGGCAGAAAAAAGTGCTCGAACTAATGGAAGAGGCCGACGACGAGCGGAAAAAGGAAGAGAGCGAATTTATCAAGCGATACGAAGAGAAAAAGCCCTTCCGCTTCTCACTCGAAAAGAAAAAATAATTCTCGATGTCATGGGGGGATTCGAAAAAATTCCCTTACCCAATACAAAGAGCCGATGACGTCGATTCGTCACCGGCTCTTTTTTTGTTTGCGAGCTGCCATGTCGTGAGGGCAGTTGGGGTTACTTGCGTCTCACTCGCTTGCCGAGCTCAGAATCGACTTCTGCAACGTGGATGTTGCGATTGAGCACGCGGCCCGAGTTGTCGATCAGCAGCATCGTAGGCAGCGTGAGAATGCCCATTTCGTTGGCGTAGCGACTATCCAGCCCTCCCGCTTCGTGGAGTTGAGGCCAAGTGACGCGAAGGCTGCGGAGTTGAGCGGACACTTGGCTGGAGTCGTTGTCGAGGTTGACTCCAATTATCGAAAGTGTTTTCGAGCCGAATTTGGCTTGCAGGCGTTTCAGCTCTGCCATATCTTTTTTGCAGGGCTCGCACCAGCTGGCCCAGTATTGAACCACAACGTACCGACCGCGATAGGCCGCTAGATCGAGTTGTTTGCCATCGATGGTCTTCCCTTTAAGCGTGATAGATCGACCTACCGATTCGAGTCGATGGCGAGCTCCGCCCGCTTTTTTCGCCTGATCCGATGTCGGGAAGTCGGTCACAATTCGGCCGTACCACTTGATGGCGTCCGCCGTTTCGCCGGCAAATTCCTGGGCTAGCGCGAGTTGGAGCATGGCTTCTGCGGAGTCAGTAAGCTTGGGGTATTTGGCGACAAACACTTTGAGATCGGACAGCCATTGTTCTTGGATTTTGGCAAAATCGGCATCCGCAACTTGCAGCGACTGGGCGTAACTTGCGGTCAACGTTAGGAATTTAACGTATCCAATTAAGGATTCGGAACGCTTGTCTTCTTCGCTGGACTGGAGCAGCTTTCCGAGTCGAGTCGTTCCCTCTGGGTAGCCACCCGATTGAACCGCTGCGCTCACGCTGTCTGCGTATTGCCGGATCCAGTTTTCCTGTTCTGGTTGCGCGGACTGTTTGCTGAGTGATTCGAGTACGTCAGCGCGTTCGCGGTTTAATTTTGCCTGTGCGACTGGCGTGGTGGCGATGGAGAGCCGTTTGTCGATTCCTTCGAGTTGTTCGATCAGCTTTTGCGTTTGCTCGTCGACAGTGGTCTGGGGGTCTGTGGCATCTGGAATGACTTCGTCTGGCCGTTTCAGGTTTGCCATGAAAAAGAAGCTGTTGGGCTCGGACTGAACCGTTGACGCGGTGGGTTGTTGGGGCAGCGTAACTGCCCGCCAGACGTTGCCCACTTGGATCAATGTCCCGATCGCGACTTGGCCGTGGTCCTTTCCATTGGAAACGACCGCAGCCACGTTTTCGTAAACTACGACATCTTTCTTCGATTCGCGCGTGCCGGCGGGGATGAGCCCGGGACGGCTGCCACCGAAGTGGAGCCATTTTGAGTTTGATTGGATGGTTGTTTGAATTGCAGCGAATTTCGCGAAGTTCAACTTGGCAGCGCGGATCTTGTCGCCCAGCTCTTTTGTCTGGTCGTCACCTAATTCCAGTGCCTTCAATTCCAGTTCCGTGAGCAGCAGTCGGTCGAACCTTTGTTGGTCCTTAGCCCGAACCGCGGCCACTATTTCAGCGGTGACTTCTTCGACGGAAATCACTTTCCAGGAGTCAATTTTGGTGTTTTCGTCGGGGTCGAGTCCCCAGCGGATTCCCGCGGTGCCCATCCAACGATATTGGTCGGCTTTGCCGTTAAAGTCCTGGTCGATATCTCGATAGACCTCGATTCCGTCTTTGAAATAACACCATTGATCGACTTTGTGATCTTGGTTGGTATCGAGGAAGCGGCGGAGCAGTTGACCGGAATCGGAGCGGACCACCCAGCCACTGGCCGAACCTACTTTCTCGGCTGCCAGTGAGCATTTGGGGACTTCTGCAGCGGTTGGCTTGTCGTATTCCACATCTCGCTGCACAGAGGCAAACTGTAACGCTTGATCCGCTGTCGGATTGGCTGCCGTGACGGTTTTTGGAATCAAACTGCTAATTGCAGCAAGGGCGGTGAGCCAGCACGTGAATCGCCGGATGGTCATGGCGAACCTCTCGTTTGGTAGGGGTGTCCAATTAGTCTGTACAGCAAAGACCAGGTCGAGTGTACAAGTTGAAAACGGGGGTTGAGAGCGCAGGAATTGCCATTGGGGAGCGCTTCTTATTTCCATTTCTTCGGCGTCGAGTCGTTTGTGGGATGACCGAAATGGCGCGATTTTTCGGGTTAGACGGGATTGTTGAGAAGATTGCAGCTCGACAATTAATGGGTCGATAGATGTTGAACGCCGAGCGTTGCTTCGCCAAGTGGTGAGGTGAATTCGGTGTTTTGGCCCTTGTTTTTCCAGTGAAAATGGAATGCTGGATCGGTGAAAAGTGAAGTTGAAGGCGATCAAAATCATACGTTTTCGCCCCCTTTGACAGTCCACTATTTGCTTCTAAAATAGGGCTCCATAAGGGGGACTCACATTTCCCAATTCAAACACACAAACAAATCCTGCTTCAATACGATCACGTCTTCAATTCAAAAGGGTGTATAGCTCAGTTGGTTAGAGCGCGTCGCTGATAACGACGAGGTCCCAAGTTCGAATCTTGGTACACCCACTTCAATTTCATCCAAAGCCCGTCAATCTAGGCTGAGGAAAAAACGCTACGGAAGACAAGCAAAGGCCGTTGAACTTAGATGTTCAACGGCCTTTTTTCGTGTTTTCATCGGAATAAATCGCCTTCATCCAAAAACTCGACATGCGATTTTCACGTAGTTTCCTCTCTAGGTTTCAACGGCGGGGCGATCCTGAATTCGTATGCTCTATTTCAGAAGATAATCCGGTAATTGTGTGAGACAGCCACTTGTTTGGCTGCAGTGAGTACGAAAACTGGAGTCGTCGCCGTTGTTTGCGGTAGTGATTAATCGCGTCAGTTCGATTTTGTTCGTAGGAAATTTGCCCTGGTCATGGGAAGAAGTTCAGCTCAACAAGAAGGTCCATCAATAATTGGTGGTCTATCAACACGCATTTATGTCGTGTTGCTCTTCTTCTTTCTCCACATGAACCTCAATGTGTTTGTCTTCACCAATACCAACAGCTTCGACGAGAGCTTCGTAACACTGATTGAGTTTTTTCTTCATTCCGTCTCGTACTTTGGTCTGTTGGCCGGGATTTTGTTGGTGGTCGTGCCGTTCGGGCAGGACTTGGACGAGGACGAGCATGCGATTTGGAAATACAAGGCGATTGCTGTTGGAATTTTCGCCTTTGGATACGCTATTGTCTCAGAAGTCGCAAAGTTCTTGGTGTTTGGAGAGTCCCTGGCTGGTTCGTTGGACCACATCACGGCAAAAGTAGGTTTAAATCTCTTCATGGCAGCTCTTGGGATGGGAGCGAGCATTATTGCATTCATGATTTTTGATGCGATGGATCGGGAGTGGGGTTTCATGAGCTACGACGACGAAATGTCGGTTCGGTAGAGCTCAAAACAGGAGTTATTTGAAAATGCGTCCAAAACGAACAAAGAAATTCATCGACCGCGAAGTGCAAGGAATGTTGATCCTTCGTGTCATTTCCTACTGGGTGATTTGTAGCATCGCCGTCATGGTAATGATGACGTGGTACGAACTTTTGGTGGGGGAATCCTCCACATTCTTCGAGGCTTACCAGGCATCATGGATCCGTTTTGGTCCCGCCGTTTTTGCGACGATGCTGATATTTCCATTGGTCTTGTTTGACATGATTCATTTCAGTTTTCGCTTTGTTGGGCCGATGTTTCGCTTGCGTTGGGCTTTGCGCGAGTTATCGCAGGGACGCAATCCAGCCCCACTAAAATTCCGAGAACAAGATTTTTGGAAACCGATTGCGGCCGACTTCGATTGTGTTGCGAACTGCGTCGAGTTTTACCGACAAGATCATGGCCTGGACGAGGTGGAGCCAAAAAAGGCGACGCAGCCCGCACCTGGAGAGGTGGAGGTTGCTGGTAACCACAATTCGAGTGAAACCGGCTTGAAGGTAGTGCCAAGCGATCAAATTACCGGAACGTAATCAAATCACCTCCACGTAATTTTGTGAACGCCGTTTGTTGAAAGTGTTCAAACGCACGGAAAAACAGATGTCGCGGGCTCGAAGTTGAATAAATCCGAGTAGGCGGACTTGACGGGAGACCGTTTTCGCGAACAATCGTCTGTTCGCCTGAGTGAACTTCACTGAGGCAATCGAGGGGCTCCACGAAAAACGGAGCTCAAAAAAAGGGGACGTAGCTCAATTGGGAGAGCACCGGCTTTGCAAGCCGGGGGTTGTGGGTTCAAGTCCCATCGTCTCCACTCCATTTAAGCACTTGTTGTATTTCAGCAGGTGTTTTTTTTATGCGCTGATGTGGAAAACAAGATCCAAGGGCTTCGGGGAATTCGCTCAACTCAAGACAGTCGTCACGGGTATTTGACAGGCGGTCCCAGTCATATCGCGTCCAGCGATTTGAGGGACCGCAGAGTCAAATGGCCAATTCGGTGAAATCGCAGGAACGGAATTCCTGGAAGCCCCCAGGAAATCGCACGTGCTTTTCACGCACTTGGTTGAGTGTGGTTCACGATATCGCAACGGGATCAGCAGCTCGATTTGGTCGATTTGCATGAAGTGCGTTTGCGGATGCAGGTGCATTTTGTTTTTTCCGGTAGCCATTCTTGGAATGGACAGCCAGTTCAAATGAGGGGGCTGGCAACTACGTTGGGGGGGGCGAGTGAATGCGATTTCTTCCGGCAAAGAGGGAGGTTTTTCGATTTGTATTCCACTTGGAAAGGCGATTGCTCAGCGCGGTGGTTGGAGTGTGTTTGGTGTCGCGCAGGGGATTTAGTCGTTTTTCCAATCGGAAAACAGCTCAAGACCGTTACTAATTGCGACGATAAACATCGCTCATCCGAAAAACTTTGTCGCAAAGGTGTTTACCCCCTTGTGGGTTGTAAGGAGATACCTATAATTCTGCCCCATGCTTAAGCGTGAGACGCAGAAGCAAGCGACGATCTTATTTGATAACAGCTCGAATTCAAATTGAATTCAATTACTGTTCAGATTGGATGGAAGCGGTGACGAAGAGGCCTTTGAGAAATGGTTTTGAGTCGAAAGCGGTGAGATCACTTTTGCGAGTTGACTCCCGTTTGTAACTCCAGCCCACTCAAAAGCTAAGCAGTCAACAGTCGACTCGAAAGCCACTTTGAAACGAACTTCAAAAAGACTTTCAAACGGCCGTTGACAGTCACTTAAGAAGACACTAAATTTAGTCTCTTCAAAGTTACACAATGTTGTGACTAAGTGGTTGGCAGAAATGGTTCTACGGCGATTTGCGGTGCAGTCGCGAACCTAAGAGTTATTTCTGCTGTCCATTTGACAGCGTGTTTTTGACGAGCTCCTAGCAGGGCGAGTTGAGAACTCGAGATCTTTGACAATTTGGTTGATTGGTAGATGGCAATTTCGTTCTTCGTGTTTCATTTATGGAGCATGAGAGCGGCAAGGAAACAGGGCGTCATGCTCCTGTTTTTCCTTGGACTATGATTTTTAAGAACTATTGTTACTTCGTAGCACCATAAGTTTTCTCTTGGTCTTAGTCTGTCAGAGCTTTGCCTTAGCGGGCGGAGTTCGTATTGATGGGCTGTTTCTGAGAGAGTTGAATATTTGTGGTCAAGCTACTAAGGGCGTATGGGGGATGTCTTGGCGTTAGAAGGCGATGAAGGGTGTGGAAGTCTGCAATAAGCTTGGGGGAGTTGACAAACGAGCGTTGATCCCGAGATTCCCGAATTGTTCCTGCACTGAATACATAGGTGCGTGGAGGCTAACCTGGTGAACTGAAACATCTAAGTAACCAGTGGAAAATAAAGAAAAATCGATTCCCTGAGTAGCGGCGAGCGAAAGGGGAACTAGCCCAAACCGCGGGGGTTTTCCTCTGCGGGGTTGTAGGGCCTTTTACATGAGAGTTACCAAATAACCGACTAACAGAATGGTTTGGAACGGCCAACCACAGAGGGTGACAGTCCCGTAAGTGAAAGTTGCGTTATCTCTCAAGAGGTACCTGAGTAGGTCGGGTCACGTGGAACCCTGACTGAATCTACGGGGACCATCCCGTAAGGCTAAATACTCTCTAACGACCGATAGTGAACTCAGTAGGGTGACTGAAAGATGGGAAGAACCCCTTCTAGGGGAGGATAGTGAACCTGAAACCATACGCTTACAAGCGGTCGGAGCACTATGATTCGTTCAGTGTGACGGCGTGCCTTTTGCATAATGATCCGGCGAGTTACCGTCTGCGGCGTGGTTAAGGCCTTACGGGCCGAAGCCCCAGGGAAACCGAGTCTTAATAGGGCGCTTTGTCGTAGGTGGTAGACGCGAAACCTGGTGATCTACCCATGAGCAGGTTGAAGCGCGGGTTATACTGCGTGGAGGACCGAACCCACTTGGGTTGAAAACCGAGGGGATGACTTGTGGGGAGGAGTGAAAGTCTAATCAAACCAGGAGATAGCTCGTTCTCTCCGAAATATCTTTAGGGATAGCCTTGTGCCACTATGCGTCGGGGGTAGAGATACTGAATTGGATGGGGGCTCTTCCCAGAGTACCCCACCGAACCAAACTCCGAATACCGACGTAATTATCACAGGAGTCAGTCCGCGGGGGATAAGCTTCGCGGTCGAGAGGGAAACAACCCAGATCACCGGCTAAGGTCCCCAAGTTATACTTAGTCACTAAGGAAGTTGAACTGCTGAGACAGCCAGGATGTTGGCTTAGAAGCAGCCACCATTTAAAAAGTGCGTAACAGCTTACTGGTCGAGCAGTTCTGCGCCGATAATGAACGGGAGTAAGTATAACACCGAAGCCGTGGGTTCATTGATTTATCAATGAGCGGTAGGAGAGCGCTGTACATCAGATACAAGCCGTACCGAAAGGAGCGGTGTCGGGGTGTACAGGTGATTATGCCGGAATGAGTAACGATAAAGCAGGTGAGAATCCTGCTCGCCGAAAGCCTAAGGTTTCCTGGGGAAGGCAATTCCGCCCAGGGTTAGCCGGTACCTTAGTCGAGGCCGAAAGGCGTAGACGATGGATAGCAGGTTAATATTCCTGTGCCACTGTAGTGGACCGATGGAGGGACGGCATCCGAAATGCACGCGGACTGTTAGAAGTGTCCGTGAAGGCTACCAAGTTGGAGGGATTGGAAAATCCACCCTCGGAATACAAGGTAGTCGACCAACTGACTTTTGATCAGGATGGTGTTGGAAGGATGTCCAAGAAAAGCTTCTAAGGATTTGAAGCTACAGTGACCGTACTAAAACTGACACAGGTAGGCGAGATGAGTAGTCTAAGGCGCTCGGGAGAACGGTGGTTAAGGAACTCTGCAAAATGGCCCCGTAAGTTCGCGATAAGGGGTGCCTCTGGTGGTTCACGCTGCTAGAGGCCACAGAAAATCGGCTCCTGCGACTGTTTATCAAAAACACAGGTCTCTGCTAACACGCAAGTGGATGTATAGAGACTGACGCCTGCCCGGTGCCGGTAGGTTAAGGAAGACGGTGAGAGCTGGCGACTGAAGCCCCGGTAAACGGCGGCCGTAACTATGACGGTCCTAAGGTAGCGAAGTTCCTTGTCGGGTAAGTTCCGACCTGCATGAAAGGCGTAACGACAGGAGCACT
>Ga0115002_10004399_pt1 | contig 17061 bp, 17 predicted proteins | sample ArcticOcean_MG_C_8_FD_89576 | JGI IMG/M metagenome (GOLD analysis project Ga0115002, IMG submission 89576) | Marine microbial communities from western Arctic Ocean - ArcticOcean_MG_CB11_86 | ecosystem: Environmental > Aquatic > Marine > Oceanic | place: Arctic Ocean: Canada Basin | collected... | reverse complement strand
ATTTGAAACGGTGTGACCTTTCAGTCACGACCGCCTTCGAACGACCACCCTTGCTAAGCGAGCATCGTTAACTGAATAAATAACTTCAGCCGCTCGACCGTGATTGCCACGTCGCCGGACTCCTCTCAATGACAGATTCCTGTTTAAAACGCCGTCACCTCATTGACATACATAGCTAGGCGATATATCGTATAGCTAGGTATAAGCAACCAAGCCGCAGATCAAATCTAATCACGAACAGTGACCACTTCAACAAAACCCAGCAACAACCTCGCCAGCATCAACTACTGGCAGACTCTCAACAGGAAGAGCCTCCTCAGGTTCTTCCTGTTGCAGCAACTGAGCTCAGGGCCGATGCACGGCTACGAGATCGGTACAAGAATCGCGCTTTGCTGCGACGCACGACCCACCGATGCCATGATCTACCCGATGCTAAAAGAGCTAGAAACTGGTGGGTACGTTGAACTCGAAAATGCAGTCATAAACGGTCGTAAGCGAAAAATATACTCGCTGTCAGCACTCGGAAACGAGGCGTACCGAGCCTCGGCTCAAGCGTGGGCGATGGTCCTGCCGCAAATCGAAACGGCAGTAAAGGAAGCGGGCGTCGAAACCCCTTGCTGCACGACAATGGTTATAGATTCCAGCATTATTGAACTCAGAGGCCTGGAGCCAGAAAAACAGCAACCAGCAAATTCGAAGGATTCACGATGAGCGATAACAACCCATTCGGTACATTGACTCCAATCTCGGCAGATGCTGCTTGCTGCGGCGGCGAAATCGGTGCCGAGATCACACACGCCCAGCTCGATTCGATCACAGCTGCAGTTCAACACCAGTACGGCGCGCTGGCAGAGAGAGCCGCCGAGCGCGCATCCTCAACCACGAAGGCCGCCGACCGGTTCTACACCGAAGAGCAACGATCGGTACTCACCGACGAAGCAGCCGGGGCGTCCGCAGGCTGCGGCAACCCAGTGGGCATCGCCGACGCCAAACCCGGCGAGACGGTACTGGACCTGGGCTCAGGCGGTGGTATCGATTGCTTCCTCGCTGCCAAAGAGGTTGGAGAGACCGGTTATGTGATCGGTATCGACATGACTCCAAGAATGCTCGAACTGGCACAGAACAACGCCGAGAAGCTGAAGACCGAAAACGTCGTGTTCAAACTGGGTCACATCGAATCGATTCCACAGCAGGACGACTCCGTTGATCTCGTGATTTCAAACTGCGTAATTGCTCTGTCTGAACAAAAAGACCGAGTCTTCTCAGAGATCCTGCGAATCTTGAAACCCGGCGGCAGGTTCGTCATATCCGACATCGTTACCGACAAACCGCTACCGGACGAAGTCAGGAAATCGGCAGCCGAGTGGGTTTCGTGTGTTGGTGGAGCAGCCGTCATGAGCGAGTATCTAGCCATGGTCGAAGAGACCGGCTTTGCCGACATCGAAGTTCTCGAAGATCGCAAAAGCACCGGCGGCACAGAAGAGTGGCGCGCATCGCTGATCAACCTAACCCTGAGAGCGTTCAAACCCGCATAACGGCATAAACCAGCCCGTCCTCCCCCCTTAATTCCTTCTCTTTGGGGAGAAGGCGAGGTTGAGGGAGAAAGCCCACCTCAGCAAACACCGTAAAACCCACGCACCCCAGCCCCACACCCACATTCCCCTTCACCTAAATCCTCTCCCTCATAGAGAGGACTTCGCACACAACTCCGCCCACCACACAACCCAACACCGCCCACAACGCCCGCACCCGTACACTTGTCAGCAGCCATGCTGATCAACCCCTGGGTGCGAAACTACGAAAAAGACGACCACGCCGCGCTCGGTCGCGTTCGTGAATGGGCAGCCAACAAACTTGGCAGCAACGTCGACTACGGCTTCGGTTACGGCACGTGGGTGTTCATCGGCAACGAAACAGTCATCAAGATCGATCCCGAGGTAGGGCGTCCCGAACGCTTCAGCCACGAACTTGCCGTCAGTCAGATGGAAATCCCAAACGTCGCTACTCCCAGGGTGTTGGAAACGGGCGCACTTGAGGGCAGGGCGTGGGTAATTCTCACTCGGCTTGAAGGGTCAAGCGGCTACAACGTCTGGCCCGACTGGATTCTGACGCAAAACGAAATCTCACGATCCAGCTCGCCGAAGCGTTAGGCAACCTGCAGAAATTCGCACCAGATGAATCGATGCTTCACGCCGAAACAAGTGATTTGGCACAGCACATCAGGCAGTCGTTCAACCGGTCTCTACGCGCAGTCGATGCCTTAGTTACCGGTCGAGTTCTAACGCAGTCGCAGGGGGCATTTGCCGAGTGGGCCGAGGCATTGGTAGAACGACCCAGAGTTTTTGTGTCACGGAGATCTCTGGCTCGGGAATATCCTGGTCGACCACCAGGGTGGGCTATCGGGGATTGTCGATTTCGATCGAATGGCAGTTGCACCCGCCGACTATGAGCTGGACATGCTTCTGAGGTTCTGGCGATACCCGTGGAACTTCGTTCCCGAACAACTCGAAGCGGTATACAACGATCCGCTTGATATCGAACTGATGGAGCCGTTTGTGAAGCTCTGCCAGGGCGACCTCAGCGACGAAATGATGTCAGCCCGCCTAAGCAGCCTCGAGTTGATCTATCGCCTAAATCTCGTAAACCGCTTCGGCTGGAACGACGAATCGGCCGAGATGTTCGAAACCGTGCTGGGTGGCGACTGGGCATCGGGCCTCGTTTAGGTGCCGATGGCCCCAACTCAGTCCCGAATCAGATATCGCTTCGGGAACTTGGCGATGACCGAGTAGAGAATGTCGACCATGTTTGCCAATCGAACCTGCGCCACCTGCGAGCAGAGCTGATACGCCTCAAGCCTGTCGAACCCGTAGTCGGTCGAAAGCCACGTCACGAGATCGTAGAACGCTATCCGAGCAGCATCTTCCATCGGCCTCGCGTTGCCGACTGACATCAAGAATTCGTCGGACTCAATACGAGGAGTCGGGGTGCCACGGCCCTTGATCACATCGATAGTCAGAGTCCCCGTCGTAGGGACCTCCGCAGCCACACCGCACACCTCGCCATCACCCTGTGCTGCGTGACCATCACCCAAAAACAGCAACGCACCCGGAACGTTTACCGGCAGGTACACTGTGTTGCCGGCGCATACGTCTGCAGCATCCATGTTCCCGCCGTGAAAACCGGGCGAGAGCGTTGAGATAGCCTCCAAAGACGGCGACGTGCCGATCGTCCCGTAGAACGGCTCGACAGGTATCGGAAGGATGTTCAAATTCGGATCAAAGACCATCTCGGTCTCGGTGAGCGAATGCAACATTATCCGCTGGGGCAGAGGCTCGTTGAGCACGCGAGTGAATGGTGTGCCACAGAGTCCGCCAAACTCGGGAATAAGACAACTTACGGCGTAATCCCGAGTGATCGAAATCGAATCGATAGTTACCGCAAGGGTGTCACCGGGCTCCGCTCCATCGACGAATATCGGCCCGGTGCAGGGGTTCACGAAAGGTAACTGGATGATCTCAGCCAGATCCAGATCTGGCGAATCGATCAGGTTACCGAATGCATCCAGAGTTGAAATCTGGACCGTCTTTCCGGGCGTTACGTGCGCGTTAGGCTCCTGGTACGGACCAATCACCCAGGCGAGATCTTCGGTCGGCGGCGGGATTATTTTCTGCAACGACAAAGTCCAATTCGCAGGTTTTTTTGGGCAGAACACGCCCACCTCCCTCTCAAAGCACTAAGCCAATAGAGGGAGGTTTGGACGGTGAATCTGGCAGATGAAGCAGTACTAGTCGGCGACTTTTTCGATCGGTCGTGCGTCGAGAAGGTCGATACCACCTCGAACCTGACCCAGCGTGTCGGCGATTCGTTCTTCGAGCGTGAACAGCACTTCTCGGGCGTAGTTATCTGCACCCTTGCGGCGCGCTGTTGCTGAAGTCTCAGCCTCTTTCAAAATGCCATTGACATTATTCTCGGCATCATCGATCAACCGGGTGGCGCGTGCCTGGCCATCGGTCTCGATCTCTACTGCCTGTTCTGTTGCCACACGAATGATCTCGGTCTCGCTGATCATCTTCTGGGCCTCTTCTTGCGAAGTGGTGAGCAGGGTGTTCGACTGCTCTTCGGCCAGCTGGCGAATTGTTGTGGCTTCTTCGTCTGCGTATGCGCGAATCCGGCGGGCTTCGAGTTCAGCCTGCTTGATGATTGCATCCTTCTGACGAACAACGCCTTCTGCTTCGCTCATCTGGGTGGGCATATCACTCTTCATATCAGTGATAGCTGCCGTGATTTTCTCCAGATTTACGAGAGTTCGTGCCGTTCCAGGTACTCGACCCTTGACGATAATCGCCTCCAGGTCTTCGAGCTGCGACATAAGTGTCATTACTGCCTCCATGCGTGTCGACTGACGCGTGCTAACTGCTGCTTGCTTTTCGTTCGGCGAGCCTCTCAACCAGAGGCTCCCATACGTTCGGTGGCACAAAATCCGACACATCAGCGCCGAGTGCTGCCACCTCTTTCACTCTTGAAGAACTCAGAATCTGGTATTCCAGAGCGCTGAAAAGACAGATCGTTTCGATGTCTTCAGCCATCCTGCGGTTCATTAGTGCCATTTCACTTTCGTACTCAAAATCACTCGTGATTCGAAGGCCACGAATTATCAAATCGGCGCCGATTGCTCGAGCGACGTTGACCGTTAGCCCTGAGTACGATTTTACTGAAACGTTCGGCAGATGCGCCACCGCTTCAGAGAACATTGCTATCCGCTCGTCGACGCTGAACATTGTTCGCTTCGACGAGATTTCAACCACACCGACCGTCAAATGCTCAACGGATTTCGATGCTCTTTTGACAATATCTATATGGCCCTTTGTCACCGGATCAAACGTACCGGGATAGATTGCTGTTGCCATTTATTCGCCGCCTGACTGCTGTGATGCCGTTATAAATGCCCGATTGCTTTTGTAGACCGAAACTGCAGTGTCGCCATAGAGGCGGTGAGTAGATAACGTGAGTCCCGGAAGTGAATCGGGTAGCTCGGTCATTTTTGAATGTTCCAGAAATGCAATCGCCCCGGGAGCGATCAGGCCAGCCTCATCGACACGTTTAAACAGTGCATCGAACTCAACGAGATCGTACGGCGGATCGGCAAAAATCAGGTCGAACTCACCCTTCAGTCGTCCAACTGCGTTTAGTGCGCTACCTCTTTGAACAGAACCTTGCATTGCCAACCTGTGTCGTTCCAGAGCTTTCTTTATTTCGTCGCACCGACGTGAGTTTTGCTCGATGAACACGGCGAGTTCGGCACCGCGCTGAAGAGCTTCTATTCCCAGTGCACCGGTTCCGGCATAGATGTCGATAACACGAAGCCCACCGGCTCCGGCAGGTCCCAGCATCGAGAAAATTGCCGATCTCACTTTGGATGTTGTTGGGCGTAGAGAACTTCCACCGGAAGCTCGCCTGAACTTAGATTCTGACGACCCTCTGCGTCTGCTGCTCATAGCACTTTCGATCCGCACCTGAAACCCCTGATGTCATTTCGGATGCATGAGATTATTCACGGAACCGTCGTTTGACGACCATCGTGGGCCGTTACCAGTTTGCGGCGTTTTACACGGAAGCGGTGCTGGTTGACTGCGGTCTGCCGTGCAGGGAAACTTCTCCTCAGGGCAGAACGAACACATTGCTTCGTGTTGAATCTGGCTGCTGAATTCGCTCGGGCGCTCCCTTAGAATGAATTGCCGCGCCACTTGCTGCGCCGTTTGCTGCGCGGTAGGGGCACGATCCGAGACACCAACGCACGAATCATCCGCGCCGAAATATATGACCAACGAAGATCAACCAGAACAGCCAACCCCAAGTCAGGAAGAGTCGGCGGCCGGCGAACGCAAACTCATCGATGATCGCCTCGCCAAAACGGTTCAGATCAGGGCAAAAGGGATAGATCCCTACCCCGCACGCTTCGACCGGACCCACACATCGGTTGAAGCCACCCAGCTGTTCGAGTACGCCGAAATCATGGCCAGCAACGGTGCCGGTGACGCCGAGCATCCTAAGACTGAGGTCATACGGGTGGCAGGCCGGATCATGGCACGGCGCGGCATGGGCAAAGCTGCATTTATCGACCTCAAAGACGGCCACGGTTCAATCCAGGCGTTTGCTCGACAGAACACCATGGGCGACGAGGCATTCGAAATCATTGGCCTGCTCGATATCGGCGACATCATCGGCGTCGAGGGCTCGGTGATTCGGACACGCAGAGGCGAAATCAGCGTCGAGGCGTCAGAGATCACCATGCTGACCAAGGCGATTCGACCGCTCCCAGACAAATGGCACGGCCTACAGGATCAGGAGATTCGATTCAGGCAGCGCTATCTCGATCTGATATCAAACGAAAAAGCGATGAAAAACGCCCTCCTGCGTTCAAACATCGTGCGCGAAATGCGTTCCTTCATGCACAACCGAGGGTTTATCGAGGTCGAAACACCGATACTTGTGCCCGTTGCAGCGGGCGCGCAGGCGACCCCGTTTGAGACGCACCACAACCAACTCGACCGCGACCTGTACCTGCGAATCGCAACCGAGCTCTATCTGAAAAAACTTATCGTTGGCGGCATCGAACGTGTCTTCGAAATCGGACGCCTTTTCCGCAACGAGGGCCTCGACCACGATCACAACCCAGAGTTCACGACCATCGAGAGCTACCAGGCCTACGCCGACTACAACGACGTGATGGAAATGGTCGAAAACATGGTCGCCCACATCGCCAAAGAAACAACTGGTTCGATGGTGCTTCCGGCCGTCGAGGGTGTCAGAGCCGAGATCGACCTGACACCACCGTGGCCCCGACTCGATCTTCGAGAAGAAATCAAATCACGCACCGGAATCGATTTTGTCGAAACCCGTGACGCCGAATCGCTTTCCGAAGCGATGCGCGAGCGTGGGATTCACGTCGAAGCCGGATCTGCTTGGGGCCGACTGCTAGACAAAGTCATCTCATCGGAAGTTGAGCCGCATCTGGTCCAGCCCCACTTCCTCGTCGATTACCCGGTCGAGATGTCACCGCTGGCAAAACGCAAACCCGACTCCGACGAGATCGTCGAGCGCTTCGAGGCTTTCGTCATGGGTAGCGAGCTTGCGAACGCGTTTACCGAGCTGAACGACCCGATAGACCAGCGTGAGCGATTCGAGCAACAGGAACGAATGCGACTCGAGTTTGGCGATGACGAGGCCGATCGCCTGGACGAAGACTTCCTCATAGCGATCGACCACGGCATGCCGCCAACCGTCGGACTTGGACTCGGTATCGACAGGCTCACAATGCTGATCGCGGGTGAAGAGTCGATCCGAGAAATATTATTGTTCCCTGCCATGCGCAATTCCTGATCTAATTCCCCAATACGCATACGCACGTACGCACGTACGTCAAAGTTTCTTCAACCACTACTAGAGTAAATAATGCTTTCACTGGAACAGATAGTCCGAGACCCCGAGAAATTTCGAACTGCCCTGATACGGCGCGGAGAAGACCCGCCTATCGACAGAATCCTCGAACTCGACTCTCGACGCAAAGAGCTGATCCAAACGGCCGATGCCGACCGCGCCCGCCGCAACAACGTGAGCAAGGCGATCGGAAACGAAAAACGAAAGCCGACCCCCGAAGAAATCACGGAGATGCGTGAGACCGGCGATCGGATCAAGACCGTCGAGGCCGAGCTGGCAACGGTGCTTGAAGAGCTCGATGCCACGCTGCTGCCGATCCCAAACACGCCTCTCGCCGATGTGCCTGAAGGGCTGGATGAAGAATCGAACATCATCATTCGTACGTCTGACGGACCGACCGAAGCTCATGGCAACGCCCACTGGGACGTCGCACCGGCGCTCGGCATACTCGATCTCGAAGCCGGTGCGAGCATTTCAGGAGCACGCTTCTTCGTGCTGAAGGGCAAAGGCGCAAAGCTTCAGCGCGCCTTGGCATCATGGATGCTAGATGTCCAGACCGAGGAGCACGGCTACACCGAGATCGACCCGCCTTTGTTGGTGCGTGGCGAGACCATGACCGGATCGGGCAACCTGCCGAAGTTCAAGGACAATCTATACCGGGACGACGAATCAGATCTCTGGCTCGTCCCAACCGCAGAAGTCGCGCTCAACGGTCTACATCAGGGTCAGATAATCGACCCCGGCAAACTACCCTTGAAGTACGTCGCCCAAACCCCGAGCTTCCGTAAGGAACGCACCTCGGCAGGTCGTGACGTCCGTGGAATCAAGCGTGTTCACCAGTTTGAAAAAGTCGAAATGTTCCGCTACGTTGAGCCAGAGGGTTCGGAAGAAATGCTCGAAGAGATGGTCGGCGAAGCCACAACTCTTTGCGAACGATTGGGCCTGACGTATCGAGTGCTGAAGCTCTGCGCTGGGGACATCGGATTCCAATCGGCAAAAACCTACGACATCGAGGTCTGGTCACCCGGCTCGGCAGAGTGGCTCGAAGTCAGCTCGATTTCGACCTGCACCGATTTCCAAACCCGCCGGAACGGCACCCGCTATCGTCCAGAAGTCGGAGCTTCAACAAAGCTGCCCCACACACTGAACGGCTCGGGGCTCGCACTACCAAGAATCTGGATCGCCGTAATCGAAAACGGCCTTCAGGAAGACGGCTCAATCGTCATCCCGGACGTACTCGTGCCCTACACCGGCTGGGACCGCATCGAAGCTAGCTAATCTTTACGGGCCACGAATATACAGTTCCAGCGCCGCCATAGGAATTCCAAATGAAATACCGGAAGCTCGGTAAAACAGGTCTTGAAATTTCGGAGATTATTTTTGGTGGGGGTGCGGTCGGAGGAATCCTAATCAACGCCGATGACGACACGCGTCGCCGCGCGATAAGAATGGCACTCGACGTCGGGATCAACTGGATAGACACAGCAGCAAGCTACGGAAACGGACTTTCCGAAAAAGCTATCGCATGGCTCACCAAAGAACTGCCAGAAGATGACCGCCCATACATCTCGACCAAAACAGCCTTCGATCGAGATGCTGGCGACTTCGCCGGTCAGGCCGAACGAGCAATTACGGCAAGCCTTGAACGGCTCGAAATGGACAGCATCAATCTCTATCAAGTCCACAATCGGATCGCCGGGTCAGCCGACGCTTTCCAAGGCGCACTTACCTCCGACGACATGCTGCGTCCAGGCGGGATTGCTGACGCGATGCAGTCTCTTGTCGATAAAGGGCTAACTCGCCACACCGGATTCACGTCGACTGGCGAAGCCGACGCGCTACACGAAGTTATAGCGAGCCAGCGTTTCGAGTGTGCCCAGATCTACTACAACCTTCTGAACCCATCAGCCGGGCGCGATATGAAGCCAAACTGGTCGGCATACGACCACAAAAACATCATCGCTGCGTGCGAAGACAACGGGCTCGGAGTGATCGTTATTCGGGTACTCGCAGCGGGTGTGATCGCCACCGACGTCAGAACAGATAAAGAGGGTGGAGTCGCCCTCGACAACGATGTTGATTCTGATGAGCAGCGAATGAGAAACGTACTGCCGCTCCTCAAGCCAGAACACGGTGAACGATCGCAGGTCGCCGTGCGGTATGCACTCCGCAATCCGGATGTTTCGGGCATCGAGGTTGGCCTAGCAGAGATCAGGCATCTCGAGCTAGCAATCGATGCCGCCGATATGGGGCAACTACCCGACGACCTTCTCGCGAAGTTGGATAATCTGGCCGACGACGACTTTAATTTGAATTGACTGTCGGGTTACCACACCCCTGCTAAACTTCCGTACGATTCCCCCACGATGCTCAAGCAGGAGCCAGCATGAACAACGTCATTTCACAGGCAGTACACGAGAAAACCGAAGACCTAATAGCCCTGCGCCGACATCTCCACGCAATGCCCGAATTGGCGTTCGAGGAAACAGCAACCGCCGCCCTTATCGCTGAACGAATGAATGCCCTCGGCCTCCCGACCGAGACCGGCATCGGCAAAACCGGAGTTGTAGCCGTACTGGAAGGCGCACAACCCGGCCCAACTCTGATGATCAGGGCCGATATCGACGGTCTGCCAGTCGACGAAGAAACCGGGCTTGAGTTCGCCTCGACCAACGGAGCAATGCACGCATGCGGGCACGATGGTCACACCTCGATTCTCATCACGGCTGCCGAAATTCTTGTCGGCATGAAAGATCAGCTGGCGGGAAAAGTGGTGTTCCTGTTTCAGCCCGCTGAAGAAACGATCTCCGGTGCTGCGGCAATGATTAATGACGGCGTCCTCGATCGATACAAGCCCGACCGCACGATTGGGCTACACATCATAAATGTATTGCCAGTCGGAACTATTGCAACCAACAGCGGTCCTCTCATGTCAGGTGGGATCAGGTTCGCAATTGCTATCGAAGGCCCCGGCGGGCATGCAGGTTGGCCACACACAACAATCGACCCAGTCGTAATTGGATCGCAGATCGTCATGGTACTCCAGACCGTTGTAAGTCGTGAGATTTCTCCCATGACTCCGGGGGTGCTAACGATTGGCAGTTTCACGACCGACAGCCCAGCCGGCAACATCATTTCCAAGAAAGCAGTGTTGCAGGGCTCGGTTCGCGCATTTGATATGGAAGAGTTAGATCGAATGTATGCGGCAATTCAGCGAATAGCGGCAGGGGTAGGCGAGGCGGGTCGAGCCAAAATTACCGTGACCGAGCAGCAACGCATCCGTCCGACTGTCAACGATCCCGATGTTGCCGACTGGTTGTCAGGCATAGCGGAACAGGTCGTGGGAGACGGTGCTGCAGAGGTCGAGCCCGTGACCGGTGGTGAAGACATGTCGGAATTCTTGTACCGAGTCCCGGGGGCATTCTTCTTTGTCGGCGGTGAGACCGAGGGAGCCGAGGTACACCACAGCCCGAAATTCGACTTCGACGAAAAGAGCCTGCCCATAGGTGTCGAACTGTTTGTCCGAGCGACAACCGACTACCTGAGCTAACAGCCGCCGGTCATTCAAAACCTCAGGCGCTGAACCGAACCCTACACTTGCGGTCCGACGTACGTGCCATCAAACGCCGAACGCTTGTACTGAATCGGCCAGCTGTCCGATTCACCGTCAAGCTGCGCCTGTGCATACAGAGCCCAGTACGGATTCCTCATAATCTCTCGCCCGAGAAATATGGCGTCGGCATCCCCGGCTTCGAGAATCGCTTCTGCATGTCGAGCCTCAGTGATCAGGCCGACAGCCCCTGTCATTATTCCCGCATGTTCTCGAATCACAGCCGCGAACGGCACCTGGTACCCGGGACTAAGCTCCAGCACCTGGTTCGAGGCATTACCACCCCCTGAAGCATCGACCAGATCGACCCCGGCATCTTTCATCCACTTCGAAAGCTGTATCGAATCCTCGATGTCCCAGCCGCCCTCAATGAACTCTGAGGCAGATATTCGCACCAACAACGGCACCGATTCAGGAATCGCCGCCCTCACAGCTGCGATCGTCTCCAATGCGAAACGGCATCGATTCTCAAGTGACCCGCCGTATTCGTCTTCTCGATGATTCGAAAGTGGCGACATAAACGAACTGGCAAGGTACCCGTGCGCAAAGTGAAGCTCCAGCACCCTGAACCCGGCGTCCAACGAACGCAGTGAAGCATCGACGAACGACTGTGTGACCCCAGCAATCTCCTGTTTCGTCAATTCCTTTGGAGTCCCAAAAGTCTCGGCGAACGGAATAGCGCTTGGACCAACCGACTGCCAACCGCCTTCGCTCGAATCAAGATGCCGCGTCGGAGTATTCGAAGGCTCCGAATGGGAAGCCTTACGACCGGCATGTGCGATCTGGATGGCCGGAATGGAACCCTGACTCGAGATGAAAGCCGTAACCGGACGCAATGCATCGACGTGCGCATCGGACCAGATACCCAGACAACTCGGCGTGATCCTGCCTTCAGGGCTCACTCCGGTCGCCTCAGACATCACAAGTCCTGTTCCACCAGACGCTTTCGAGCCAAGGTGAACTATGTGCCAGTCGGTGGCAATACCGTCGCCATCGCACGAGTACTCACACATCGGAGAATAAAAGACGCGGTTCGGTATGATCTCGCCTCGGATTTTGAGGGGAGTGAAAAGCTTGCTAATGACGAGTGCTCCGGCGTTGAAAATGATTTGCTGACTAGCGCGAGCGAGCGCGGTCTACGTTACGGCTCGATCACCAAAGTGTAACTCGTAGGAATCGCCGATAGGCGGGTCACCGCGCTGATCACCGCGACGATCAGATCACCCTCCCCCACGTTCTCAACCGTGAGGCCGCCTTTTGCATCGATACCGATCGGCAGCTGGTAAACAATCGGATCGCCATCCTGCTTCTCATGGATGACCTGAACGAGATACTGCGTGGGAACCGTTTCCTCAACCAGGGCGAACCCGTTCGCTACCCAGTCTCCAACAGACGAAGTGTCGTCCGACCAGTCCAGCTCGGCGATTTCAAAGTCGTCGAAGCACGCACCCTTCGAGAAAACCGCGTCGTCGGTGATGTACTCGAGTCTCAGCAGCACCCACTGACCGGCGTACTGAGATAGATCGGCCGAATCCCGCGCCCAGCCCCCGCTTGCGCCAGTTAAACCGGCACCGTATGCGTTTCCATTCGGATCATGCCCAACTGCCAGATCGGTATCCACAATGTTCCAGCTCGCACCATCATCGGTCGAAACCATCACATATGTGTAGTCCCATAACTCCTCGATGTCGTAATTGACCCAGTACTTCAAGGTGACCGAATTCACTGAACGTAAATCCAGAGTTCGCGTAAGCGTTGAGTCGATCGAATCGCCGTGATTTGTCCACCAACACGTATCCCCTGAATACGGCGTCATATTGAGTAAAGAGGTTTCGGGCTGGCCAGTAAACGAAACAGTCATCTTTCCTGATCCACTCGACGTGACCACATAGTCTGCGCCAAATGCTCTAACCGAACCGGTCAGGGCATCAGGAGCTCGCTTGTAGATGTTCTTGACCGGTGGCACCGAGTGGCTCTCGTAGCTGTACGGGCCTTCGTTCGTGCTCAGGTAGTTTGCGACAAGCCAGTCGGCGAACACATCGTCGGCAGTCACGTCGAAGCCCCGCTCGGCAAGCACACTATCTATCGATTCGATGCCGTCTTCCGGGTGCCGAGCGATAGCAGCGAGCGTGTCGTTCCCCCCGTAGTGGGATGCTAAGAAGGCGAAATAGAGATTTCCCGCACCGTAGTTAGCCGCTGAAACCCCTATTTGCTGAGCCCAGGAGACGAGCGAGGTCGAAGGAGCCCGTACGAAAGCAGATGCTGCCGATCGAGCAAACCCTGCTATCTCGGCAGCGATCTCCGACAATCCCTCATTTATCCAGGAATCTTCACTCGCATCGGAAGCGAAATGAGTGGCGTGCTGTAGCTCGTGAGCTATCACACTCAGGTATTCAGTAGCGGTGAGATCAATCCGATCAGCCGACATGTACAGGGCTTCTCGCTGGTTCGAATTCCTACGAATTTCACTCGGATAGGAATCGGCAGCTGAAAAATATCCGGCGACTCCACTGCGCAGAACAGTGTTGTAGATAACCATCCGGTCATCACCGTCAATTCCAGGCGTCAGCGGAAACCCGAAAACGTCGGTCACAGCTGGCCACACTTCAGATTCGAATTTTTCAGCAGCCTCAGTTATGTCATCTACGTCAGGAAGGAAGCCGTTTTCAAATATCCAGTAAGCGTTGGCCGAAATGTGCATCACTTCACCGTGAACCTTAACGTAGCCGTTGTTACGCGAGACCCAGAAGTCGACTTTTTGACCGACAGTAAACGGTTCCGAAATTACAATGGTTTTCGGCTCGGTGTAGCCCTCGACGAGCCGTCTTCCCAGATCCTGTAGATCCCGATCGGCGGCCGTGGGTATATCGGGTCCCGCGGCAACAGGGACAACGACCGGAGTGCTGGTCGGCATTGGCGTCGGCGGGACAGGTGTCTCGGTCGCTGCTGGTGTATCTCCACCCGAGGTCGTAGCGAGCACAACCGGGGTTGGTGTGGGCGCAGGTTGTGTAGGCGTACCGGTTGGAGTGTTGGGTGGAGCGAACGACAGTAGAGGGACGGTAGTTGCCTTGCCCGACAATGGCTCGACCGTCGCCGTGGGTGTCAAAACGGGTGGCGCAGACGATGACGGTGAACTCGACGGAGTGGGTGCGGCTGGCGACTCCGCAGGGCCGTCGGTTGACGTGGCTGTCGGGGTCTGATCGTTACTCGATTGGTTCGAGCTTTGCGGATCGGAGTTCTGGCAGGCGGCGAGAAGAAATATCAGGCTGCCAAGACCAAGAAGTAACGCCCTGGATAATGTGAAACGGCTGAAATGCATTGTGACTCTATCAGGCAGTATCACTGTGCTTTTGATGCTTCGCCATTGCCGTTGAATTTGTTCATTGCGTTATCTAACTCACCATTCACGATCATCTCTATCGCATCGGCAGCTCGGAGTGTTGCGGCCGACACCAACTCTCGCGACGCTGGGTCGAACGTGCCCAGAACGTGATCGACCTGCTCCGCCGCCGAATCGGGATTCCCAACTCCTATGCGAACACGAGGGAATTCGTTGATTCCGAGTGCTGTGATGATCGATTTGAGACCGTTGTGACCTCCGGGACCACCCTTTGACCTAATACGCACGGAACCCGGAGCAAGATTTATGTCGTCGGTAACCACGAGGATTTTTTCGGGACCAGTCTTGAACCTGTTTGTGAGATAGCTCAGCGCCAATCCCGAACGGTTCATAAAGGTGCGCGGGTAAGCCAGCACGACCTGGTTTCCCCTGAGTTCGACCTCGGCAAATCGCAACTCTTTTCGTTTGCGGTTCAACTCGGCACCGGTGCGTCGAACAAGCTCGTCCATGCACCACCAGCCGACGTTATGACGCGTGTTTCGGTACTCGGCACCGGGATTTCCGAGCCCGAGAACGATCCACGGTGGGCCTTCAGATCTGCCACCACCGCCGATAGGAAATAATTTGTCTAAGAGTGAGGAGACGCCCAATCGCCAGATTTTCCGCTAGATTCGCCGAGCAATTCGTTCAAGAAGGATATGACTTTATCGTCAAGAACGTTCGCGAGGTCAGACAAATCTCCTGCAGAATTCAGCCTGAATAGGCTTTTTAATTTGTCGGAATTATCCGATTCCATCACTAAATTCGAGACCACCGATGCCAGCCGATCACGGTATCCGTCGAATAGTCGATCAATCTCAGAAACTATATCGATTATGTCGGTGTGATTCACCGGTTGGCCCAGCCGCCCATGGCAATCCGGGCACACCGGCACATCCACCAGTCGAATTGCCGATACGTCGCTCTCACATACGGCAAACAACTGGATCGTTTCGTTCCACAACTGGGCAATGTCGGCACTCATCGCCGATCGCACGGAATCAACTCGCTCGAGCAGTTCGATTTGTCTTACTCGCCGACTCGTTTCGTCTATCTTCGCCTCGACCTCACGGTTGTGCTCCTGCTTGTCAGCATGATCTGCAAGGTAAGCCCGGCGATAGTCCAGTCTCCACCGCTCGAATTCATCGCTGGGAGACAACCAGTGCGCAGGATTCTGGACGAGCGATTTCAACTCAAAACGTGCCCGGAGCATCTGCCGTTCGACCGCCAACGCATGGTCGACACGCCCGAACTCGACCTGGTCCAGATAGTAAATAGCGCGTTAGATTTCTGGTGCCACTTCGATCATCGACCACTGCATTGCCGCACAAGTGAGAGCGCTTCGAAGCGTCGAAGCAGACCCGAACAACTCCCGAGCCCGCACCACGTATTCCACCCAACTGGATGATTCGAGCACCTTGATCAATTTCGCAGCATTATGAGTCAAAGGCCGGTCGGTTGCCCCCGTTGCAACCTCCAGCGAAAGCATCACCGGGGTGATCTGCCTGACCCGATCGCAAACGGTCGTCAACTGGAGATTGAACTCTTCAGAATCGCTGTTTCGGCCGCCACCGTACCGGGTCGAATTCGCATGAGGAGCGATCAATTGCAGAAATGGCAGCACGGCATCCCAGTCGTTTGATTTCTCAGAACGCAGAACGGCAATTTCATCAATCGAGACGTCATCGATTCCACTCTCGGCGATATTGTCTCTCGACACGAAATGACGTTCTCCTGAGCCCCGAAGAGCTCGATCTCCGAGTCGTTGTCGAGCGTGTACGCCAGAGCCCATAACGAAGAGATAGAAGGCGGTAGACCCAGATCGTGGATGAGCAAATCAACCAGTTCAACACCGGAAATATCGGTCGAAGAGTCAGTACCGTCATGCCGTAAAGTGTTCATTCGATCGAGTGGAGTTTGTTCACCCAGATGAAGTCCGCTGAGTTTGCGCAACTCCTCTTTCGCCTTCTTGATTCGACCCGATTTCAGGTTTTCGAGTATCTGTTCCAGCGTCCCCGCACTTCCCGAGATACCCAACCGGTCGAGAACAAATGCGGCGGTAACTTCCACCCACGATTCCGGACTATCGAGCAGGAACACCTGTAACGGGCTAATCTCAACGTCTCGCTGACGTTCAGATGTGATCAACTTCCCCGACTTCCAGCTTTCATGCGAGGCTCCAGCCAGCGCTTCGTTGATCTTTGATTCGTGCTCAGCGAGTGAGGTCAACAGTCGACTCAATCCGGGATCGTTTGTCGCGACATAACCCTCGCGGACCTCACGAAGCGACCGCATATCCGCCTCAATCGAGCGACCAGAAAACGAATCATCGTCGCCAACGCGGTACTCCGCTATTGATTCACCTATCCGCTGATTAGCCGTACTCGGTGCGCTCTGAGCCACCACGCATATTCGTCTATCTAATATCTCCTCAGCGGAAGGCGCTTTGCTGGTCTGGAGTAGCACCAACCGAAACATCGATACGCCTCTCAGCGGTTCTCCAAATTCAGAACGCCAGTTTGGAGCCACGACCACCTCGCCCGGGTACTCGAAACCATCGAGAATCACCCGCACAGGTTGCGGCTGCCCGAACCGATCTTCAGCAAACGAAAATGGCACAGATCCAGTGCGTGCT
>Ga0115002_10004398_pt1 | contig 17063 bp, 15 predicted proteins | sample ArcticOcean_MG_C_8_FD_89576 | JGI IMG/M metagenome (GOLD analysis project Ga0115002, IMG submission 89576) | Marine microbial communities from western Arctic Ocean - ArcticOcean_MG_CB11_86 | ecosystem: Environmental > Aquatic > Marine > Oceanic | place: Arctic Ocean: Canada Basin | collected... | reverse complement strand
GGTCTTATTCTGAAGAATATCCTGAAGTAATCTTAGTTGATTTAGAGGAAGCAATTAAGGGTAGCGTTAAGCATAATATTGAATTAGAAAATTTAGATGTGATGATAGTGAGTCAGAACCCTAATTATGAATCTCCTCAGCGTGTAGATATTATGGGTGAAGTTAATATTCCGGGTGTGTATACTATTCAAGAAAATGGTGAAACATTAGATGATATTTTGAGTCGAGCAGGTGGATTTACCTCAAAAGCTTATGAAGATGGAATTCAAATGTATCGTGATTCAAGTAAAGTAGTTTTACAAAATTATGATATAGTTGTTATGGATGGTGATAGCTTGCATGTCCCCAAACATCCAGGTATAGTTTTTGTTAAAGGTGAAGTATACAATCCTGGATTAATTCAATTTAAAAAAGGGAAAAACCTTCGTCACTATATCGAAAGTGCAGGTGGTTATAATATTTATGCAGATAACAGTCGCGTTGTGGTTTTTTATGCCAATGGTGATGTTAAAATTAAAAAATGGTATTCCAATCCAAAAATAAAAGAAGGTGCTACGATTATTGTTTATCCTAGGGTGATAGAAGAGCCTGTTGATTGGACTGAATTTGCTAAGAATATGTCTTCTATTATTGCGTCATTCGCTACAATCTTTATATTGACTAAATAGTGAATATCCTTGTTATTGGCGGTGCAGGGTATATTGGAGCCCATGTAGCACATGATCTTGTAGATAAAGGTCATCATGTAATTGTATATGACAATTTATCCTCAGGATTTAAAGAAAATCTTCCTGGGAATTGCACATTTATTCAAGGTGATATTCTTAATAAAGATAAATTAATATCAGTATTAAATGACGATATAGATGCTGTATTCCACTTTGCAGCTAAAAAGGCCGCGAGTGAATCAATGGTAGATGTGAGATCTTTTTCTCAAACCAATATTTCCGGGACGATTAATATTTTGGACGCTATGGTTGAATGTGAAGTGAATAACATTATTTTCTCTTCTACAGCTGCTGTCTATGGTGAACCTGAATATTTACCCATGGATGAATCACATCCAACCATTCCCGTCAATTACTATGGATTTACTAAATTGAAAATTGAAGAATTACTAAGTTGGTATTCTAAAATCCATGAAATTAATTTTGCATCTTTACGATATTTTAATGTAGTGGGTTATGATGTAAAAAATAGAATATCTATACCTGAAAAAAATCCTCAAAATTTATTTCCAATTATCATGGAAGTTTTATCTGGTGATAGAGAAATGATGAATGTATTCGGCAATGATTATGATACGCCAGATGGTACATGTATCCGTGATTACATTCATGTAAATGATTTATCTGTGGCCCATATAGGTGCACTGACTTATTTGGATGATAAAAATAAAAGTTTATGTGTCAATCTTGGAACGGGGAAAGGGTATTCTATTTTAGAGGCAATTAAATCAGCTGAATTAATTGTAGGTAAAAAGGTCAATTTTAAAATTTCGGGTAAACGGGTTGGTGATCCTCAGTCATTATTTACTAAATCAAATCTTGCCACTGAATTATTGGATTGGATTCCACAATACTCAAGTTTAGATAGAATAATGCAATCCATGTGGATGCTATACAAAAAAGAGTCTCAAAATGCAGTTCATTGATTTAAAATCACAATATAAGCTTATAAAGTCTGATGTCTTAAAATCTATTGAAAATGTTTTAGAACATGGACAGTATATCATGGGTCCTGAAGTTAGTCTATTAGAGGAGAAATTAGCTGATTATGTAGGTGCTGAGTATTGCATATCTTGCTCTTCTGGTACCGATGCGCTCTTGATGGCACTCATGGCATTAGAGGTTGGCCCTGGTGATGCTGTTTTCACAACACCTTTTACATTTGTAGCGACTGCAGAAGTAATAAGTTTACTGGGTGCAACGCCTGTATTTGTGGACATTGATGAACGTACATACAATATTTCCCCCAAATTATTAGATGAGGCAATCCAAGGCGTCATAGATAAAAAATCTTTGAATCCCAAAGCTATAATTCCTGTGAATTTATTTGGTTTACCTGCTGATTACTATGAACTAGAAAATGTTGGTGGAAAGTATGATTTACCGATTATAGAAGATGGTGCCCAAAGTTTTGGTGGAGAAATTGGCAATCAAAAGGCTTGTTCATTTGGTGACATATCAACGACATCATTTTTTCCTGCTAAACCTTTAGGTGGGTATGGTGATGGTGGAGCGATATTTACCAATGACATAAATTTGAAAGAAAAAATGGAGTCTATTCGTGTTCACGGAAAAGGTAGTGATAAGTATAATAATGTCAGAATTGGAATCAATGGTCGATTAGATTCAATTCAGGCTGCCATTCTTCTTCAGAAACTTACTATTTTTGATCAGGAAATTCAAAATAGACAAATAGTTGCCGAACAATATTCATCACAGTTAAAGGATAATTTTGTAGTTCCTTATATACCAGAGCAATATTCTTCTGCATGGGCACAATATTCTATTTTGGCAGATGATAATAAGCATCGAGAAAAATATAAGCAGAAATTGAAAAATAACGGTATTCCCTCAGCTATATATTATCCAATCCCTTTACATCTACAAAAGGTTTATGGGAATTTAGGGTACTCTAAAGGTGATTTCAATATTTGTGAAAGTGTTAGTGAACGTATTTTTAGTTTACCTATGCATCCATATTTGAGGGAAGCTGAGATTAATCAAATAACTTTATTATTGAATAATTAGGTATAGATATAATGGAATTAAGTACTTTCATGACAGGGGGGGTTTAAGTGGCTGAAGATGTTGATAATAGAAAAATAGATATTAACCGGATTGATTTATATCTATTTTTAAAAGTATTCTTAGATAATAAAATAAAGATATTAAAGTATCTATTTTTTTCATCGATTTTAGGATTATTATTATCTTTTTTACAAACTCCCTTATATTCTTCAATGGTAACTATATACCCAATAAATGAAGAGAATGGATCCTTTAATGAAATATCTGGAATGGCGTCAGCTTTTGGTTTAAGCTTAGGTGTTCCAGATTTTAATTTTAATATTATAGATATTGTTAAATCAAAACATTTATCATCTGAAATCATTAATAAAAACTGGATAATAAAAAATAATCAAGAGGAATTTGAGGCTAATTTAATTGAATTATGGGAACTTGGAGACTCCAATAAAAGTACGACATCAATTTTAATAACTTTAAAAGACAAAGTAAAGGATATCCTAAATGGTACTTTTCATCAAGATACTTTACTAGATAATAACTTGAAATTAGATAGAGCTATAAAAGTGTTAGATGATAGGATATCTATTAGGGAAAATATTTCAGGTTTGATTGAAATCTCTGTTTATATGGAGAATCCTTTTTTAGCCGCAGATATCGCTCAGTATATTTATACATATACACTTGACTATATAATGTCAGCAAAGCAGGAAAGTGCAAAATTAAATAAGCTGTTCATAGGTAATAGGCTAAATGAAATTGAGAGAGAATTAGAATTAGCTGAGAATGAATTGACATCTTTTAGGGAAAAAAATAGGAATACTAAAAATTCACCTAATTTACAGCTTGAAAAGGAGAGATTAATCAGAAGTGTTGAGATTTCAACTCAAGTTTATATTACCTTACAGGAGCAATATGAATTAGCTTCAATTGAAGAGGCTCGAAAGAATCCATCTATCGTTATGCTCGATAAACCAATGCCCATACCAAATCCGGATAAGCCGAATCGTAAATTATTCATGTTTATTTTTGCTTTTATAGGAGCCATTCTACCATTTCTATCAGATTTAAACAAACATATAAATAGGGAAGAAATATGAAAACAGTATATATAGGGATGAGTGCAGATTTGATTCATCCGGGTCATATTAATATTATAAAGGAAGCATCTAAGCTAGGGAATATTATTATAGGTCTATTAACAGATTCGGCTATTGCATCATATAAAAGAGTTCCTTATATGTCTTATGTACAAAGATGTGAGGTGATTGGCTGTTTGAAAGGTGTCATTAATGTGGTTCCGCAGGAGACTCTTGATTATAGAGAGAATTTAGATAAATTTAAACCCGATTATGTAGTTCATGGTGATGACTGGAAGAGTGGTATTCAGAAGGAAATTAGGCAACAAGTTATATCTAAGCTTGCAGAGTGGGGAGGAGAGTTGGTAGAAGTTCCATATACTAAAGGAATTTCTTCAACACAAATCAATGATGCAATCAAAGCCATTGGCACAACTCCAGACACAAGGTTATCTATGCTTAGACGATTATTAAAGGCCAAAGCGTTGATAAAAATCAATGAGGTTCACCATGGTCTCTCGGGGCTGATTACTGAGAAGATGAATATTACTGAAAATGGTAGAAAGAATGAGTTTGATGGTATGTGGTCAAGTAGTTTGACAGACTCAACATCAAAAGGTAAACCTGATATAGAAGCAGTTGATATGACATCGAGAATCAATTCAGTGAATTCCATTTTTGAAGTAACAACTAAACCTATGGTATTTGATGCTGATACAGGTGGTAGAGTTGAACATTTCACATTTACCGTTAAGTCGCTAGAAAGACTAGGTGTTTCTGCAGTTGTGATTGAGGATAAGGTCGGATTAAAAAAGAATTCTTTATTAGGTAATGACGTGCCGCAATTTCAAGATGATATCGAAAATTTTCAGCGAAAAATTAGTGCAGGAAAAAATGCACAGATTACAGATGATTTTATGATTATCTCAAGAATAGAAAGCTTAATCCTAGAAGCTGGCATGGATGATGCTTTAATAAGAGCAAAAGCTTATATTGATGCTGGTAGTGATGGGATAATGATTCATAGTAGACAAAAAGACCCATCAGAAATTTTTGAGTTTTGTAAGAAATTCAGGGAAATTCCTTCCGCAAATGGTATACCACTTATGGTTGTGCCAACAAGCTTTAATACTGTCACTGAAGTTGAATGGGAAGAAAAAGGTGTGAATATAGTTTGTTATGCCAATCATATGTTGAGAAGCTCCTATCCAGCAATGGAAAAAGTTGCATTATCCATCTTAGAAAATAAAAGAGCATATGAGGCTGATGAATTTTGTCTATCAGTTAAAGAAATTTTAAACCTTATTCCGGGAACAAATTAATATGGTTGATAATAAATTTTTTTTTGATACATTAATTAATAATGAAATCAACACATTTTATGGTGTTCCTGATTCATTATTAAAAAGTATTTGTGCATATATTACAGATCATACGGACGACAGTAATCATATTATAGCTGCAAATGAAGGAAACGCTTTAGCTTTAGGAATTGGATATCATTTAGCAACAGGTAGGGTCCCGTTGATATACATGCAAAATTCAGGCCTAGGTAATATTGTAAATCCATTACTCTCTCTAGCTGACAAAGAAGTATACTCCATACCATTATTACTAATGATTGGGTGGAGGGGTAAACCAGGAATAAAGGATGAACCTCAACATGTAAAGCAGGGTAGAATAACTAAAGATTTATTGAATTCAATGGAAATACCTTTCAAGGTTATTTCAGATGCTACAACTGAAATCGAAGTTGAGAAAATAATTACAGATTCATTAGATTATATTAAAGAAAATAATTCGCAAACAGCCATACTTGTAGAAAAAAATACATTCTCAACTTATGCTTTAGATAAAACTAATAATAAACTAGACTTTATGCTAAGAGAAGAAGCAATTAAGAATGTAATTGATTCAATAGATAATAATAGTGCAATTGTTGCAACTACTGGTGTTGCTTCAAGAGAATTATTTGAATACAGGCGAGAGCTAGGGGATGGTTTTAATAAGGATTTTTTGACGGTAGGTGGTATGGGGCATGCAAATCAAATCGCTCTTGGAATTGCATTAAATCAGCCTGAAAGAAATATATTTTGTTTTGATGGTGATGGTGCAATGTTGATGCATATGGGTTCAATGCCAATCATTGGAAGTAAATCCAGTCAGAATTATAAGCATATTCTATTTAATAATGGTTGTCATGATTCGGTAGGAGGTCAACCAACTATATGTAAAAATATGGATGTAGTGGGGATTGCTAAGAAAATGGGCTATGAAATGATTTATGAGGCTAGTACTAAATCAGAAATAAAAAATTCAATCATTGAAATGGAAAGTAATAATAAACTTTCATTCCTTGAAATAAAAGTTGGGAGCGGGTTTAGGAAGGATTTGGGAAGGCCAACTCGTACCCCCTTAGAAAATAAAAAAGATTTCATGAAATTTTTAGATAAATGAGCCAGGAAAAATGGATTGATAAAGGTGCTATAGATAAAGTAGCCCGAATACTCAAGGTTGGAGATTATAAGCGAATTTTTTTGCTTACAGGAAAAAGCTCTTATGAATTATCAGGAGCAAAATCGAAAATTGAATTTTTATTGCAAGGAAAAGATTTTGTAAGATTTTTTGATTTTTCTCAAAACCCAAAGTTGGAAGATGCGATGATAGGAATTAGGGAATTAAAACTTTTTAATCCTGATTTAATTATAGCTATTGGTGGTGGTAGTGTTATTGATATGGCTAAAGTAATAAATATACTTTCAGCTAATAAAGGTGATTTAAAATCTAAAATTGAGAATAATGAAATTGTAGAAAAAAAAAGTTGTGATTTAGTTGCAATACCAACAACTGCAGGAACAGGCAGTGAATCAACACATTTTGCAGTTCTATATATTAATAAAACAAAATATTCTTTAGCAAAGAAGTGCTTACTGCCTGAATATGCAATAGTTGATAGTGATTTCGTATTGAACTTAGATAGATATATCCTAATTTCAAGTGGATTAGATGCTCTTTGCCAATCAATAGAATCATTTTGGGCAAAAAATGCGAATGCGGTAAGTAGAGAATATGCTCTTATGGCAATGAATCTATTACTTCCAACTCTAAGTAAAATAGCAACCAATAGAAATGATGAATTAGTCGGCAAAATGTGTTTAGGTTCAAACTATGCAGGTATGGCAATAAATATAAGTAAAACTACAGCACCTCATGCACTTTCTTATGCTTTAACAAGTTATTATAATATTCCTCATGGCCGTGCGGTAGCCTTTTTTATGGGCAAATTCTTTATAATTAATTCTAACTATACTGAGAGTGAGAATTTCAGTTTAAGTAATGATGTAGCACTTTCATCGATTATGCAAACAATTTTCGATATTTTTAAAGTTAAGGATGGAAAAGAATGCTCTTTTAAATGGAACCAATTATTAGATGAACTAAATGTCAATTATACATTTGAAAAATATAATTTAGATAAAAATGAATGTAAGAAAACAGTAATGCAAAATATCAATCTTGACCGTTTAAAAAATAATCCGGTTGAGCTTTCGCCTGAAGCTATAAATTTTATTTTTGACTAATGCATGAATTGGTGTCAAAAGGAATTGATGGTGGAAAATGGAATAGTATATCTGTATCAATTTGCTCTTTAATTCACTATACTTTAATAATAATAACTACAAATAGAATTAGCCCATCTGAATATGGGGTAGTCGTATTAGCCTTTTCATTAATAGAATTTTCTTATTTATTTATAAATGCGGGTTTAGGGCCTGCATTAATTCAGAAGAAAAGCATCTCATCTGATGAAGTTCGGAGTGCCTATACTCTAACAATGATACTGGCATTTTTTTGTTATTTTATTTTACTCTTAAGTTCATCATTCTTATCACATTTCTTTAATGATTCTAATCTTGAAAATGTTTTATCTGTTTTAGGGATTATATTTATTTTTCGAGCCTTCACCTCAATACCAAAAGCATTACTACAAAAAAATCTGCAATTTAAAGATATAATGTTAATAGAGATTATTTCGTTCTTTTTAGGCTACCTAGTCTTTGGTATTTTATTAGTTCTGAATGGTTTTGGTTACTGGGCTATTATCTATGCAGCATTAATTCAGACATTAATTGCAGGTTTGTTATCATTTATAAAAAAACCACATAATGTAATTCCTTTTATTGCATTCAAATCCATTAAAGAAATAGTTGACTTTGGAACAGGGTTAACAATTTCGCGCTTTTTTAATTTTTTCGGTAAGGATGGAGACAAATTGGTAATTGGAAGAGTTTTTGAGTCTACTTTCCTAGGTATTTATGGCATGGCAGCTAAGTTAATAATGTTACCAGTTAAAATTATTGGTAAATTAATTGATCATGTATTATTTCCAATCCTCTCTAAAATAAATGAAGATGAAAAAATACCTATTTTTTACAAAACAATAAACTATGTATCTATGGGCTCAATTTTGATGTTATTAATTATGTCTTCATTTTTAAAAGAATTAGTTGTTTTATTTTTGGGTGAATCATGGATAGAGATACTTCCACCATTATACATCATGTTAGTAGCAACTATTTTTAGAATAATAATAAGAATTTGCGATGTATTTGTTAGAGCTATTGGTGCTGTATATAGAGGAGCAAGTCAAAAAATAATTATGACGATATTGATTCTGGTTTTTTCATATGTAGGTAGTTATTGGGGTATTATTGGTGTTGCAATTGGTGTGGATATTGCGGTGTTTATTACGATGATAAAAATGATCAATCTTTGTACTAATTTGCTTGGGATAGAAAAACAAATATTTTCATTTAATGATATTATATTTGTTTCTATGGTGGGTTTATCTATGTTCTTGCTAACATTTATAATTAAACCTTTTCTATTACAAAGCATTACGAACTTATTATTGGTAGTATCTATTTTAGCTTTATTTAATATAATCTTAGTCTCATTTATATTGTATCTATCATACCCCTCATCATTTAGAAAAATATATTTCATTATTTTTAAAAATATAAAAGTTATTAATTAAGAATTACTGGAAAGGGCTGGAATGAAATTCTCGGAGTACAAAGACATTTGCCAAAAAGGTGATTCTGAAAATTATATTTTAGATAAATATATCTATAGAAAAATATCAATTCTAGGATCAATCACTGCTATTAAGTTAGGATTATCTCCTAATTTTATTACTTTTCTTAGCCTGATTTCATCTATTGGAAGTTTATTTTTCCTTTCCTCAAATGAATCGATCAATTTATATATTGGGACTTCATTAATTTTTGCATATCATTATCTAGATCATGTCGATGGTGAAGTTGCTAGATATAGAATACATAATGGAACTTTACAAAAAAATCTAAGAGGGCAGTATTTTGATGTTCTTTGTCACTCTTATTCAATTAATTTAATGCTATTTAGTACTGCTTACGCATTATCAAATTTATATAATTCTGATTATCTTATTATTTTAGGTATGATTTCAATGGTTGGTTACAGCTCCTTCCCAACTCTAGTTGCTTCAAAGGTGATGATTGGTAGTATTTATAATAATCCTGAAAATATTTTAAGTGATAGCAATAGTTTACTTCTAAAAAATTTAGAACGTAAGGATTTACAAGTCAAGGCAACAAATGCTAATTTTTTTACAAAAATTAAATTAAAAAAATTGATGACTGAGATCGTTGCCTATCCTGGCATATTATCTGTATTAATGATTGCAACATTGATTGATGCATTCTTGGGAGAAATCTATTTACATTCAAATATTATTAATTGTAGATTAATTGTCATAATAGGAGGGTCATTGATGCATTTATTGCATATGCCCTATAAAGCGTTAAAGTGGATGAGACAATTCGAAAAAATTTGATATGCTCCTAATATCAATTATCTTTATAATTTTGATTACATTGCTCTTTTCAATGAAGACGATGCTCATTATTGATACACGACAATTTTTATTGGCTATACTGACCTTGATAGCAGTAAATAATTTGATATTTCCAACCTATTTATTTAATGGACCTATTAGGCAAATAGTTATATTTGCCTTATGCGCTTTAATTATTTGTTATACATTATTTTTTAATAGCATAAGCATAGATCATCTAAGAAACAATTATGTACCTCTTGTTTTTATGATTTCAATTCTAATTATGATCTTTTTAGGATTAAGTATTACTCCTTCATTTAGTTACGGTTTAAGTAAGTTTTTAAGATTCCTTTTATATTCGTTTTTGCCTTCATTATGTTTTTTTCTTTTGGGTCCATATAGAGATAAGGATAAAAAAATAATACTTTTATTAATTCTTTTTTCTGCATTTTTTGTTTCACTAACTTTTTTCTTTAATAGTATAGACTATGCTGGTATGAATGGACGATTTAGTATTTCTCAAAAAATTCATCCTAATAACCTATCGAGAAATATATGTATTGGGATTTCAATATGTTTTTCATTATTTTTTTCAAAAAGGTATTCATTGCCGATTAGATTAATATTAATTGTAATAGCATCATTTCTATTACTTTCATCTTTACAAACTGGTTCAAGGGGGCCAATAGTAGCAGCTATTTTTTCTTTATTTTTTACTATTTTCTCAGTATTTACAATAAAGAATTCAATTAGAATAATATTTCTATTTTTCTTTATTATTATATCTATTACGTTCATAGGTGAGAAATTAAATATTAAAACAATCGCGGGTTCTCAGATTTTAAGAATGTATAGTTTAACTAGTCGAATAGGCCAAAACTCAAGCGATCAGCAAAGACTTTTACGATATGAAAAAGCCGCGGATGTTTTTATGGCATCGAATGGTTTAGGTGTTGGGACTGGTGGGTTCATGCATCATTGGATAGGACCACCTCCAGGAGGCATTGAAAAAAAGAAGGAGTATCCACATAATTTATTTCTAGAGTTTCTAGCAGAGTATGGGATTATTGGCTTTTTATTAATAGTCAGTTACATATTGTTTTTAAATATGAACTATTATAAAGTTAATATATTAAATTATAGCGTCATGAATAATGGTTTTTTCTGTTTGTGGATTTATACATTTATTAACTCTCAAATATCAGGAGATATTGCAAGCAATTATCAGTTTTGGGTTATGTCGTCACTATGCTTTAATATATTCAATTCATCAAATGACTTTATTGGAAATAGAAAAAATGAAAAATGGAATTGATAATTTAGAGTATATAATAAAAAAACTTACTAAGAATAAAATTTTTTATTGGGTAGATCAAGGAACATTGCTAGGGTTAGTTAGAGAAAATAATATATTGCCTTGGGATACGGATATTGATATTTCTGTATGGGCGAATGATTTTAAAAAAGTATTACTCTTAGAGGAAGAATTTACTTTAGATGGCTATTATTTTGAATATCAAGCAGATTATGATGCAATATTTTTATCTAAAGGGACTGATTTCTATATTGAGATTGCTAAGCAAGCCACTGATGGAGATTTTGTTTTTAGGTATAATTCTTTGCCCCAAAAAAGCAAATTGGCACTATTTTTTAAATTTTTTTTAAAATTATTTCCTGAGAAAATTCATTTTCCTATAAGAGATTTCTTAAGGAAGAGAAGCTCAAATGATTTGTTGCTTTCTAAAACACCGCTACATTTCTTTCAAGATTTTTCTGTAGCAGATTTCAATAATATAAAATCGGTTAATATTCCATCGAAATCACGTGAATATTTATTATTTAAATATGGTCAAAATTGGGAAACTCCAAATCAGAAGTGGGCATATGAAGAAAGTGATGGTTCAGTTATATTAGGTAGACAAGATGACTAATTCTATAATATTTGGCGGTACGGGGTTTATTGGGAAGCATTTAGTAGAAGCTTTAGGCTCAGGCTGTTTATGTTTTGATTTGAACACTACTCTTAAAGCATCAAGATTTTGCGATGTAAGAGAACCAATTAATATAGGTTTAGACGGTGAAATTGATATAATATTTAATTTTGCTGCACTTCACACTACTCCAAAGCATGAATATCAGGAATATTTTGAAACTAATATTAAGGGAGCTGAAAATATATGTGATTTCGCTCGGAAGAATGATATTAACACAATAGTTTTTACAAGCTCAATTGCATCCTATGGAACATGGGAAGATGAAATGAATGAAGATTCATTTCCTTTGCCAACAAGTGCATATGGTATATCAAAATTAGTAGCAGAAGAAGTTCATAAACGATGGCAATCTGAGGATAAAAAAAGAAGGAAACTGATTATTCTTCGTCCAGGTATAGTTTTTGGTAAAGGTGAAGGAGGAAATTTTACTAGACTGTTTAATGCCATAGCAAAGGGAAGATTTATGTATCCAGGGAGAAAAGATACTAGAAAATCATCAATATATGTAAAAGATTTAGTTCGTCTAATGATAGAGATGACTAAAAAAGAAAAGGCAGGCTATCATCTATACAATATGGCTTATACTCCAAATCATACTATTGAAGAGATCTGTAAATCAATGGCTAAAGTTACGGGGTTTAATGAACCGCGTATTTTGATTCCATCTCGTATTTTACTACCTTTAGCACATGTAGTAAATATTTTAGGTAAACTTACTGGACTATTATTTAATGGCATCCACCCTGATAGGGTAAAAAAATTAATGATTTCAACAGACATTCTTGGGATAAAAATAATTGATAATGGTTATGAATATCAATACTCTTTAGAAAGTGCTATTCAAGACTGGTATGATGATTGCAATAGAGAGGAATTAGTTTAATAGAATAAAGCACTTTCTATTAATAAATATATATAATTTATAAAGAAGGATTATTTTGAAGATTTTTGTAACAGGAGGAGCAGGTTTTATAGGCGGAAATTTTATTTTAAATCAAATTTCTAAAACAGAAAATGAAATTCTAAATTTTGATAAACTCACCTATGCAGGAAATCTCAATACATTAAGAAAAATTGAAGGTAATGAACGATATAAATTTGTTGAAGGGGATATAACGGATCTAAGTCAAGTTGGGAAAATAATTTATACATTCAAGCCAGATGCCATCGTTAATTTTGCAGCTGAATCTCATGTAGATCGCTCCATTGATGGACCCATGGAATTTTTAAATACTAATATCATGGGAACGGCAGTCCTTTTAGAAACATGCAGAAAATATCTTGAAAAAAGTCCACGATTAAGGGATACATTTAGATTCTTACATGTTTCTACAGATGAGGTTTATGGTAGCTTAGATAATGAAGGATTTTTCACAGAAGAAACATCATATGACCCCAGTAGTCCATACTCTGCCTCTAAGGCATCATCTGACCATTTGGTGCGAGCGTGGGAACGAACGTTTAATGTTCCTACTTTAATTACAAATTGTTCAAATAATTATGGCCCCTATCAATTTCCTGAAAAGTTGATTCCTCTTATGATACTTAATTGTTTATCTGAAAAAGTACTTCCAGTATATGGTGATGGTAAAAATGTACGTGATTGGCTATATGTTGAAGATCATTGTGATGCTATTTACTCCGTACTTAAAAACGGAAATAGTGGAGATACTTATAATATTGGTGGGAATAATGAAATTGAGAACATTCAGATTATAAATACAATTTGTACTATTATGGATGAACTTAAACCTCGTGATAATGGGGCGAAATATGCTCAACTTATTACCTATGTTGAAGATCGTCCTGGTCATGATTTTAGATATGCCATTGATGCCTCAAAAATTAAAAATAAATTGGGTTGGGAGCCAAAAGAAAATTTTGGAACTGGCATTAAAAAAACAATTCAGTGGTATCTTGAAAATGAACAATGGTGGGAAGATATTCAAAACAATACATATCAACAGGAACGATTAGGAGGGATAAGTTAATGAAAGGGATTATTTTAGCCGGCGGTGCGGGTACTCGACTTCATCCCCTAACATTGGTAGCGAGTAAGCAATTGATGCCCGTATATGATAAACCAATGATTTATTATCCATTATCAACATTAATGCTCATGGGAATTAAAGAAGTACTCTTTATTTCAACCCCAGAAGATACTCCTAAGTTTGAGAAACTATTGGGTACTGGTAAGCAAATAGGAATGGAGTTCTCATATAAAGTCCAAGAAAATCCAAATGGAATTGCTCAAGCATTTTTAATTGGTGAAGAATTTATTAATAATAATCCGGTGACATTAATTTTAGGCGATAATTTATTTTACGGTCATGGTTATTTAGATTTTTTAAAAGGTAAATTAGATGGTTTGAAGGGCGCACTTATTTTTGGATATTCTGTTAAAGATCCAGAAAGATATGGTGTTGTTGAATTTAATGAAAATGGTAAGGTTACCAGCATTGAAGAAAAACCAAAACATCCCAAAAGCAAGTTTGCAGTACCGGGGCTATATGTTTATGATAGTAATGTAGTTGAGATTACCAAATCTATGAAACCATCTGCTCGAGGTGAACTTGAAATTACAGATGTGAATATTGCATACCTTAAGCAAGATAAATTAAATGTCCATATTCTCAGTCGTGGAGTTGCATGGTTAGATACAGGCACCCATAGAAGTTTATTAGAAGCAGGTACATTTATTGAAACATTGGAATCAAGGCAGGGCCTAAAAGTGGGATGCATTGAAGAAATAGCATTTACACAAGGTCTTATTACGAAAAATGAGTTTAAAAGTTTAATTTCATCTTATCCTAACAATGATTACACTGAATATTTAACATCAATCTTGGAGTCTAATTAGATAGATGCGATTTTCACCCACTAAAATTCCAGATGTTATTCTTATAGAAGTCCCCAGATTTGATGATTATCGTGGAGTTTTTATGGAAACCTATCATGCTAAAAAATTTAGTGATGCTGGAATTACAGCCAATTTTATTCAAGAGAATCACGCTACATCAAAAAAACATATTTTACGCGGAATGCATTATCAATTGAAATTTCCTCAAGGGAAATTGGTCCGATGTATTCAGGGCGAAATATTAGATATTTCCGTTGATATTAGGAAAAGTTCGTCTACTTTTGGACAATGGGTAGGTGAGATTTTATCAGCTGAAAATGCAAAACAGTTATATGTGCCTCCTGGCTTTGCACATGGCTATGTGGTTCGTAGTGAACATGCAGAAGTTGAATACAAGTGTACAGAATTTTATCATCCTGAAGATGAATATGGGATATTGTGGAATGACCCGGAAATTGCTATAGAGTGGGAGATAGAAAACCCTATACTTTCAGAGAAAGATATAAAACAGCCTTTATTAAAAGAAATAAAAGAGAAGCTTTTTAAATGAATTTAACTATTTTTGGTACAGGATATGTTGGTCTGGTTACGGGAACTTGTTTTGCAGAAATGGGAAATAATGTAACCTGTGTGGATATTAATAAAGAAAAAATAAACCAGTTAAAAAAAGGTGAAGTACCAATTTATGAGCCCGGCCTTGAAGAATTAATTCAGAGTAATTGCAAGCAAAACAGACTCAACTTTACTACATCATCTTCTTGTGGAATTAAAAGTTCAAATATTTATGTAATTGCTGTTGGAACTCCAATGGGTCAAAATGGTGAAGCTAATTTAGAATATGTGTTTGATGTAGCAAAAACTATTGGTGAACAAATTTCTAAGACTTCTATTATCGTCAATAAATCTACTGTCCCAGTAGGAACAGCAGAAAATGTTCATAGGATAATTCAGAAGGAATTAAATAAAAGAAACGTAGAATGTAGTTTTTATGTGGTAAGCAATCCTGAGTTTTTAAAAGAGGGCGATGCCATTCGAGACTTCATGTATCCTGATAGAATTGTTATTGGTACAGATAATGACGATGCAGAAAGAGTAATGCGTGAGTTATATTCATCATTTTCCATGAAGAATGACCGCCTTCTAGTTATGGGTACTAAAGAAGCCGAATTAACTAAATATGCTGCAAATGCCATGCTAGCTACTAAAATATCATTTATCAATGAAATAGCAACTCTCTGTGATAAGCTAGAGATTGATGTGGATGAAATTCGGAAAGGAATTGGCTCCGATAAACGGATTGGATATTCTTTTATATACCCAGGTTGTGGATATGGAGGGTCTTGTTTCCCTAAAGATGTAAAAGCTTTAATTCATACGTCTATCGAATCTGGAATTAATCCAGTCCTTCTAAAATCTGTTGAAGCAAGAAACTCTCTTCAAAAAGAACTAATGGTTAATCAAATATTTGAAACATTCGGTAATGATCTGACTGGTTTTAAATTTGCCATCTGGGGGCTATCATTTAAGCCAGGTACTAATGATATTCGTGAAGCGCCCTCACTAGTTATAATTGAACAATTAATTAATGCAGGAGCCATAATTTATGCTCATGACCCAGTTTCAATAAATGAAGTTGAAAAGTTGATTTCAAAATCTTGGGGAGATAAATTATTTTTAAATGAAGAAGATCCATACTCAATAATAAACGATTCTGATGCATTATTACTTATTACAGAATGGAAGCTATATAGAAATGTGAATTACAAGATACTTGCAGAGAAAATGAAGCAAAAATTTATTTTTGATGGTCGAAATCAATTTGATCCTAGATTAGCAAGAAAATTAGGGTTTATTTATAAGGGAATTGGACGATGAAGAAGAAAGTTTTAATTACTGGTGGAGCAGGGTTTTTAGGATCACATCTTTCCGAGAAACTTCTGTCAATGGATAATCATGTATTATGTGCTGATAATTTATTTACAGGTGATATAGAAAATATTAAACATTTGTTTTCTAATCCATATTTTGAATTTATACGCCATGATGTTACGTTCCCAATGTATGTTGAGGTTGATGAAATTTATAATTTAGCCTGTCCAGCATCTCCAGTTCATTATCAATATGATCCAGTTCAAACAACAAAGACAAGTGTACATGGTGCTATTAATATGCTTGGACTGGCAAAGCGTACAAATGCAAGAATATTGCAAGCATCTACTAGCGAAGTTTATGGAGACCCTACTCAACACCCACAAAAAGAAGATTACTGGGGAAATGTAAATCCAATTGGAATAAGATCATGCTATGATGAGGGTAAAAGATGTGCGGAGACTCTTTTTTTTGATTATCATCGACAGCATAAACTGAAAATAAAAGTTGCTAGAATTTTCAATACATATGGTCCAAGGATGCATCAGAATGATGGAAGAGTTGTTTCAAACTTTATTATTCAAGCATTAAAGAATATGGATATAACAATTTTTGGAGATGGGTTGC
>Ga0115002_10004396_pt1 | contig 17064 bp, 16 predicted proteins | sample ArcticOcean_MG_C_8_FD_89576 | JGI IMG/M metagenome (GOLD analysis project Ga0115002, IMG submission 89576) | Marine microbial communities from western Arctic Ocean - ArcticOcean_MG_CB11_86 | ecosystem: Environmental > Aquatic > Marine > Oceanic | place: Arctic Ocean: Canada Basin | collected... | reverse complement strand
TCGCCTGACAGAGCGACCGGAGGTGGAGAGTGGCCAAATACAGAGTTGCTGTGGTCGGAGGGGCAGGAACATGGGGGCGTTTCTATATGCGCGCCTACGCGGCTCATCCCGACTGCGAGATCATCGCACTTGTGGACCAGGCGAAAGACCGCCGGCAGGCTTTTGCTGATCACTACGGCGCAAAGTCTGTCTTCGATTCGGTAGAAGATCTTTTCGCTCAGGAAGTTCCAGATATCGTATCGGCCATTGTGCCCGTCGGTCAGAATCGCCCCATTGTGCTCGCTTGTGCCGAGGCGGGGGTTCGTGTCGTCTCCTGCGAAAAACCTCTGGCCGTCGAGTTGTCGCACGCAGATGAGATCGTACGAACCTGTCGCGAACGAGGCACACTGTTCGGATGTGGTCAATCGCGCTGGATCACGCCTTACATGCCACAGGTCATGGATTGGATACAGGCAGGCAACATTGGCGCGCTGACAGGAGCCACGATTCCCGTCGGGTTACCAGTGGAGGTGTCGGGTGGTGGATGTGTGCAGCTTTCGGCCCTGCGGATGGTAACCGGGATGGATGTCGCCTGGGTTGAAGGACACACGTTGGAACCTATCCCGCGATATGTCGCCTACCCCGACGGGCCGGATGTGGAGAAGGATTGTCCCGCGTATGGTCGTGTGGGGCTGACGGGCGGAATCATCTGTGATATTCCGGCGCCAACGGAGAAACAGGATCGTCCAAATTGTTTTTTATCCGTCGAAGGTGAGGAGGGGCAGGTGTTTCTGTCCTCACCGCAGCCAGTCTTGTTGCAAGGCAAGGGGGCTAGTCGAAGTCCCGTCTTTCCCGAATTTCTGAACGAGCCCCCACCAGAGCACGTGATGTTCAGTGGTCGCATCGAGTCGCTTGTGCAAGCATTCGAGACCGGCGAGGATCCACCTTCCAGTGGCGCTGACTATGCCCATGCTCTGGAGGTGGCCATGGCATTTGTGCGCTCCGCCGCAGAGGGAAGTCGACGCATCGAACTGCCCTTCGAGGATCGCTCGCTGCGGTTGTATCCGGCTCTCTATCGCGAGAAGGGTGGAGATGTGGCCGGTTGGGAAAGTATTGGATATGAAGGCCCGCCCGACCTGCCTGCTTAGACGCGTCGAAGTATTGAGGACATCAAAAGTTATCGCCCGGCTTGAAGAAGAGAGAGCGGGAATGCGAATCATCAGCGCCTTCGCGTCAGTGGAGTGGTGCCAAATATGGTGGCGACTGGCCCCGGCGTCAGCGTGGTTTTCGCTCCGGGGCGGTGAGCGCTACCAACCCGGCGAAAACGATCATGGCTGGCAGCCGTGTTTCGACACCGACCGTGCGAGGGCAACATCTGTCGCGCCATGGACGAGAAATGGAGCCGTGGGACGGATTCGGCGGGGGAAAGTCCTGTCGCTACTACAGCTGGCTGAATCGGCTCGCCGCAGAATTGGAAACGACCCATCTTGACAGAATGGTTGGTTGTCTGGCGTATCGGATGATGAACGACCCACTGCAATTTTGCGTGTTTCCACCCGACGTGGAAGAGTTGATCGCGGCGGATGCTGACTTGTCTGAGGTGGCGTCTGCCATGCGCCACATGGGAACCCTACGCGCAACTTGTCGTGACCGCTGGCGGTGCGTTATACGCTCAGGGGACGAGGCACGCCGATGAAGTCTACGAGGATCGCATGGCAGTGAATTTTGGCGCCGAGTGGGCAGCGGCAGTGGGTGCTCATGCAGATCCGCTGAGTCGTGGTTGGATTGTCTTTGAGCAAGATAAAAGGGGGAGGAGATTCAGCTGATGGCCCCGGGCCTTCATAGGTGTGTGTGCCACCGGAGACCATCGTGAAGTGGCAATTCTGGGTCGACCGGGGCGGCACCTTCACGGATGTCGTTGGTCGGTCTCCAGATGGCCGACTCCTGACCTGCAAGTTGCTGTCTGAGAATCCGGACCAGTATCAGGATGCTGCCGTTCAGGGCATCCGGGATCTTCTAGGGTTGGCAAAGGACGACTCGATTCCCGCGGGCACGATCGAGGCCGTCAAGATGGGGACGACGGTGGCGACGAATGCCCTGCTCGAACGCAAAGGTGATCGCACCCTGCTCATGATCACCGCGGGCTTTGGTGATCTACTGAGAATTGGCTATCAGAATCGTCCTCGGCTATTTGATCTCAAGATCACCCTGCCAGAGTTACTCTACGAGCGGGTCGCCGAGATCCCGGAGCGTCTCGACCAACTCGGACATGTGGTCACCCACCTCGACGAGAATGCCGCGCGTACTGCTTTGGCCGGCGCCAAAGCCGATGGCATCGATAGTGTGGCCATTGCCTTCATGCATGGCTATCGCAATCCCGTGCACGAAGAGCGCGTCGCCGATCTGGCGCGAGAAGCCGGCTTCGGACAGATCTCCACAAGCCATCTCGTCTCGCCGCTGATGAAGCTGGTCTCTCGAGGTGACACGACGGTCGTTGATGCCTACTTGAGTCCGCTCTTGCGTCGATATGTGAATCAGGTGCGCAGGGCGTTGGATGCCGATCACGGCGGCTGCGAGCGATTAATGTGCATGCAGTCGAATGGTGGACTAACCGATGCGGCTCTCTTTCAAGGCAAGGATGCGATCCTATCCGGCCCCGCCGGCGGCGTGGTGGGTATGGTCAAGACGGGGGCACTGGCTGGCTACGACAGACTGATCGGCTTCGACATGGGCGGGACGTCAACGGATGTCTGTCACTATGCGGGTAATTTTGAACGGAGCTTTGAGACGGAAGTGGCAGGCGTGCGGATGCGGGCACCGATGATGAACATCCACACGGTTGCCGCAGGGGGAGGTTCGATTCTGAATTTCCAGGATGGGCGCTTTCAGGTCGGACCTGAATCGGCCGGAGCAGATCCGGGCCCTGCTTGCTATCGTCGCAATGGGCCACTGACCGTGACGGATTGCAACGTGATGTTGGGTAAGCTGAACGCCAGCCACTTTCCCCGGGTCTTCGGACCGCAGGCCAACGAGCCGATCGACTGTGCTGTCGTCGTCGAGAAGTTCCACAGCCTGGCGGCTCAGATTGCCACCGATACAGGTGACGCGCCGATGAGTTCTGAGCAGGTAGCGGAGGGTTTCCTGCGGATCGCGGTAGAGAACATGGCCAACGCCATCAAGAAAATCAGCGTGCAACGGGGCTATGACGTGGCCCAATACACACTCAACTGTTTTGGTGGCGCTGGTGGCCAACACGCATGTCTCGTCGCCGATGCCCTGGGTATGGAGACGGTCTTCCTCCATCCTCTGGCGGGGGTCTTGTCAGCGTATGGAATGGGACTTGCCGAGGTCCGTGCGCTGCGTGAACGGCAATTCGAAGGCGACATTGTCGAAACCGACGCTGCCGCGCAGGTGCTGGAGCTGATGGTGGCTCAAGCCCGTGATGAGGTCTGCCGTCAGGGCATCGCTGCGGAATCCATCCGCGTAGAACAACGGGCTCATCTGCGCTACGCCGGGTCACTTCTGCCTCTGGATGTCGTATTTGGCACAGAGAGGCAGATGCGTGAGCGCTTCGATGCGGCGCACAGGTCGCGTTATGGTTTTTCGGCAGGAGAGCGTGCCTTAGTCATCGAGGCGCTCAGTGTTGAAGTTGTGGGCGGCGCCGCAGAAGTCTCGGATCAGCAGGCTACGCGCGCCGGTGCAAACAGCGAATCGATTGACGCAGTGTCTATGTGGGTCAACGGGAGCCGCCAGCAGGTGCCATTGTTTGATCGTGACACGATGCAGCCCGGCCAGGTTGTGGATGGACCGTCGATCATCCGCGAGGCGACGGCTACGACGGTCCTGGAGGCGGGCTGGCAAGCGAGACTCAATCAATTTGGCCATCTGATTCTGCAGCGGACGGTGCCGCTGAATCGCCATGCGGCGATCGGTACAAAGGCCGACCCCATCATGCTCGAGGTGTTCAACAATCTCTTCATGTCGATTGCTGAGCAGATGGGGGCGACGCTGGCCAACACGGCGTATTCCGTCAATATCAAGGAGCGTCTCGACTTCTCCTGTGCGCTCTTCGATCACACGGGTGCCCTCGTCGCCAATGCCCCGCATGTGCCTGTGCATCTCGGCTCGATGAGCGAGTCGGTTCGAACCATCATTCATCTCAATCAGGCCAGCATGAAATCGGGCGATGTCTTCGTGCTGAATGCCCCCTTTCATGGCGGCACGCATCTACCGGACATTACAGTAATTACGCCCGTCTGGGACGAGGAGACCTCTGAGGTCCTGTTCTATGTCGGCTCGCGTGGACATCATGCCGACGTCGGCGGACGAACACCGGGCTCAGCCCCTCCAGATAGTCGGCATATCGACGAAGAAGGTGTGCTGATCAACAATTTCAAGTTGGTTGACGAGGGACGATTCCTCGAGGAAGAGACACGAGCGCTGCTGGCATCGGGTAAGTACCCGTGTAGAAATATCGATGAGAACATGGCCGATCTCGCAGCTCAGGTCGCGGCGAACGAAACGGGCGTCGTTGAGGTTCGCAAGATGATCGCCCAATTCGGCCGTACAGCGGTGGCTGCTTATATGGGCCATGTCCAGGACAATGCGCAGGAGTGTGTCCGACGTGTGATATCGGCATTGAAGGACGGCACCTATTGTTATGATCTCGACAGTGGCGCACAGATTCAGGTCACGATTCGAGTCGATCATCGTCGCCGCAATGCGGTGATCGACTTTACAGGGACGTCGCCGAAGGATGTGCTCAACTTCAACGCGCCGCTGGCCGTTTGCCATGCTGTCGTCCTCTACGTCTTCCGCACGCTGGTTGGGGCCCAGATTCCGTTGAATCAGGGTTGCTTCAAGCCGCTTCAGATCATCGCGCCAGAGGGGTCGATGATCAACGCTGCGTATCCTTCCGCCGTCATCGCTGGCAACACCGAGGTCAGCCAGGCCATGTGCAATGCGCTGTTCGGTGCACTCGGGGTGATCGCCGGTTCACAAGGGACGATGAACAATTTCGTGTGGGGGAATCAGCGGTTGCAGAATTACGAGACGATCTGTGGTGGTACCGGTGCAGGACCTGACTTTGACGGTACGAGTGCCATTCAGACACACATGACCAACACGCGAATGACGGATCCAGAAGTCCTGGAGTGGAGATTCCCCGTTCGTGTGGAAGAATTCTCGATCCGCCGAGGATCCGGAGGACGAGGACGTCACGTGGGTGGTGACGGGGTCACAAGACGGGTGCGATTCTTTGAAGACATGACCGTCACTGTCCTCGGCGGTCATCGGCGGGTGCCCCCCTTCGGCGTGGACGGGGGAGACCCAGGTCAGGTGGGTCGAGATTGGGTCGAGCGAACCGATGGCACGATCGAATCTATCGAGGGCATCGATGCCTGTGATGTCAGACCAGGGGATGTTTTCGGCATGGAGACGCCTGCGGGGGGTGGATGGGGGACACCAGACAACCCCCGTTGACAATCTGGCAACAGCCGATGATCAAGCCGACTTACTTGTGACCAGCGCTCACGGGGAGCCTCCAGTCCGCGGCAAGGGGTCAACTCACCCGAGTCGTCCCTACATCGACCTTCTTTCAGCCTGACCGAAGCGGGACGCCAGGCATCGACGAAAGAGGGGGAAATGAAAATGTCCGGCTCAGTGCGTCGCACCGAACCGGACATTTTCAGTCGTCCCAATACTTCTGTGTTTGTTAACCCTCGAGCGAACGCAGGGAATCTCGCCGTGAGGGATGGCGCAACTTGCTGAAGGCGCGCTCCTTCAACTGACGGATTCGCTCACGGGTAAGACCCATACGATTGCCGATCTGCTCCAACGTCATTGGCTCTGAGCCATCAAGGCCGAAGTAGGACTGCACAATCGAGTGCTCACGTTCGTCTAGATCGTTGAGCACCATCTCCAGCTGTTTCTGGCTGGAGGTGCGGGTGATTGTTTCGTCGGGCTGCTCTTGCTCATCATCTGCAAGACGCTTGAGTAGTGTGGAGTCTTCATCCTCATCGAATACGGCGCGATCGAGGGAGACTGCACGGCGACCACTCAGCATCGTGTCCCGCACCTCTGTGATCGACAAATCGAGGGCGGCGGCGATCTCTTCGTCGCGGGGTTCACCTTCCTTTGCGTCACCCAACTGCTGGCGAGTGCGGGCGATTTTGTGCAGGAGGCTGATACGGTTGATAGGGAGGCGAACAGTGCGGCTATCTTCGGCCAGGGCCTGCTGAATGGATTGGCGAATCCACCACACTGCATACGAAATGAACTTGAATCCTCGAGTAGCGTCGAAACGGTCAACGGCCGTCATCAGGCCAACATTTCCGGCACTGATCAATTCTGAAAATGACATTCCGCGGTTGCGATACTTCTTTGCTACGGTTACGACAAACAGGAGATTGGCCTCTGCGAGCTCTTCGCGTGCTCGCCCGTCGCCGGCTGCGATTCGCTCGGCTAACTCGGCTTCTTTCTCTCTGGACAGCGGCTGTGAGTTTCCGATCTCTTGAAAGTACGTCTGCAGACTGACATCTTCGTCCGTCCAGCTTTCGTAATTCATGTGGCAATCACTCCTTGACCGTTTGCCGATGCTCTCTTCATGTGCAGAAGGGTGCACTCTTGTGTACATGAAGAGGGGGGAAGAAGGAAGAGTTTAACGCATATGCACGGTCTGTGCCACCCCTCATGTGGATTGCGGGGAAATTCACTTGAGTAGACAGGTTTCAATAGGTGTAGGGCCATGACCACGCCTGAATCCGAGGTAGGCATGCCGCCTGAGCCTGAGGTCAACAGGAAGCCCTTGATTCCTCTAAAGCCGTCAAGGCTTGTGTGAACATCAGCTGTGGACCAGCTCAGATCTGCTACCGAGTGCGACCAACCCTTCGAGTGCGACTAATCCTCGCTGAGGAGTCGTGCCAACATTCGTTCGTGGTCATTCAGAAACGACTTCGTAATGGTGTAATGCTCGGTCTCGGTGTATTCGACCTCTGATATGCCGTCTTCCGCAAATTGATAGATCCGGGCTCCTGGGAAAGCCATGAGAATCGGTGAATGTGTGGCGATGATGAATTGAGCCCTGCCGCCGACCAGGTCGTGGATACGGGCCAGGGCGACCATCTGTCGAGATGGTGAAAGGGCGGCCTCAGGCTCGTCGAGGATATAGAGACCGCCTGCCCGGAAGCGGTTCATGAGCAGTGAGAGGAAAGACTCACCGTGCGACTGTTCATGCAGTGCCAGGGGGCCGTAGGCGGGACCTATTCGAGGCGCCGGCACGTCCTCTTCGTCGAGGCGTTCTATTTCCGATGCGACATTGAAGAAACTCTCAGCACGCAGGAAAAAGGCATCTCGTGCTCGCCGGACGCCGCGGGACAGACGCAGATACTCATGTAGAGATGAATGAGACTGGCGAGTGTCGAATTGCATATGTCGGCTACCGCCCTCCGCATTCAGGCCCCATGCGACAGCGATGGCTTCCAGGAGCGTCGATTTCCCGCTGCCATTCTCACCGATGAAAAAGGTGACTCCAGGATGCAGCCGGATCTCGTGAAGAGACCGAATCACGTCCAGGGCAAAGGGGTATTGTTCAAAAGAGGGAACGGCCTCACGCTCCAGCCGAACGTCGATCAGTAGTTGATCCACACCTACCGTCGCATTCTACGTCTTCTCGTCCAGATCAAGCAGGTAGCGTGGAAGTCCAAGGGCTTCCAGAGCACTCACGGTCACGGCTCGAATCGACCGGTCCAGGTCAAGGGATCCTGAGGTCGCGTATGCCGGCTGATGGGCATCGACCAAGGCGACGCGGTCGGTTCCCAGGCACTCTTTCAGATAATCGATACAGGGTTGTACATGCTCGACGTAGAACTCATATCGCAGATCCAGAGCATCATTCGTGTCATCGGGGCGGCCCCGGCTCTGAGCGCGTGATTTCATTTCCGCTTTGGTGATCGACAGGTGCAATACCTTGATCACGCCAATGCCGAGATCGTTGAACAAGCGCAGAAGGCTCTCGGCGGCGCCGTGGGTACGAGGGTAGCCATCCAGGATGAAGATCGAGTCGTGAATCGCTACCTTGCTACGCAGTTGCGCCTCAATGATTCGCTCTGCCCAGTCGTCCGGAATCAACAGTCCTGCAGTAACACAGTGTTCGAGCCAATCCAACTGCGATGGGGGGGCTGCCTGGCTTCCATCGAGGTGTCGCTGAACCTTGGCGATCAATTCAGTGGAATTCTTCGATGGTTCAATTACCGACGTCTGCTCGTCGATCCCACATTGATCACGCAACATGTCTCTCGTAGCGGCATCGGTTCGTGCTGCCTGAATCGTTGAACGAAGGACGTCGCCCATCGATATGTGATGTTCTTCAGGGAGCGACAAGAATCCACATAGCGAAGTGGCCAACTCGCCCTTGCCACAACTTGATGGGCCCGTGAGCAGGATCGCCCCACGGCCATGAACCTTTACTTGCTGAACCGAGATGTGAATGCTTGCGTCTTGTGGCACTATCTATCTCTCCGGGCTGCGGTTCGTGGATCAGGTGGGCTGATCATCATCTGGTAACGAAGGCCGTTTTCTTTCCGGGTTGCAGGCCAGCCTTCTCGTGGAAACGCAAAGTGGACTCCCTCTTCGAGCCCGTCATCAGCATGACCTTGTAACAACCCAACTCCCGTGCGCCTGGCATAGCTTCTTGAAGGACGGCCGTTGCATACCCCTTGTTCCGATGCTCCGGGTCCGTCACGACGTTCTCGATGCCCAGGAATCAAGGTGTCAAAGTTGCTGCCAGGGAATTGACTAGACTGCAATGTTTGCCGGCGATACAGTAAGCTACGTCGGGTCCGCCCTCGCAAGGGGGGCGGCCAATGTCGCCCGATATTTGAGGGTGACGAAGACGATAGGCTAGCGGCGCAGACAGAAACGACGGCACGAGCATCGCCATGAAGCCGAATCGATGCCCTTCAGCTCCTGGCTGATTCCGGGTCTTGCAGCTGTCGGTAGCTATCTGGGCGACTTGTACTGGATCGGCTCAGCGATCGCAGATCCCTCGCTACGACAAGATGGGTCGCATCAGAAATAGGTGTGATTTGGTTCTTGCCAGGAGTGCACTTGCTCATGGTGGGATGAACCTGACTCGTGCCGAGGCAATCGACTTGCAGGGAGGGGGCGCTCTTGACCACCTTGTTTCGCATCAAGCGGGCACCGCCCCGTCAATCCCAACATGTCACAAACGATGCCAATGCACCGCCATTGGTGCTTAAGCGTGATGTGAAATGCCCGAGCCAAACGGGCAAGGAGAGGCGCTATGTCCGAGTATGATCTCACTGGCGGCCTGCTATGAGTGATCATGGTGTGGCCTTTGGACGCACGGCACCGACGGTTCGTGTCAGCGACATGGATCGGGCCCTCGATTTCTATTGCCGTATTCTCGGCATGGAGAAGACTTTCGAGAATGGCGATCCTGTCGGTTTTGCCATCCTCGTTCGGGACAAGGCACAGATCCATCTGTCATTGTCCGCGGGGCACGAGGCGACAACTCAGAATGTGCTGCATCTGATTGTTGAAGACGCCAATCGTCTCTACCAGCATCTCGAGGCGAATGGCGTAAGGATCGTCAAAGGCCTGCGAGATCAGGAATACGGTCTGCGTGATTTCATTTTCGCTGATCCCGATGGCAACCGCATCGACACAGGCCAGCGGTAGAACTGAGCGTGCTGCTTCGATGAAGAAACTTCTGCTGGACGTCCACATCTATGTGAGCTTGCTGTGCGCAGCCTACCTGGTGATGTATGGAGTGAGTGCGATCTGCTTCAATCACGAGGTGCAAGCGAGCGGTGAGGATGTCCAGTGGGCGCAGACGATCACAGTTCCCGTCGCTGAAACGGATCAGGCTGTCGCAGAAGCTGTACGCGATCGGCTCGATTTGATCGGCTGGGTGCCATTCTGGCGACTGAGTAATCCACAGCCTGACCAGTTTCAGTTTTTCCTCGATCGACCGGGAAAGACCTACCGACTGGTATTGCACCAGAGCACCGGGCAAGTGCAGGTGACGGAGACTCGCAAAGGTGTGCTGAGTGTGATCTTAAGCCTGCACGGTCTGAATGGGATTCCAAATTCAGCCTGGGGAAATTCGTGGGGCCTCTATTCGGAGATCTCGATCTGGGCGTTGATTTTTGCCGTGATCAGCGGAATCTACTTCTGGTGGGGACGCGCAGCCGAGCGGCGTGCGGGGGGGGGGGCTCCTCGGCCTCGGATCAGGTGGCTCCGTCCTCTTTATGCTGTACCTGGTCGGTTAGTGATGTATCGGCTGATTCGCACGATTCATCTGTTCACCGGCCTCGGTCTGGCGGCATTGATCTTCATGTATGCCTTCTCCGGTTTTGTCATCCTGCATCAAGACTGGTTTCCGGGTGCAGAATCGGAGAAAACGACGTTGGTCGTGACCTCTGTGATCGCGGCGCAAACGACAACACCTGTCACGCAAGAGAATGCGGAAGTCTGGGCTCAGGAGCTTGCTGGCGAACTGAGGTTACACGGTCGGCTGAACAAGCGACATCGAAATGAGGAGGGCTTTTGGACCTTCGATTTTGGGCGTCCAGGTACGAGTGAGAAGTTGAGAGTGCGTCCGGGGGATGAGCAGGTGACGCTCATTGTTGAGGAAGGTGGTTTCGCCCAAATCATGAATCGGCTGCACCACTTCCACGGATTTGGCGGTGGACTGCGCTTCTTTGTCTGGGGAATGCTCGTCGATCTCACCAGTCTGGCGATGATCGTGTTCCCCTTGTCTGGGATCTACATGTGGTTTGTGCTGAAGAAGGATCGACGACTGGGTTGGTTCGTTCTGGGGGGAAGTACGGCCTATGTCGTTGGCTCGATTGCGTTTCTGCTCATGCTGAAATGAGTGTCGCTGCAAGACGTACTTACGGGGATCCCTATTCCCGTGGGCCATGCCCACGAAGGCGCTGATTCAACTCCCATCATGCCGTTCAAATCGCGAGCGACTCGAGGCGCATCGACATGATCCGCGTGTGCTGGCCGTCTACGATGAGGCGATGACGACGGCGCGCTGCTGGGCAGCAGTATCCACTGGTTCTTCCGCGGTCGGATGCACGAAGTGGGCCATCTGGTCGACTCGATCCTGACGGGTTATCTGGCGAGGCTAAGGGATGTGGGCTGGGATGGGGACGCGTTATCTGACAAGCAGATCGATCACTGCGCCATGATCATGATGCTTTGCCAGGGCTAGTGGCTGGGTCCAGTCCGGCCCCTGAGTGGTCGTGGCGGCGCCTGCTTCCAGCAGGTACTCCACCACTTTGTCGCTGCCTTGGCGCGCGGCAACCGCAAGGGGTGTCAATCCGTCTTTGTCCTTGCAGTCCAGGTCGGCGCCATGATCCTGTAGCAGTCGGTAGACGGTGGGGTGTCTCCTCAGGGTCCAACGCAACGACCATGAGCCCTGGTCCTCGAAGCGCGCCCCATGACGGATGGCGAGGCGCATGATGTCATAGGCCTGTTCCTCATTGGGCTCACCTTTCCACCCTCCGGGCAAAACGCTGTTCGCCAGGGACTGATCCTGATTCAGCATCTCGGCAACGACATCGATGCGGTGCAACATGGCATACATCCTTATGCCACAGGTTCCGCCGGCGGCATACAGCAAGCTGACAATGCGATCAAAGCCGTGCTGCATTGCATGCTCGATAGGGTTGCCCATGCTGTCGGCGCCATGATCGGGCACGGCACCGAAATCCAACAGAAGCTTGGCAACATCGTAGTCGTTGCGTAGTGTCGCCGCGCGCGTCCATCCGGGGTGTTCAGGGTAGCTGTGATCGAGATCCCAGGCGGGACCAGATATCATCTCTGGAAATTGTTGTAGAAGGATCGTCACCTTTTCGAGATCACCCAGCGTCGCTGCTTCGATCAGCTTCTTGGCGTCGACGAGTCTCTCAAAGATGTCTGTCGTCTGTTGGGGCAGAGCCTGTTTGGCCAAGATCGTGATCCTCTCTGCGAGTTTGCGGCGCGAAGAGCGCAGGCCGTCGATCCCGACTCAGTCGATCTGGGCTACGTCTTCGGTCCGGCCAGACTGCGCGGATCGCTTGACAGCCGCCCGCACAGCCTGAACGCGTACACCGTCTCGCAGACTCGGTTTTGAGGGCGTATCAGAGTGGATGTCATCGATGCAACCGACGAATACCCACAGGGCGTGACATATAGTAATCGATGAAGCGTTCCTGCCGATCCTGCGACCGGTCGATGCCGTCCCACAGATCATCAGTACCCGCGATGAAGCGCAGATTCTCGCCTGACTTGCCACCTTGTCGCTGCATACCCCCAGGGTCGTCGAGCGAGACCTGCAGGGTGCCCTTTTCTCCATGGATGATCACAAGTTGCTCCTGGCCGACTGGAGCGACACTTGCCTGCTTGAATCGAGCCGACGAAAGGATCCGGCCGACGTAAGCCTGGCTCAGTTGCTTGAGTCGCTGGTCGTGGGGCCCGTCAGCCATAGGTGGAGAAGGTCATGCCATTGCGACCTGCTGATTCGACGGCCTGCGCCATCTCCAGGGCCTGTTCGAGAGACTCGGCCAGAGGTCTTTCGCAGACCACGTACAGGCCCGCGGCAGCGACCCGCAGCATCATCTCGTGATGCAGAGGGTCAGGCGTGCCGATGAGGCCAAATCGCAGGGTTATTTTGGCCCTCCATGTTCGTTGTTCACCGCCTGCACCAGAGCGCGCATGTAGGCGATGGAATAGGCGACGCCCGCGTTGTGGCCGCCGTGTAGAGCAGGGATATGATCAGGAATGATGGCGCCATCGAATTCGACTTCGCGCAGAGCTCGCATAACCAAGTGCATATCCTGATAGCCATCATCCATCAGGGTCTCCGACCATGGTTCAGGCATGGGATTGCTGACATTGCGAAAGTGGATCTTGAAGAGTTTGCTGCGAGATCCGAAGTAATCAATGGCCTCCTCGATACTGGCTCCCATGCCCTGTTTGCCGCCTTCGAGCCAGCAGCCGACGCAGAGACAGACACCGATGTTGGGACTGTCGGCTATGTCCATCGCTTGCTTGTAGCCGGCGAAGTTGCCGAACATGCAGCGTGGGATGCCGCCCAGTGCATAGACAGGGGGGTCATCGGGATGAATGCCGATGAACACGCCCGCCTCTTCAGCGACGGGTGCGACGCGCCGAATCATGTATTCGTAATTAGCCCACAATTCATCTTCGGAGAATTTGCGCCCGTGGGTCAGTTCACCGCCCTCGTAGGTGGCCTGGCCCCAGCGGCCGGTGGCATCGTTGATGTCGAGACGTCGTGCATCCATGCCACCACGCCCTTTGGTGCGACCGCTGCTCCAGATGCCATTGCCCATGTGGGCGTACGTGTGATAGTGGATGCCGGCGGCGCCAATGTTGCGGATGAATTGACATAGATCTTCGACCTTCTCGTCACGTCCCGGCAGATTGAGGGTGATCTCGGGTACATTGTGGACGCGCTGATCGGAGATGCGATAGATCGCCAGGTCAAATGCGGCGAAACGCTGCACAAGTGCCTTGTAGTGCTCGACATGCTGGTTTGCATTGTCGCCAATCCCCACCATGACCCACTCAACACCGAGTTGCTGCAGAAATTGCAGATTCTCGTCGGTGGCGGTATCGCCGACCTGGGCAGCGATCTGGATTCCAGGGGAACTGGCATAGAAGCCGGGGACAGCTCGAAGAGCGAATGTTCGTTCAGACATGATGGACTGACCGTTCCGGCGTAGGTGGGGAGGGGATCGCCTAGCACCCATGTGCCAGACTGCATGTGCCAGACTGCATGTAGCCGTGAAGAAGCGTTGGTGCAGGTAGGTCCGTCAATGTGCATTGCCGGCCTGAGCCCAATCGGTAGAGACGGACCCGGCGTATGGGCCGGTCATCCATGCCATCATCCATCGCACACCTGAGGGGGATGTGTTAGTTTCCCCGCCTTCATGGAAACCGACTGAGGGTGATGATATGGCAAAATACCGTTTCGCCGAGATGATCTGGAATGAGATCCGTGACGCCGCCCAGGCGGGCAAGGTGGCCGTGCTGCCCGTGGCGACATACGAGGATCATGGCCCGCACCTGCCCGTAGACACAGATGTCGTGTTGTGCACGGGGATTTGCGAACGCGCAGTGGCGAGAATCGCTGACGAGGCGGTGCTGGCACCAGCGATTCCCCACGGCTACAGTCCACACCACATGGATTTTCACGGCACACTGACGATCGAGTGGGATACGTTCATCAAATATGTGAGGGATGTCTGCACGAGTCTGTTCCATCACGGTTTTGAGCGGATTCTGATCGTCAATGGTCATGGGTCCAATGCGTCCCCCCTGGATCTTGCGGCACGATTGACGGTGCTGGCCAGCGAAGGGAAGACGTACTGTGCGTCAGTGAGTCACTGGGATCTGCGCAAAGCGAAGACAGCGGGTGCCGAGTTGCGAGATTCCGACTATGGTGGGACATCGCATGGAGGCGAATACGAGACCGCCCTGTATCTGGCCCTCAAACCAGAGCGGGTCGAGATGGACAAGGCCGTGGACGAACGCTCGCCCATGCAGGACAGTTTCCGCACCGATCTACTTGCTGGCACACATCCGCAAGGCTCGGGTGCGCGGCTCGTGCCCTTCTGGAGTTCGCAGACGGCGAGTGGTGTGATGGGGGATGCAACAAAAGCGACACCCGAAAAAGGACAGGCGTGGTTGGAGGCGGCTGCTGATGGCCTCGTCGATCTGATTCGTGAACTCAAAGCACAGCCGATCCTGCCCCGGCGTGATCAACACTGAAACGATCAACATTGAAAGGTGCGTGATGGGAATTCTCGACCGTTTCTCCTTGCAGGGCCGTGTGGCCGTTGTCACAGGTGGTTCGGGGCCGCAGTTCGGCAGTAGTCTGAGCGAGGGCCTGGCGGAGGCGGGGGCGACGGTGATCTCCGCATCTCGCTCCCTTGAGCGCAATCAAGCATTTGCCAAGGGGCTGACGGACAAGGGGTATGCTGCCCACGCGATGACGGTGGATATCACCGATGCCGACTCGATTCAGCAATTGGGTGAACAGGTGCACGAGCGGTTCGGTGATGTCGATGTATTGGTGAACAGCGCCGTCGTTGCTCGAGGCGGCAGCTTTGAGGAGCAGACACCCGACTACTGGGAATTCAGTGCGTCGGGCAATATGGTCGGGCTCTTCGCCATGTCGAAGGCATTCCTGCCAGCCATGGCGGCGCGGGGCAGTGGTTCGATCATCAACATTTCCAGCATCTACGGTGTCGTCGCCAATGATCCCTCTCTGTATGAGGGGACGGACATGAAGCAGCCGCCGGACTACACCTTTGTGAAGGCGGGGATGATCAACTTCACGCGTTATCTGGCCAACTACTATGGCAAGCAGGGCGTGAGAGCGAACTGTATCTGCCCAGGCGGCTACGACAATGACCAGCCCGGTCCTTTCGTCGATCGCTACAAGAAGCGTGTCCCCGTGGGCCGGATGCTTGAAAACGACGATATCAAGGGCGCTGTCGTTTTTCTCGCATCGGATGCATCGGCCTATGTAACGGGGACGACACTGATGGTGGACGGCGGATTTACAACCGTATGACTCAGGCCATCGACTTTGCTCGGTCCTTTCTCTGGTGGAAGATCGATACGAGCAAGTTGCCACCCGGCACTGTCACTGTGCCGCCACCCTATCCGACCAACAATGCGCGTATGCCCCTCGACTGTCTGTGCACGGTGCGTGAGGGCGGGCGCCAGCGTCAATTCGCCCTGGGTAACAGCTGTAAGACGGAAGCCGTCGGGGCTGAGAAAGACATCTGGCCCCAGCCGAATGCAGATTTTATCCAGGTCCTGAGCGACGACGGGGAAGCGATCGGTATCAAAACGTACGAGATCGCTGGCAAGCAGATTCCCTTTCATCCACCTGAATTGGGTATGCAGCCAGAGCGCCAGGTCTGTCGCACGGCAGATGTCTACGAGAGCGCCCGCATCGATGTGACCCACGCCAAGGCTGATCTGCTCGATCGAGCCGGGTCACCGCAGGCTGTGTTGGACAACCGGGTGATCGTGGCGCGGACGCGGTACGAGGATGGACCCTACGAGATCACCCTTGAGTATCCGGTGAAAACGGTAAATGCCAACGATGATGAAGGATTCACCCAGCCAGATACGGGTCCCGTGCTGGTCGTAGATGCATCGCTGGCCTTCGAAGATCTGATTCAGGGACTGCAACTGGCCTTCATCGCCTTTCATCGCGACAGCTGGGCAGAGTTGCTGATTCGTGAACCCGTCCAGGTCGCTGACAATCTCTGTGTCTATCACTACAGCCGGTCACGGCGGATCGAGGTGCACAATGAGCTTCTGGCGTTGTAGGGTCGATCCAGTGAGTTCGGAAGAATCCGGATGAGTCATATCTGGGACCTTCACGTGGCCTTCTACCACCTGCCGCGCTTGTCACAGATGGTGGAGAGTCGTTTCCAACGGCGGCAGTTGCATTGGAATCTGCCGGCGGCGCATACGGCACTGATTCTCGTTGATGTCTGGAGCGAGCACTACATCACGACGCATCTGGCGAGAGGGGCGCAGATCACGGGAGAACGCATCGCGCCACTCATGCAGGCCTTTGCCAACAATGGTGCACAGGTCATCCATGCACCGAGTCCGAATTGCGAACCTCGCTACGCGCATCTAGTCCCTGAGGAGGCGGGACCGCGGCGGTCTGTGTCACCTGCAGATACGTGGCCGCCAAGTGACTTTCGTGCCAAGATCGGTGCGTATGCTGACCTGGCCCGACCTCAGGATCCACGGGACGAGGAGTTCGAGCGCATCATCGACGAGCGTCGAGTGATTGGGGCAGTAGAGCCCGGTGATGGCGATCAGGTCATCTTCGACGGCGATCAACTCCATCGGTTGCTCAGCGTCCGCGAGGTGCACACGTTGTTCTACGTCGGTTTCGCTGCCAACATGTGCGTGCTTCATCGTGACTACGGTATGCGGGCCATGGCGGCACGTGGTTACGATGTTGTACTCGTGCGAGACGCGACGACGGCGATCGAGATGGCGGACACGGTGGAT
>Ga0115002_10004395_pt1 | contig 17070 bp, 15 predicted proteins | sample ArcticOcean_MG_C_8_FD_89576 | JGI IMG/M metagenome (GOLD analysis project Ga0115002, IMG submission 89576) | Marine microbial communities from western Arctic Ocean - ArcticOcean_MG_CB11_86 | ecosystem: Environmental > Aquatic > Marine > Oceanic | place: Arctic Ocean: Canada Basin | collected... | reverse complement strand
TGGAGCGGCGGAACTGGAGGCGCGGTTACCGGCGCCCGAGAGCAGCGCAGTATTGCGCAAGATTACTGATGATCGATACCTGTCGACTATGTCACTCCGGGTATTCTCCGCGGGCCTGCGCCACAGCATGGTGCGAGAGAAATGGCCGGCTTTCGAGGAGGTCTTTCAGGGGTTTGTGCCGGGCAAGGTGGCCTCGTTCTCGGATGAGAATCTTGAGGCGCTGATGAGAGACAGCCGCATCATTCGGCATTGGCGAAAAATTCTCGCGACCCGTACCAACGCGATTGCGATGACAGAAATTGCAACCGAGCACGGCAGCTTTGCTGATTGGTTGGTTGCATGGCCTGTGGAAGACACGGTTGGCCTATGGGAGGTTCTGCAAAAGAGGTTTTCCCAGCTCGGTGGTATGTCGGGCCCGATGTTTTTGCGATGGGTGGGCAAGGATACCTTCATGCTGTCGTCCGACGTCGTTTGCGCACTCAATGATCTGGGCATTGCTAAGGGTGAATTCAAAGGCAAGAGGGATCGTCGCACAGCACAGGATGCTTTTAACGTTTGGCGAGAGGAAAGCGGGCAGGCGCTTTGCCGGATCAGCATGACCCTCTCGATCTTCACGGGGGTCTGATGAACGTTTTGGTCGACAGGCGATTCTCGGTTGCTCCCATGATGGAGCGGACTGATCGGCATTGCCGCTATTTTATGCGACTACTGACGCGCCGGACGCTTCTCTACACCGAGATGGTGACTACTGGCGCCATCGTGTTCGGCGACAAAGACCGCCACCTCGCGTTCGATCTAAATGAGCAACCCGTTGCGCTCCAATTAGGAGGCAGTGATCCAGCGGCGTTGGCAGAGTGCGCCGAAATAGGTGCGGAGTACGGCTACAACGAAGTTAATCTGAACGTCGGATGCCCGAGCGATCGGGTGCAAAACGCGCGTTTTGGTGCCTGCCTCATGGCGGCGCCGAAATTGGTCGCCGATTGTGTACGGGCGATGCGGGACCGTGTTGGCATACCGATCACCGTAAAATGTCGCATTGGTATCGACGACCAGGACGACTATGACGCGTTTCGAACGTTTGTTGATCGGGTGGCCGATGAGGGTGGCTGCGAGACGTTTGTCGTTCATGCACGGAAAGCTATTCTGGCCGGACTCAGTCCAAAAGAAAATAGGGAGATTCCGCCACTGAAGTACGACTACGTTTACCGCCTCAAAGATGAGCGACCTGGGCTGGAAGTCATCATCAACGGGGGTATCAACTCGTTAGACGAGAGTGTCGAACACCTTCAACATGTCGACGGCGTGATGATGGGTCGCGCAGCTTACCAGAACCTATCTTTATTGGCGCATGTTGATCGGCTGATCTTCGGCGGGGAAAACCCGTCCACTCACATCTCCGACACGATCGAGTCCTTCATGCCATACGTCGAGCGTGAATTGGCCAAGGGGGTCCGGCTCAATAGCCTGGCACGACACCTAATTGGTCTATTCCAAGGTGTGCCTGGCGCGCGGGCGTGGCGGCGGTATCTCGCGGAAAACGCGCCGCGCACGGGAGCCGGCGCAAACGTCATCCGTGAGGCGGCGATGTTTGTCGCGTCTCATGATGTTGCGGATTCGGTCTCCTAGAGAAATACGCTCAGGACGCCCGTCTGGGTATACAGCCGGTCGTTTGAAATCTCACCCGAACCGAAGAATCCAATCAGCGGAATTTCGCCAAGGACCTCTTGGATCATCGCAGATTCTTCATTTTTTTCGAATAGGTTTGGGCCTCGCGCGACGCATGAGCAATAAATTGCGCCGCGCGGTGCTGCGCCAAGCCGCTTTTTAAGAGCGCCCAAGCGGGTACGCAGGTCCTCCCGCGCGGTATCCGCGTCTCGGCGGCAGAACATCATCGGCTGTCCACGTGATAGCGGGGCGCCAATTCCAATAAGACCGCGTTCCTCGTCAGCTCCAACGAGATTTCGGACAACGTAATCACCTTGATCGGAGCCTTCGACGGGAAACGCAACAAACACCGTCCCGGCTGCGCGGCGCAAATCGCCTCGATAGTCTTCGCCCGAATCGGCGTGGAGCATTTCCAACGCGGGTTCGTCGTCGATGGTGACCGCCACATTTCTATTACATTCAGTGATATGCCGAAGCGGGCCGCTGGGGACGCATCCCTGCGAGACAGCAGTCGCCACAGTCACTGTGGGCGAGAAGAGTGCACCGGAAAGGCCGCCGCCTGTTACCGCACCTGCAACTTGGGGCGTGTCGATTTCGGGTGCAGTCAGGCCGCCTGCGAGAAACGTACCGCTGGCCTTAGCAAAGAAGGGCAGCATGCGAAGGACGTCTCTGCCGCCTGGGTCACCGTGAATAATGGCGAAGCCGCCGCCGAGCGCGTCACTCGTTCCAGGCGGTTTCCAATCAGGCTCTTCATCTTTTTCGGTGTCGAACAGTTTGACGCTGCCTTCGTCCATTGCCCCTACCATCAAGGCGATGGCGGGTTCGCCGAAGTACTCGGTGTCGCCGGCGCAGATGCCGATACCACAAGCGCCCACCCAGTCTTTAATACCGGTTTCGAATTGCAGGTTACGCAGTATGTCGCTCAAGTTTGGCCCGGCTTCTTGGGTAACGTAGACAAACCCTAGATTGCAGCCATGGGGCAGTGCACCGAGTCGCCGAATCGCTTCACGGCTCGCCGCGCGCCAGTCCTTACCAGCGGCATGACCAACAACGAAAGACGACACGGTGCCCTATGCTCTTTCGGCGCTTACCCGCTCTAACTCGGCGATGACTTCATTGCTGGAGATCACGTCACCGTACTTCTGACCCATGTCGAATAGGCTGGCATCGTGCGGCCCAATCGCACGATCACCGACGCAATCACGTGGGACGATCGGGCGATAGTTGCGGGCGCAGGCATCGACAACCGTCGCACGCACGCAGCCACTCGTTGTAGCGCCGGTCACGATGAGCGTGTCGACGTGATTATAGGTGAGCCAGGCGTCGAAGCCGGTCCCGTGGAAGGATGATGCGTCTGTTTTGTCGACGATAAACTCGCCTTCGATGGGCTCAAGTTCAGGGACGACTTGGCTCAGTGGGTTATCGATAGTCAGGTCTTTCAACTTGGGTGCTTTCTCAGCAAAAACGCCGGCATTGCTAGCGTTTTTTTGGTAGATGATTCGGGTGAAGGCGACCGGAACGTTGTTTAGCCGCGCCGCGTCCAACAATTTCTTTGTGGCAGCGATTGCGTCGGAGATGTTGCCGCCGCCGAACACCTCGGGATCGTTGAACCCATTGACGAAGTCAACCACGACGAGAGCCGCCTTCTGCCCAAACCCGAGTTGCTTGCCCATGCCCTGTTTCTTGTAGATTGCGCTTTCGTCCACCGAAGTTCTCCCTATCGTCACTTGCCGCTGAATATCCGCTCTTGTCGGATACTAGCGTTATCCGCCTGTCGCATAATGCGGCAGAAACAATGAAAGAAGAAGGGACCGTCCCGGTGGGCCGAGAGCGCCGCTCAATAGGCTACCAGCGTCGAGGATGCTGCCATTTGAAGGGCTACGACGCTATAGTCCAGGCGCCGCTAATCGTTCAGGAACACTCATGACCGGATTTCTTAGTCTCGACCTCGCCCACGATGAAACCTCGCGAGAGGCCTTTGTGCTCGACCTAAAGATTCATATCAACACTGGACTTGGGCCCAACCTGCGAGACGTCTATGAGAAGAAAGCGGCACCCCGGATCCGCAAAGATTTGGGGCGTGATGCGCAGGATCGGCACGAAATACGCAAAGCTATGACCGCTGAGCCGACCTGGCAATCTTGGGCGTCGTTGTGGTCCACTTCACAAGAATTGATGTGGGACACCATTGGCGGTGAGATCGACCGACTCGATGAGGCTCTTCGAGCGACGGCGAAGATTGCGGGCAAAAAAAAGGGGAGCCTCAGGGTCGATCCCGAATTTTCCGCGCCGCGCTACGTCTCGGAGGTGCACATTCACGGTCAACCCGGTGGGTACGATCTGAATCTCACTGATGATGACGTGACGGCGGGTGCGTTTTGCGAAGGCGCCGGACGGATCTATGCGCGGGGACAGGGCGTCGTCGCCAAAGGCAATAAGGCCATTCACTACCTATTTGAAAACCTTTGCGAGGCCTACCCAGACCTCAAACCTCGGCGGATTCTTGATATTGGTTGCGGTACGGGGGGCAGCGCCGTAGCCGCCAAAGCGTTTTTCTCGGACGCGGAAGTCCACGGCATCGATATTGGCGCTGGGCTTATGCGCTATGCCCATGCACGCGCGGAACTACAGGGTGTGCCGGTGCATTTTGCGACGCAAAGCGGCGAGCAAACTGATTTCCCAGACGGCCACTTCGACCTCATCGTGTCGTCGACGTTGCTTCACGAAATGTCGTTCAAAGCGATGTACAGCATGTGCCGGGAAAGTCACCGCTTGTTGTCCCCAGGCGGTGTGATGGCACACCTCGAAGTCGCGCTGCGCCATAAAGATGTCGACGATCTCTATTTCCAGTTCTACCGAGATTGGAGCACGCACTATAACGCCGAGCCTTTTTGGGGAAAATTTCACGACATGGATGTGATAGACCCGATGGTCAAAGGCGGCTTCGCCAAACCGGATGTATGGGAAAAATACTTCAAAATTTCAAGCGGCGCGCGGTGGTGGGCGATGGGTGCCCAAAAGGCCGCTTAGGCGGCGACCAACTCCTGGAGCGCGCGATGAGTAAGGCAATTCTTGGACCATTTGCTGCCGCCACAGTAATGGCGCCGGACCCAGCTGCCGCCGCGGCGGCCTATGTCGATTTCCTCGGATACCACGAGGTCATCTCAGCAACAGTGACTGACGACATCGCGGCGAGTTGGGGTTCGCCGGTGATGGCAGGTCGTCGTGTCATTTTGGTTCAGAGTGAATCTGGCAACGGTGCCATCCTTAGATTTATCGAGGGAGAACCGCTTGGGTCATACGCTCCCTTCACAACCTACGGGTGGAACGCACTCGAGATACTGACAACAGACGTCGACAGCTTGCCGGCCAAACTCGAGGGCTCGCCGTTCAACATTGTCGGCATGCCGCGGGACCTTTATCCGTCGGGCTCAATTCGTGCGATGCAAACCCTCGCGGTTGCCAAGGAAATGGTCTACCTGACGCAAATCAACGAAGCGCCGGAAACCGAATATTTGCCCAAGGCAAAAACGTTGGTCGACCACCTGTTCATCACGATTTTGGGCAGCGACGACTTTAAAGCTAGCCGCAAGTTTTACAGCGACAACTTCGAGGTCACGCTCGGTAATGTGCACGAGATGCGAGTTACCGGAATCAACGTCGCATTCGGGCTCGACATTGAGACCAAACACAATCTGTCGACGATCCGAATGGCTAACAAAGCAACCTTAGAGCTCGACGACTTTCCGAAAGACGCGAAACACCGTGAGGTACGCGACGGGGAAATCCCGCCGGGGATCGGACTTCTTTCGCTGGAGGTTGATTCGTTGGACCGGGTTACATTGCCGTTTCGCGGCGAGATCATGCAGCGTGACGGGCCGCTCTACCGTGGCCGACGGGCTGCAACCATCATCGGCAGTGCCGGCGAGTGGATTGAATTGATTGAACGGACATAGAGGGACCTAATCATGCGTGAACTGACGGCCGAGCCGGTCGACGCCGAGGCGTTTGAGCCCTATGGCCAAGTGCTAGTAGATCCAGGCCCGGATAATCGCACCGATTATGTCGCTAGTCTGAGCAACGGACGGCCCAGCCTCCCGCCGAACCTGGGTGTTGTGCGTGCGATGCCGCCTCAGTCGCTCCCCATTATGCTCACAAAGATGGAGCGCCACCCGCTTTCCTCCCAATCGTTCATGCCGTTGGATTGCGATCGCTACCTCGTTGTTGTCGCACAGCCTCAAGGTGAGGGCGGGCCGCCAGACCTATCGACGTTGCGGGCTTTCGTCGTACCGGGTCATTCGGGGATCAACTACAACGCGGGAACCTGGCACTTTCCTCTTACCAGTTTGGGTCGCCCCGCGACCTTCGGTCTACTGATGTACATGGACGGCGGGCCGCGCGATGAGGATTGGCACACGTTGGATGCGCCGATCAAGTTGCACGTCGGCGCAGCGGATTAAGCTTCCGACAACCGTTTGCAGATTTAGCCCACGCCCGAAATCATCTGGAGAAGGTTGAGAGCTTCGTCGCCCTCGAGAAAAACGTTCTCTTTGGACGGGTGTCAATAAGGCGTGCGGTGGAGATCTCCCGGTCAGATGGCGTGGTCTCTGGTAAATTTCTATCCTCGCGGTCCATGCGGCGGCAGCGTAAACGGCGGCGGGAATGTGGGGTATTCCTGCGAATTAAGAGAGCGGGTTCGTCCTCTGCGGTAGGAAATAGTGCTAAATCTCTGTGATGGTTGTTTGTATCAGTTGAACCTTGGTGGCTAGGCCCCTAAATTGCCCCACCATTTGGGAGAGTACGCCAGCATTGCCGACCCCACGTGGGCCGGCCGCGCGACGCAGAATCGCTATGGCTGATGAAGTTTTAGATGTTCGGGGTTTGACGAAGCGGTTCGGTCCGCTGACAGCGGTAGATCGTGTCTCGTTTACGGTTCGTAAGGGCGAGGTTCTTGGCTTCTTAGGTCCAAATGGCGCCGGCAAGTCGACAACAATGAAAATGATCACGGGCTTTCTGTCCCCTTCGGAGGGGACGGCCGTGGTTCGCGGGGCAGACGTCGCGATCGATCCGATCGCGGTCAAGAGCCGCATAGGCTACCTGCCGGAAGGCGCGCCGCTTTACGGTGACATGACAGCTCGGGCCTTGCTAAATTTCGTGGCCGAGATTCGCGGTATGTCAAAACCGGATCGGAAGCGCCGAATTGAAGAGGTTATTGAGCAGGTTCACCTCGAGGAGGTGATCTTTCGTCCTATTGAAACGCTGTCTAAGGGGTTCAAGCGTCGCGTTGGACTGGCGCAGGCGATCCTTCATGATCCGGAACTCCTCATTCTTGACGAGCCGACAGATGGGCTCGACCCAAACCAAAAGCATGAGGTGCGCACACTTCTACAAAAGATGGCGCCCGACAAAGCCATTGTTATATCGACCCATATTCTTGAAGAGGTAGACGCAGTGTGTACCCGTGCGTTGATCATTGCCCACGGAAAATTGCTGGCAGATGGCACGCCCGAAGAGCTACGCGCGGGATCGTCCGCCCCTAGCAGCCTGTCGGTTCGGGTGGCCGCCGCGCAAGCTGAACAGATCCGCGGCAAGCTGCGCGCCATTGCTGGCGTGGGCTTTGTCGAAATTGTCGGCAAGGTCGCCGGAGTTGCGCACCTGACCGTGTCACCGGATGGTGGCGAGGACATCCTGGCGCGGGTCTCTGAATTCGTTCGGGGCGAAGACGTGGGCGCAGAACAGATTCTTGCGATCCCCGGCAGCCTGGACGATGTATTCCGGGAGATCACGCAAGGGCGGGGAGGGCATTAGAATGCGCAACACCCTCATTGTTGCAAAACGCGAGCTGGGCGCCTATTTCTCGACGCCGGTTGCATACGTTTTTCTGGTGATTTTTCTGGCGGCGATTGGTGCGTTCACGTTCTATTTGGGCTCGTTCTTTTCGCGCTCCCAAGCTGACCTGAAACCGTTCTTTACCTTCCACCCTTGGCTCTATCTGTTCTTGATCCCCGCGATCGGGATGCGGCTGTGGGCGGAAGAGCGAAAGACGGGCACGATCGAACTGCTGCTAACACTGCCGGTCTCGACATTTCAGGTAGTCTTCGGGAAGTTCCTCGCGGCGTGGCTATTCACGTTCTTGGCTCTCGTCCTCACGTTTCCGATTTGGATTACCGTCAATGTCTTGGGTGACCCCGACAACGGCGTCGTAGTTGCGAGCTATGTTGGATCTTGGCTGATGTCGGGGGCGTTCCTGGCGCTGGTCGCCTGCCTATCCGCGTTGACCAAGAATCAGATCATTGCGTTCATCGTTGGTTCCGCCGTGAGCTTTCTATTTTTGATGGCCGGTCTCGACATTGTGCTGGGCGCATTCCGGTCCTGGGCGCCCGACTGGATTGTGGATGTTGTGGCCTCGCTCAGTTTCCTCACCAACTTTCAACTCATTTCGAAGGGTGTGATTGACCTTCGCGAGATCGTCTTTTTTGTCTCGATGATCGGTATTTTCCTATTTGCCAATACCGCTATCGTTGATCTCAAGAAATCGGCTTGACCATGCCGAATATTTCAAAGCCCTCGTTTCGTTTGGATCGCAGTACTTTGACGGTGATCTCGATCGTGTTGGCGATCATTCTATTTCTGTCGGTCAATATTGTTTCCAACACGGTGTTTCGTAGTGCCCAGCTTGATCTAACGCAGGACTCGCTGTTCACAGTTTCTGGCGGTACACGCGAAATTCTTGCGGAGCTCGACGAGCCGGTCACCTTGAAATTCTATCGCTCTGAGTTGGTGCAACAGATTCCGGCTCTTGCGGCCTACGCGACGCGCGTTGAGGAACTTTTAGAGCGTTACGCTGGGTTGGCGGGCGACAAGATCAAGCTTGAGAAATTTGCGCCCGAACAATTCTCGGTGGAAGAAGATCAGGCGGTAGGGTTCGGCATTCAAGGCGTCCCCGTTAACGCGGCAGGCGAAGTGATGTACTTTGGTCTCGCCGGCACGAACTCCACTGATGACGAAGACATCATTCCGTTCTTCACCCCAAGCCGTGAAGCGTTCTTGGAGTATGACCTGTCGAAGCTTGTCTTCAATCTATCCAAGCCAGGCAAAACGATTGTGGCGATGATCTCTTCGTTGCCGATTGCCGCGGACCAGGCGCGCCGGTTCGCACCGTGGGTGGCGTACGAACAAGCGCAACAGTTCTTTGACATCCGGATTATCGGCGGTAACGTCAAACGGATCAGCGGCGAAACCGACCTTATCCTGTTGATTCAACCGACATCGCTGAGCCCGACCACGCTCTACGCGATCGATCAGTTCGTGATGCGCGGCGGTAAGGCCATGATCTTTGCGGATCCGCACGTTGAGGTGAACCCGCCGCCGCAGCCACAGCAAGGACAGCCCTATGCGCCGCCCGCAGGCCACGCGCTGGGACTCTTGCTTGACGCATGGGGAATTGAGGCGAGCCCTGACGGGATAGTTGGTGATCGGATTGCGGCCCAACGGGTCGCCGCCTTGTCAGGCGGACGGCGCGTCGTAACAGAGTATTTGCCTTGGCTCTCTTTGGGCCCTGTGAGCATCAACCGTGAGGACGTGGTAACCCGCGACCTAGAGCGCATCAATCTTATTGCTGCAGGTCAAGTTAGCGTGAAAGAGGGTTCTTCGTTGACGATGACGTCACTGCTTTTTTCAAGCGAACAATCCCAAATGCTCGATATCAACGCGGTCCGTCCCAACCCCAATCCAATTCAAATCCTTACTGACTTCGAAGCATCGAATGAGGTGTTTACGATCGCGGGTCGATTTACCGGGCCTGCTGCTTCTGCGTATCCGGATGGGCCGCCGCCGCGCGAAGATAGCCGCGCAGACACGGGCCCCGACCCAGAGTTGGTTGCCGAACACCGTGCCAGATCTGACGGCCCTATCAATGCGATCGTCATCGCCGATGCTGACCTCCTAGCGGATCAGATTTGGATGCAAGGCGGCGGTGGCAGCCAAGCAGTACCGGTGGCCCAGAATGGCGATCTATTCGTCAATATGCTCGATAATCTGGCCGGCTCGGCGAGTCTGATTGGGTTGCGCGGGCGTGGCCTGTCGGCACGTGCCTTTACATTGGTTGACGACATCAGGCGCGATGCCGAGCTGCAATTCCGCTCGAAAGAACGCGAGCTTTTGCAACACATCGGGGAAACCCAGCAACGGATTGCTGACCTTCAGCAAACGGATGAAGGTCAGTTCATCCTGTCTGTAGAGCAGCAGAAGACGATCAGTGACCTACGCCGAGATATTGTGCGCAAACGCGCCGAGTTGCGGGAAGTGCAGCACGCCTTGCAAGAGGACATCGATCAACTCGAAGCGACCTTGAAAGTTGTTAATATTGGTGCGATTCCACTCCTGATAGCGCTCGTTGCGCTGGCCCTATTCTTCGCGCGCCGGGCCCGCTTTGGGCGCCGAATTCGCAGCACTCGCGGCGAGTTGGCCGTCACCGGCGGGCGTGAATCATGAATATGCGTGCCTTCGTCGTTTTGGCCGGCATCACCGGCGTCGCCATTGTCGCGGCTATTTTCGCGCTGGTTTGGGAATCGGCGCCAGTCACTGTAGTGGGCGACCGCGCACCCGCGTTCCCGAAGCTCGTCGAACGGATCAATGATGTCGGTGCAATTGAGATAACGACTGTGGATCATCGCTTCACCGTTATAGGTGAGGGTGACGAATGGGGCATCGAGGAAAAGAACGGGTATGTTGTCAAACGGGAAACGGTACGGAACTTCATTCTGGGAATCGCCAATCTAAGGTTGGTCGAAGGAAAGACGAGGCTCCCCGGTCGCTACGGCCATTTGCAGGTTGAAGACCCGACATCCGAAGAAGCCGAGTCTCGCGGCATCCGAATCCTCGCTGGCGACGGCGACGTGCTGGGAGCCGGTGTCATTGGACGGCGCAAGTTCTTCCTCTACGTGGATGGCCGAGGCGGCACTTACTTACGCCGCGACGGGGATGCACGAGCCTGGCTCGCCGAAGGCGAAGTTAACTTTGGCCGCACACCGGCTGATTGGCTCGATCGCAACGTCTTCGAACTGGATGCTAAACAGGTCAAGCGCTACACCATCCGACACCCTGATGGCAGCACCGTAATTGGTGAGCGTCCTACCGTCGGAGAGAAGATTGAAATTGGCGCTCTGTCGGAAGATCGGGAGTACAAGACCGATAATGAGGCAGATCGGCTGGCCCTTGTTGTTGAACGTTTTGAGTTCGCTGATGTCGAACAGGCGCCGCACAAAGACTTTACTGACAGCACCATCCCAAAGCATTCAACAACCTACGAGTTCTTCAACGGCTTGATCATCAAGTTCGAGGTCCTGACGTTGTCGAAACCAGACGGCGCCAGCCGGTTCGACGAACCGCCACGCTGGGCCCGCGTGACCGCAGAAGTGACCGAAGACGCACCTGAAGATCAGCGCGCCGAGGCCACACAGCGGGCGCTGGAGATCGGGCAAAGGGTCAAAGGTTGGGAGTATCGGTTAGAAGAATTGGACGGACTACGGACGACAAAGCATCTCGAAGATATGTTGGTGCCGCCGAAATCTTAACTGAGCCCGGCCTCCAGGCACCACAGTGATTATCCGTCCATTCTTTTTGACAACCGTGCTTTGCGCTTGCGCATTCTGTCGCAACAGATGACGCTCGCTGCTATGGGCCCACTATCAGGGATTCGCATTATCGAGGTTGCCGCGATTGGACCGGTGCCCTATTGCGCCATGATCTTGGCCGATCTTGGCGCGACTGTGATCCGGGTTGACCGACCCGAGAACTCAGACCTTGGAATTTCGGTGCCAGCTTCGCGCGCACTGCTGAACCGCGGGCGGCCATCGATTATCGTCGATCTCAAAAAACCAGCTGGCGCCAAAACCGTTCTGCGGTTGTTGGATGGTGTCGACGGATTGATTGAAGGGATGCGGCCCGGGGTCATAGAACGGCTAGGTCTTGCCCCCAGGGTTTGTTTAGCGCGCAATCCGCGGCTGGTATTTGGGCGCGTTACAGGCTGGGGCCAGTCCGGCCCGCGCGCACCTTCGGCCGGCCATGACATTAATTACATCGCCGCTGCGGGCGCCCTCAGCGCGATAGGCCGGGCGGGTGAGCGACCCGTCCCTCCGCTTAATCTGCTCGGCGACTATGGTGGCGGCGCGATGTACTTAGCAGTTGGTGTGTTGGCGGGAATTCTATCGGCACGTGAGACCGGTGTAGGACAGGTAGTAGACGCAGCGATGGTGGATGGAGCCGCGCAGTTGATGACAATGTTTCACGTATTGGCCGCTGCGGGCGATTGGCCCGGCGAACGGGGTGAGAATCTACTGGATGGTGGCGCACCGTTCTACGACACCTACGAAACTAGTGATGAGCGATTTGTGGCCGTAGGCGCCATCGAGCCGAAGTTCTACGCGCAGTTGCTCGATGGACTTGAAATCGACCCTGCTGATTTGCCAGAGCAAAATGATCGGGAAGGTTGGCCGATGCTGAGAGAAGTATTTTCTGCAAGATTTCGCGCACGAACACGAGATGAATGGGATGCGACATTCTTGGATACCGATGCGTGCGTGACACCCGTGCTTGATCGGACTGAGTTGGCCGGAGACCCGCACCTTGCGGCACGGAAAACGATGGTCGACATCGACGGATTTGCGCAACCGGCCCCGGCGCCACGATTCAGCTCGACGCCGCCTGATCTGCCAACGCCACCGGTTGCTCCTGGCGCCGACAGTCGTTGCGTGCTTAGCGACGCAGGTTTTGGTGCAGCGGAAATTGATGCCTTGATAGCGGATAAGGTCGTACACGAGGAGCGGCCATGACGTGCGGGTCACGTGTAGGGCTTATCATTCGCTGACGTTGGACACGCGCAAGACCTAGGTGCTTAAAGCCTGAGGCCGAACTTGGGGCCGAGCCACACCATCATTGCGTAAAGCGTTATGGTGAGGAGGCAGCCTGCGGCGAGGGTTGGCCAAAATGGCACGCCGCGTTTAAGCATCAGCGGGATCACTAAGAACATCGGCAGTGACGGCAGCACGAACCAAAACGTGGCCAGTGCGTGGGTTGCCATGCGGTCTGGATCTTCCGTTGCGCGCCACAGCCACATCATGCCGAGCACCGAAATAAGCGGTAGCGACGCAATTAATCCGCCGAGGCCAGGTAACTTGCGCGAGACTTCTGACACCGCGGCGATCAGAATGCCCGACACGAGCGCCTTTATAATGAGGAAGGCCATGCCGCCGTTTTAGCGGACGTAGCGGCAGGGATCGATACTTTTTTGCCGTGGGGAGATTTCGATGCGCGGGGTGGACGGCGGTTTTGGGGTGTCTTGTGATGCACTCGCAGTAGGGGGTCAGATTTGTTTGACCTGTTTGATTTGACGGGGCAATGCGTGTTGGTGACTGGCGCTTCTAGTGGTATTGGGCGGCATGCTGCGGGGGTGTTTGCGCATGCTGGCGCGAAGGTAGCGGTGGCAGCGAGGCGGCGGCACCGATTGACCAACTTTGTTGGCGAGATCCATGGCGCCGGGGGACAGGCCTACCCGGTGGGTTTAGACGTGACCGATGAGGGCGCAATCGACGCCGCTTTCGAGGAGATTGAAGCGGATTTTGCGCCGATTGATATATTGTTCAATAACGCCGGCACCACGACCAGCAAGCCGCCCTTTGAACACACAGCCGAAGATTGGCGTGCGGTCATCGACACTAATTTGAACAGTGCGTGGTTTATGGCGAGCGCTGTCGCTAAACGCATGGCGGCGCGTGGCGATGCGCTGCCGCCGGGCGGGGGGAGCATCATCAACACCACCTCGGTAGGTGCGACGCGAACAATGGTCCGGGTGCCAACCTATTTGGCATCTAAAGCGGGGCTCGCGCATCTGACCCAGCAAATGGCGATGGAGGTGGCGCCGATGCGAATTCGGGTGAACTCGATTGCACCAGGGTTGTTCGTCACGGAAATGAGTACGGCCTATATTAGAATAGAGCACGGCAAAGAAATGTTGAGCTAGATCCCCATGGGGCGTGCGGCACGGGCGGAAGAGATGGACGGCGCGTAGTTGTTGCTCGCGTCTGACGCGGGTAGCTACATGGCAGGTGCCGAGATCATTATTGACGGGGGCGTAGGTGCAGGGCCATAGGCTTGATTTGGGGTTGGCAACGGCATACCACCATTGGTGCGCAGGATAGAGGTTGGCAAATATGAAATTTGATGCTTCGCGAGCTGCGTTTGTGGCGATCGATTTGCAGCAAGCGTTTTGCACGAATACGGGGTCGGTCGCGGCGCAGGGGCGAGACATCACGCCGTGCCGGGATGCGGCATTGCGGTGTGTTGCCTTGGCGGATGTGGCGCGGGCGAAAAGCATTCCTGTGATTTGGACCAAGATTGCGTTGCGCCCGGACTATGCCGACGGTGGGTTGATGATCCATGAAATCCGCCCGGGGTTGAAAGAAGCTGGCGGCATCAAGGCAGGGACTGACGATGCGGCGTTGATCAGTGAAGCGGTCGTGGCGCCGGAAGATTTTGTTATCGACAAGCCGCGCAACTCAGCGTTCTTCTCCTCGAACCTTGAATCATTGCTCCATACGCTTGATGTGCGCTGCCTGATGATGGGCGGGGTCACGACTTCAATGTGCGTCGAATCAACGGCCCGCGATGCGGGTCAGCGAGATTATCGCACCTTCGTCGTACGCGATGCTTGCGGTGATTTTGCACAGGCACGACATGACGCAGCTTTGGATGCGATTGCGTTTGGCTTCGGCCGGGTAATTTCGCACAACGAGGCGCTGGCTGCGATGGATGTTGGGGAGACTGACCTGTGAACGCACGCAACGCCGATTAGTGGCGCACGCAGCCGCCTCACAATCCGACCAACTTTACGGCGACTTAAGTCAGGGCGCTGCTCTCTTTCGGGAGGGCGGCGAAGCCCCTATAACCGGGCCATGAACACGACAGGCAATATTGCTGACCGGCTCGACTATTTCGCGGCGACACAGTCCGATCATCGTGCCATCGTCGGTGGCGGCTGCACCATCAGCTATAGCGACCTTGCTGATTTGGTCCGGCGGATCGGCGGTCATTTGGCTGACCGCGGGGTTGGGCCTGGCGATATCGTGGGGGTGTGTCTACGCGACACCGCGGCACATCTATGCTTGTTGTACGGCGTTGCCCGCGCTGGCGCCGCCATCTTGCCGATGGACGTCCGCTGGACAGCTGAAGAACGCGATCGCATTGCGACATTCTTTGGCGCCAAGCTGGTGTTGACCGAACCGGGTGAGATGGTTGGTGCAGACCTCAATCAGGTGCAGGTTGACGACGCCTGGTGGTCTGCAGTCGGCGAGGCCAACCCGGATCGTGATTTTCCCTCTGACGACGCCGATAGCTTGGTCTTGTCGCTGTCGTCGGGCACTACCGGGATCCCTAAAGGCCCGATGCACAGCCACAAACAGATGCATGCGCGCTTTGCGACCCAGACCATCACGTTGGGCTTTTCCAAGAACGACAAGTTCCTCAGCGCGTTGCCAATCTATTTCGGCGCGGGCCGTAGTTTCGTAATGGGCATGCTGTATCACGGCGCGACTGTGATGATGATGGGCCTGCCGTATGAACCGCGGGACCTTGTTGAGGCGATTGCACGCGAGAACATCACGGTCACGCTGTTGGTGCCAACGTTGCTGAGGCGATTGATGGCGATTGTACCTGCGGTAGGTCATCTTTTGCCGGGGCCACGCTTGATCTTCACCACAGGGGCAATCCTGCACCCTGACGAGCGTGAAGAGTTGCTGGCGCGGGTGTCACCTAACTTGCACAACTATTACGGCTCGACTGAAGGTGGGGGGTTGTCGGTTTTGTTGCCCCGCGATGACGGTGCGGCGGCGCGATCGGTTGGCCGCTTGGTGCACAACGCCGAGGCGCAGGTGGTGGGTGACGACAATGTACCGCTCGTGGTCGGTGAGGTGGGCCGCGTGCGTTATCGCGGCGGAGCGTGTGCGATAGCGTTCTACAATGACCCAGAAGCGACAAAAGAGGCGTTTCACGAGGGCTGGTTCTACCCTGGTGATCTGGGCAAGTTCGACAAAGAGGGCCGGCTGTACCTAGTGGGCCGGATTAAGGACATGATCATTCGCGGCGGTATCAATATCTACCCTGCCGAGATTGAACAGGTATTGTTGGGACACGGCGCCGTCGACGATGTGGCGGCAGTGGCGTGGCCGTCGCGCGAATTGGGTGAAGAGGTCGCGGCATTTGTTGTTGCGGCTGCGCCGGTTGAAGAGGACGTGCTGCTCGCGTATTGCCGCGCGCAACTTGCGCGTTACAAGGTGCCGCGCGCGGTGTTATTCGTCGATGCCTTGCCCCGCAACGGTTTTGGCAAGGTGCTGAAAAAGGACCTAGCAGCGCGCCTTGAAGCGGTCTAATGCTGCTTAATTGCGGCCTAAGCACGCCTAGGACGCGCACCTACCATTTCAGTAGGTTGCTGCCAAGGTAGCGGCCGAAGGCCAGGGACGGGGTAACACTCATTCCGCCGACGAAACTTCGGCCCGACAAGGTGCCGCCGCCAATGGCTTCGCCTGCAGCGTAGAGATTGGGGATAACTTTGCCGTGGTGACTGAGCACCTGAAGACTGGTGTTTACCTTCAAGCCGGCTGGGGTTTTGAGCACCGTGCCGTGAGCCTTGATCGCCCAGAAGGGACCTTTTGTGATCTTGGCGGGGAAGTTCTTGCGGCCAAAGGAGTCTTTGCCCGTATCGACGGCCTTGTTGTATGCGGCCACGGTCGCGGTGAACGTGTTGGCGCGCATGCCGCATGCATCGGCCAGAGTGTTGAGCGTATCTGCGCTCTTGAACGAAGGATGGTTAGCGTAGGCTTCATTGACGGCTTCTGGCGTCCAGTCGGCGCCTGCAAGACCGCCACCGGCGTCGAGTAGCGGTGGTGCGTTCTTAAAAATGTTGTCGTCGAAAACGATCCAGAACGACATTTCCGGTTGTTCCATCAGTCGGTTTTCGCGTTCGTCGACGCTGGGGTGATCTTCGGCGACGAATCGACGACCCTGTAGATTAACAAAGATTTCCCACGGTGGCCGTAACTGGGGGGTGAGCGACGGCATGCGGTAGAAGTCGACTCGGTTGCGTTGGCCGTCGATGCTGATGCCGGCGAACGTGGGCAAGAACTTGTCGCCGTTTCGGACCGTCCCGCCTGCCGCAGCGCCCAACAAAATCCCGGCCCCGGTTGAGGACGGCATCCCACCTGAATACAAAGTGTGGCCCTCGGTAAGGCGCCGGAAAAGGCGTGCATTCCCGGCATAGCCGCCGGAGGTTAGGACGATATTCTTGGCAGTAACAGCCTCTTCGGTACCGTCCGCACCGCGCAATTTGACGCCTGTCACCGGGCGATAGCGTGA
>Ga0115002_10004394_pt1 | contig 17070 bp, 11 predicted proteins | sample ArcticOcean_MG_C_8_FD_89576 | JGI IMG/M metagenome (GOLD analysis project Ga0115002, IMG submission 89576) | Marine microbial communities from western Arctic Ocean - ArcticOcean_MG_CB11_86 | ecosystem: Environmental > Aquatic > Marine > Oceanic | place: Arctic Ocean: Canada Basin | collected... | reverse complement strand
GTTCGACTTCGGCAGACATATAACCATCGTAGCCTTTTTGGGCGAGCAGGCGGAAGAGGTCGCGATAGGGATAGCCGCTGCCTGCGAGGTCGTGCATATGAACGTGATCGAGCCAGGGTAAAACGGTGTCGAGGGCTTTTTCTACGGAGCCGTCTACAATATCGTGAGAAGTGGAATTCCATATGAGGCCAAAGTTGTCGTGGTCAACCAGCTTGGCGACCTCGTAGCAATCTTGCCAGTTAAATTCGCCGTGCAATTCTAAGCTTGGTTTTACATTTCGTGCGGTGCCGTATTCACACAATTCGCGCAGGGCTTCGGCCACTTGAGAAATGGTTTTTTCTTTGGGCACGTCTTTGGGAAAGTTGTTGCCAAAAACACGTACGCGAGGTGCGCCCAAATCGGCGGCGAGGTCCATTCGTATTTTTGTTTCTGCGATATGTTTTTGTACATCGGCTGGATCTGTGTCGTGGTAGCGGTTGCCTGTTGCAATGCTGATGATTTTGATGCCTGCGGTTTGGCAATCGGCAACGACTTGTTTGCGTGTTTCAGCGTCAATATCGGCCTCTACCTTGTGCCCTTGGTTGGCGTCTGTTCGGAATTCTACGCCTTCAAACCCGTTGTCTTTTAATATGTCTAATAGGTCTTGTCGCGACAAATCTTTTAACACGCCGTATGTCATCCACGAAGGTTTCATAACTGTTCTCCTTAAATACGTTTTGATGTCCCATTGTTCGCGTGTTTCCAAAATAGCGCGGTTTGTCATCAGACGCAAGCAGATCTAAGGGGTCGTAAAAGCCTAACTTTTTCTTTGTACTGGCATAAAAAGCCCATTTCTGGTATATTTTTGTGCTAAATCGGATTGCCCAAGGCCACATTTGGCTGGGTATTTCCATACTGGCGGCGAGATGGCAGAAGGCAAATGGCAGAAGTGCCACTTTATACTGCCATGTGACTGGACGCCTACGTTTCCTCCCCTCTTTTTGGAGTTTTAATGGCTGATATACAACCGAGCATTCGAAACATTGCAATTATTGCGCACGTTGACCACGGTAAGACGACGTTGGTGGATGGGATGTTGAGGCAAACAAAGGTGTTTAGTGAGCATGAAGAAGTGCAAGAGCGGGTGTTGGATTCCAATGATTTGGAGCGTGAACGCGGCATTACGATTTTGGCCAAAAACACCGGGGTTGAATATGAAGGTGTGACCATTAACATCGTAGACACACCGGGGCACGCCGATTTTGGTTCTGAAGTCGAGCGCATTTTGAATATGGTAGATGGGGTATTGCTGCTTGTGGATGCTGTGGAAGGCCCAATGCCTCAAACGCGATTTGTGCTTCGCCACGCCTTGAAACAAGGTTTAAAGCCCATTGTGGTGGTCAATAAAATCGACCGACCTGCCTCGCGCCTTGATGCGGTTGTCAATGAGACATTTGATCTGTTTATCGATTTGGGTGCCACAGATGAGCAGGCCGACTTTCCGGTGGTCTATACCATTGCCATAGAAGGGCGTGCAGGTTTGGATCCCAATGATATGCAGGATGATTTGCGCCCCTTGTTTGATACGATTTTAGAGGCAATACCACCGCCCGAGGTTGATTTGGATGGGCCACCACAGTTGTTGGTGACCACATTGGAATACAGCAATTATGTGGGTAAAATTGCTGTGGGCAGGTTGAGAAGTGGGTCTCTAAAAGCTGGACAGGTCGTGGCGCACTGTCGGGCCGATGGCCAAATGGTGCGTAGTAAAATTTCTGAGGTTTTCACGTTTCGAGATTTGAAACGCAATGCACAACCCTCGGTTCACGCGGGCAATATTGTTGCCATTTCGGGTATTTTGGATGTGGGCATTGGCGATACCATTACAGATTTAGATGATCCGCGCCCTTTGCCGCCAATTCGGATAGAAGAACCTACCGTGCGAATGACGTTTGCGGTGAATGACAGCCCGTTTTCGGGGCGATCGGGCAAGTTTATGACGAGCCGACAGTTGCGCGCACGTTTTGATCGCGAATTGGAAAGCAATGTGGCTTTGCGGGTTGCAGATACGGATCGTGCGAGTGAATTTTTGGTGTCTGGGCGGGGTGAGTTGCACTTGGCCATTTTGATTGAAACGATGCGGCGTGAGGGCTATGAATTTTCGGTGAGCCAGCCCGAAGTGATTTTTCGAGAGGGTGAAAATGGGTTGGAAGAACCCATTGACGAGGTGTTTCTGGAAATTCCGAGCGATTACTTGGGTGCCATTAGTGAAATGATGGGCAAACGCAAAGCTCGGTTGCAAGAGACTCGCTACGGTGAAGATGGCACGGTGTACAATACATATTTTGTACCCACACGGGGTATGCTTGGGTTTCGGCAGCCCTTTTTGACCTCTACGCGAGGTACGGGTGTGTATCACACCTTGTTTCATTCTTATGAAAAACATACCGGCGAAATTGATGCGCAACCCCACGGATCCATGGTTTCATTAGAGACGGGTTCGATAACCCCTTATGCTTTGCAATCATTGGAGCAACGGGGAACATTTTTTGTTAAACCCACGGATGAGGTGTATTTGGGACAAGTGGTGGGGCAACATATTCGAGATGATGATTTGGTGGTGAATGTGTGCAAAGCCAAACACATTACAAACCATCGAGCGAGCACCAAAGATGTGACAGAGACAATGCGGGCTCCTCGGAATATGTCGCTTGACGATGCAATTGATTATTTGGGTTCCGATGAATTATTAGAAGTGACACCGGGTGCTTTACGTTTGCGAAAGCGCGTGCTGGATCACAACAGTCGGGAAAAAGCAGAGAAGAATAGTAAGCGTTAAACAAAGTCAAAAGACGAAAGCATAAAGGATAAAAGCGTGGCAATGGTTCACGCTTTTATCCTTTAGTAAAAATGTTTTTCGTAAGCTTATTTTATGATTTGTTGCTTGAATAGCTTGTTTCGTGACTTTTATGGTGTCCGATAAACGGATGGTACGTAGCGTTTAAGGTGTGCTAGAGGGAGTGTTGTCCAGCGTTCGGGTTTGTGAAGTGCGCCAAAAATACCGCCAAGGGCGCCGCCTGTCACACCGCTACCAAGAATAGCGAATAGGGCTTTGTTGCAAGTGGTTATAGAGGCCATTGGGGGTGTCATAAGCATTGGGCGCAAAGATGTATTTGGAGAGGGCATCCATGGCGCGTTTTTGATCGGCAAGTGCAACGGGCGTGAAAGGCTGTATTGCACCGGGTTGTCCGATGACGGCGCGATCGACGTAAATACCGCCGATATAACGTGAGATGGTGGTGCCTGCGATCCGTTGCTGGCCTGTTAAAATGAGGTAAGCATCTTGAAGCTCTTGATAGGTATTGCCTTGTGTGTTGTATTTGCTTTGAACCTGATTCATGACGCTGTTTACGAGTTCTATGCGGCCAATGGCTTGACCAATGGCGTCACTGCTTAAGTCATAGATCATAACACGAGGATCAATGCCTCGGTTGGCTGAGCGCATATCGTCGGCGTCATTGCCAAACATCAATTCGGGTTCGGTTGAGCGTGCAAGCATTTTTTCAAGACGATCTTGTTCGGCTTTCTCGTTTTTAGCGGTAGGTGAATACCCAAATTCGATAGCCCACAAATCATAGGGACCCGGGCGTGTGGTATAATATTCACCCTGTTTTTGATTGGGCAGTGCAAAGTTGATCGAGGGATAATCCATGACGGAGCCCGTAAGCCCTATTTTGGACGTACGTGAGTTGTTGTGGAGGTCTTCGAGGCTTTGCATTTGGCTGGCTTTCATGTTGTGATTGAGGCCCAGCGTGTGGCCTATTTCGTGGAGAATGAGATAGTGGAGACTGTCTTTGAGCAGGTCTTCAACTTTCAATTTGGATGCACCAGATACACGCAAAGCCTGCACACCAAATAGGCTGGACTCGTGGAGCGAATGCCCCAAAGAACACATTAAGGGGTCTTGTGTTTCCAGAGGTTCTTCCAAATTGAGTGCAGCTGTTTCAAAAAGATCACCCTGAGCCAAGCGATTGGTAATGAAAGAAAATTCGAGCATGACATCGGCACCGATAATTTCACCTGTGCGCGGGTTGACAAAGCTGGGACCATATCCACCAAAGGGGGGGTGAGGGGACGATGTCCAGCGCAAGACGTTGTAGCGAATATCACCGGCATCCCAGTTGGCATCATCGGGCTGTTCTTTTATTTCTACCGCATTTTTGAACCCTGCCGCTTCAAAGGCAATGTTCCAGTTGAGTGCGGCTTTTTTGATGGTTGAGCGTAATTCTTTTGGGGTGGTGTTTTCAATCCACCAAGTGATGGGTTTGATGGGTTCGGACAATTTGGCGTTTGGATCTTTTTTCTTGAGATGCCAACGGTGGATGAGGTCGCGGTAGGGTGTGGCACTGGTAGATGTGAGGTCGGTGACGCGGGTGGTAAAATATCCAACGCGAGGATCGTCGAAGTGAGGCTGGTAGTCATTTTTGGGCATTTCGATGAGGGTGTGGCGTAGGGTAATGGTGATGTTACGTGCATCTGTAATGCCGGCACCCTCCCCCTTGGGATTGGGGTTTTCGTATGTGTAAGCGACAACGAGATCCGTGTTTTTAGGGTAGTTTTTAATGGCACGCGTTTTGGTTTTTTCTTTGCTGAGTTTACCCAGTGTAAAACCTTTATCGCCCTGTGTGCGGTTTACGCGGTGGAGCGCTTCTGAGTGGAAAATAGCATTTGCTTTAATGAGGTAGGTGTGCGTTGAGTCGTCGTGTGCTGCGACTTTTTCTGAGATGAGAATAGAGGGGCTGATGTTGGCACGGGAGGCTTTGCTTAGGGCGTTTTTTGGGTCAAAATAATAGGATGTGTTTTCAGAAACGATTTCGATGCGATCAAAGTGTTTTTGAATGGAGAAGACGCGGTTGTCTCGGAAGTTTCCTCGAAAGTGACCTGCTGCTAAGACACCGTCTAATGTTTGTGTGAAGTAGATATATTCTTTGCCGATTTGGTTTTCTTTGATGAGCAGTTGAAGCTCACCTGTTGTGGAATCTTGGTAGACGGTGAAGAGGCCCTTGAATACCTGGCTGGATTTTGTAAGATCTGCAATGGTTTTCTTTTTGTCCTTCTTTTTGTCGTCTTCCTTTTCTGCTTTTGTCGAATCAGATTTTACAACCGTGACAGAATCTGTTGGGGCTGGTTCTGGTTGTTTGTCTTGCGCATAAAGGGGAAGTGTAAGACCTAAAAGTAAGGTGAGAATGAGTCGGGGCATGGCAATGTTCCTACTTGAGAAAGTTGTTCAGATGGTAAAGATAATCAGTGCTTCACGAAATGTGATAAAGACACAGAAAAACGCGATTTGAATGATTCACTGTAGGGGCAAGGTCCCCTTGCCCTCCTGCTTTATGTCCTAAAGGTCAAGGACATACGTGGATATTTTTATCCCAATTCAATTTTGCACGTCCCTTGTGGCACAGTGACACGAATGCCTTCAGGTGTGGATTCAGAGACAAAGGTTTCGCCATCGATTTTGACACTTGTGATGTTGGGATGATGGAAGATGACTTCTGTGCCAGGAGAAACGATGTGCCCTGTTTTGCCACGCATAAAGAGGGTGAGGGGTTCGGTGGCCGTAAAGCCGATGTCACCATCTTGGTAGTGTGTACTTTGTTTGGCAAAATAAAATTCGTGTTGATGATCTATTTGACGCAGAAGGCTGTTGTGTGTGGCCATGTCGATGATGTTTTGCGTGTGGTGAATGGTGACACTGTTTTCTGTGCGTGTCATCTCTGCTTTGGGGTGTGCTGCATCGTGTGGAAAGAGCACGGTAATGATGGGGGCATTTTGGTAAGTCGCGTAGAGGTATTTGCCCACAAAGCATTTCCCCCATCCGGCGAGGGCACCGTCTTTGAGCTCTACTGTTTGGGGTTCTGTGCCCAAGTAGAGGGTGAGAAAGGTGTCGGTTTCTTTGCGCGATTTGACATTCCAGGTGTATTCTTCATTGGGGCGTGTTATTTCAACGTTGGCCGATGCGGGATGTAGAGCAAGGTTGATGGGGTGGTCGGTGTTTTCTACGGTGTCGATGAGCAGGTAATAACCTGGTGCGTTGTTTTGAGGGGGAATGAAGATGAGCGCGCGGTTGTGTTTTATGTCGCCTTCAAAAGCACGGTCGGCCAACCCGCTGGCGTAGTTGATGCTTTCTGTGACGAGACCTTCTATGAGGCCGTCGGCCCCTTTTTCAAGGTGGTTTTGATTGTTGATGAGGAGTGTGTTGCTCGATTCTGCGGTGTCGTTGATATAGGTCCACGGAAAACCTTTGGACGCGTTGCCGTAGCCGTTATACCCCGAGTTGATCAGGAGGTGCTCACCATACCCAGCGAGGTAGATGGCGTTGGCATCGCGGTGCCCATGACTGGGGGCAGAGACATTCCACAAGGCGCCGAGGAGTGCATCTTCGGTGTCATTTTTTTCGTAAAAGAGTGCGCCGCCATCGTTCCAGAGCCGACTTTGAGGGGTGCGCTTTTCGGGCAAGGGTTCGGCAATGCAGTAGACGAGCAGGTCACTGGGATAACGAGGGTGTGCACTGGCAACGCGGTTTGAGGCGTATTGGGCCGCAAGAGATGAAAACTTGCCCGCTGCCCACGCACCGGATTGTGGGTAAAAGGTGTTGAAGCCGCGACCGTGGCCTGAGTCGCCAAAGGTCACAAAGGTATTGAAGGGCGTACACCCTGAGGAGAAGAGCCATTCGTAGTACCATTTGAGGCGAAAGTCTTTGTAGAAGGATTTGTCTAATCCGGTATATTCGGCGACGTGCATAAAGCCATATTTGGCGGTGCGTTCGCCGTTGAGGCGGGCATGAGAATATTCGGGGCCATTTCTACCCACACCGTCAGGGGTCATTTGTTCAAAGACGGCATCGCGATATTGTTGCATTGCTTCTTCGAGGCGGTCTTCGTTTTTATAAGCCGCCCAGACTGCGCGTGGGCCAAAGGTGGCCATGCCCCAACCACGCATGGTTTCCCAAAACCAATTCACCATTTCCTGGAGCGATGTTTCGTAGCGGCTGAGATCTGATGCAGATAGGTCGTCGTGGATGATGTCGAGGGCGAGCACCGTGTTAAAGAAACCACTGGATGGAGGCACCGTGGCAGACCATCGGTTGCCACCGGCATCCCACCGTGTGGCTACATCTGTTGTAAATTGGGGCCATTGGTCGAGGATGTTTGTGATGCGTTGACGATGGGTCTCTCGATGATCGGGTTCGATAACGTAGAGCAAGGCCAATGCGCCCATGAGATCGCGGATGCGCGTGCCCTGTGCGCCCACGTTGGTGTCGGGTTCATATTGCAGGGTTTTGACAACACGACGTGCTTCTTCGATAAAATCTTTATAAGGCGATTGGGACGCGCGGTTGCGAAGGGCATCGTATTCTGATTTTTGACAGATTAGGAATGGGTGATTCATAGAGACCTCATTTAAATGAAATGTTTACACGCCGTACAAATAATGCCCCTGCCCACCCGGAAACCAGATGGCATCGACGATCCAGGCAATGCCAAGCCCGAGGTAAAAACCGATCATGAGGCCAAAGAAGAATGGGAGTACGCGTTTGTATAAAGATTGGCCACCCATTTTGAGGATGATGACTTTGAGCGCCCAAGCGATGAAGATGGTGAGTGCGGTGTTGCGTATCATTTGTACACCTGCAATGGGATATCCTAACGGTGCAATAGGCCACCATGTGAAGCGATATCGCAAAAAGGTGAGTAGGCTCATGACCACAGCACCAATGCCCAAAAAGGTGAGGCGTTTGGTGTCGGCATCAAAGGGATTGAGTAATTTGGCGGTGATGTTGTTAAAGGGTATCGCGCCAGCCGATTGGAAGAGCCACCGATCCATGTTGTAGGCCCCAATTTGGTAGCCCATGTAGATGGTGTATCCAATAGAGCAAATGAGTGCCATGACCAAGGAGCCAACAATGGCCAAGAGGATTGCTTTGCGGCCCACTTTAATGCGGTCAACGAGTTTGGCCGCGTGAGCAGCCGAGACAATAAACGTGGTTTTGAGGTCGCTAAACCAGCCATAACTGAGTGCCAATGACGTGAGAGGACCCAATGTGACGTGGGTACTTGTGCCCAGTGAGAAGATGGCAAATGATTGTGCCAGTAAAGGAGGGCGCGCAAATACAAGGCCGCCTTCTACAACAATGCGGCCAATGCGCCAAATCCTTGCCAGGAGAGTGCGGCGTGTTGGGTGCTATAAGGATCGGGTGCGGTCATTGCCAAACCGAATCGGTTGTAGAGGCCTATTTGAAGCACGCTGAGCAAGTAGAAGAACCACAGTGAAAAGGCGACTTGCACATCGATGAGATAGGCAAAACCGAGAACGGGAAAATAGAGGCGAACGGGAATGCCTGGGTATTCGCGGCCAAAGCTGATGGGCGCGCCACTCAGGGAAATGGTAGGCCAATGAGGGGCAAAGAAACCCACAATGTTCCAAAGAACAATGAAGAGGGAAATGGAGAAGCCGAACCAGAAAAGGGTGTTGCGCATAAAGGGGGGGAAGAATCCGGGGTGGTCGGCTTCTTCGGTCATTTGTAGGGGGACTTCGATGAGCGGGTAAGGCAGGCGTTCTTGTTCTATCCACTGTTTGCGCAACAAGACCATAAGACAGATGCAGGAAAATAAAACGGCGGCAATGAGGGAGAGCCACCAAAAGAGGGGCATGATCCATGCTTGCCAGGGCATCACCTGGTCTTTGGGCAAGCCTTCAAAAAACCAGCGAATGACGTGACCTTCGGCGTCATTGGGTGTGAGCCAAGAGGGAATGACACTGTGAAGGGTCTCTGCCCAGCCATTTTCTGAGGTGGCATAATAAAAGGGCGAGGTGATGGTGGTGAGTAAGGTACCCGTAAGACCAACGGTGGGAATGGTGGTGGCAACCATGCCCATGGCAAAGATGATGATGAGTTCGGGGCGTGTGAGGCCGTACGTTGGGCGAATGGATTTGAGTGCGCCATTGATGAGGGTGACGAGAATGAGGAAAGGAAAGACCAATCCCAAGGGCATAAAGTCACTTGCAAGGTAGGTGGATCGCAAAAAGTGTTTGGAATAAGGTGCGGCAATGTTGATGAGTGCAGAGAGGCTCAACCCCCATAATGCAGAGCGAAAGGTAAGGCCTTCGTACGGGTGCCGTTGTGGATCACTATTGGATATTTCGGGTTGCATCACAGACATATTTTTGGACCTATGTGGATAAAACGGGTCTAAGCATAAATTTTTTCTGTTTTTTTATTGGCATTATTTTAATGACGTTTGATCCACACAATCCAATCGCCTGTTTCTGGGGCGTTAAGGGTTTGTTCTCCGCCAGAGATATCTGATGCACCGTGCCAAAGGCTTGTGGTGGGTTGATACCAGTGTGCGGTGTATTGACCTTCGGGCAAGTGAATGGTGATGTTTGGGGTGGTGTCACTGACGGTGTCGGTTTCGGGTGTGTCGCCAGATGGGTTGGCGAGATAGGCAAGGTAGGTGGTGTCGGTGTGCGCACATTTGTAGTGTAGAGGATTGTTGCCTACAAGGGCGTCATTGGGTGCGAAGTTGGCCAGGGTAAGGCCGGTGTCGTTGAAGAAGGTACGGATGTGGATGAGATCGTTTGCGCCTTCGAGTTTGCCCGCGCGTACCGCACAGTGATAGCCTTGCATGCCTTTGAGGTCGGCATCATAGGCTTCGTGGGTAGAGAAGCCGCCATAGGTGGTGTGCCCGCCTGATAGGAGGCTTGCCCAGAAAAGGCGACGAAAGAAGTAGCGCGGGTGTTGGGGGTGGCGGTAGTGTTCATAGCGGTCTTCGTCATTGATGACGGGGGCCGCTGTTTTTTTTCGGTAGTCGAGGATAATTTGACCATGCACTTGATCGAGGTCTTCAAGCGTGACAATGTCTGACCATTCGGCATGGGTGAAGGAATATCCTTTGAAGCGACATTGGTGGTTGGTGAGCAGGGTTCCCCACGGTTCACTCGTTCTCATATCGCGTGCGATTTGGTGGATTGTTTTTTCGTGTATTTTGCGGCCCGAAAGTTCTTGGTCGTCGGCTACAATTTCGCGGTCGTTGGAGACGCACCAAATGACGTTGGGCAAGGCCGAGAAGCGTGCTTGTGCATAACGGGCAATCCGTTGTGAAAGCGGGTCGGTATCATAGCATAAGAGTTCGTTGGTGTCTTCGCCATAAGGAATGAGTTTGAAGATGATGTGTGGATGGTGGTTGAGCGCGTAGGTGAGACGTCGATCTATTTCTTGCCAATAAGGTAGGTTGAGCGATGTGCGGTCGGGTGTGAAGAGGGCTTGTACGTCACTGCGGCCTCGGCAAAACCAGGTGCGAATTTTGGTGAAACCAGCAGCAGATGCTTGATCGATATAGGCTTGCCATTCGGGTTCGGTGTCGGTGACGTACCGATATCCTGTGTCACCAATGTGTAAGAACCAGTCGCCATTTTGGTAGGCAAATTGATACGGGTCTTTGGGGTGGATGGTGAGCTGACCCTTGAGGTTGGAAGGGGTGACTGTAAAACTGCCCTTTTGATTGTGGAGGTCGGCGAGGTTAGATTTGGATGTCCAAGTCCAGTCACCTGTTTGGTCGGCATAAGCACGGGCTTTAAAGGTGTTGTTGTTGTCGTAGAAGCCTTCGGTTGTGACCGTTGTGTTGTCGGGGCGGGTGAAGGTGAAGGTGAATTCGGTTTTGAAAATGGGGTGGTTTTCTGGTTTGGCCGTGAGGGTGATTTCATATACGCCATAGTGGGGTACTGCATGCGCATTTTGGGTGAGGTTCATTGGGTGCCTTGTTGTTTTTGGGCTGTGCATTATTCGGTAATGGGTGTAAAGCTGACCACGAGACTAAAGCGCAAGATGTCTGCCATATGCACCACCAGTTTGCGAATGCTGCTGTTATCGGCTTGTTCTGGGGTGGGCGAGGTGGACAAAGGCGCAGCGTCTATGATGTCAAATTCTGCCATAGAGGGGCCGTCTTCAATTTTGACACGCAATTGTTTGCCATTTTGTGTGAGTATGGCTTTTCGCAGGCTAAAGTCGATTTCGATGTCTGCTTCGGTGTGTAAAAACCACCAAAAGTCGGCATGGTCATTGTTTTCGATTTCGTCGGTGACGATTATTTTTTCGCGATCCTGCATTTCAAAGGTGCGAATCACGCGATGTGATGTCTCTGAATAGGCGTGAGAAAGATCAATTACGGCGGTTGCATTTTCTTTGGATGAGCGAAATGAGATGATGGGTGCAACTGCGTCGAGCGTTTGCCCTGCGTTTTCACTTGGGTTGAGCAACGGGACATTATGTCCTTCGGCGCGAAGGCGATAGAATTCCCATCGTTCGCGTTTGTTGCGATGGCGCTGGTAAGATTCTCCTTCGGTGCCACAGTCAATGATCCAGCGTTCTCCAAGGGCCTCGAGGATAAAGGTGCCCAAATCGGTATGGCGATGCATGCTCAAGTTGGCGTTGGCGCCTCCGTGAATGCCCACAGTGAGTGCATTTGGGTCTGTCCAGGAGCTGCGCATAGAGGCGACATCGGCTTCGCGAAAGTGTTTGTCAAGTTTGAGTGTGGCTGGGTCGAAGTCTGTACCTTTTTCATCAAACCATAAAAAGTCGAGCACGTTGGCATCTTGGTGTCCGCCAACCAGTTCGCTGTACCGAAACCAACTGTATTGTGGCATGTTAAATTTTTTGCCCATCCAAAAGTGCATGGGTGTGCCCATGCGTCGAAGTCCACAATCGGCAAAGTTATACGATTGGCGTGAGGCACCCGAAATGTACATCTGGTATTCACCACTTTCTTGAAAACCTGGAATATCAGAAAGACCAAAGTCGGTGCCCAATGCGGTTTCAAGAGATGAGAGATAGAGGATGTTGTAACGAGAGCCATAGTCCCAATAAGTGACCCCTTCTACACCCGCACCGTCTGGAGCATAGTGTTTCATGGGTAAGGGCATGCTTTGGATGGCGTTGTGGAGAATGGTTTTGGCAAGGTTGGGTTCTTGGTCGGCAATGATGAGTGCGCCCATGCTGAGACCGCCGTTGCAGACTTGGTTCCAGTTGTTTTTGTTTAAATCCCAGCGATGGGTTTCATTGCCATTGTAGACTTCTAAACCTGGTTTGAGTCCCTTTTCTATGATCGCTGTTTGCATGGTTTCTTTTTGCGCATCGGACCATTGGTGGTGCAACCAATCGAGCGACATGGCCACGGCATAGGTCATTTCGGCGGTGTCGAGAAAGTGTGCAGGGTTCCAGTCTTGGAAGGCGCAGGCCGCTTCAATTTCTGCCCATGTGCGATCCACGTAGTGATCACCGCCTTCTATGAGGTGCATAAACATGAGGGCACGGACACGTTCTTTGACCTTGCGACTGACGTTGAGCAACCGGCGACCATCGGGTATTTCGTAATGTGAGGGGGCTTCGATGAGGATCGCATCGGTTTTGGTTTTGAGGTTTTCAAACCATTTGGACGCATGTGGGTCTGTGTTGCGTATGTTTTGAACACGCGAAACTGTATTTTCGTCGATCAAAATTCGAGGGTGACCCTTTTTGAGGGTGGCCAACATTTCTTCCCCGGTGGGTGCATTTTCTGAGGGTGCGCCGTTGATGGTATACTGCCAAGGCATTGGATTTTTACTCCTAATGATTGTTGGGCGTGAATTTCACTTGAAGGGTTAAATTTGTAACGTCTGTCAAATGAATGGCTAATTTACGCCGATTTTTATTGTCTGCTTGTTCGGGCGTGGGTGATGTTGGCAAGGGTTGTGCATCCATAACGGTAAATGTTGCGTTGGATGGTGACAAAATTTCTGCTGTCAAAGTTTTGCCATTTAAGGTCAGGGTAGCGGTAGAACCATTGGGCGCAATTTCAGCCTCTGTGTGCATGAACCAATACAGTTCTGATGGTGATTTTGTTTGGATCTTGTCTGTGATGAGGACGTGTTGTCGATCCACCATTTCAAAGGTGCGTTTTGCATGTCTTACATGGTCGGCATAAACGTCGGTTAGGTCAAGTTCTGCCAGCCCCCTGTTGGGTGTGGTTTCAAATGTGGTCACAGGGCATTTGGCTTTGGGGTTTTGGTCGGGGCCATTTTCTGGGTTAAAGACCAAGGTGTTGTGCCCTTCGGCGCGAATGCGGTAAAATTCCCATCGTTTGCGTTTGTTGCGATGGCGCTGATATGTTTCTCTTTCCGTGCCAGAATCGATGGCCCAACGTTCTCCAAGGGCTTCAAGAATAAAGGTGCCCTGATCGAGGTGGCGATGTTGCCCTAAGTTGAGGTTGCCACCGGCTTGAATGCCGAGGGTGAGCGCATTGGGGTCTGTCCAGGAACTGCGCATCGATGTGACGTCGGCGTTGCGAAAATGTTTGTCAAGGGGTGTGGCAGATGGATCGAAGGTTGTGGCGCTGTTGTCAAACCAGAGGAGGTCGAGAATATGCCCACGACCATACTGGCGTAAGGTGTCATACCGAAACCAGGAATAATGCGGTTGCTTGTATTGCTGTCCCATCCAAAAGTGCATGGGCGTAGATACGCGGGTGTATCCGCAATCGGCAAAGTTAAAGGACATCCGTTTGGCACCTGAAATATAAATGTGGTATGCGCCGCTTTCTTTGAATCCTGAGAGGTCGGAGAGTCCAAAGTCGGTGCCAAGTGCGGTTTTGAGCGATGACAGGTATAGGATATTGTAACGCGTACCATAAGACCAGTAGGTGACGCCTTCGACACCTGCGCCATCGGGTGCATAGAAGGTCATGGGAAGCGGAATGCTTTTGAGGCCCGAGTGGAGTATTTCAGTGGCCAATTCGGGAATGTGCTCAGCAATGGCCAATGCGCCCATGCCCAAACCACCATTGCAAACTTGGTTCCAGTTGTTGTGGTTGCGTACCCACCAGTTGCCTTTGCGATAGATTTCAAGGCCGGGTTTGAGGCCTTTTTCAACGATGGCCTCGCGCATAATTTGGCGCTGTTCTTCCGTCCATTGCTCGTAGAGCCAGTCGTATGCGGTTGCAAAAGCATAGGTCATTTCGGCGGTGTCGAGAAAGTGGGAGGGGTTCCAATCTTTAAATGCGGCGGCAGATTCAATTTCTGCCCAGACGCGATCGACATATTGTTGGCCGCCGTCGAGCAGGTAGATGAGTGAGAGGGTGCGTACGCGTTCTTTTACGCGACGGCTGACACCGAGCAAGCGTCGTCCGTCGGGGATTTCGTAGATCGACGGGGGTTGCTCAAGGTATTGGTTGGCTTGTCGTTTGATGCGGCGATAAATGGCAGCGGCAACGGTGTCTTGGGTTATGAGGGTTTTGATGCGTGGGATGGTTTGGTCGTTGATGATGAGACGGGGGTGGTCTTTTTTTAGGGTTTTGAGGATTTGGTCGGGTTGTGGGGGGGTGAATTCTGCGGCGTGGATTTGTGTGCAAATCAGCAAAAGAATTGAGAGGGTTAATGTGAGTTTTTTCATGGTTTCTCCAGTGCGTTTGTTCATTTTTTTATATTGCCTCCGGCGGCCTACTTTCTTTGGCCGTTAAAGAAAGTAGGCAAAGAAATCCGCTGCTGCGCAGGGCTTTTAATGTACTTCAGTATTTTTACGAGCTGAGACCACCCTCACCTGCCCGCGCAATTCCCACCCTTCCGCATATTCCATATGCCCCATCACACCCACCCGTCACAACCCACCAACTGCACAACGGCCCACACCACCAGGAGGTGGCAGCCTGGTTTTGGTTTTGTTCCCTTGGTTTTTCCTTTGACGAAATAGGATTTATGCCTTAATCATGTACAGGTTTATACACGATGTCAAAGAGAGAGATGGGCGATACCTAAGTATAATATACCACAAGGAGAAAGCGATGGATGGTTTTCCAAGAACGATGGTGGGGGGCGTGAGTTTGCCCCGTTTGTTGATTGGTACAAACTGGTTTTTGGGGTATTCGCATACAAGCCGCGCAAAGAGCAATTTTATTAAAGAGTATCAAGATGCCAAGCGCATTGCCGATGTGATTGGGGTGTTTATGGCGTCGGGCATTGACGCGGTTATGGCACCGCCTTCGGCGTTGTTGGAAGAGGGTATTAAGATGGCCGAGGATCAGGCGGGTAAAGAGATTATTCGGATTTTGACGCCGAGTTTTAATATTGTGCCTGGTGGTCCTCCTGAGCGTGAGCCTGAACGGATGTTGGATCATACCAAAGAAATGGGTGCAACATTTTGTTTGCCGCATCAGTGTGTGACCGATGCGCTGGTAGATCGCATGACCAAAGAGATTCGAGATTTGGATAAATATACGAAATTGATTCGAGAGCGCGATATGATTCCGGGGTTGTCCACACATATGCCCGAGTCGGTGATTTATGCAGATCGGCAAGAGGCCGATGTGGAGACGTATATTCAAATTTATAATGCGGCTGGGTTTTTGATGCAGGTGGAAGTGGATTGGATTATGCAGGTGATTAAAAAGGCAAAGAAACCTGTGATGACAATTAAGCCTTTGGCGGCTGGCAAGTTGATGCCGGTTGTGGGGATGACGTATGTGTGGAATACCATTCGCGATCAAGATATGGTAGCGATTGGGTGTACCACACCGGAAGAGGCGAAAGAGATTGTGGATATGTCGATTGATTTGATCGAACGACGCACACCCGATCAAGAGTTGCAGGCCACAAGGAGTAAGGCGTCGTTGGTGTAATCGTTTTTGGTACAAATTGTAAATTGGATTGACAATTTGTACCAAAAAATGTAAAGCGTTGTAATATATAAAAAAGGCCGCGAATATTATTCGCGGCCTTTTTTATTTATCGAGTCATTTTGAGGGCAGTTTAAATCGCCAATACCTCTTGCGCAGCTTTGGCCTGTGGCGAATTGGGGTCGCGTTGGATGGCGCGATTGAGGTGGATTTTGGCGTGTTCATGGCCTGCTTTGGCCAGTTCAAGGGCTTCTCGAAAGCCTTTTTCTCCGTAGCTGTTGTCTTTTGGAATGGTGGGTATCGGCAAGTTTTTCCAATAGTATTTGTATTCGTCCGATTCCCAATCGCGATAGATATCATCCCATTGCAAGTTGCTGAAGTCATGGAGATGGGGCATTTGCATGTGGTCAGACATGGTGTCTTCAATGGCTTGGTAGCGGTTGTCTAAGGAGACGCGCAATTTGTCTTCGGTGTGGTTGGGCAGTGCTTTGTGCACGGTGAGTGCGGGGAAGATGAGGGTGTCGCCGATTTCATAATTGGTGGTGTGCCAAGCGACATCAAATTCATCGGTGTCTACGCATAGGCTGCCGGCACCGAGGGAGAATTTGTGGTCTAAGACGCGGTTGACTTTGTGAGAACCGGGCAATAGGGCGAGGCCACCTAATTCGATGGGACAATTGCCAACGGGTGACCACGCGGTGTAGGTGTTGAAGTTGCCTTGAAAGTGGACGAAATCTTGATGGGTGGGTGTGGTGTGATCCAAATATTTCGGAAACCAGAGGCGTGCGACTTTGTGTGGATGGGGGATCGTTGGGCGACCGATGATTTTTTCGATGGTACCCAAGACTTCGGGCCAGTGGGCTGATTCGTGAAAGAGTTCGAGTTTATACACCTCGTGGTAGACGTCGGGATATCCAAGGTCTCCTTCGGTGCATTGTTTGGTGATGTCTGCAATGCCGTCGAAGGAATCGGTTCCTTCAACCAACCACGGTTTCATTTTGTGAAGCATTTGTCGTCGCAACTCCCAGAGTTTGTCGGGGTTTTGCAGTTGGCGAAAGAAGAGATAGCCTTCTTCGGCCATGCGCTCACGCAGGGCTTCGGGTTTGTTGAGGATGTCGTTGGATTCACGGAGTTCTTTGAGTTGTTCAGACATGGGATTCTCTTTATAAAAGGTCTTGGAATGACGCAAAGTGCATCACAAATCGGTTTTGTGCCAAAGCGTCTTTTATAGTGTCTGCTTGTGCAACAGTGAGGATATTTTCTTTAATTGCTTTGAGTAAGATACCCGGTGTGTTTAACCAATAATTTTCGCCCAATATATCCAATACTTGCTTAGAAGCTGTTTTAAAACCTGTCATGGGGCGCGAGTCTCTTGATCAAGAGATGG
>Ga0115002_10004391_pt1 | contig 17074 bp, 16 predicted proteins | sample ArcticOcean_MG_C_8_FD_89576 | JGI IMG/M metagenome (GOLD analysis project Ga0115002, IMG submission 89576) | Marine microbial communities from western Arctic Ocean - ArcticOcean_MG_CB11_86 | ecosystem: Environmental > Aquatic > Marine > Oceanic | place: Arctic Ocean: Canada Basin | collected... | reverse complement strand
TCAATCACGTCGGACTCAGTTGGAGGGTTTCATGAACGCACGGTCGCTCGCTCGACGGTTGGCTGGGATTGGCGCGGTCGTGTTGTTGGTTCCGACCTCCGCGTCGGCTGCCGACCTGCACGTGATGATCTCGGCTGGATTCTACGGCGTATACGCCGAGCTGGCTGAACGGTTCGAGCGCGCGACCGGCCACCGCCTGGTCACGACGCGCGGCCCTTCGATGGGCGACTCTCCCGAAGCGATTCCCGCCCGTCTGTCGCGAGGTGAGGCCGCCGACGTCGTGATCATGTCTGGAGGCGCCGCCGACGAACTCGCGATGCGAGGAATGGTGCGCGCCGGCAGCAAGGTTGATCTCGCCCGGTCGCAGATCGGCATGGTGGTGCGCGCTGGCGTCGCGACGCCGGATATCAGCACGGTCGAGACATTCCGACGGGCGCTGCTTGCGGCCGAGTCGATCGGCCATTCCGAAAGCGGCAGCGGCACCTATCTCTCCACTATCCTGTTTGCGGAGCTCGGTATCGAGGACCAGTTGGCGCGCAAGATTCGACGGGTGCGCGGGCCACCGTCAGGCGAACCCGTGGCCGCGGTCGTCGCGCGAGGTGAGGTGGCGATAGGCTTTCAGCAGGTCAGCGAGCTTATCCACGTCCCTGGCGTAACCTTCGTCGGGGCGATCCCGGCCGAGCTGCAGCCTGGAACTACCTTCGCGGGCGCGGTCACCAGCGATGCCCGACAGCCAGACGCCGCTCTCGAACTGCTCCGATTTCTGGCATCGCCCGAGTGGGACTCGACGCTCGTGGAAGCTGGGCTGTCGCCACCGGAACGGCGGTAGCGCCAAGGAAAGGCGACAACTCTCGTGGGATTCGGGGATTCGGGGACCTCAAAGCGTCCGGCGTTGCGTCGTAGTTGCGCTGCACGATCGGGTGGTCACCTTCCGACCTCATCCATAGGAGACGGCGCATGAGACGACCTACTCCTCTGGGTGAACCGCTCGGTTTCGGTGCCGTAGGATTGGTATCATAGAGGTTTTCACCGGTAGCGCCGTAGCCGTTGAAGAGATTGCCATCGGGACATCAGGAGAGTTGACGGTGGAAGAGATGACACGCGAGCAATGGATTGCCGAGTTCGGTGAGCCCAGCGTGGAGAACCCGGCTATCGTGGACCTCATCGAGGTGGATCCGGCGTCAGGCCAGGTTGTGTTGGTGATGATCGAGCGACGCGAGTGGGACAGTGGCCCGCAGCAGTTCCGCCAAATCGAAGAAAAGATCAACCGCTACATGGGTTACGCGCTCGATGGCCATCTGACGACGCATTACCCTCAGTACGAAGGTAAAGCCGTTCAGATCCGCCTGGATTGTGCTCACGCACCGCTCGGCGGTGCCGTGGCCTTCGTGACCGCAGCCGGGCGCGCTATCCGCGGTCACGGCCTCGAGTTCGTCGTGAACGTCACGCCGACTCAGGCAGCGCACTGACCACCTAGAGCGTTTTGCATTGGGCTGTAGCGCGCAGGACTCAGTCTGGGCGCGTCCGCAGCGCGGGGGCTGAAGCCTCCGCGCCACGGTGCTGTGAAAAGCGCTTTGCGAGAAATCGCCGAGCGGGTTCGGAGGCCACGGCCTCCAGCTTCCTATCCGCCGTCCGATACAGCTCACCTATTCCGCCGCCACCGATTTGGGGGAGTGATCGCGTACGGCGCGAAGGCCTACGCCGTGGGGCTTGCCATTGCGCTGGCTTCGTCGTCCAAGGTATCGAATACGGTCAACAGATTCAGGACGACGACGAGATCGCGTAGCTGCCTGGGCACTCTGACCAACTGGACCGCCCCGCCGCGTTTCTTGGTGGTGGTGTACACCTGCTGGAGCAGGCTCTGCACTGAGTCTTTACTGTGTCTTTCGGCATGTCGCTGCCGCCCTTGTTGCGGGTGATGCAACCCGTCTCAGTCGCGTGGGGACGGGTGCCCCCACGCGGCGATCGAGATGGGCGTGCCTCGGACTACGGCATCCGCGTCGGAGGTACCACCGGCCCCGGGAGCGGCATGAGCGAGGCCAAGTACGCCACGATATTCGTCATATCCTCTACGGTCAACTGCTCTATGACCGGCATCATCAACGCAGCCTGCGGTCCCTTACGGGTCCCCTGCCGCATGTCCCAGAGCTGGCGCATCATGTAGCTCGGTGACCGGCCGGCGATGCCGGGCATGGTGCCCAGGCCCATCAGATCAGGTCCGTGGCACACGCCGCACGCCACCGTCTTTCCGCCGCCAGTGGTTACCAGTTCCTCCCCTTTCGCAAGACTTCCCATCGGCACGTAGACGTTCCAACCTGACCGCGAACCGCGCAGGTAGTTCGCGTACAGCTCGTTTTCCGGCGTTTCCACAATGCGTCCACCGATCGGCACTGTGCGTTCGGTTCCGACCGTGATGAACATGTCGTTGGCGTGCAGCTCCATCTCCGGCACCATGTCGGTCTCGATCACACGCATCCATGGCGTCCATGGGATCGCGGCGAAGTACTCTGCCGACTCGAGCATCTCCTCCTCGGTCATCTCCTGTGCGAGCCGAATCATCGTGTGGGTATTACTCTTTCTGGGGTCGGAGGTGTACCGCAGGCCATTGGCGAAGTCGCGCAGCTGCTGCAGGGTGTAGGCGACCGGCTGGCCGGCGGGCGGTGCGTTCTCTGGCCGACCCTTCCCATTTGGCAGGTGACACAGACCGCACGACCACCCGACTTCGCCGAGGCTCGCTGGGCCGATGCTCATGATGTCCGGCATTGGCGGGTGGTCGCCGGCAAACCAGTCGCTCTTGGTAAGGTCGAGACTTCTCAGATCCAGCCGTGAGAGCTGCAGGTCGCTCCCGGGCATGCTCCAGAGCTTCGTGACCTCCTCCATCGTCTCGCCGGGGCGTATCCCCGGGTCGCGGACCAGAGTCTGCGGGACGTGGGTGTCACCAGGCTGTGCGGGCTCAGGGTGGGCATACGCCCACAGCGGTCCCGTTTGCTCCCAATCCTGGATAGGCCCAGCTGAGTGCTGGGCCCGGACGGGCGCCAACCCTATGACCGCCACCGCCACCGTTACGCAGGCCAGACAAAGAGACCAGAATCGACGCCGCTGCATAGTGCCCCCTCCCAAGAAACCAGAATCGTCGACGGCCAAGTGGCCGATGCCTCGGTTATACACCTGCAATCGGGGATCCACAAGGCGTGGTGCAGTCCGAGATGGCTTTTCGGGTGGGATCTGCGTGCGTCCGCCGATGTACCATGACCCCGACCTTGGGAGGGTGACTATGACGCGAGTGTGCAGAGGATTCGTGGCGGCGCTGACGTTGGCGGCCGTTGGTTGTTCGGTGGGGCCGGGCACGGAAGAGACGCCGGCGGCCGTCGGCATGCAGGGCCCGCCTGCGCCTTACAAGCTCGGCATGTTCCGTCAGGGCGCGGACGACTTCGTCGGGCTCGTCGTGAACGACGAGCTAGTCGTGGATCTGTCGCGCGCCGACGTCGGTGCTCCAGCCACGTTGCACGACCTCATCGAGGTCTGGGACGAGCCAATGGCTGAACGTCTCGGCAGCCTCGCCGGTGCTGCGTTGCAGGAGGCTCCAGAGTTCTCGTACCCGCTCTCTGCATTGAGAACCCTGCCACCCGTCACCGACCCTGATGCCATCGTCAACGCGGCGCGCAACTACGAGGAACACGCGGCCGAGATGGCGGCGACAGGTCGAACCGCGGGGACCACAGCCGTCGTGGACGAAAGCGTGACAGCGGGCATCCCGAGTATCTGGTCGCGCACGCCAGAGGACGCGCGGGCCAACCCGTATCTGTTTCCCAAGCTGAAGTCGGCGATCACTGGCAATGGCGATCCGATCGTGCTGCCTCCGGGTCGCACGATGATCGACTGGGAATGCGAGCTGACCATCGTGATCGGTAAGACCTTGCGGCGTGTCCCCCGCGAGCAGGTGATGGACCACGTGTTCGGCTACACGCTGATGATGGATATCTCCGATCGGGAAGATCGTTCAGACCTCCGATACGGCTCGGACTGGCTGCTCGGCAAGAGCCAGGACACGTTTGCGCCGCTCGGCCCGTTCGTGGTGCCGGTGGCGTTCGTGCCAGACCCGCAGAACCTGGGCGTCCAGTTCTCATTGAACGACGAGTTGATGCAGGACGCGACCACGAGCCTGATGACGCACACCGTCGTCGACCTGCTGACGTTCGCATCGAACATGGTGACGCTGCACCCAGGGGATCTGGTGGCCACAGGCACCCCCGCTGGCGTGGGCACCGCCCGCGTGCCGCCGATCTACCTCAAAGATGGGGATCGAACGGCGTGCACGGTTGAAGGAATCGGCACGCTGAGCAACAGCGTCGAGGCGCTCAGCAGCGGCGCCTGAACTCCGGGGTCCTACTGGACAGCGACCCGCTCGACGCTCGGCGGGTCTGCGTCCGCAAAGTGTGGATGGACCACGTAGATCTCGCCATTGACATCGGCGCCGGTGGTCGCCTGCCCTTCATAGGTGCCAACTCCGGTGAGTTCGGCCGTCGCCCATTCGTCGGAGCTGGTCAGCGCGATGACACGGTTCTCCGAGTTACTGACGATGGCCAGGAGGCCGTCCGCGGTCCACAGCATGCCGTCGTGTCCCGCCGTCGCCTCCGAGAGCGTCACCTGTGTCGTTTCAGTCGGGTCGGCGACGGGCACCTTCCACAGCGTCGTTCCGCCAGCGACCAGCAGATAGCCCGACTCGTGGTACACGATTCCATTGAGCCCAAGATCCTCCGTGGGCGCGAATCGATACAGAACTGAGGCGTTGTAGTCCGCATCGACCTGATAGATCACGTTCATGCGCGTATCGGTGACATAGGCCGTGCCATCGTCCCCGACGGCGACGTCATTGGCAAAATACACCGCGTCAGCGAACGCATCGGTTAGCGTGGCCGCCAAATCGACCATCGCGATCCGTTCGCCGCTGTCGAGGTCGTATACGCCCAGTTTCGCCTGACCCGCGCCATCTCCCTGGAAGACCGAGGCATCCGAATTCGCCACCAGCAATCGTCCCCTCGGCTCGTCAGCCTCGATGCCGACGGATGACACCAGCTCGGCATCGGTCACGACCGTCGTCAGGCGGCCGTCGCCGTGGATCTGAAAGATCGAGCCTTCAGCGAGCGACCCGGTCAGCAAACGCCCGTTCGTGGTGTCGTATTCCACGCCCTCCGGTATGAAGCCACCCCGTTCCGCGACGATCATCCCCGGGAGTGGTTCGGGCATGGAGGCTGTCGCCTCCGCCTCCGCCTCCGCCTCCGCCCCCGCCTCAGGGGCGGTCGTTGCTGGTTCCGGATCCGCGGCACATCCCACGCCTATCGCAGAGATGACGACAATCGCGACAAACAGGTTACGCATGACAAAGGTTCTCCTCGGTTGTGCTGGTTGATGTGACACGCGCGATTCTCATGAGCGCGCCTGCGGGTGGCTCCGATCGCGACATGTTCCGTGACGCGTCGAGGTCATCACCCGACCGTTTCTGATATTGCTATTGAAACACGTCTAGCAGGTGGCTGTACTTGACGACGAGGCTGCGGCCGAAGTCCCTCATCGACAGATCGCTCAGGTCCTGCGTGTCGTTGAGGACGATGAAGAATCCAGTATTGGAAGACTGGAGCCACCCGAATCGCAGGTTCGTCGACCAGACGTCGACCCGGCTGTTGTACTGCAGTAGCGCCTGCGTGAACACGCGCGGCGAGAACGAGTACGACACGCGGGTGGCCATCAGGTTCGTGACGAAATCACCCCACGGCAGGTCGACGTCGTTGCGTTGCCACTCCACCCGCGTGTTGAAGGTCTCTCCCGCGCGGGCCGTCACGCCCACTGATGTCGCGCGGCGGGACCCGCCGAAGAACCCGCCCAGGGTGAACCGGCTCTGGACCGACAGCGGTGCCGCCTGGTTGCTGTTTGCGACTAAGACCGCTTCCGTATGATCGTAGGTGCCGGTCGGCACGACGACACCCGGTGCGATTTCAAACGGCGCGACCACGCCTTGTCGCGTGAGGTTCATACCGGTATCGATTCGATGGCCGGCGCGCCAGACCCAGTGGCTGTCGACGTGCAGGAAACCGGTTTCCTGGAACCCGTCAAAGTTCCAGAACGCGTTGTAGAAGGTGTGCGGCCGAATCTCCAGGAGGCCCGTCCGGTTCTCCTCCAGCCGGATCGTACGAAAGACGAACGCCTCCAGCTTTCGGTAGTTTCTCCGTTGCAGGAACCCGACCTCAGGGTTGAAGCCTTCGCCCACCTCGCTGTACCCACCCCGTATCCAAAGCTCCTCGGATTGCCACTCGCTGAGAAAGCTGAATGCGTGCTCGCGCGTGGTCTCGCCGGGTGTTTCCGTGCGGGCGACGTACCCCTGGATCGTCCCGCGCTGTCCGATGCCGAAGCGCGCGTCCACCGCGTAGGTCTGACCGTTGTCGTCAGTGTCGGCGTTGTTCACCAGTCGCGCGCCGACTGGTGAACAACGCGCCCACGCTCGAGCGGTTCCGGAGATCGCGGCTCAGGCGGACCACGCCGAAATTGTTACCTGGTGCTGTGTCACCTACCCGCCCCGTCTGCATATTGAGCAGGCCGACGTTCACACCGCCTACCTTCCCGGTCAGCCGTCCTCCGGCGCGAATCGGGACCGGGGAACCATCACCGCCGATGCCGATTCGCCGGCTGAAGAACAGCTCGACACTGCCGAGTGATCCCACCTGGAACTGGCCGGCGTTCTCCAGGAAGAACGGCCGCTTTTCTGGAAAGAAGAGATTGAAGCGGTCGAGGTTGATCTGTTGCTGGTCGACCTCGACCTGCGCGAAGTCCGTATTGGCCGTCAGATCGAGTGTCAGGCTCGGGTTGATGCTCCATTTGGCGTCGCCGCCGATATCGAAGTCGCTGTCAGCCGCCGAGCCGCCTCGGTCAACAGCCGACCCAAGGAGGTAGGGGGAGATCTTAAGATTACGCTGGGCGGGTACGGCAAGACCGGTCAGTGTGCCCGCGTCAATCAGTCGATACAGGTTGTACTGCCGGTCCAGACTTGCCCAGTAGGCAACCTCGTTACGCCGGTTGATGTTTCGCTGAAAGTTCAGGCTCCAGGTGTCCTCGCCCGATCGGTACCGCAACGTCCGGAACGGAATGGCGAACTCGGCGCTCCACCCGAAGTCTCCGACCTGGGTGCGGACCTCCCACGCCCCGTCCCAGTTCAAGTTAAAGCCCCCACCGGCACCACCCTGCTGCAATCCCGTTGACGGCGCCCCGAACCCGCCTTGGCCCTCATTGGCGACCTGGCCGTCGTACTCGATGCCGGCCGGGTTCGTCCCGAACACAAATCCACTCTGCCCGTTGCGAAACGTGTCCAATATGAACTGAAAGCTGTCCGTGGCGTTCAGGGGCGAGTCCCGGCGGCTGTCAGCCGCCACCACCGTAACTGGTGAGCTGTCGTACAAGACGACCCCAAGGTAGAGCGTCGTGTCGGTATACGCGATGCGCACCTCGGTCCGCTCCGAGGCTGGCACACCCTGGTCTGGCGTCGTCTGCCAGAAGTCTCCCGTCGGGGTGACCTGGTTCCACACCGGGTCGGCCAGGACGTCACCGTCCAGCACCGGTGCTTCGCCGATCTGGTTTGCTGTGGCGACTGGACGCTCCGCCGTCGGTCCCTGGGCGGTCGCCGTCGCGGCGTATGCCAGCGCCGCGATGAAAGACGCGCCGCAGAGCACTCTTGATGAGGATGAGATGATCAGACCACGCATATGGCGGTTTCATTGTACCCAGTGGGTCGGCATGGTCGCGGCTTCAACAATAGAAGGACCGTCTGGAGTCGGACGTGATTGACCAATCACCGGGCGGTTTCGCGGGCGGGTTGCAGCTGACGGTCGCGAGGCGAGACGATCATCGCTCCCTTCATCGACACAGAGCCACGCGGTTCCTTGACACCGTCGGGAGACACCTCTACAATTAGCAGTTACCTAGGCGGACTGCTAACCCGCCGACGGCACGTTCCCCGCGTTGGGGAGCGCCGCGCCGGGACGATTACCCGGCGATCAGGGGTGTAACCGGCGGGGCCGTACCCGCTTCCCACAGACACAGGCTGGAGTCGAACGCACATGAAAGTCAGACCGCTACACGACCGGATCATCGTTCAGCGCCTCGAAGAAGGCGAACAGAAGGTTGGCGGGATCATTATTCCCGACACCGCCAAGGAAAAACCGCAGCAGGGCAAGGTCTTCGCCGTGGGTGCCGGCAAGTTCAAGGATGACGGCAAGCGCCAGTCACTCGACGTCAAGACCGGCGACACGATCCTCTTCGGGAAATACTCGGGGCAGGAAATCAAGATTGATGGTGAGGAGTACCTCATCATGCGCGAGGACGAAGTACTCGCGGTCATGGATTCAAAGGGTAAATAACGCGGGATCGCCGGAGGCCTCAGTGCCCCGGTCGATGGAGACATCTACACAATGGCTAAACAGATTATTTACGGCGAGGAGTCGCGTCAGGCGATTCTCCGCGGCGTCAACCAGCTGGCCAACGCGGTCAAGGTCACGCTCGGCCCCAAGGGCCGCAACGTTGTCCTGGACAAGAAGTTCGGCTCTCCCACCATCACCAAAGACGGTGTGACGGTAGCAAAGGAAATCGACCTGCAGGACGCGCTCGAGAACATGGGCGCACAGATGGTTCGCGAGGTCGCAAGCAAGACGTCTGACACGGCCGGTGACGGCACGACGACGGCAACCGTGCTCGCGCAGGCTATCTATCGCGAAGGTGCCCGAAACGTCGTGGCGGGCGCCAACCCGATGGAACTCAAGCGTGGTATCGAACAGTCAGTCGAGACGGTCGTCGCTGAAATCAAGAAGATGGCACGGCCGGTGTCCGGCAACATGGTCGCGCAGGTTGGCATGATCTCGGCCAATAGCGACCAGGAGATCGGCACGATCATCGCCGACGCGATGGAAAAGGTCGGCAAGGATGGCGTCATCACGGTGGAAGAGGCCAAGACCCTCGAGACGTCACTGGACGTCGTCGAAGGCATGCAGTTCGATCGCGGCTACCTTTCGCCCTACTTCGTGACAGACGCCGAGCGTATGGAAGTCGTGCTCGAGAATCCGGTCATCCTGATCCACGAAAAGAAGATCAGCTCGATGAAAGATCTCCTTCCGGTGCTCGAACAGGTTGCCCGCCTCAGCCGTCCACTGCTGATCGTGGCAGAGGACATCGAAGGTGAGGCGCTGGCAACGCTGGTGGTCAACAAACTACGCGGCACGCTCCAGGCCGCTGCGGTGAAGGCCCCTGGTTTCGGCGATCGCCGCAAGGCGATGCTCGAGGACATCGCGGTGCTCACTGGCGGCAAGGCCATCACGGAGGACCTCGGTCTCAAGCTTGAAAACATCAAGGTTGAGGATCTGGGAAGCGCCAAGAAGATCACGATCGACAAAGACAATACGACGATCGTCGAGGGCGGCGGTACGACGGCGGCCATCGAAGGCCGGGTCAAGCAGATCCGCGCGCAGTCAGAGGACACGACCTCGGACTACGACCGTGAGAAGCTGCAGGAGCGGCTCGCGAAGCTGGTCGGCGGAGTAGCCGTCATCAAGGTTGGTGCCGCCACCGAAACCGAGATGAAGGAAAAGAAGGCGCGCGTCGAGGACGCGATGCACGCGACCAAGGCAGCCGTTGAGGAGGGCATCGTACCGGGCGGCGGGGTGGCCCTGCTGCGCGGCGCCAAGGGACTCGACAAGCTGAAGCTCGAGGGTGATCAGCTTCTCGGCCTGCAGATCGTCAAGCGCGCGATCGAGGAGCCGATGCGCTGGATCGCGATCAACGCCGGCGAGGAGGGTTCGATCGTTGTGGCGAAGGTCAAGGAACTGAAGCAGGACGAGGGCTTCAATGCGTCGACCGACAAGTACGAAGACCTCGTCAAAGCTGGTGTCATTGACCCAGCCAAGGTTGTCCGCAACGCGCTGCAGAACGCCTCGTCGATTTCGTCGCTGCTCCTGACGACCGAAGCCATGATCTCCGAGATTCCCGAAGAGAAAAAGGATGCACCGGCTATGCCTCCCGGCGGCATGGGCGGCATGGGCGGCATGGGCGGAATGTACTAAGACTCGAAGGCGGAGAGAGCCCAGGCCCGAGGCCTCGGGCTCTTACCGCCGTCGATCGCCGATCAGGCTATGCACAGAGGCGGACCACCGGGTCCGCCTCTTTTTTTGCCGTACAGGAATCCGCTTTCCCGGACCTGTCTCCGAGGTCCGAATGCGGGTGGCTGATCACGGCGGGAGCGAGAAAATTATCGAAGGGTAAAGGTGAGTTCGATCGTCACCATTACGTTCACCGGTTCGCCAAAACGCGTGCCCGGCTGAAACCGCCACTGCCTCGCAGCCTTGATGGCCTCCAAATCGAGGCCAAAGGTGGGGTCGAGAGACCTCACGACATCCACGCGTCCGACGGTGCCATCCGCAAGTACGACACATTCCAGGAGCACAGTGCCCTGGACTTTTGCACGCATCGCCTCCGACGTGTACTGCGGCTTCACCTCGCGAACGATGCGCGGGTTGACGACGCCGCTGCCTGGCCGATAGACGCCGCCGCCGAGGCCGCCGCCGGTGCCGTCCTCAAGGCCAGATCCTTGCCCCCCCCCCGCACCCGATCCAGCTCCCGCGCCCGTCGACGTTGTCGCCTCGTTCGACTCGACCACGCCCAACGCGCTCTCGGTGGCCGCTGCGAGCAACATGGCCGGAATATTCATCTGCTCGACCGGAGGCTCCTCCGGTGGCTCGGGTGTGGGCTCCGGCTCGACGACGACAGGGACGCTCACCTCTTCCGGCCCGGGCACCTCGGCTTCTCTCGGCGGCTCGGGCTGACTGTTGCCGCCCCCGCCGCCCCCGCCGGGACCTGGCTCAGAGAGAAACACAATTTGCTGCGACAGGCGAACGGGAAGTATGGCGTCACGAACGCTGTCAGGCGCAAGCCAGCCGAGCAGCAGCACGAAGCCGAGCAGCCCCACGTGCACAGCCAACGACGCACCGAACGCACCACCAGCCCGCTTATCGGGCGTGTCGAACATGAAATGCAGCTCGGCCTGGCGTCCGTCGTCCGGGCGCACCGACAGGTGGCTGGACCTGCGCAACTCCTTAGGCGGTACGGGCTTTTGATCGGACATTACGTTGGTGGTAAATGCGAACTAGTCCTGCAATCGCAGAATCTCCCAGAATCATACTCTTTGAGCTCGGCTACCGTCCCTGGTGCAAGACTGGCACCTCAGTCTGAGCTGGCCCTGTCCTCCAGAGCACCACGCCCGGCCACAGATACTAACTTTAGATCAACACTCCATTCTCAGACATCGTGCCCCTCGACGACCCGGCCGTGCCACGACCGATCTGGCGCCGAAGTCCGGTGCCGGGGGGTGGTGCTGCGTCCTCCGTTGCGGACACTCACCCTGCCCGCTCGTGACGGCGTGGTACAATCGCGTCTTCCCGCAACCTGCAACTTGTAACCGTCAAGGTGACACATGGGCATCGGCATCCCGGAGCTTTTGATCATTCTCGCGATCATCATCGTAATCTTCGGGGCGAGTCGTCTGCCGGAGATTGGTCGCGGGGTCGGCAAGGGCATCAAAAACTTTAAAGAGGCGACGAAAGAGGACCAGGACAAGTCCTCCGAGTCCTAGAGACCCTACCGCTTCGGCCTGCGGGTCTTCCCATTCTTTCTACCGGCTCTCTCCATCCGACCCGGCCGTTGCGCCCGGCGGCGATCGCTTTTCGGCATTGCCGTGGTCCTGACCGATTTTCGCGGCCGCGCCTCGCGCCGCACGGCCTCCAAAATCTCTACGAGAGCCAACTCGACCTGGCGACGGTCCATGTTGACGCGCACAACCTGCACCTGCACCTGATCGCCCAACCGGTACATGCGCTTCGTGCTTTCCCCGACCAACGTGTGATGCTGCTCCGCAAATCGGTAGTAATCGTCCGCCATGCTGGAGATGTGCACGAGCCCCTCGACGTAGTGTTCGATGAGCTCAACGAACAGGCCGAATGGTGCGACGCCAGTGATGTGCCCCTGGTAGTGGTCGCCAACCTTGTTGGCCATGAACCGGACTTTTTTCCACTGCAGAAGCTCCCGCTCCGCGTCGTCGGAGCGGCGTTCCCGCTCCGATGTGTGACGCGCGACCTCGGGAAGCTCCTCTTCCAGCTCCTCGCGGCGCACATCGGACATCACCGACTGCCGTAACGCTCTGAGCGCCCGGTGGACAACCAGGTCTGGGTACCGTCGGATCGGTGACGTAAAGTGCGTGTAGTGTTCGGCCGCCAGACCGAAATGACCGAGAGACGCGGCCTCATAGCGCGCCTTCTGCATGGTCCTGAGCATCAGCGTCGCGATGGGTCGCTCCTCGGGGGTGCCGCGCATGTGATCGATGAGCGTCTGAAAATGCTTTGGCCGAACCGCGCGCCCGTTCGTCGAGAGGCTATATCCCAACGTCGTAATGAAGGCCTCGAAATCTTCCACCTTTCTCAGATCCGGCGCCTCATGCACCCGATGAAGGGCGGGCGTATTTTGCGCCACCAGATGCGACGCGACCGTCTCGTTCGCCAGAAGCATGAACTCTTCGATGAGGCGATGGGCGACGTTGCGTTCCGACGGAATAATCGCCTCGATCTGTCCGAACTCAGACAGGACCACTTCTGTTTCCGGTAAATCAAAGTCGATCGCACCTCGGCGCCGACGGCGCCTGTGCAACAACTCAAACAGCTCGTGCATCAGCCCGAGCATCGGCGTGAACGCGGCATAGGTGGCCGCCGTATCCGGGTCCTGCGCCTGCAGAATCGCGTTCACGGCAGTGTAGGTCAGACGCGCGTCGCTATGAACAACGCCATCGTGCATCTCGTATCGCACGACAGTACCGCGGCGATCGATTTCCATCAGGCATGACTGCACCAGTCGATCAACCTGCGGATTCAGGCTACACAGCCCCGTCGCAAGCTCGGACGGGAACATGTGCACGGCACGCTCGGGAAAGTAGACCGACGTGCCGCGTTCGAAGGCATCGGCATCCAATGGACTTCCTGCAGCGACGTAGTGCGACACGTCGGCGATGTGCACCCCAAGCCAGTAGTGCCCGTTGTCCAATCGTTCGATGGTGATGGCGTCGTCAAAGTCCCGCGCGTGCTCACCGTCGATCGTCACGGTTGTGATGGCGCGAAAATCGGTTCTTCCCTGGATATCCCTTTCCCGTACGGCGCCACCAAGGCTCCGCGCCTCTGCTACAGCCGCCTCAGAGTGCGCCTCCGGAATGTTGTGCTTGCGAATGATGATCTGCGTGTCTACGCCGGGCTCATCGATGTGCCCGAGTACTTCAATCACGCGCCCCACCGGCCCGCGGGTGGCTGTCGGCCAACGGGTGATCTCGACGAGCACCATCTCGCCTGGTTCCGATGACGACCACTGACCCGTGGGGATATGGATGTCGGTCAGGACGCGGCGATCGAACGGTGCAACATAACCCAGCTTCGATGCATCGACCTCGAATCGACCGACCACCGTCGCCTGGCTACGCTTCAGGATACGTATGATCCGCCCCTCGGCACCTCGCTCGGTCTGACGCTCAATGCGCGCGACGACCTGATCGCCGTGCATCGCTTCGGTCAGACTTGAAGCGGCAATAAAAATATCCTGCCTTGCCTGGCCGGGTTCCGTGCGCTCGGGCACGACGAACCCGAACCCGCGCTCATTCGCATGAAGGCGGCCAACGACGACATCCATCTTCTCCGCGAGACCGAAACGGTTCCCGCGAATCTGGAGGAGGATTCCGTCCGACACCAGCGACTTGAGCTGCCGTCTGAAACCACTGCGTTCCTCGCGTGGCACGTGGAGGAGTTGAGCGAGCTCACGCGCAGTCGCGGGATGGTGCACCCGGTCACGCATGAGTTCCAAAATGTCGTCGCGTGAAAGCATGCGCCTAACCGTCGGTCCTGCTGCCGATGAGGATGATCTGCAGATCACCGACGTTGGTGCCTGTCGGACCGGTCCTGACCAAGTCGCCAAGCCGGTCCAGAAGGACGTAGCTGTTGTTGTCGTCGAGGTACCGCTCGGGCAGTCCGAGACCGGCCGCCACGGCGCGCGTGACGGTCGTGGAGTCGACAATGCCACCTGCGGCATCCGTGGGGCCGTCCACGCCGTCGGTGCCGATACTGGCCGCCACGGCATCGGTCCCGAGGATGGCGAGCCCGCGCGCCATGGCGAGCGCACACTCCTGGTTACGGCCGCCTTTACCTGTCCCTGTGACACGAACGGTCGTTTCACCGGCGGCCAGAATACACAGCGGTGTGCCGGGGACCTGGGCCATGCGGGCGGCCACGTCCACGAGGCGATACGAAGCAAGCCGCGCTTCCCCGACAACCGGCTCCTCGATAACGTGCACCACATACCCCAGCGCCTGCGCGACGGATGAGGCGCCGGCCACCGCGCTCCGACAGTTACCGATCACGTGTACGTCCGACCGAGCGATCCGGGGATCGCCGATCTGTGGGGTTTCCGGAATCGCACCGCTGACGCCCGCGGTCAGCCGACGAACGACGGCCTCCGGATAGCCACCTCGGCCGCCATATCGATCCAGCTGCCTCAACGCGTCGCCAAAAGTCGTCGCGTCGGCGACCGACGGACCCGAACCGATCACTGACACGTCGTCACCCACGACGTCGGACACGGCGAGTGTCAGCACCGATCCCCCCGCTGCTGCCGCCAACTGGCCACCCTTGATCGCGGACAGATGCTTGCGCACGGTGTTGAGCGCGTGTATCTCCGCTCCCTCCTGCAGCAGCCGCTCGCCTGTGCGCTGCTTGTCCTCAAGTGATACCCCCTCTGCCGGCAACGCCATCAGGGCAGAGGCACCGCCGGAAAGGAGCAGGAGCAGGAGGTCTCCGCCGTCCGCGGCGCCGGCAACATCGAGCACCGCGCGCGCGGCCGCGACACTACGAGCATCAGGAACAGGGTGCGAGGACGTGTGCCACTGCACACCTGGCGGCAGCCCGGGTGGAGCGATTGGCGACACGCCAATGGCGTGTCTGGGCGGCATCCGCACGCTCCCCGACAGCGCAGCACGGAGCATCGGGCCGGCAGCCTTGCCGACGGCCACTACATCGACTGCGGTCGTCGATCGCATGGCTCGCTCGATGTCTGGAGTGGCCAACGCACGTGCGACGAGTGCGCCGGCATCGACCGCCGACAGCGCCCCGCGCACGGTCGCCAACAGGTCCGCGCGGAGATCGGTGAGAGTGGTCAGTGAATTTGTCGGGGATCAGACCAGACGGACAGGTGGGTCACCGCGTCGAACTGTTGGAGGAGACGACCAACGATCTGGTCGGCATTCTCGCTGGCGCACAGTTGATCGAGCTCTGCCATCACCCTGGTGAGTGCCGTCTCCGCCTCACGGATGGCGCGCTCGGAATAACACTCGCGCTGCTGATCGAGACATCGCTGGCACTTGATGAACTCTTCGCGGTAGAAGGTAGACAGGGCTTGAAACACAGGATCGCACGGCGGGCGAGAGTCAGTCAGGAAACGGGACATCCGATTTCGCGATGTCAGCATATTGGATTACCCATCAGTCTACCGACCGCCCAGCGCGGGTGTCAACGGCCTCACGATCCGCAAACGTCCTACGCCGCGTGCCGCGCTGCGGCAAATCCGCCCACGCCGCCGACGACCATCCCGCCGGCCGCCAACGCCGCGCAGAACCGTACGGGAAGAAACTGCAGCGAATCACCTTCAAGCACTGTTGCGAGCTCAACGCCCCACCAAGTGCCCGCCACCGTAAAGCCGAGCCACAGGCATGCCATTGCGATCAACGCACCCACTCCACCCTGGAGCACGCCCTCGGCTACAAATGGGCCCCGAATAAAGGCGATCGGCGAACCGACGAGCTGCATAATCTCGATCTCATCCCTGCGCCCCTGCAAACCGAGCCGGACCACGCTGGCGACGGTCAGCGACGCGGCCAGCGCCATTAACGTGCCGAGAGCAAGGCCGGCCCCCCTGACCGCCGACAGGCCAGTCGCGATCCTGGCCAGCCACTCGCGGTCGTACCGCACGTCGGCGACGCCTGGAAGTACCGCGACCTGGCGCACCAGACCGTCCGCGCGGCCGTCGTTCTCCGTGTCAGGGCGCACTTGCACCTCGACCGAGGCTGGAAAGGGATTCCCGTCGAAGCCGGTGGTGAGAGAGGCCAAGTCCTCGAACTCGCGGCGAAACCTGAGCAGTGCGTCGGCCTTCGAGACATACTCGCGGCCGGCGGCGACGCCACTCTCGTCGATGAGCGCTTCGATCGCACCTCTCTGCTCGGACGTCGTTTCATCGCGCAGGTAGACCGACAACTCCGTCGCGGACGTCCAATTCGGAAGCAACCGCTCGACGTTCCACGTCAGAAGAAGCAGTGCACCGAGCACGATGATCGAGAGCGCAATGGCGACCACGGCAAGGGCGCTCGATCCGCGGCCGCGCCACACACTCTTCCACCCTTCCTGAAACGCGTAGCCGAGTGCTCTCATGTGACCTCGACCACCCGACCGGCATCGAGCGTGATCGTTCGCCGACCGACAAGGCGCATGAGCTCACGATCGTGCGCCGCCACAAGCACGGTCGTGCCCCCGGCGTTAACCTCCCGCAGCAGATTCATGATTTCCAGAGAGAGGTCGGGATCCAGATTACCGGTAGGTTCGTCCGCCAGCAGCAGCGCCGGATCGCCTACCAGCGCCCGAGCGATGGCCACACGCTGCTGTTCGCCACCAGACAAATCCCTGGGATACGCATTCATCCGATGCTGAAGCCCAACCCACTTCAGGACTTGAAACGCCCGGCGCCGTTGCTGTCCGCCGGGGGCCCCAGGACCTGCGGCACGAAGGCGATGTTCTCCAACACGGTGCGCGTGTGAATCAGCTTGAAGTCCTGGAACACGAACCCAATACCGCGACGATACTCCTGAATCTCGCGGCGTGACAGCGCACTCAGGTTGTCGCCGTTGACGACTATCTCACCGTCGCTCTGGCGCTCTTGGAGTAGCAACAAACGCAGAAAGGTCGACTTGCCG
>Ga0115002_10004389_pt1 | contig 17075 bp, 17 predicted proteins | sample ArcticOcean_MG_C_8_FD_89576 | JGI IMG/M metagenome (GOLD analysis project Ga0115002, IMG submission 89576) | Marine microbial communities from western Arctic Ocean - ArcticOcean_MG_CB11_86 | ecosystem: Environmental > Aquatic > Marine > Oceanic | place: Arctic Ocean: Canada Basin | collected... | reverse complement strand
CTCAAAAGCGCACATTATCAGCGTTCACTGCTATTCCAAAGCCTGGCCAGCAGAGCTTCGACCTAAGCCCCCCTCTAGCCTCTAGCCCCTCGCCCTCCCCCTCCCATACAACAAACGGAACAAAACGAGCGAAGGGAGGGCATAGATTCCTTTGGAGCAAGCCTACTGATCGGTTTGAGTGTCTTGTTGGGTTTGAATCAGGCGTTGATCCAACTTGTGACCGTGGGTTTCTCGCCAGCATTTCAAGTTGGCCTGCGTTCGGCGTGCGCGTTCTTGCCGGTGTTGGCGTTCGCGTTTTTCATGCGCCGCAAACTGTCGTTGACCGACGGTACGTTACCGTTCGGACGTTTAAACGGCTTACTGTTTTCGATCGAGTTCTGTCTCATGTTCATCGCATTGGACTACACAACCGTCGCGCGTGCTTCGAGGTTTTTTTACGTGATGGCGGTCTGGGTTGCAATCGCGGCGCACTTTCTCGTACCTGGAGAAGAACTGACCCTAAACAAGACACTAGGCCTCGGATGCGCCATCGCAGGCGTCACTTGGGCTTTGGCTGGGGATCTTGGCGACGCGGATGCCAACGCGTGGATCGGTGACGCGTTCGCGCTACTTGCGGGGATGTTCTGGGCGGCAATTGCTATCGTGACTCGGATCAGCAGACTTTCGCAGGTCTCACCCGAGATGAATCTGCTGTATCAGCTTGCCGTATCGGCCGTGCTCATGATCGCAATTGCACCGCTTTTCGGTGCACCGATCCGTGAGCCTACCATCGCAATCTATGCATTCTTCGCCTTCCAGGTTATCGTTATTGTCGCAATCGGATTTCTGTTGTGGTTTTGGATTCTCTCGATTTACCCGATCTCAAATATGGCGTCATTCAGTCTGCTGGCGCTCGGTTTTGGTATTCTCTTTGGCTGGAGATTTTTGATGACCCACTCACGCCATCTTTCTTTGGCGCAATATTTCTGATCGGTGCTGGCTTAGTGATAACCAATCGGCCTCCTCACAACGCGACAAAACAAGGAATAGATCATGGATCATCGCCTTAGTCGCCCGGGTAATTGGATCCTCGGCGCGCTGCTGTGCATCGGGGCCGCCAGCGTTCATGGGCAAAGCTATGACTACATATATCGCGGGGGAACAATCTACGATGGTTCTGGCAACCCACCGTACTTAGGCGATCTGGCAGTACGTGACGACCGTATTGCGGCGATTGGTCAAATAGAGTCCAACGCACAAGGTCGGGTGATCGATGCCACCGGTTTGGCACTGGCGCCAGGCTTTATCAATATGCTGAGCTGGGCGGCGGTGCCTTTGCTACAAGACGGGCGGAGCCTTGGCGACATCCATCAAGGCGTCACATTGGAAGTGTTTGGGGAGGGCAATTCAGAGGGGCCCATTTCACAAGCTATGATCGAAGTAGCAACGGCCCGCCAGGGAGATTTCAAGTACGACATTGCCTGGCGTACGTTAGGAGAATTTCTCGATTACCTCGCCGATAAGGGCGTTTCGCCGAACATTGCATCATTCGTTGGCGCAGCGACAGTACGCGTGCACGAGCTCGGCTACGAGAACCGCGCGCCCAACCAAACCGAATTAAAGAATATGCAAAACCTGGTGCACGAAGCCATGCTCGACGGCGCCTTAGGCGTCGGCTCGGCGCTCATCTATGCACCAGCATTCTATGCGAGCACAGAGGAACTCATAGCGCTACAGCAAACCGCCGCTCGTTCTGGCGGCATGTACATCTCGCACATGCGTAGCGAAGGAGCTCGCATCCTTCCTGCCATTGACGAACTCATCCGCATCGCACGAGAGACGCAATCGAGGGCCGAGATTTACCACCTAAAGATTGCAGGCAAGGAGAACTGGCACAAATTCCCGCAGGTTATCGAGCGCATTACCCGTGCCCGTGAGCGCGGTCTCGAGATTACCGCGAATATGTATACATATACCGCGGGCTCGACTGGATTGGACGCGGCGATGCCGCCGTGGGCCCAAGAAGGTGGACTTGAAGCTTGGATATCGCGGCTACGCGACGCAAAAACTCGCGCGCAGATCGCCGCAGCGATGATTACTCCAACCGACGACTGGGAAAACCTCATGCGCGCGGCTGGAGCGGATCAGACCCTGCTCGTTGGATTCAAAAACCCTGAACTGCGCCATCTCATCGGCAAAACGCTCGACGCGGTGGCACGCGAACGAGGTCAGCCGCCACACGAGGCTGCAATCGACCTGGTGATTGAGGACGGCAGCCGAGTGCAGGTCATTTACTTTCTAATGGCCGACGAACACGTAAAGCGCATTACGGCCCTACCGTGGGTCAGCTTTGGATCCGACGCGGGCTCGCTCGCACCGGAAGGACTTTTCCTGAACAGCAGTACCCATCCACGCGCGTATGGGAATTTCGCGCGCTTGCTCGGCAAATATGTGCGCGAAGAACGCGCACTCTCGCTCGCTTCAGCAATCCACAAACTGACGAAGCTACCCGCGACCAATCTGCGGTTGCGCGAGCGCGGCGAATTGCAAATAGGGTTTTATGCAGACGTCATCGCATTTGACCCTGCCACTGTTCAAGACCGTGCCAGCTACGACAAACCTCATCAGCTCGCAGTTGGGGTTCAACACATGCTCGTGAATGGCGTACCGGTGCTAATGCGCGGCAAGCATACGGGCGCATTGCCCGGCCGTGTGGTTCGTGGGCCGGGGTGGCGCGGCTGGAGCTCCCTAGACAAATCCAACCCGTAGCGAAAAACCAGGTTTATGCTTGTTGTGTGCAGCGGTACCATGTGCGCACGTTACCCCACCACCGAGCAGGACACCAAATGCGCAAACCTCATTTGTTTTTATCGATCGTTTCTTTGATTTTTCCTGTGTTGGCTGTCGCGCATGGCACCGCGAGCCAACCGGACGAACTTGGCGAACGGGCCATCGTGTTTCCCGATACTGCACAGCACCTGACGTTAACCACCGATCTACACACCCATAGCGTATTCAGCGACGGACACGTGTGGCCAATTCTACGGGTCGGCGAAGCATTGCGAGACGGACTGGATGCGTTGGCTATCACTGAGCACCTCGAATACCAACCGCATCGCGCCGACATTGCCCACCCTGATCGCAATCGAGCCTTCGACGACGCCTCATCTGCAGCGACCGGTAGCAACCTGCTCATCATCCGCGGTTCAGAGATTACCCGTCAATCAGAAGCAGGCCACATAAATGCGGTTTTTCTCTCGGACGCAAACAAGCTAATACACGTCGAAACACCACCCGTCGACCAAGCGGATGTTTCAGCTTATTACCAAGCCGCAAGCATGTGGCCTGCGCAAAACGCAGTAGATGCGGCCGAGCAACAAGGCGCCTTCGTTTTCTGGAATCATCCTTTCTGGTCCTCGTCTGCGACCGACGGAATTGTCCGCATGCTCGATTTCCACCGTACCAACATCGAGGAAAACAAACTGCATGGAATCGAAATTGCCAATGGGGCCGCCTATTCCGAAGAGGCTTTCGCACTCGCGTTGGAACACAACCTTGCATTGATTGGCACTTCGGACATTCACGGTCTCATCGATTGGGACTACGAACCCCATAACGGCGGTCACCGGCCGGTCACGTTAGTTTTTGCCGACGAACGCAGTACCGACGGCATTAGAGAAGCGCTCTTCGCCAGACGTACAGTGGTTTGGTATAAGAATCTCTTGATCGGACGCCCCGCACACTTGCAGCCGCTGCTCGAGGCGTGCCTCAGCATAACCCGTGCGACGTCACGACCTGATTCAAGCATGGTTGACGTGACCATTAGTAACAATTCCGACGCCAATTTCGAATTACGAAACACCTCGAAATACACCTTCATGACCGACAGCGATCGGGTACGGGTACCCGCGCACGGTGAAATAAAACTGCTGGTTAAGCCAGGTGCAATCATGACTCAACTCGAACTCAGCTTCGTCGTACAGAACGCATTGACTGCGCCGAAACAAAGTCCTTCGATAACCCTTGAGGTCACAAATATCGAAACGGTCGAACCGTAGCACTTGCACCTATCAATCCGTGAGCTATAACTCAAGCACTAGCGCCTCCACCGCGTTCGGCCTACGAGTGCAAAGCCTCGCCGCATGCGCTCTTTTGCTGACTGCTGCTGCCTGTTCAGAAGCACCCAAAGCTAGCCACAATCGTGCCGCTCCGACGCAACAGCTACCGCAACAGTTGAGTCCAAACTCAGTGGACTTTGCTGACTCGCTCAGACAGTTGGCGCTGCCGGGCATCGACGTACATACCTTCGAATCCTTGCTAGTGGTTGCTATCGACAACCAAACTTACGAACCAAGAATGTTGGCTGATACTGAGCAAGGTATGTCCGGGGTCGATGCAATGATGATCTCTGACATGGCGATCGTCATTGGCAGTGGATTCGTAACCGAACTGAACGGATTGCAACCGGTCGGACTGTTGCAAGTTCAAGGCCACATCTTGAACGACGTCCAACCGCACGGATATACGCGAATATTGGGTATCAATGATCAGGGCCTCGGTGTTGTGCATCGCAGTGAATTTCAGCGGACACTTTTTGAAAGCGCCCTACAAGCTGGGCCCGGGATCGTCGAATCAGGCCAACTCGACATATCCAAACGCGACCTCGAGCGCCCGAAGTACTTCCGCAGTTTTATTGCAACCTGCGGCGAAAAGACGGCTGTCGGCGTCAGCCTTGAGCCAATGAACCTCTATACGCTCGGTCAACACCTTGTAGCCCACCTTCCCAAAAGTAATCTGCAATGCGATGAGGTCGTTAATCTAGCCGGCGACCGCGAAACCATTCTCGCCGCTAAATCGCCGCACGACGACACGTATATCTATTACGGGCATCCAAACACCCATAAAGTATCGCTTCTGGGATTCCGTTCGCGTTAATTTTACCCGGGTATTATTGATAAGGCTATTTTACCCGGGTAATTTACACGTAACCGATCGACGGATAATTCGACATGCGCCCGTATAGTGCCTTTGCTCCCGACCAGCTAATCGCAGAGGGCGACCTACGCGATGTCGCATTAGCCTGCAGGAAGCACGTCGATTCGGACCCTAATTCACCAGTCTTCATTTTCAACAACGAAACGTCGAGGGTCACAGAAGTCGACTTAAGGGGCGACGAAGCCGCCATACTGAATTGGTTGGACCAGCACTACCCGCAGCCGACCGAAGAAAAGCAGCGTGGGCGCGGACGTCCAAAACTTGGCGTCGTTAGCCGCGAGATCACCTTGTTGCCCCGTCATTGGGAGTGGTTGGCGCACCAGCGCGGCGGGGCTTCGGTGACCTTGCGGCGTCTGGTTGATATAGCACGCAAAGACGAGTCCAAGACCGCGCACCATGCTCAGGATTTGACCTACGGTTTCAGCGTTGTGATGGCAGGCGATCGGCCGGGTTTCGAGGAAGCCATGCGTGCGCTATACGCGAAAGACAAAGGAGCTTTCCGCAAACAAATCAAAGGATGGCCAAAAGCCATCCAAAGGCATGCGGACGATTTAGCTGACGCCGCTTGGGAATAGACCTACGCGACGACAAGCGAGGGCTTTTCGATTCTTGGTCACGGCTACGATCTTCGCTCTCGGATCGTGGGAGTGACCACCGGTACTGTGCCAATCCGGATCTCGTCCATGATCTCAAACCCGTGCCGTTCGTAGAGCGAGATGTTCTTTGGATTAGATGACTCCAAATAGCCTAGGTAACCATTTTCGTCTAGCAACCTAGTGCCGTGTTTCATCAGCGTTGCACCTATCCCTTTGCCTTTATACCAGTCGGTAACCACAGTGATGCACCCTCTCCTTCCGCTGTCATGTAACAGGTGCCCTCATCGATCGACCGGCCGCCAAATCCATTGGTTATCTGCGGAAAATAGTCCAGGCAGCTAGTCGACGTCGGCATCGCCCAGCGCATCACCGGGTCGTCCTCCCAATCCAACACACCCTCTATTTGAGAGCCCGCTTCGGTCGTGGCTTTGAAAGCTATCGCCATCAGCTGCGTCGGTTGGTAGGGCGTTCGCCATAAGTCAGCACGCGCCATAGCCACTCTAGCGGGCCGAAGCGGTAACGTTCCAGCCACCACTGACTGAAAAACAACTGAAACACCCAGATGGCAAAAACGACGATATATAGCTGCGCGCGCGAAAAACTACCGACTAGCGCCAACCCGGCTCCGGTAAACACAAACATGCAAATGATCGAATGCGAAAGGTAATTGGTCAGCGCCATCCGCCCTACGGCTGCAAGTCGCCGGCGCAGCATAGGCCATATGCCTTTTTGCACTACGAGCAACAACAAACCCATGTAGCCACACGCCATCCCTAAGCGTCCGATGTGATAGGTCGGCTGTATTTGGGCAAACGTCGAAAACATATCAAAGTCGTTTGAGATTGCGTTAGATACTTCGAATCCGTTAACAAGCAATCCGACCGAAAAGCCCGCTAGCATTAGCTTGAGATAAAACGCCGGAGCCCTGTCGCCTTGCAGGATGCCGTATTTGTAGAGCGCCATGCCCAACAACATCATTGCCATCGCGTCCCAGAACAGAATCAACGGGAGCACAAAAAACAGCATCTCATTGCTTTTGTCGGCGTTCCACCAGAATGCGGTTGCATACCCGTCGCCCCGCAGCGCGTACTCGAGCTCGGTGCCACCACCACCGGCCCCCCAGTCAGCGGCAAACGAATGCCAGATTGCAGCCGTCTCTTTCACCCCTTCGGAAACACTGGCCGGGTCCGTCGCCGCGGCCAACGTCTGCGCGGCTTGATAGGCTTGCCCTAGCCCGAATCGGGTCGCAGCGTAGAACAAAGACATGAACACAATAAACACGATTGCCACTGTCAGCAGGCGAGATGCGCTCACATTTCGGACGAGGTAAAGAACAGCTCCAGCCAGCCCGTACGTCACGAGAATGTCGCCATTCCACAACAATACATAGGCGTCGAATAAGCCAAATGCCAAGAGCCAAAACGTTCGCTTGTAATGCAGCGCGCCGGTCTTGCCATGCTCCCCGGTCGTAAAAAGTAGAACGCCCGCGCCAAATAGCATCGAGAAGAGACACCGCATCGCCCCTTCCGCTAAAAGCTCCACACTTACCCACACCCCGAGGTCCAAACTGCTTCCACCAAGGAGATCGAACCCAGGGCTCGAATACGCTGCGGAGTACATGCCAAATCCCACGATGTTGAGCAAGAGAATGCCTAACAGGGCGAAACCGCGAAGCACATCGAGAGACTCTATTCGACTGGCTTCGGCAACAGGCTGCATCTATCCGCCTTCTATACGTGGCATGAAGAACACTTCGCTTGTCGGACCAATCGGCTCCAATAACGCGTCCTGGTAGATCTGGCCATCGATCGCGACGGCAGTCTTTTCTAATAGATCATCTAAGTCCGGCCACCGCTTCTTGAGCTCGACGATGAGGTCGCGGTAATTCAGGGCATTGGTCTGAATCTCACGTTCGCCGCCGGTGATGCCAAGGTAGTTGTCAGGAAATACCACTTTTGCCATTCGAGAAACCTAATTGTGATAAGGCCCAGGAAAGAAAGGGGGCATAAGCCCCCTCTTCGATCGATCGCCAATTCGACGCAGTGCGGAATTGCGACCCGCTTCGTTAATTGGTTACTCGTCGTCCAGGGCGGCGAGAATTTTAGGCGGAGACAGCGGCAAATCGGTAATGCGCTGACCTAGCGCTCGAGACACCGCATTTGAAGCCGCCCCCAGGGGGGCAACAATCGGTGTTTCGCCAACACCGCGAACGCCATACGGATGGCTCGGATTGGGAACTTCGACGATATGTGTGTCTATCATCGGCAGATCCGATGCCACCGGAATGCGGTAATCCAAGAAGCCGGCATTCTCCAGGATGCCATCATCGTTGTAGATGTACTCCTCATTGAGGGCCCAGCCCACGCCTTGTGCAGCCCCACCTTGCATTTGCCCTTCGACATACGCCGGATGAATTGCAGTGCCAGCATCCTGTATCGCCGTAAAGCTCAACACGTCTACTTTGCCGGTTTCACGATCAACCCTGAGATCGGTGATGTTGACTGAGAAACTGGCACCTGCGCCCTGAGCGTTAACCGAGGCACGACCTTGAATTGGCCCGCCTGTTTTAGCGGCGCTCTGCGCGAGTTCAGCTAACGAGAGGGGTTGCACATCTGCGTTCACGCCGGGAGCGGGAATTGCGTGGCCGTCTTCCCACTCGACCTGGTCTGCATCCAAGCCCCACGTCATCGCAGCACGCTGCTTACATTCAGAGATGACGTCTTCTGCGGCTTGAATCACGGCCATGCCAGTCGCAAACGTTGTCCGGCTACCGCCAGTCACATTACAAAAGCCGGTGCTCTCTGTGTCTCCAACTTGCGCTCGCACCACATCGTATTCGACGCCCAACGTTTCGGCGGCCATCAAACACATTGATGCACGTGAGCCTCCGATATCGGGGCTGCCTTCGATGACCATTACGGAGCCATCTTCGTTGATGTTGAGCTCGGCACTTGACTGCATACCGATGTTAAACCAGAAGCCCGCCGACACACCGCGACCGGCACCTTCGGGCACAGGCGCTTTGTAGTTGGGATGGTTTTTGGCGGCTTCCAGGCATTCCTTGAAACCGATCGGTGGAAATTTCGGACCGTACGGGGCTTGCGTCCCTTCGACTGCTGCATTTTTCATACGCAGATCGATCGGGTCCATATCAAGCGCTAGTGCTACCTCGTCGAGAGCACTTTCAAAAGCATGCATCGACTGCGGCGCGCCTGGCGCGCGATACGCGGCAACCTTCGGCTTATTGACCAACACGTCATGCGCCTCTACGACGAAATTCTCTAAGTCGTAAGGCGCGTAAATCGCCATTGCACCAGGCATGATCGGGGCACCGGCAAACGCGCCCGCTTCATAGGCCATCCATGCCTGGGCGGCGGTGATCGTGCCATCGTTCTTGGCGCCTACCTTAATACGCACGACCGATCCTGAAGTTGGGCCGGTGGCGCGAAACACTTCTTCACGAGACATCGTCATTTTTACCGGACGATTCGAGTTTTCGGACAACATAGTGGCTAACGGTTCCAGATACACCACCGTTTTGCCGCCGAAGCCACCGCCGATCTCGCTCGCTATGAATTTCAGATCGGCGACATTTTTGCCGAGCAGTTTTGCGGTGTTTGAGCGGAATTCGAAATGACCTTGGGTGCAGCACCAAACGCTACCGCGGCCGGTCTCGTCAATATTGGCGACGCACGCATGTGGCTCGATATAGCCTTGATGCGCCATGGGGATATGGTACTCGCGCTCCACTACCACATCGGCCTGCTCGAAACCCTCTTCCACATTGCCGCGTTCAAGCTTGCCAATGTTGGCGACGTTGCTGGGCTTTTCGGGTTTCTCGGGCAGCGAGGTGTAGTTGTTCTCGTCCACCAAAGTTGAGTCTTCGGCCATTGCAGCAATGATGTCCAGCACCGGCGGTAATACCTCATACTCGACCTTGATCGCATCAAGCGCTGCTTCGGCAATCGCAAGTGTTGAGGCGGCAACCGCGGCCACCGCGTGACCGTGATAAAGCACTTTGTCGCGCGCCATCACATTCTTCGCTAGGTCCGTTTCGGCACCGGAGGGTTCTGGAAAGTCGGCGCCCGATATGGCTGAATAAACGCCTTCGATTGCAAGCGCTAGGCTGACATCAACGCTCTTGATGCGGGCATGCGCATGCGGACTGCGCAAAACCTTGCCGTGAATCATATTTGGGAGCACCAGATCTGCGCCGAATCGCGCACGACCGGTCACTTTATCTACGCCATCGGGTCGAACCGGACTCGTCCCAATTTGTTTATAGTCAACGGCTTCCGCCATGCCAATTCTCCTAGCCTCGAAACAAAGATGTCGAACCCGGCAATCTACCAGGTTTGTCCTGAATGTGGGAGGCTAGGTCGAGTCAGACACTACGTCCACCATCGACATTGATCGATGTACCCGTCAAGAACTCGCCATCTTCGGATGCAAGATAGGTTACCGCGGCGGCAACATCCTTCGGCTGCGCCATGCGGCCGCGTGGAATGGTCGAGGTCAACCGTTCACGATCTGCTTCTTCCAGCCTGTCCACGCCCATTGCCCCCTTCATGAATCCAGTTTCCGCCGCGACGGGATTCACTGCGTTGACACGAATGTTGTGCCGGGCCACTTCCAGGGCAAGCCCTTTGGTCATTGTTAGCACAGCGCCCTTGGTCCCGTTGTAGGGGGTAACGCCAGGACGCGGCGCAATTGCACCGATCGACGCAATGTTGATGATCGTGCCGGTTTTTCTCTCGATCATGTGTGGGATTACGTATTTGCAGCCAAGAAACACACCCCGCACGTTGACGGCGAATACTGCATCAAATTCTTCGACCGTGATCTTCCACAACAACCTACTCATATGCGAATAGCCGGCATTGTTTACCAACACATCGATTTGTCTATACGTATCCATCGTCTGTTGCACCAACTCTTCGACGTCATCGGCCTCTGCAACATTGCAATGATTGGCGATGGCTTGGCCATCCGCAGCGGTAATTTCATCAACCACACGATTTGCGCCAACATCGTCAATGTCCGACACCACCACCTGTGCGCCTTCCCGGGCAAATCGTTTGGCCGTCGCTTCGCCGAAACCGGAACCCGCACCGGTCACGATAACTGTCTGGTCCATGAATCTACTCATCCTTCTCCCCCACGTTCGACTATTGTGTATTCGATTGTACCGACCAGCGTATCACCTGGATCCAGGTCCGCCATGCCCGTATCTATTCCTTCCATATTCAGCGCGTTCGGTAGCTGCGTGACCGGCTCAACACAAAAGAAGTCATACTCGACCGGAACGTACACGACCGTATTAACCAGGTTGGCGGACGGATTGATGGCAATGGCATAGCGTTGGTCGGGCCAAATGATCTCGAGCTCGCCAACCCGTCCAACGTAGACATTGTCAACGGGTCGCGTTGCGACCGGCCTACCCTCCCACAAGTCGACACCGTCTGGGATCTTGTTCAGCTTTGCTGGGATCTTTTCGTCGTTGGTTTCCCACTCACCAGCAAAGCTTGCGTGGAACAAGGTGGTGTCGTCACGGCTAAAATACGGATGCACCCCAAGACCGGCAGGCATGGTGCTCGTCGCACGGTTGGTCACGCTGATCGTCTGCACAAGCTTGGTCTCGCTCAACCGGAACACTAGCTCGGAATCGAATGCCCATGGCCAAACACTGCCGTCGTGGCTGAACGCGAGCAGCAACGTGTTGTCTTCGCTCGATGTGCCTACCTGCCATGCCTCTTGCCAACCAAGACCGTGAATGCTGTGCGCTTCCGGGGGGAAATTGCTCGGCAGCTCGACCGCTTGGCCTGCGTAGGTAAATCGACCATTCTGAATGCGATTGCAATACGGCACCATCGGAAAGCAACTCGTACCGCCCGGGTTCAGATCTGCCAACGCACGCTCCGACGCTTTGTGCATGAGTTGCTGGCCCGCTTTACTGAATTCAGTGATGCTGCCACCGATATGGGGCGCCACAACCAGCCGAACATCGCCCGCCGTAAGCTCTTCGAAGTAGCTCATACGACTTCCCGGTAGTGCTGTAACTGTTTGAGAGTACCGTCTTCGCCACGACTTGCAACGCCTACATCCCCTTGCTTAAGTCTTGGTTGAGTCTCCGTTCATCTTCGGACTACTAACATGACACAAGCTCCAGACTAAATGGCCACATTTGTGGTTTGTTGGCATGTTAGGTTGATGCCTGCCTTCACAAGCGTGTCAAAAACAGTCTAGGTGGCACTGCAACGGAGGCGCGACCCAACATGACGACCAAGCTTCCGGCAATCTCTTGCATACTGTACCTCGTGACGCCGTGAGCCTTGGCCGATGACAATGGCGACGACGATGCGCGGCAACATCGCTCATCCCATCACCGTATTTCATATTCTTACATCCAAGCGGACTACCTCAGCCACGACCTCGGTCTTGCAAATCAAAACACTGAACCCGAAGCATACAACTTGGAGTTGTCGCTCGCGCTCGGGGGCCACTTTTCGCCGTGGTTGACCGGCGCAAGTCTGAAGGGGAATTCGACGGGTTTGATTTCGATTTCGATACGCAGGGATATGGTTTGGGGTCAACGGTGGTGGGTGGTACGCAAGCTATACTCACAATACTTGGGATCTAGCTGTTGATGAATTCGACATTGACACCTTGCGGTTCGGCATCCGTCGGCAATTGACAGATCAACTCGAACTCAACGCCCGTTACGCCTGGAACGACGTCGAAGATGGCGACGATGGCGACGATGACGACGATGACGACGATGACGACGATGATGACGGCTTTCAGGTCGGCCTGGCTTTCAAGCTGGCAGACCATGTGTCCATAACCACCGAATACGAAACAATTGGCGGCGATCTGGACATCGATTCTTGGACGGCAGGTTTGCGGGTGAGCTTTTAGTTTAGCGACCCCCTCCTAGAAAGGAATCGCTGGTTTCCATAACTAACGCGGGGCGAAGTTTTGTGCTGCGTCGATTATGCTTGCATCGGCTAGGCTTCGATCTATGGAGTCGTAACGTTTAACGAACACGGACCGCGCGGGCATGCTCGAGCACTTAGAAGAAGGCACGACAATTCTCTCTCCCACTGGAGAGGCATTTACGGTCGATGGGCCCTTGGCGAGCGAGTTCGAGCCGGGCGACTCAATCATCGCGAATCCGCATGCAGGGCTCTTGCGTATCCCAGCCGCACAGGCGCAAATTGCCAGGGACTCGGTCGCTCAATGCGTGGCCGCTTTCGAAGCCATGGATTCGGTCGCCGACGAACAAATCATTACGTTCTTTCACAAATTCGCCGACGCCCTGGCCGATGACGAGCTTTGGCGACAGGTAGAGAAGGTCAACGCAGTCGATGTTCTTGCAGCAAAAGCACGAGGACGGTCCACTACGCGCTTAGAAGTCTCCGACAAAATGCGCCAGAACATGATCGATGGCCTTCGCTTATGGGCAACAACCCCGTCACGGCGGGATGCGGTTCTTGAAGATATCGACCACGATGGTTTTCGCATCGAGCTTGTCGGCGCTGCTCTTGGCGTCGTGGCATTTGTATTCGAAGGGCGCCCAAACGTTCTGGCTGACGCCTGCGGTGTGCTTCGAGGAGGTAATGCTGCGATCTTTCGAATCGGCAGTGATGCGTTGGCTACTGCACGAGAAATAATGACGCTTGCCGTACGCCCATCGCTCATCGATGCAGGGCTTCCCGAATATGCTATTGCACTGATCGACAGCGCAGCACATGCGTCAGGTTGGGCACTGTTTCTGGACCAACGGCTGTCGCTCGCCGTCGCTCGCGGATCCGGACCCGCAGTCGATCTCCTCGGCTCGTTAGCACAGAGCGTAGGCACGCCAGTCAGCCTGCACGGTACTGGAGGTGCGTGGATTGTGGCATCTGCATCTGCCGAACCAGATTCATTCGCAGAGGCGGTCACGGCATCACTTGATCGCAAGGTCTGCAACACACTCAACACCTGCTGCATCGAAAGGACCGCAGCGCCCAACCTAGTCCCAATCCTACTCGAGAGCCTGCAAAAAGCAGCGGACGCGCGCGGCCAGTCATTCAAACTACACGTCGCCGAAGACAGCATCGACTCCGTGCCTTCCGAACTGTTTAATCGATCCGTAGAGATCGTGCGTATCGAAGGCCCGCGGCAGGAAGATCAAGCCCAAACGATCGCCGAAACCGATCTTGGCCTGGAGTGGGAATGGGAAGACTCACCGGAAGTCACTTTGATCGTGGTCGACTCGATCGACGCGGGGATCGATCTTTTCAATCAATACAGCCCCCGCTTAGTCGCAACACTCATAAGTCGCGATGTCGATGAACAGCAGCGATTCTGGGCACGCATACGGTCGCCGTTTGTAGGGGACGGGCACACCCGGTGGGTGGACGGACAACTCGCGCTGGCAAAGCCAGAACTCGGGCTATCGAACTGGGCAAACGGACGCTTGTTCGGACGCGGAGCCATATTGACTGGAGACAGCGTCTATACAGTGCGCACGCGCTACGTCACCAAATAACTCTGGGCGGAGGATGAACGACAGAATGTGTTGTTCCTCACCGGGGTGCGTGTTGCTGCTCCTGTCTCTTAGCTCTATCTGTGAAGCCGCAACCAGCGCACGCCCAACACTAGCTAGTTCGTGTCCAAAATACGCAGTGTTTTGCGGCCGAACTAACTGAGGGCAGGAGCCCGAATCAAAAACCGTAGGGTTTTCGAAGGTTTCTGAAAGAAACCGTAGGGAAGAAAATGGCCTGCGCCAATCGTAGATTGGCGAGACGGCCATTTCTGCACAGGAACTAGCTACTCAACCGGACCTAATCGCCGAGACGCTTGCACCTGTAGCTCGGACATTCGACCCATATTCGATCACCCAGACTGTCCGGCAATACTACGACACACCGTTCGCCTCAGTTTCATGGAAGTAACCGAGAATAAGGACGACTACTACTATGACTGGTTGTTGGTTGACACACAGCAGCCTGATCTCACCTGTGCTGATGAATCAGGCTCGGAACCAGCCAACCAGTATCACGGATGGATTAGGTGGCGCGACGAACAGGGTCCATGGGTATACGTCCACACGCGATTGAGCCCTGCCGTAACCGATCAGTCCGTTAGCGCCCGCCACGCTTATAGCGATTGCTATTCGTGCCAGATTCCCCTACAACTATTTGCTGAACAAATCGAACGATAAAACCCCATGAAGTCACTAAAAAAACCATTTGTGGTGGTCCTATCTATAGGCCTCACTGGCGCAACGTTTGTACATGCCGCCAAGCCTGCAATCACCGATTACGACTGGCCATCCTATGCGAATGATCCTGGCTCATCGAAATATGCGCCGCTAGACCAAATCAATTCGTCCTCGGTTGCCAAGTTGCAAGTGGCATGGATCTGGGACTCCCCCGACAATAGCCAAGTCGCGGAAAACCGTGCGTTAACGCCGCTCGGTTATAAGAGCACGCCAATCAAGATCGGCGATTCGCTGTATATCAACACGTCCCTGGGACGCGTCGTCGCACTCGACGCCGTGAGCGGCAAAGAGCGTTGGGTATTCGATACCGAAACCTACAAATCCGGGCGACCCGCCAACATGGGGTTCAACACACGAGGCGTCGCCTATTGGGCAAATGGTGGCAAACACAGAATTCTAGTCGCCACAAACAATGCTTTTCTGTGGTCGATCAACGCCGACACTGGCGTACCCGATCCGGCGTTCGGCGACGGCGGAAAAATCGACCTGACAATCGGTCTCGGCCGCGACGTCATTCGCGGAAACTACTCGGTCGTGGCAGCACCAATCGTAGTTGGGGATACCGTTGTAGTGGGTTCGGTCGTCTTCGACATGCCGGTGTACGCGTTCGTCAACAAGCGTCAAAGCGACCTGGCGCCCGGACACGTGCGTGGCTTCGATATCTCTAGCGGCAAACAGAACTGGATCTTTCATTCCATCCCACAAAAAGGCGAGCCCGGCAACGATACTTGGGAGAACGATTCATGGAAGGTAACGGGCGGCGCCAACGTGTGGACCCTCATGAGTGCCGACCCTGAGCTTGGTTACGTCTATCTGCCATTCGGCACGCCCAGTAACGACTGGTTTGGCGGGCAGCGTCTTGGCGACAACTTGTATGCTGAAAGCCTCGTCTGCTTAGATGCAAAGACCGGGGAACGCGTGTGGCATTTTCAAATGATCCACCACGGCTTGTGGGACTATGATCTGCCGGCCGCGCCCAATCTCATCGACATCACGGTCGACGGCAAACCGATCAAAGCGGTCGCCCAGGTGTCTAAGCAGGGTTTCCTATACGTATTCGACCGTGTCACCGGTGAGCCGGTCTGGCCGATCGAAGAACGCCCAGTTCCGCAAAGTTCAGTGCCCGGCGAACGCACCGCGGCCACCCAGCCCTTCCCGACATGGCCCGCGCCGTTCGATCTACAAGGGGTATCAAACGAAACCTTGATTGACTTCACCCCGGAGCTACGCAAAGAAGCTTTGGAGATCGTCAGCCAATACGACCACGGCCCGCTATACACACCACCATCGCTCAAGGGCACCATTCAAATACCTGGCGACGGTGGTGGCGGCGAATGGACCGGCGCTGCATTCGATCCGGATACATCCATCTTCTACATACCCTCAGTGTCGCGCCCTATCGTGGTTCAAGTGGTCGAGCCGAGACCCGATACCACTGAATACACCTACGTGCGCGGAGGCCAATCAAATATCCGTGGACCACAAGGCCTGCCCCTGACTAAGCCACCCTATGGGCGAATCAGTGCAATCGATATGAGTACCGGCGATTATGAGTGGGTCATACCGAATTCAGAGGGTATTCGCCAAACTATCATCGACATGGGTATTCCCGACCCGGGACCTGTCGGCCAAATCGCATTCATAAGCCCACTGTTGACGAAGTCGCTATTGTTTATCGCCATTACCGACGGTAAGCCGGTGCTACGAGCGATCGACAAAACTACCGGCGCGACGGTTCACGAAGTGGAACTGCCTGGTCCACCCACTGGCGCTCCGATGACCTACATGGCCAACGGCAAGCAATATATCGCGCTTGCCATCGGCGCATCGGTAGAGGCCAAGCTGGTCACGCTTGCGTTACCTTGAACCACAGGGATTGAAAGAACCGGGTCGGAGAAAGAAAGAATTAGGGTCGTGAGTCTTCGTATCCGGCGCCAATTTTTTCGATCTCAATTATTACTTCATCGTGTAGCGTATCGGCAGACTTTTCAGCCCACCCACAAACGTTGATTGGGTGTATTGCGGCGTTCCGGCAAGTTCCATGTGGTCCACGCGGGCCAACAACTCCTTGAACAACGCCGCCATCTCCATGCGGGCCAAGTGCTGCCCTAAACAAACGTGTGCACCAAAGCCAAAAGCGATTTGCTTTGCATCGCTGCGGCCAACCCGGAATTCAAATGGCGCCTCGAACACGTCCTCGTCTCGATTTGCCGACGGGTACCACAAAATGGCTGATT
>Ga0115002_10004388_pt1 | contig 17076 bp, 22 predicted proteins | sample ArcticOcean_MG_C_8_FD_89576 | JGI IMG/M metagenome (GOLD analysis project Ga0115002, IMG submission 89576) | Marine microbial communities from western Arctic Ocean - ArcticOcean_MG_CB11_86 | ecosystem: Environmental > Aquatic > Marine > Oceanic | place: Arctic Ocean: Canada Basin | collected... | reverse complement strand
CGGCGCGGGCGAGGCGTTCGCGGGTCTGAACTACCAGGGGCGCACCGATCTCTGGATCGTCCGTTCGGTCGCGGAGCGTAGCGGCATCGGTGAAGCCACGTTGATGACCGCTTACCGCGAGTCATACCCCGCGCTGCTCCGCGAGGAGCTCCACGCGCGTAACGCACGAGCGCTGCCGGGTGTCGTCCCGCTCCTCGAGCGACTGCACGAACTGCCCGAGGTGGTGCTGGGGCTCGGCACTGGCAACTGGCGTGACATGGCCTTCGTGAAGCTGGGGCACGTCGAGCTCGATCGCTACTTTGAGACCGGTGGGTTCGGCGATCGACACGATAACCGCCCAGACATGCTGCGCGAGGGGATCGCCGCCCTCGGCTGGCAACCTGGGGAGCGGTTGGTTGTGATCGGCGATTCCGAGCATGACATGACCGGCGCTACCGAGGTCGACGCGATCGGCATCGGCGTGGCGACCGGCGACTGGACCGAGGCGCAACTCGCCGCTGCCGGAGCGGACTCAACTTTGCCGGATTTGGCTGACCTCGAACGCACGTTGACAACGCTGCTGGCGTGACGCCTAGCGGTGGTCAACGCGCGGTATCCCGGGGCTCCTAGCCGAAGAAGTCCAAGCCTTCGCAAGCCTCGGTGTTCTCAGCAGTAACGCGGGATGGCCAGGCGCGCCCGACGAGGGTTGCAATCGTGCTCGCCCCGACGAGCACCATCGCCCGCTCGTCAGCGGCGACGATTACTCCGTCTTTGCGCGCGATCAACCAGCCAGCGCGGTCGCCGGATTCGTTGGAGATCGGTGCTGGAGCGGGTCCCGCCATGGTTCCTCGTCCGAGGTTGTCGCACTCTGCACGATCGCACAGAGGTCTCACCCGCGCGTTCATCCCTTGATCTTCGGTCGAAATCGCGGATTCCGTCAGGAAATGCTGGCTGGTGGGTCGGACTCAAGCTGCTAGTTCAGCCGCTCCGATCCTCCATACCGTTGAGCGACCGATTTTCGCGCCTGGTCGTGATGCGCCTCGACGACCCGATCCAGCAGATCGACCGCTATTTCGAGGCGGTGACGGAGTTCGAACGCTTCGAGGATCGGCTGCAACTCCGTCGCTTCCACGAGCCCGGCAGCCGCGACGGCGATCCGATCGGCTAGCCCCCCCGGTTGTGGCGGAACGGCGACCGTCCGCTGGAACGTGCCCTCAACCATCGCCTGCAGCTTTGAGATCTGCTGCAGGCCGGTGGCGGCGCGATCGAGCAGGCTATCGGGGATGTCGCCGACCTCGTCGACTGGGAACTCGACCGTGGCGCTCTGGTAGGGGCGGTCGTCGTGCAGTTCCTGGATCCGGAACCGTCGTTCGCCGCGCGTCGCAATCATCAGGCGGCCGCCCTCGATCGGGGCGACGTTCTCGATCCGCGCGGTACAACCGACGCGGACCGCGAGTGCTGCTAGGTCGCCGACCTCGCTGCCGTCCTCGATCAGGAGGACACCGAACGGTTCATCGTCAGAGAGCGACTCCGACACCAACTGCTTGTAGCGCTCTTCGAAGACGTGGAGCGGCAGTTCCATGCGGGGGAACAGCACCGTATTTAGGAGGAAGAGGCGCAGATGGTCCGTCACGCTCCACCTCGGGCGAGGAACATGAATAGCACGGCGGATAGCGCGATTGCGATCAGGGTGCCTCGCACCACGTACGAGGGAGACATCGAGGGAGCGACGGGCTGCCCGTGCTTACCGTCCCAGCCAGCTGCTATGAGCGCCGCAGCGGCTTCTTCCTTCGCAGCGGCGGGGACCCAGAGCGCGTAGGCGAACAGTTGATCGGCCCCGGGGCCATTGGCGTAGTTGGTCGCGGTCGATCGCCCGGTGACGACCGCGTCCTCGAATCGAATCTCGGACTCGATGTTCGCCTCGACGAGGGCTGCTTGCCATTGCTCGGCGATGTCGATCTCGCGCGCGACGGCGAGCATCGCCCAGCTCAGATCGGGCATGTCGGTCTCAATCGCCACGACGCCGCTCATCACGTGATCGTAGCAGGGCGACGGGCGGATCAGCCCTCGGGGAACACGCTTCGACGTCGAGGACAGTCAGGAACGCGCTAGGCGGGTTGCATCGCCTTGAGTGCGACGCGGATTGCTGCACGGTTGTCCCGCAGCGGGAGCAGGCGCATCAGCGCACCACCGTCGTAGTAGTGCGGCACGTAGACCGAGCCCGGTGCGACCCCGTCGTCAAGCCGGATGCGAATGCGAACCTCAGCGTCGCCGTTGCTCAGGACCGCCTGGTCGCCGTCCCGGGCGCCGAGGGCCTCGGCGTCCTGCGGGTGCACGAGCGCAGATTCTTCGCGGTGCAGTTTGTCGGCCTCGTCGGACCGGATCGACGACCCGGCCCACGAGGTGAATAGCGAGCGACCGCTGATGATCGCGAGCCCTTCACCAGCCTCTGGCGTTGCCGAGACCGGCTGCGCGTTCGCGGTCAGGGCCTGCGATGTCGGGAGCGCACGGACCATGCCGGGGGCCTGGTCCAGCTCCGAGTAAGGCACGTATCCGGTCACGCACGACGCCATGTCGAGCATGACGTCGTGCGAGCCCTCGTAATTGAGCGAACCGCCGAGCGCCTCCGAGAGCGCCACGAGGATGGCGACACCCTCGCGCTCGTCGCCTTGAGCAGTCGCGGCCGGCCGTTGGCGGATGATCCGCCGGTCGGCGCTGGTCAGCGTCCCGTTCTTGGCGTGGAACGGCAGTTCCGCGAGTACGACCGTCGCGTGCTCCGCGGCGGTCGAGCGCACCGAGTCGATCACGACGAGCGCCTCGAGGTTGGCCAGTGCCGCCTCGATGTCGGCGGTGCCCGGCGCGTTGAGCAGCGGGTTGTCCTCGTGGAGGACGAGCGCCTTGATGGAACCGTCCTGCGCGCCCTCGATGATCGAGGGGAAGTCGAGGCCTTGTTCTGCCGGCGCGATGCCGGCGTCGGCAATGCCGAGGACGTTGGCATCAGTTGGCAAGTAGTAGAGGTGCTCGCCCGCGCTGGCGGCGTGCACAGCGATCGCGACGTTGGCTGCGGCTGCCGCTTCTGCTCCGGCACGAGTCGCGCCGTGAGCGGCCGCTGGGGCGAAGATCACTGCCGTCTGGTCGCTGTCACCGTCGACTGCAGCTCGGAGCGTGGAGATTGCTGCAGCGACCGTCTCGACGGCAACGCTAGGCACGTCAGGCGGGCTTGAGCCAAGGCCATCGGCCAGCGCCTGTGCAGCTGCGGCCTCCTGGCCGGGTGCCGGCCGGAGCCAGGCCTCAGCGAACTGGACGAGCTCGCTCCAGCGGCTGGAGATCAGGATCAGTTTCGCGCCGCGCTTGGTGACGGCGTCCTTCACACGCAGCGAGATGACCTGGTGTGATTCCTCGATGTCTCCACCGACGACGACGATCGTCTTGGCGTGCTCGACATCGGTGAGGTCTGCGGGCAAGCGGTCGGTACCGAATGCAGCGCTGAGTGCGCCGGTGACAGCGCGGTGCAGCGGCCCGTGCGAGAAGTCGATGTGTTCGGTGCCGATCGTCTCGCGCGCGATACGGCCCAGCAGGTAGGCCTCCTCGGTGGTTGCGAGCGGTGATCCGAGGACGGCGATCGCGTCGGCGCCTGCGGAGTTCTTCACGGCGTTGAGGGCATCAGCGGCGCGGGCGAGCGCGTCCTCGGGCGTGGCGGGTAGCAGGCGGTCGCCCGCGCGGACGAGCGAACGGGTCAGTCGCTCGCGGTCGGTGACCTCGGTGTAGCCGAAGCGCCCGCGGACGCAAATCTGGTCGCGGCTGACCGGGTTGATGCGGTCCGGGCGAACGATCACCGGCTGGTCGTCGGTGCGACCGTAGGTGAGTGTGCAGCCGACGGAGCAGCCGTTACAGGCGGCGCTCGTCCAGTCCTCGGCGAGTCCGCGCCACTTGTTCGGCTTCTCCATCAACGTGGCCGTCGGGCAGACGTCGATGCAGGCGCCGCAGAAGTCGCAGTCGGACTCGTGGATCTGGCCGCCGGTCCCGAACGCGATCATCGTGGTGTGGCCTTTACCCGCGAGGGTGAGCGCACCGGTGTGGCGTAGCTCGTCGCAGGCGCGGACGCAGCGGGTGCAGATGATGCACATCTGCGGGTCGAACTCGAGGTACGGGTTGCCGCGGTCGGGCTCAGGCGGTGGCGTCTCGTAGTAGGAGCGACTCTCACCGACCCAGGGCTCCGCGAAGTCGCCCATGTCGACGATCTCGCAGCTCGTCTGCAGTTCGCAGCGGTAGTTCTTCGAACAGGTCAGGCAGCGGTGTGTGACAACGTCGTCGCGCAGGCAGATGTCGCCCGGCATGCAGTGCACACGGCGGTGACATGTCAGGCAGCGATCCGGGTGGTTCGCGAGGATCATCGACATCACACCCTGACGGGTGTGCTTCACGGCCTCGGTCTCGGTGTGGATCACCTGGCCGTCGGCAGTCTTCGAGGTGCAAGCGAGCTGCATATCGGTCGGGCGACTGCCCTCGATCTCCACGACGCAAGTGCGGCAGCCGGCGTATGGCTCCAGGCCGTCGATGTAGCAGAGGTTTGTGATCGCGACGCCCTGGTCCTTGATCACCTCGATCAAGGGCAGGCCCTCTTTGACCTCCAGCAATTCGCCGTTGAGCGTGATCATCGCCACGGGTGTCCCCTTCGGGTTCCGCCCCTCGTGGGCGTGATTCTGCTCAGCTGCGCCTGGCGGGTCTCCAGCGCGGTCGCGCTAGTGCTGATGCTGCTCTCGTTGCGCTAGCTTCTGCGGTCCCAGTGGCCCGCCAGCGCCGGCTACGTCCACGCGTGATCGCGCGGTCGGAAGCGCAGTAATCAGCGGGTTTTCGTCCTGAGTCTGGCCGTTTGGGTAGCGACCGTCGGTGGTCTTGAGGTAGTTGTTTGCCTCGCGCGTCAGGGCGTCACTGTCGCGGTACATGTCCTCGAAGACGTAAACCGCATCGTCGTAGCGACCGCCGGCCTGGATCGCCTGGTAGGGACAGGCCTCGGTACAGAGCCCGCAGTACATGCAGATGCGGAAGTCGATTTCGTAGCGCTCAATCTTGAGCGTGCCGTCTTCACGCGGCGAGGTCTCGACGAGGATGCAGCCGTCTGGGCAGGCCTGAGCGCAAGTGGAGCAGCCGGTGCATCGCTCCTCGAACCAGAGTAGGTTCGTGCGGGCACGCACCGGGATATCGCGTTGCTGTTCCGGGTAGTTGACCGTGATCGGGGGACGAAACACATGCTTCAGTGTGAGCAGCATGCCCTTCGTGATGCCCATGCCGTAGGCCATGCAGCCCGCTTTCGGTTACACCGCCGTCGCGCCAGAGGCGCAGCGCAGCGGGGTGATTCGTCCCAATCGGGCCCGCCGAACGGGCCTGAGTTGCGTGAATCCTAGCACAAGGTTCCCTCGGGGCCGAGGGTGGTGAGAGTGAGTAAGATCGCCGCTCCCACCGGACAAAACGGAGCGCGAATGAGCGACGGCCCGCCACCTTCCGAGCGCCACTGGCAGAGTGGGGAAACCGTCATTCTGCGCTACATCACGCGTGACGGTCGTCCGGGCATGTCCTGGCCGTTCACCGTCGTGGAAGATCGAGACGATCTGCTGGCGTTCTACATTCCGAAGGGCGCGAGCTACAAGCGATTCATGCCGCGCCCAGCCTCGCAACTCACTGACCAAGGCCACCGCATGGCGCTCCAAGACACCGAGTGGCGGCGCGACGTACTGCGGCTGATGTACCCCGGTGCGCACCACTCGATCGGGGTGTTCTGCGAGCACGAGGACGGCGAACGCCGGCACAGCGCCTACTACGTGAATATGGAGGAGCCGTTCCGGCGGACCGCGATCGGCTTCGATACGAACGACCACACGCTGGATGTGATGGTCACGCCTGACCTCGAGTGGCGTTGGAAAGACGAGGACGAACTCGCAGAGCGCGTCGAGCTGGGCGTGTATTCCGCTGAGTTTGCCGAATTCGTGTGTGCTGAGGGTGAGCGGGTGATCGAGCGCATCGAGGCGCACAAGGCGCCGTTCTCCGAGGGCTGGGGTGACAGGACTCCGGATCTCAACTGGTCCCAGCCGGTCCTGCCTCCCAACTGGGAATCAGAGCCCGTGCGCCTCTGGTCGCGTCGCGTCTGGGCCTACGGCGACATCGCCCGATGACTCAGCACCGCTGGAAGCCGGCAGAGACGGTCGTCGTCCGCTATGTCGCGCGTGATCACGACGTGACCGCCAGCGGGTACACGATGACCTGCGTCGAGGACTCGGATGAGCGACTCGTCCTGTACCTCTCCCATGGCACCCCTACTTCGGGTACCCGCACCTGCCGGTCGACGGTCGCGCTGAGTTCGTCGCGCTGAGCTCGTCGCCCGGCGAGCCGCAACACCACCTCGGCGGCTCCGCGAGCGCGTGCCGCTGGTCTGGCAGAACGACACCCTGCGCTTCTTCACGCCCGACCGCGCGTTTGAGGTCTGGGCGATGTGGCACGAGGGTTCCTGGGAGTTCGCCCGCTGGTACGTGAACCTCGAGGCTCCGTTTGTCCGCCACGAGGTCGGCATCGATACGCGCGACCACACCTCGATATCGTCGCCACGCCTGGCCTCGATTGGGAGTGGAAGCACGAGGACGAAGCGACCGCCTGCGTCGAGCACGGTATTGATACGGCGGAGTTCGCGGCCGCGGTACGCGCCGAGGGCGAGCGAGTCGTCCAGCTGATCGAGGGAGCTGCCCATTTCGCGAAGAGTGGCCTCGCTGGCGGCCCGATCCGTCACGGGGCGTGCCCGAGCTGCCCGACAGTTGGGCCGACGACCCACCATCGGCGATCGACCGCTCGGGCGGGTCGAGTACACAACGATGATCTGGAGGAGAGCGCGATGGGCATCGAGGGGCTGAGTCAGATCGCGGACCGCGTCTATCGCGTGGAGTTCGCCCGCGGGCAGTCCGCACATTCCGGTACCGTGATTGGCGATGACGCGGTCGCGATTATCGATACCTGCACCTTCGAGGACGACGCGCGAATTCTGCTGGAGGCGGTCGCCTCACTGACATCGCTACCGATCCGGTACGCGGTCAACACGCATCACCACGGCGACCACACCTTTGGGAACTGGTTGTTCCGGCCTGCCGCCGTTGTGGGGGCACGAGCGCTGTCGCGCGTGGCTCGTCGGCGACGCTGGCGAGACCCACCGCGAGATGATGGGCAAGTGGATGCCCGCGGCAAAGGAGCGGATGGCGACCGTAATGGTCGATGCGCCGGACGTCACCTTCGAGGAGCGGATGCGGCTTCACCTCGGGGGCGTAACGTTGCGGCTCGATTACTTCGGCAGCGCGCACACGGACAACGACATCGCGATCGGTGTCGAAGAGGCGGACGTCTGTTTCGCGGGCGACATCATCGGCGAACCGCTGTTCTGCGAGGACGCGTTTCCGGCGGAGTGGGGCGCGACCCTTCGCGTGTTGGCCGCTGTGCCGGAAGAGACCTTCGCCTCAGGTCACGACCCGCTGATTTGCCGCACGTATATCGAGAACTTGGCCGTGTTGGCGGAGGCGCTTGCGGTTTCGTGCGCTGCCGGGACCCCGGTCGAGCAAATCAGGGCCGATGCAACGCCTGAGTTCCGGGCGGTCTTTGGTCACTAGCTCTCGACCGCCGTCGCTCGCTATGCGGAGACCGTCGCCACCTAGTAGAGCGCTGCCCGCCTTCAGTAGCATACGCGCGCCGGTCAACGACCCGTGCGCGTATGCCTGAGAGGTGAACGATGGCTGACCCAAAGATCTCGCTCGGATTCCCGCCGGGCCCACATGCCCTCGAGGCCGCCGATCTGGCCGAGGAACTGGGCTACCACCGGCTCTGGCTCTATGACTCCGCGGCGATCTGGGAAGACGTCTGGATCACGATGGGTCTCGTCGCGGAGCGGACCAGCCGCATCGGCTTAGGGACGGCGGTGCTGATCCCGAGTCTGCGCCACGTGATGACTACTGCCTCCGCGATTGCCACGATCGATCGGATGGCACCGGGACGGCTCGCCGTCGCGCTCGGAACTGGCTTCACCGGCAGGCGGGTGCTGGGACAGAAGCCGCTGACGTGGGGCTACACGGAGCGCTACGTGCGCCAGCTTCGCGCACTGCTCGCGGGCGAGGTCGTGGAGATCGAGGGCGAGCAGTGCCAGATGATCCACCACCCCGCGCTGGCCGATCCGAGGCCGATCGACGTTGATGTGGTGCTTTCGGCCTTCGGTCCGAAGGGACAGGCCGTCGCGCACGAGCTCGCGGACGGTGTGATGACCTTCGGCAACAACGACGGGAGCTGGGACCAGTTCATCCGGATGGTGCACGGCACTGTCCTTGAGGAGGGCGAGTCGCAGTTCTCGGATCGCGTGATAGACGCGGCTGGACCGTGGTGGGTCGTTCAGGCACACAGCCAGTGGGAGTCCGGTGGTCCGGACGCGGTCCGGGAGTGGGCCGGTGGCGACGAGTACCTGCAGCAGGTGGCGGTAGATCGTCCCGAGGACCAGCACCACCTTGCTATCCACGAGGGTCACTGCACCCATCTCACCGACCGTGATCGCATCCTCGTCGATGCGACCGACGGACAACCGAACTGGAATGGCTGGGTCTCCGAGCCTGAGGCGATCCGTGAACTCGTCGCCGCGCAGGGCGCCCTCGGCGTCACTGAGCTGATCTACAACGTCGGCGGCGAAGACCCGCTCCGCGAGGTGCGTGCTTTCGCCGAGGCGACGCTGGGCTAGCCGCGATTAGTCGCGCGTCTCCGCAAGCACGACCAGTCCACCGACCTCGGCGGTGCTGTCCGGTCCGAGGCGCGTACCGCGGCCGCAGCCGTTGCCCTGGGTGATCAGCAGGCGCCGCCCGAGTCGAGAGGCGAGGCTGACCGCGGCTGAGCCGGTCGCCGGATCTTCAGGCACCCCGAGCGAGGTGATGAAGTTCCACGAACGAAGTCGCCCGGCGACCTCGTCTCCCCAGGTCCAGTAGTAGCCGTCGGGACGGTCGCCGGGCGTGAGGCCCGCGACCTCACTCGCTAAGTCGAGCTGGATGAAGTTGAAGTCAGGGCTTCACTCGGGGCTCCCTCGGATCCAGGTGGCGCCCACGTCCGGACCTCACCCGCCGGGGGCCGCAGGATCTCGGGAGCCGAGCCGGGCGTCTCACGTACGAGCCACGAGGTGACGACGAGCGGGTGTCCGGTGAACAGGAGCTGGTGGGTCGGCGTGAAAATCTGCAGTTGCATCGTGTCGTGGTCATCGACGAACACGGTCTCGCTGTAGTTCAGATCGACGGCGATTGCCTGCGGCTCTGCCTCGGGGGTAGCGGCGCCGTCCACGAAGACGCCAAGTGGGGTGCGCTCGGATCTGTCGAGCGCGGTGAAGAGGTTGACGACGTGCAGTCTGGGCACAGCGGCCTCCTTTGAGGCCGCTGTGGGTACCGAGGGTCGCCTGTTGAGCGGGGCCTATTCGTTCGGTTCGGCCCAGAATTGGTGGTGGTTCCCATCGGGGTCGTAGAACCCGAGTATGCGGACGACGCTTGGGACCTCTCTGATGCCGCCGTCCTTGCCGCTTTCCTCGGTCTCGGAGAGGCAGAGCACGACGCCGGGCACCGGCGTCTTCACAGTGGCGAAGCCGATCTGGTCCATCCGTTCGCTCAGCTCGAAGCCGAGGACAGTGCATACCACGCGAGCGCATCATTGACGCTCGAGACCCCGAGGCTGCAGTTAACCTCGTGGTTGTAGTCGATGTTAGCCATGTTAAATTTCCCTTTGCGTTCAGTACGACGGAAAGTATATTAAGAATAGAAACGCTGCAATAGAAGGGGCGCCGTGGACTGGACGCTGCTGGTCCGACATCGCTGGATGATCCCACTGCTCGCCGAACTTGAGCGGCTCGACGGGGCGAAGTTCGTGACGCTTGTCCACGCAGTCGATGCGAGCCGTTCCGCCGTGCGCGAGGCGCTGGATGCGCTGATCGAACTAGAGCTGGCGGGGGAAAACCCTGGCTACGGTCACCTGCTGCGGCCTGAATATATCCTGACGGATCACGGCCGACCGATCGCCGCGGCCTGCCTCGATCTCATGAACGCGGTCCAGTTAGTCGGCGGCAGCGACGAGTCCTACCGCAAGTGGTCGCTTCCGATCGTCTCGCGTCTCGCTGCGGGAGCCGACCGGTTCGGCGAGCTGCGCGGAGACCTGGATGGGGTCACACCTCGAGCACTCTCGCAGGCCTTGAAGCGGCTCGTCAACACGGGGCTCGTCGAGCGGGCGGTGGACGACACTTATCCGCCGGTCAGTCGCTACCGGCTGACCGAGGCGTCTGTGGCGTTGGTTGGTCCACTTGATCGCCTCGTCACCGCGGCGGCGGCGGCGAGGCGAAATGCTGCGGCGAGCTAGTCCCGGTGCGGGAGCAGGACTGTGGCTTCGGCTGGAGTGGTGATGCCGACCCGGTCGTTCTCGAGCCAAATGTCGAGCGTGACCTCGCCCATGCCGCCGTCGCCCTCGGACTTGCCAGTGACGACGCCCTTGGCATGGATCTTGTCGTTCGGGATATTCATCTTCCGCATCTGGAAGGACATTTTCTTCACCCAGCCGTCGGTGCCGACCCAGTCGGTTAGGAGGCGGCTCAGCGTGGCCTGGGTGAAACCGGTGTTGTAGAAGATCTCGGCGTGACCGGCTTCGCGGGCGAAATCCGTGTCGTGGTGGACCGGGTAGAAGTCTTGCGAGCCGGATACCTGCTCGACCATCTTCGTGGCGTCGAGCTCGAAGACGAACCCGTCGAGCTCTTCGCCGTCGGTCACGTCTTCCCAGGTGCGCTGGGCGATCTGCGTCGTCATCGTTAGTATTCCTCGGCTTCGGCGGCAACCACGTCGGGGCGGCGGTGCGTCAACAGTGTGTTCGTGTTGGTCGCGACGAGTTCGTCGTTTTGGTTGAAGATCCGGCGTTCGGTGACGATCCAGACCGCCTTAGGGTCGAGGCGAATCGACTTCTCGAACACGTCCGCGAGCACTGTCTCCGAGGAGAGTTGGTCGCCGATGCGGACGGGCGCGAAGTACTCCCAGGCGACGTTCATGTTGATCAGTCGCTCACCGCGGGTGGGGACGTCACCGATGATGCTCCCCGGCGGCTCGATCTCTTCGCCGGAACGGCGCTTCCCCTGCGTCGGTCCACCGGTCGGCGGCCAGGCGCCGTCACCCGCGAAGTACCCGGTGAGCACAGGTGGTGAAATCACCCCGCCGTATACTGTGTCCTTCGCGAACTCCGGATCGAGGAACAGCGGGTTCTCGTCTTCCACCATGTGGCAGTGGCGACGGATCGGGTCGTACTCGACCGGGTAGCGTCCGCTGGTGCGGGGCGTCTTCTTGCCGATCCACTCGGCGCGGACCGCCTCGATGTCGTAGTCGCCTTCGACTGCTTTAGGCATGGGACCTCCGAACGACGTTGGGCACGCATTCTAGCCGGAGACGGCGCTGCTTCGTCATCCCAGCGGGATGCCGAGCAATTCTCGGGCCGCAGGCACGCGGTCGGGCGTGTCGAGATCGATCGCCACCACGGGGTCGTCGCTCTCGACTCGCAGCGGGGGGTAATCGGCGAGGACTCCGCGGAGGCCGAAGGTCGTGTCGTCAGCCGCGAGGAGGCGCGGGAGAACGGCCGGGCCCACCACCACGGGGTGTCCGCCGTGGCCCGTGAATTCCGGCTGGATCGCGTCGAGGTTGTCCTCGCGGAGGCGTGCGACGAGTGCATCGGTGATGTCGGGTCGCGTCGGTTGGTCGACGTTCTGGATCACCGTCGCCTCGGGCAGTTCGCCGCCGGGCCGAAGCAGTGCCGCCGCGCCCTTGGCGAGCGAGGTGGATCGACCCTGCGCCCAGCGCTGGTTGAACGCGCAGAGCCGCGCGTTCGCGCCGAGGCTGCGTCGAATCACTTCGGCGTGTGCGCCGAGCACGACCACGATCTGGTCGACCACCGAGGCGCGCAGTTGCTCGATCTCCCAGGCGATCAGCGTCTGATCGCCCCACGGGAGGAGCGCCTTTGGGCTGCCCATCCGTCGCGATTCGCCAGCGGCGAGGAGGATCGCGGCGATCACGCCTCGGAACCGTCCGGCGGAGCGTCGGGCTGTTCGCGTCGCCATTTCGCGATCGCATTGCGGATCGCGGCTGCCGCGATCACCGAGCATTGGATCTTCGAGGGCGGTAAGCCGCCGACGGCGTCGACCAGCTCCTGGCGGGTGATCGCGCTGGCCTCGTCCAGCGTCTGGCCCGTCACGAGGTCGGTGGCGACCGAGGCGGTCGCAATCGACGCCGGTCCGCCAGTGGTAAGGAACGAGGCGCGATCGATCCGCTCGTCCTCGATCCGGAGGTACAGGCGGATCGAGTCGCCGGAGATCGGATTCGTGACGAAGTAGTCGACGCTCGCGTCGGCCATCTCCCCCGCGTTGCGCGGGTTGTTGAAGTGCTTGATGACCGTGTCCGAGTAGTGGACCGCTTCTTGCTCCATACGGCTATCTTCTCACGCGGCGGCGCGCCTCAGCCGTATGCCTCGGTGATCGAGCGGAGGCTGCGCAGGTCTTCGAGCAGCGCGTCGTTCGAGGTCGCGAGTACCCGTATCCGACCGAGACCCTCGAGGTTGGTCAGTGTCGCTGCGGCGCGCCGTTCCTGAGCGTAGCGGGCAATATCCTCGTGCCCACGTGCCTCGGCGGCTTGCATCGCCTCAGGCAGGCCGAGGACCGTGAGTGCCTCGGCCTGGGAGACGGTGGGCGCCACCTCGAACCCGGACGCGCGTAGAGCGTTCGCCAGCGAGGTGAAGTCGACGTGCGCGGTGAGGTCGAGCAGGCCCGGACTCGCGAGGGGGTCCGGCTGCGGGCTATGATTGTGGAACGCCATCAGGGTGCCCATGCGCCGCCAACTCGCGTAGAGATCCTTCGCCTCGTGTCCGTAGTCGATCGCGAAGAGGTAGCCACGCTTGATGCGGCTCGCGAGGGCGCGCATCACATCGGGAGCTGCGAGGTTCACCTCGGCGCGTGCGCCGTCGCCCGACCGGAGTCCGAGCGCATCGAAGTAGGCGTTGAGGTCTGGCGTACTCGCGGGGCGGAGGGCGAGCTGGAACGCTGAGCCCTCGTCGGTGACGTGCCACTCCATCAGTTCGTCGCCGCGCCGCTCCACGAGGTGGATCGGGAGCGCGTCGAAGAACTCGTTGCTGATGACGACGCCGGTCACCGGACCGGCGTCGGCGAGCCATTCCTCGACGAGCTGATGATGCGCAGTCAGGCCGCTCGCCTCCAGCGTGCTGCGTTGATCCTCAAGGCGGCGCGGGCTGCCATCGAGGAGGGTTGCGCAGGTCGCAGCAAAGCAATCGGGGCTGCGGTCGCGCAGCCAGGTGAGAATCGCGGCGCTCCACGCGCCGGAACCAGCCCCGACCTCGATGAGGTCGAACGAGGCTGGACGGTCGAGTCGCTCCCAGCACTCCTCGATCTGACGCGCCCAGAGGTAGCCGAAGATCGGATGGACCTCGGGCGATGTCTCGAAGTCGCCGTCCCGACCCCACGCGAGGCCGACGCGGCTGTAGTAACCCAGGTCCGGGTGCCCGAGGGCGAGCTCCATGAAGCGAGCGAAGGTGATCGCTCCGCCAGCGGCCTCGATCTTCAGGCGGATCACCGGCGAGAGCAGCGACTCTTTCGCTCCGAGGGCGAAGTCGTCGGTCGAGGACAGGTCGAGGCGTTCGGTCATCGAGCTGATCTACAACGCATTGAGCACGGTGACATTGTTGCTCACGATGCCCGTGACGCCCCATTCGGCGAGTTCGAGCGCGCGGTCGACGTCGTCCACGGTCCACGCGTCGACGGAGCCCGCGCGCTCCTTTAGTGAGCGCACTTCCTCGGCTGAGTGCAGCAGTGTGTGGCGGATGGAAACCGGACGCGGTGGCAGGTCCTCGAGGTTGGCTTCGAGCATGTAGCGGCGGAACTGCTGCTCGTAGCGCACGGAGTACGTCACGAGCAGCTCGGGGATCCAGGCGCGGAGGCGGTCGGCGACAGGCGACGCCTCGCAACTGACGGCGAGGTGATCGAGGTAGCTGGTCGCCAGCAGTTTGCGTGCCAGATCTGGCGCGGGATCGGCGAGCCATGACCGCAGGTTCAGCAGTAAGTGTGCGTGTGGGTCTGGGGCGCCGATCGCCCCGAAGATATCCTCCAGGTCGACCGGATTCTTGTCCTCGTGGTGGACCCCGTGCTTGCCGATGGTGAACGGGAGCGGGCCGAGCGGGCGGTCGTGGTGAGCGACCAGCGACTCGCCTCGGACCCAGATGTCGGCCTCGATCGCGTCGACCGCCGGATGGCTTGCCAGCGGCAGCAGGTCGCGGATGTTGCCCGCGCCGTGGAGGATGCGGAAGATCGACATGCTGGCTCCAGGCTGCTGGGGTGGGCGCGCGGCCGAGCCGGCGGTTAGTTCGTGCGGTCCGAGGTCCCTCGGCGGTCCTCGTCGGGGTCGACCGCGTGCTTCCGCAGCGACCGCACCGTCTCGTTAACCGTCTCGATGTCACGCGCACCCGGGTGGAACGTGGCGTAGCGCTCGAGGTCCTCGAGCGCCAGCGATACCTCGCCGAGGCGCACGCGCAGCATGCCACGGTCGCGGATCTCGTCGAGGTCCCAGGGGAACAGCGTGAGCGTGAGGTCGATGATTCGGGCGGCTCGCTCTTCGTCTCCGCGACGGAGGTAGCCGACCTTCAGGTTGTGCAGCAGACGCTGGATCACCTGCCTCGGGGTCATCGACGTGAGGTAGTGCTCCCGGAACGGCTCCTCGGAGCCAAAGATGTTCCGCACCAGCATGGCGCAGTCTCGCTCGCTGAGGATGCGACCGGCGTTGAAGACATCGATCAGGATGCAGTCGCGCTCGTCGGTCGTCCCTTCTGGTTGGTAGCGGCAGATGACGTGCCCCGGGAGGCCCACGGGGCGCACGTCCAGGCCGACGCGCTGGCACACCTCGGAATAGACGATTGCCATCGAGACGGGGATGCCGGTGCGTTCGTCGAGCACGCAATTGAGGTAGAGGTTGCGCGGGTCGTCGTAGGCGCTGTCGTTGCCCCGGAACCCGAGTTCTCGATAGAGCAGGCGATTGACGGCCAACGGGGTCCGCAGCGGCGACCGCGGATTGCGTTGGCCGACCAGCTCTTGATCGAGCGTCTCTGCGATCGATTGGAGTTGGCGTTCGTAGTCGTCGACGTCGATGTCGGGATACTCGCTCTGGGCGATCAGCAAAGCGGTGCGTGCCAGCGGGACTTCTTCACTGGGACCGCTGGTGAGCCTGGTGAGCCGATCACGGATCGTGTCGATCGTGGTCAACGATCGATCCGGGTGCGTGCCTGTGTGAAGCCCTCGAAGCTGATGATCTTCAACGCGGTGAGTGTCATTAACAAGATCACGCCGCTGATGGCGGCAGGCTCCAAGTTTCCGATGTAAGCAAACGCGGGCACGAGCAGCAGACTGATGATGCCGGCGAGCCGACGTGAGCCAGCAATCAGCACAATCGTGAGCGCCACCACAATCGCCGGCGTGACCGCCAGTGGTGCGAGTGCGGCGATGCCGCCGACTGCCGTTGCCATACCATTTCCGCCATTGAGCATGAGGAAGATCGAGTAGTCGTGACCGATGATCGCCACGAGGCCGGCGATCATCGGCGCGGCCTCGTGGACATCAGTCACGAGGCCGATCGTGACCGCCGCCATGCCTTTACCGACATCACCGATCCCGACCACGATCGCGGCGACGGTTCCGACGTGATCTAGCACGTTCATCATTCCGGGGTTGCCGTTGCCCATGTTCCGGATGTCCTGCCCGGTCAGCCGGTGCACAACGAGGTAAGACGTCGGGATGGCGCCGAGGAAATAGGCGATGACCAGCACGATCGCGAGCGTCACGGCTCTGCTCCGTTCGTTCACGAGAGAGTAGCAGGGCTGTGGGTCCGCTACCGAGGGACGGCCGAACCGTCCTATCGGTCGTTCCGAACTCGGTGAACGGCGAGGCCGCGGGTGGTTAGTCGTCGAGCGGCGTGAACCCCGGGAGCTCCGCTTCGGGCGGCGTGCGGTTTCCCCGGGCGGTCGGCGGCGTCGCATTCTCGGTCGTCCACACGGGGCGCTCCCGAGGTGGCATCGCTGTGCGGTCAGGCTCGACAGCCTCGACAGCCGGGTTCGCTGCTGGCGGGGGCGGCGGCGTGGGCGGGGCTGGCGGAGCCTCGGTCGTGGCAGGCGTCGGCGCAGCATACTCAACTTCGACTTCCGGCTGGAGGCCGAGTGCGCCGAGTGCGCGCTCCTCGAAGGCTCGCCGGAGCCGATCAAAGTCTCCGCCAACTACCGAGGTGCCGAAGTTCATGCCGAAGGCCGCGGCCCACGCGGGGATATGGAGCCAGGACCAGGGTGGTTCGCCGACTCGGAACGCGGCCACCATGCCGGGGACGAAGTCCTGCGGTCGGATATTGACGTCGCGCAGGTCGATCGCCAGTGTGTCTTCGCCGTCGTCGGACCGCGCCCGCGCCTCAGCGACCCAGCGACCGATCACGGCGCCGGCAGCGGCCGCGACGGCGATCAGGATCAGTTTGCGCAGGCTTCGGAACATGGGACTGGTCCTCGAGAATGAGAAGTGTGATGCGACTCGACCGTAGGTGCCGGTTGGGGGAGCGGTCAACACACCGTAGACTTATTCCTCCCTCGACCGCGATCCGGGATCCCCACTGACCAGCCGGCCTCCGTCGCTAGGGACCGATCGTGGCCGGCATCCCGGGGGCGACCCTCCCACACCCCGTTCGCCGCGAGGCGTCGCTGGCCGACCGGTAGCGAGCGGGCGCTGGGTGATCGCCGGGCCGGACTGGTGATGTCGATCGCGCTGGCCCCGGTGCCCCAGCGCGTGGGAATGGCGACGCTGCCGCTATACGCGGCCGTTGTGATCGCGGGCGACTGGCGCGCGGGCTGGTGGGCGCTGGCGATCGCCGCCCTCGTGGTCGGTGTCGTGCCCTCTGCGTACTTCTTGCGCCGGCGGCCCGAGGACCTCGGCATGCGCCCCGACGGCGAGCCCTCTCCAGTCTTATTGGCGGAGCAGGAGGCGGAATCGCCTCG
>Ga0115002_10004385_pt1 | contig 17086 bp, 9 predicted proteins | sample ArcticOcean_MG_C_8_FD_89576 | JGI IMG/M metagenome (GOLD analysis project Ga0115002, IMG submission 89576) | Marine microbial communities from western Arctic Ocean - ArcticOcean_MG_CB11_86 | ecosystem: Environmental > Aquatic > Marine > Oceanic | place: Arctic Ocean: Canada Basin | collected... | reverse complement strand
TTATTAACTCTTTCTACAATAAAATCTCAGCTAATTGTTGTATATTGCGCCCGTGGCGGAATGAGATCTGCTTCGGTGGTCAGGCTGCTCCAGGAAAACGGATTCAGTGTTTCTCAAATGCAAGGAGGTTATAAATATTATCGGCAATTTGTTCTGAGGCAACTTGAAAATCCAGTCCCCCCGCTCATTGTGCTGCATGGACAGACTGGTGTTGGAAAGACATTACTCCTAGCAAAACTTCCGGATCATTTGGATCTGGAAGGTCTGGCGCAACACCGCAGCTCCCTGTTTGGCGCTATTCACAAAATTCCCCGGACTCAGAAAGATTTTGAAGCGCTGCTGGTTCAAAAATTGAGTGAACTGCCTGAGGATCTTTTTCTTTTTGTTGAAGGCGAAAGCCGAAAAGTAGGGCAGGTTTTTATTCCGCAGACTTTTGCAAATGCGATGAAGAGTGGAAAGCTGGTGCTACTGAGTGCTGAATTGGAAACCAGAATCAGCCGTATAGTTGAAGAGTATAATATTTGTGATGCACAGAGTATTCAGCAAATTGACTCAATTTTGCAATCACTGAAAATGGCGCTCGGCAAAGTTAAAGTCGAACAATTAAGGCTGTGGCTGAAACAAGGTGAAATTGAAAACATAGTGCATATGCTTTTAGTAGACTACTATGACCCACGTTACCAGCATGCAATGAGCGGCTATGACTTTGCACTGGAGCTTTCTGCAGAAGACTTGAATCAGGCCGCAGAGGAACTGATTACTTTTCGTAATCAAATGATGGAGAGCTAATGTCAACAATCTGTCAACAATGAATGACTGTAATTCACATAAACAAATGTTATTATTAATTTTTTTAAAATGAGAAAAAAATTTTCAATAATACTCTTGATTCTGACTATTATTATATGTGGTCAGCCAGTGAGCGGATTTTCAGAAAGTATGAACAGCTCCCTTGAGGTAAAGACACATTACGGCACATTCCCGCTACCTGTTCCAACTCTTCGTTTACCTGAACTACCTGAACTACCATTAGTCTCTGTTACTGAGACAGCATATCCTGAACTTCCAGATTGGCATTACCCTCGTTTTATTCCGGATGATCCCAGCTGGCTTGACCGTTCAGGAAAATTTTACAAAGAAGGCATAGTTCATTTGTTTCGGGGCGACTTGAATGTAGCGCTTAAGAGATTCCAGACAGTTACAGATGACTATCCGGAAACGCCCTGGTTTACTCCGTCATGGTTTTGGTTGGGGCAAATAATGGCAAAGCAGAAAAAATATGCTCAAGCAGAAAAATTGTTAACATTATTTCTGGATTCACTCGAACAGAACAATAACTCTAATCTTTATGTTGATTTCAGAGATTTCAGCCGTTACAGCTTGGCGTGGCTGGCTTTGAAGCAAAAAAAATATGAAGAAGCATTGGAGGTAATTAAGAAACATGAGGCGGAAATTAGTATTAAAAAAATCCGGATACAACTTCTATATTTGAAATACCTGACTTATATAAAATTGAAGAAAAGCGACCAAATATTTTTCGTGCTTGAAAGAATGACTCAGCAATTTGAATATGATTTTGAACACGTGGTACGCCTCGCAGAATATTTTTTTGTGGAAAACAGATGGCAGGAACTAGCAGATTTAGTTGCTGATAAAGCTACTAAGCCGGAGTTTTACAATGACCTTCAAATGGAGCATTTCTTCTGGCTTGGTGTAGTTGCTGAGATGAGTTTGAAACAGTGGTCTCAAGCAAAAAAAACATTGGAGTCTCTGGAGGAGTTCGGTGTCAGGAATCCTGATCAACTTGCACGGGCCTGGTTAAGAATGCATTTAGAAGCCGGACAATATGAGCAGGCTTGGGAAAAATGGCAGGTAATAAATGATGATCTCCTCCGTGAACAATCCCTGCGTGAATTAATGCACCATGCAGCAAAAAATGAGAATTATAAGTTTTTGCTCAAGAAACAGCCGGGATTGAAGTCAGTAGCTAAATCATGGCAGGCCTGGCAAGCTGAAATGGAACTGATTTATGCTTATCTCTACTTAAGTATGGGCCATAGAGAAAAGGCAAAACAGTGGCTGCAATGGTCATATAAACACTCATTGGATACAGCAAACGAACAGACATCGTTAGTTGTTATTGAGGAAAGTATTTACCTCAGAACTGTGATGAAGCTGCTGGCTGCGGAGCACAGCAAAGCATTTCAGGACTTAAAACTGCTGCTCGAAGATTATTCCAACTCTGAGCGTCTGTCGGATTACTATTTTTGGTATGGAGTCATGCTGTATGAAATAGCTAAAAGACCCAAAGATGCTATCATGGCCATGCGTCAGGTTGATCAACATGGTGAGCGGGACGATGACCGCTGGTATCTGCTTGGCAAGGTAAATCATGATCAGCAAAAATGGAACCCTGCGATTTCTGCTTTTACTAACCTGAAAAAGCGGCATCCCACTTCTGAATTTTTGGAAGAAGGACTTTATTTACAGGCCCAGTCATACTTCGAACAAAAAAAACAAAATTCAGCTTTAGAAATCTTAAATGAACTTCGCAGCACTTTCGATCCACTGAAAAAGCCTGTCAGAGAAATTCATTTAAGAGTCCGGATTCTTATTGCGATGCAAAGGTATGAGCAAGCAGATGATGTGCTCCAGCGCAAAATTGTGCAGTATTCTGACTTTTCACTGATTAAGCTGAGGGTGGAAGTGCTGAAGCATATCAAAGATCCCCGGAGAATACTCAGTGTGACGGGAATCGGTCTGGGCCTTTCAACCAGTGAAGATCACGGATTTCTCTTCTTTCATCGTGCAAATGCACTATATGATACGCAAAAATATGATGAAGCTGTCACCTATTATAATTTAGCCTTAAAAAATCCTCCACAAGGCAGTGAGAGGGTTATCCGTTACAGAATCCTTAAAATTCAGTATGAGCTAGCCCGTATTCCCGAAATGTTGAAAGGTGCTGAGAAGTTTCTGCAGCAAAGCAAGAATGATACTTACAGCTTCGAAATTCTGCATTTACTCGGAAATTATTTTATGGAGAGGAAACAAAAGGAAAAGGCTGCCCCTTATTTAAATCAACTGGTTGTCAATTATAAAAAATCGGTACGTCAAGAGGAGCTTGCGCCGGAAAAAAGAGTTGAGCAGATTGTACTGATCGGTGAACTTTACAACGAGTTAGCGAAATATGAGATGGCTGAACGTTGGCTGAACCAGGCACTAAAATCAATGGAAACAGTACAGGATGGCCGAAAGAAATGGCAACTGCATATCCTCAGGGAAAAAGGTCTGTCACTTTTTGAGCAGGATAAACACTCACAGGCGCTCGCTGCAAATCTGAAAGTATTATATCTGGACCGTGGTTTGTCTGAACAAAAAAGCTATGCTCTTAATTTGAGGATTGCCTCAAGTTATGCTCAGCTTGAACGCAGCAATGATGCGAGGGCGATTTACCGTAAAATGTTAAAAAAATTTAAAAGCGTGGAACTTCAAAAGGAAGTTGAAAAACTACTGAACAGCTTGACTCAGTAATATTAGCGTAATAATATTTGCAGGATTTCTCACTTCCTTTGAAATGATACTATTTCAGCAATATTCAACTGAGCATCATTAATAAATAGCTTCCTGTTAAGCAACCTGCCGGTTTTAATGAAGAGCTTTACCGGAAAAGAAAAAAAGGTGAGTAAATACTCCTTTGTAGATGTTCTTGAAAAAGTACTTATCAGCTAATTGTTCCACGTGAAACAAAATTTTTATGGGTTTTAAAATCATTGCTATAGATGGACCAACAGGTGTCGGGAAAAGTACAATTGCTCGTCAGCTGGCCGCTAAACTGGATTATTTGTATGTAGACACCGGAGCTATGTTCCGTTGTCTCGCATGGAGTTGGGCCGCACAGGGCTGTCCGGAAAGTGACGAATCTCTGGAAAAACTTGGTGATCAAACTAAAATTGTTTTTGAAAATGAAAAAGTACTTTGCGATGATACAGATGTAACTCAGGAAATTCGCACTGAACAGATTTCGGCTCAAGCTTCCAAAATCAGCCGTTTCCCCTCAATCCGTAAAGTGATGAAAAAACAGCAGCGGGCACTTGTGGAGGAAGTCCGCAGGTCGGAAAGTTATCAGGGTGCAGTGTTGGAAGGCAGGGATATAGGCACAGTCGTTTTTCCTGCAGCGGACTTTAAATTTTATGTAGATGCTTCTCCAGAGATTCGCGCTAAACGCAGGTTGCTGCAACTACGAGAGCGTAAGGAAGATGCAGATTATGAAAAAATATTAACCGACCTTCGAAAGCGTGATTATCAGGATCAAAACCGAAAAATTGCTCCGCTGAAGCCTGCGGAGGAGGCGATTATTGTCGATACAGCATACCTGAGTGTAGAGGATGTTTTGGGCTATTTGTTGGATTGCGTCGCAACAGAAAAATAAATCAGCCAGTAGGTGGCTCAATGAATATTAAACATCTCAACGTTTTTATAAAGGTGGCGACATGAAAGCAGTTATTCTCGCGGCTAATCGGAGTACCCGATTGAGCCCGTTTATTGAAACCCGCTGTAAGCCAATGATTCGCATTGCGGGGCAATACATCCTCGAAAATACGATTATTTTCCTCAAGGAAGCAGGAATTCATGATATAGTCTTAGTCGTAAATCATCAGCAGGACATGATCCGTCAGTATTTCGGCAGTGGACAAACTCTAGGAGTCAATCTTGAATATGTCGTTCAGGATGAACTGAAGGGCATCGGTCACGCCCTGAGTCTTTGCCGGTCGTCTTTGGAGAAGAAGCCTTTTTTGCTGGTTTATGGTGATGTAATGACGGACTTCAATCCATTTTTATCTATTCTGCAGACTTACTCAGAAACTGACAGGGAGGTTGCCTTGATTGCTCTGCCGGAGTCTTCGAAAGAATTTGGTAATGTCTATCTGGACCATGAAATGAAAATCAGCCGACTGGTTGAAAAACCCCAGGCAAATCAGGCGAATTATGTTTTTGCGGGAATGTTTGTTTTGTTTCCGAAAATTTTTGAACTATTGGCAAAGAATGAGCATAATATTGCCCGATGTTACGAGCAAATGATAGCAGGCAGTGGGCTTCAGGCATGTTTGTGGGAAAAAGAATGGATTGATATGATTCATCCATGGCACATTTTGGATGCAAACAGGATGTTGATGAGTTCCTGGCAAACTGCTGAGATTGATTCTACAGTTAAATTACTGGGACATGTGCATCTGGAAGGAGCAGTACGTATAGGCCCTGGTGTCACTATAGAATCCGGAACCGTACTCAAGGGACCTTGTTACATCGGTTCCAATTCATATGTTGGAAATAATTCACTCATTCGTAAGTTCAGTGCGATTGGGCCTAATTCGATCGTAGGTTACGGATCTGAGTTGAAAAACTGTGTACTCTTTGGAAACAATGATGTCGGCCGCCTTTCATTTGTTGGGGACAGTGTTTTGGGAGAAAATGTAAAATCAGGTTCTGGTCTCACGACGGTTAATCACACTGTAGATTATAGTCGGATTACCTGCAGTTCCAACTCAGACTTGGTAGAAACAGGTTTGGTAAAGCTGGGTGCATTCATTGGTGACAGTGTGTCCATTGGAGCCCGTCATACTCTTGGCCCAGGCAGCATTGTGGAATCCGGAAAAATCATCCCGGATTGTATTACACTTTAATTACAGCACCCTAAATTCAAACCAGGTAAGGTAAAAAATATGTGTGGTATCAGTGGCATAGTCAATTCAGAAAATATAGGCAGAAATTTATTTAATTCAATCCGCAACTTGGAATATCGTGGATATGATTCATGCGGAATGGCGATGCTGAATGAGGGTAAACTTGATTTACGAAAAAATATTGGAGGAATAGATGAAGTCAACGCCTTGGAAAATTTGGACAAAATGCAAGGGAGTATCGGAATTGCTCATACGCGTTGGGCAACTCACGGAGGAGTAACCAAGGAAAATTCACACCCTCATCTTTCTTACAAGCAGGAATTTGTGATTGTACACAACGGTATTATTTCAAATTACCAGGAATTGCGTGAACGTTTGATTAGTCAAGATGTTGTTTTTGAGTCATTGACTGATACAGAAGTCTTCGTCAACTTGTTGGAGGAATCCTATGCGGAGCTTAAGGACTTAGAAAGAGCTTTCTTAGCCGCCTTGCAGCAAATAGAAGGTTCATACTCTATTGTTATGCTTTCCACGCATGACCCGGAACATCTGTACTGCGTAAAAAAAGAATCTCCATTGTTGTTGGGACTAGGCGAAGGCTGTAATTATGTTGGCTCAGATCTCAATGCTTTTTTGGAATATACAAGGCAGGCGATTGTTCTGGATGATGGAGAGTATGTCGTCTTAGGTCGTGATGATTACCAAATCCGTAATGTGCAAACCGGTGAAATTGTTGAAAAAGTGGTTATGCACATTGACTGGGACGTGGAAACTAGCAAAAAAGGAGGGTATTCTCATTATATGCTCAAGGAGATTTTTGATGAACCGCAGACAGTACTGCAGGCTTTGAAAATTCCAAGGGAACAAATTTCCGGGTTGGCCGAGATGTTTACGGAAGCTTCACGTGCCTACCTGATGGGAGTTGGAACGACTTTCTATGTGGCAAATATTAGTCAATACTTTTTTTCCAATCTGGCAGATCGATATTATCCAGCCCTCAGTTCAGACGAATTTTCTGTAGTTACAGTTGAGTCCGGTGATCTAGTGCTGGCACTTTCTCAATCAGGAGAGACCTATGATACAAAAACCGCCTTGGGATATGCAAAAACATCCGGAGCGCAAACTGCGGCGGTTGTAAATGTGATGGGCTCGGCTATCAGTATGATGGTTGATCAAGTGATTATGCAGGGTTCCGGACCGGAAATATGTGTTGTTTCTACTAAAGCGGCCCTCGCGCAAACTTTCATTATGCTGCGTGTCGCTTTGGAGCTTGGTCTGATGCGTGAGTTTCTATCACAGGATGTTTATAAAAAACACCAGCAGGATTTGGAGTTATTTCCGGAAATGATTCAACAGATTCTCAACGAACAATCCGGATTCGTGCGCAACATAGCACGCTCTACCAGTCATGTGGAACATTGGTTATTTCTCGGCTGCGGTGTTTATTATCCTGTTGCCATGGAATCTGCGCTGAAAATGAAAGAGGTTACTTATCAACATGCGGAAGGAATGCCGGCAGGATTCCTCAAACACGGGACACTGTCTATGGTAGAACCAGCTCTACACTCCTTGTTTTTTGTACCACTGCCGGAACAAAAGGTTCTGCACGACCGTACGCTAATTGCTATGGAGCAAGTAAAAACTCGGGGAGGAACAGTGATTGGAATCATGTTTCAGGGGGATGAGCGTGCATTGGCAGTATGTGATCAGGCAGTGCAATTGCCTCAGATGAGTCCGTTATGTGCCCCACTGGCGCAAATGATAATGGCGCAGATGTTTTCCTACTATGCGGCTTTAGACCTGGGACGTAATATTGATAAACCCAGAAATCTGGCCAAATCTGTAACAGTCGGCTGAATCCTTTCCCCTTCCAATCCAGCATTTCCTTAGCATAAACAATGAACAGTGATCTTCCGGACCTCAAGCCAGATTCTTCCGACGAATCAATTAATATTGAACGGATACAGGGAACGGATGGCATTCGTGGTCCTGTCCGTAGTATAGAAAATAGTACCTCCTCAAGTCCTCTTGTCGCTCTGTTGGATGAAGGTGTAATGACTGAAGAGTTTTTTGAGTTGTATACTTATGCCTATTGTCAGGAACTGCTCGAGGCCAATTTTGCATCTGCACTTGACCTCGTGGTAATCGGTTGGGATCCGCGGGATTTAAGTGGTCGTTTTAATGAATCCGCCGTGCGCGGAATCAGGAAGGCTGGACTGACTGCTGTGGTTGTAGATATTTTACCGACTCCGGCGATATCACTTTATCTGCTACACGTTGGAGCCGCATGTGCTTTTGTCTTAACTGCGTCGCACAATCCTGCAGACCAGAATGGAATCAAAATCTTTTTAGGACATTCCAATCTAAAATTATTTCCGGAAGATGATAAACGCCTGACCCGACGATGTCTCGGCTTAAATTATCAGGATCTGCTGAATGCCCCTTTACTTGGTGAACTCCGTAATGATCAGCATGCTGCCAGGATGTTGTTTTTAGATTTTATGGCGGATAGAAATAATCATTGGTTGAGTGATAATACTTTAACCGGAATTACGATAATTGTTGATGCGGCAAACGGGGCATTTTCTCAGATAATAGCGGAATTACTTAAAAATGTTGCTGCTGATTTTGTTATTACCAACTCTGATCCGGTTCTGGGTATTAACCTGTACTCCGGTGTTGCTGATCTTGAAGGAGTAGAATTTATTTCAGCGGAAGAAATAATGGAAGGTCCATTCGTTGGTTATGAAACATTAGCTCAGATGCTGAACAGCGGTCGTGAACAGCAGGAAAAATTACGAAACAGTTCAGACCTCGTGTTGGGTTTTGTTTTCGATGGTGACGGTGATCGCTGTTTCTTATTGAGTTATGATCCGTTTCAGGACAGGATTTTAGTGTTGGGCGGTGACGTACAGGCATTTATTCAGGCCAAGTATCTTCAGCAAAACAACAATTGCCCACAGCCGCCTTTGTTTGTTAACACTGTCGAAAGTGATCTGGAAGTGGGGCGTGCGGTTCAGCAGGCTGGATTTGAAACGATGCAATGTGCGGTTGGTGACAAATGGATTTTGTGGCAGGCCTGTTTTTGTGACTGGCAGGCCAGGCAGGAATATTATCTGCACAAAATTACTGTTCCGGAGTTCACAACTTTGCTGGATCAGGCAAAATCTGGTCTTGGACAGATGATCAAAAATTCAATGTTTGACGCTTTGTCTGCAACTAGAATTATAATGTCTCTGGAAAACTGGATAAGGGCAAACATGGGTGATGAACTGGTAATAAGCGCCTACAAATACGCATCTCAGCAGCGGAATAATTATTTTACAATCGGCAGTGAAGAGTCCGGACATGTGATTACTTTAGCTAAAATAAGTTCCGGAGACGAAGTCACTTCGGTGTTTATCGGCAATGGCTTCAAATGCGCTTTAAACAGCCTGGCTGCGATTCTGGCTTTGCGTGTACCGAAAAATACAGCTGAGTTCTTTGCATGGTTAAAAAATCCTTATCCTTCAGGATTTCAAAAAAGTTTTCCGGTTTATTATGTTGATAAATCTTTGCTGGATGAAGGCTCTGTGCTGCGCAAAGAGCTGAAAGAAATGTTGTTGTCTGAACTTAAATGGACGAAAATGGAGGTTGAGATTGTGAAACGTGAGGAGGAGCCTGAAATGCTGTTGCTGAGAGTTTTAGAAAATGGACTTCCAGCGGCGGCGGTCTTTGTGAGGAATTCTGGAACAGAGGACAAACTGGCACTCTATCTGCGAGGCAGGGAGGATCTATCCGGACGTCTTGAAGCTCTCGCGGGAAAAATATATCCATTCCTGCTGTCTTCATTTAAAAGCAAAACAAGCTTAATGGCCCAGGCTGAACGAACGGTTTTACTTTGTGTGAAAGATGGGGCAAAACAATTACGCGATTTGAATCTTAAAAATATCGCCAATATCTCAGCGGAGCGTCTCCTGCATGAAATGAGCTCACGTCAAAAACTGATTCGAAAAAATACTGAACTATGGAATATCACTGAATTGGGATTGAACTTCCTGAATAATTCTGAACGTTCAGAAAAAATTTAAATCGCTAATTGAGGGTTAATATGGGTGATCGAAATGTTTAATGAGTTACTTAAAAGTATACGGCCAGGAAAAACACCCCTAAAGGCGAGAGGGCCTGCTAGTCGAAGCTTCAATGTGAACTAAATTTATGTATCTCAAATACTTAGCTGTTTCAAGTTGAGCTAAAACAAGTTTGCCGATATGCAGGGAATCTGCGTTTCCACTTTACGCAATTGGCAACAAGGACGTCGAAAACCGGAAGCACCAGTCAGAGTATTATTACAAATTGCAGATTTGCTTCCTGAAGACTTGTTGGAAACAACAAAATCATAACTCCACTTACATGCACGGCTAGTTCAGAGCAACTACTCTGTTTCATTTTCCCTTCATTCAGTTGAGTTTAGTCCCTTGATTGATATCCATCGATTCTACCCAAGCATAAAGCTGAAGAAGCTTTCAAAATGGCTAGCCATGTTCAAAGCAGAGAACCACAATGCCAAATCAATCCGGATGAGAATAAAATGAAATTAGCTAGCTGGATTACTTGGGGAGAACAATTTAATTAATTCTCCTCTCCAAAAAGAAGAGTTGCCTGCTCTATGGATTTTGACGGAGTTGTGAGGACTATTTCGACGCGCCGGTTTATCTTACGGGCTTTTTTCAGGGCGCTGCCTGAGAGGAAAGAGCCAGTTGAATCGGTGTATTTGGTTTTGGGACGTGTGTCCGCATAACCGGCAATTGAGATTGAGTTTTCCGGATATTTGATACGGTTAATCAGCATACTTGCAATGATAGTCGCCCGTGCGGAACTGAGTGCCCAGTTACTGGGAAACTTTTTGGTGCGCATCGGTACATTGTCCGAGTGACCTTCCACAGTCAGCAAGTCTGATTTATGTTCAGGTATTTTAAGGATTTGGAAAAAAAGCGGAGAGAGGGCTTCATAAGCGCCTTTCTTGAGAACCGCGTCTCCGGAACGAAAGAGGAAATCCTGCGGTAAAGAAACTATACAACTGAGTTTGGTTGAGCGGAGTTCATACTTACTGAACTGAGCCCTATTGGTACTGAGAAATTGTTCCAAGCCTCCGCAATTTTTAGGTTGAGTTGAAAGAGCGTTCAGCAAAACGAAAAAGCAGAATAACAAGGTCATTAAATCCGCAAATGTAGTAATCCATCCACCCTCTGAACTGGCACTTCGACCCATGTTACAACCCCAACCCTTGACCCATTGCAGCCTGTTCTTCAAGCATTACTTTCTTACGCAGCTTGGGAGGAAGATAAATTACCAGGTCCTTGGCAGCAGTTTCAGGAAGCTCCCTGCGTTTTAAATAGAGCAGTCCCTCCCTAATCATTTCCATCAAGAGCACCTGCGACTCCTTAAGTTGAAAGCGCTTGGAAGCGATTGGCAAAAAGATCAGTTGTGAAAGAAGGACCCCATAGAGCGTAGTTATCATCGCAACTGCCATGCCTCCCATCAAGCCCGCTATGTCAGCACCACCTTCTCCGCCAACACTTCCCAGCATCATAATCAGCCCGACAACTGTACCAATCATCCCGAATGCCGGCGCAGCACGTCCCATAAATTCCAGCATGTCTATTTCTTCAAAAGAACGATAGTTGTACATCTCGATTTCAGAACGCACAATTTCCTCAATCATTTCTTCTGTCACCAAATCGACTGCAATAAAATCCTGCAGCCATGTTTGTAGTTCAGTATTTTTTACAGCGCTGATTTCCTCATCAGTTATCAATTCTTTATTGGCCCGTTTTTCACAGAGGCCAATTATCGTGCGATAAACATCAAGAAAATCCTTGTCCGATTTTCCTTTCAAAAATGCCTTGGCGATGAAGACAATCGCACGCATCGCGTCTCCAAAACGAAAGGCAATTAAAGTTGCCGCATAGGATCCACCCAGAACTATAAGCAGAGATTTTAAATCAACAAAGCGGGAAATAGAACCGAGCCATGAACCTTGAAATTCAGCAAAACTAGCCTTCAGCGCTCGTATTTCTTCGATAGAAGCTTGAGATGCTTTTAAGACATCCAGTGCTGTCTTAAACTCATTGAACTGGTACATATAATAATTCGAAAGGTGATCCGGCCAGATTATGCCGAATATAACCAACGATACTCCTATCATCATCCCCAGAAGGGTTCCAATTTTGTCTAACATGAGATCCTTAAAACAAATCGTATAAAATTTATTACTATTTATATCAGTAGTATAAAGTAATTAATAGCCTAAATAAACAGTTACAGCACGAACGATAAAAGCTTGTCCAAGAAATTCATAGTAATAAGCCTTAAACATGATAGGCTAAAGATCTTGAGCCTTAAAAGCAGTCAGCAGATTTTCATATTTCTTCCGAGCATTCTGTCTTAAAAACCTAAGAATTACAATACATTTTCTGAAAATACGGGTCAGCATTCTTCTGAAGCATTTTTAGCACAATGCAGCATGAAACAATTATGACAGAGCAATCACATTTTTTTCAGACATTAGAGAAAAAACAAGGAGCTTCCCTGAGGCAAGCCTCATGGACAGTCGCGCAGCTTAATCCAGGGCCCGTGAATCTGTTGAGTCGGAAAAAACTTGCTGAAAATATGTTGGAACGTATTCTACCTTTGTTTGAGGTAAGTGAAGATTTGAACAGGATTGCAGGACTAAAGCCGCTTTACGAAGGAATAAATCTGCTTGATCCGTATTATTGCCGCAGGGATGAAGCACAGCGTATGCTGGAAAAATGCCTCGGGCTGCGCGATCAGCAGCGAATTCAACTGGCAGGGGCGGTAATGCATTTTATGGATATTGTTAAACAGACAGACCTGAATACACTGCAACTGAAAACAGCTGAAATTCTGACTTTATGGTGGAAAATATTTCCGCAAAATAAAGCTTGGAACGCCTTAAAATGGCTCTGGAATGAAGGAGTATCTGTACCTCACAGTCAAAGCGGATTTCGCGCATGGCGGCGCTTTTCACGAGGAAGCTTAGCAGATCCGGAAAATATTTTGGAAACACATCCTAAAGAGTGGTTGGCGATCTGTGAGGAGCAAAACGACTTTGCGACTGCTTTTGAAGCAGATCGGATGGCCGCTGCATTTTCCGGAGACGGGAGGCATGCCGGTCTGGAGGGCGTTTGCGGGGAGATGCCTGATTGTGAGAATTGTGAGCTAAGCTCGGAATGCCTTTGGTGCGCCGCTGACACTAATTCGGTAAAGATCAAAATAACAGAAAAAATACAGCGGAATTTAATTTCAGCAGTAGATATTCCTGAACTGATGCGCTGGTTGCTGACTTCAAATCCGGAAGAAGACAAAGCATTAGAGCATACGCTTAACCCTGAAATGCCACTCAAGGATTGGAGTAGGAAACGATTGAGAAGACTGGAAATAAAGCAACCACTTGGTTCAGAGCTTGTTTTACGTTTAGAAGCACTGAGGGAACTCTGCAGAAACTACGGGATTGAAAAGCTGAATCCCCAGGATCAATATAGTTCCAGCCGTGATATTTTTAAGCATTTTCATCAACAGTTGTCACGGCAAAAACAGGAGCAGTTTATCATTGTTCTGTTGGACAATAAACATCGCTATTTAGCTGAGGAAGATGTCAGCAAAGGTATTTTAAATAAAAGTCTGGTGCATCCTAGAGAAGTTTTTGCTTTAGCGATTGAACATCGAGCGGCGGCAATGATATGCATTCATAACCATCCATCCGGCGACCCGGAGCCTTCAAAGGAGGATTTACGGATTACGGAACGTCTGGTTGAAGTAGGAAAATTGGTGGGAATTCCTGTGCTGGATCATGTAATTGTAGGTCATGATAGTTATACAAGTTTTGCAGATAAAGGAATACTTTGAAAAAAATTAAAGATCATTATTTTCACAAAGCAAAGCGTGATGGCTACGTCGCCCGTTCTGCATATAAACTTGAAGAAATTGATAAAAAAAATCGACTGCTTCGCAAGGGAAATCTTGTGCTGGATCTTGGTTGCAGTCCAGGCTCCTGGTTACAGTACGCCGCCGGGAAAGTTGGAGAGAAAGGACAGGTATTGGGAGTGGATCTGCAGGCGGTTAAACTTTCACTGCCTAAAAATGTTAAAGTACTGCAGGCTGATATTTTTGAAATGACTGTCAAGGATCTGGAAATAAATGGAGGTATGGTTGACGTGATCCTGAGCGATATGGCTCCAAAAACTACTGGAATTCGCGATACGGATGCCCAGCGTTCCTTTGCAATAAATCAGCAAGTTCTTGAGTTGTCCTTTGACTTGCTGCGTCATCATGGAGCTCTACTGGTAAAAGCTTTTCAGGGTGCACCATTGGAGCAATTACGCCGTGAATTCAGCAACTCATTCGCCCAGGTTAAGTTATGTAAACCAAAAAGCTCACGTTCCGAAAGTGTAGAAATATTCCTACTTGGATTAAGTAAAAAGTGAGCTTCCCGCAAATTGCCTGAAATCCATCACACAGCCGACTCAGTAATCCGCGAATGAAAAATATCATAAGCTGCTCTAGTGTGGTGCTTTTCAAATTCATGAATTAAAGTTAATAATATTATTGTATTAATCTAGAATTGTTTTCTTGTTGCGTTATTAATGAGACTGTCTTAAGGACTTTATGCTTACACAGCAAAAGTTAACACGCAAAAATAAATATAAATAATGTTAAAGGTTTTACAATAATTGCCGATTTAAAACACATGAGTAATCTCTGGATAAGATTCGGAGACATTTGTTTAGATTACACCAAACCTGCTCCAGTTAAACTTAAAGTCTTTCGGCGGCAATGAAAATAAGACAAAACCCAACAGCTTTAAACACATTGAGACATGCGTCCAATTACTTCAGCAAGGTGAAGGACGGCATTGAGCGGCTTAGTTCCGGAGTCAAGATAAACAAAGGTGCCGATGGACCTGCCTCACTGATTGCCTCAGAGAGACTGCGTGGAAATATTGCGGGACTCAAACAGGTTTACAGCAATGTTTCAACTTCTGTTTCCCTCATGCAAACCGCGGAAGCGGCATTGAATGAAGTCAGTAATATGCTGATTAAGATCAAACAATTGACCGTACATGCTATGAATGAAGCAACTAACAGCTCTGACATGGTGGCTGCAGATCAGCAGGAAATTGAAAATCTTTTGAGTTCAATTGAACGAATTGCGCAGAATACAGAGTTTGGAGGCAAAAGACTGCTTGACGGCAGTATGGGTGCAAACGGTACTGCGGTGGGAGAATCGCTGAGCTTTGTCTCTGCCGAAGCAACAGCGTCTTCTTCACCGGAACAAGGTTGGGAAGTTGATATTCAGCAAATTGCAACACGAGCCAACACGAAAGGTACTGTCGCCATTGATACCAACAACATCCGAAACGGCCTGCAAATACTGCTGAATGAAGGTGGAAGGACCATGTCTTTGAATACCACAGAGGGCCAGTTGGGACGTGACATTGAGCAAATGCTCAAGGATGTGGAGCAGTTTCCTTTACGCTTTCCCGCCGAGGAAATGGCTTCACAAATCCGCGGAATGGTCGTTTATGCCTTAAATCAGGGAATTGCGGAAAATGGCTTAAAGCTTCAGATCATGCAGACTCCGGAGAATACCTTACAAGTCCAACACAATAATTTTGGAGATTCCAGTACATTTTCTGTGACAAGCTCAGTTGGGGGAATCCTATCCGCAGAAGCGAATATTGCTCAAAGCGCGGAACTCGGAAAAAATATAGAAGGTACAATCAACAATCAGCTTGCATTGGGTGAGGGTCAGTATTTGACAACTATACAGGGTATGGAAGCAGCCGGTGTTACTGTAAAGTATGAAAAAGAAATAGGCTATCATGAAATTCCAGTTTTTGATGACGCCGGTCTCAGGACAGGGACACAGTTTATTAAACAAAAAAACGAAGACATTGTCGGCGGAGCAAACAATCCAAAAAAAGAAGGTTATGTCCACGTTTCACAGCTGTCAAAAGAATTTCAAGTAGGAGTCGATAAACAGTCAAACTCTGCATTCTCATTTGCAAATGTTCGCACAAGTCTCATGGGTAAAGGCATTAAGAATAAAAGTGGATTTCTAAGTCTTGCGGACATTGACGTAAAAACCGCACAGGGTGCAAGAGACGCTGCAAAAATCGTTGGGCAGGTAATTGATCAAATCTCGGTCTACCGTGGTGAATTGGGCTCATTTCAAAAGAATACACTTGAAAGTAACCTCAACAGTCTGAAAGTAGCGGAAGAAAATATCACTCAGGCGGAGTCCACTCTGCGTGATTCAGATATGGCCGCTGAAATGTCGAATCTTACAAAAGACCAAATCATGCTGGAAGCAAGTACTGCGATGATTGCCCAGGCCAATCAAGTTCCAAAAACTGTGCTGGGTTTAATCCAAAACAGCTCATAGACTGAAAGTCGTTTTAATTTTTAAGTGCAGGCAACTGAGTTCCACCGCTTCCCCAATCCTCCATTTTATCTTCAAGATTTCTAGTTGTTAATCTCCAAATAAACTTGCCGTTTACTTGACTTAGAAGCTAGAATTACGATAATTAAGAAATATATATCGTCATTCAGGCAACCTAAAAAGCACGGGCATTACTGCCACTTTGACAGCACATAATGAACTCAACATAAATGGAAACTCCGCAAAAGCCGCTGCAACTGTCTTTGGAATTGAGAGGAATTACTAAAAATTATCCTGGGATTGTTGCTAATGATTCAGTTGATTTTGACTTGCGTGAGGGAGAGATTCACACCATTCTTGGCGAAAACGGTGCAGGTAAATCAACCTTGATGAGCATGATCGCAGGTCTTTTTCCCGCGGATGAAGGCGAGATGCGTGTTTTTGGTGAAAAGGTAAATTTCACCAATCCGCGGCAGGCGATTGAAAAAAGTATCGGTATGGTTTTTCAACATTTTATGCTAGTAAAGAACCATACAGTTGCAGAAAATATCATCCTCGGTCTGCCTAGTGTTGTGAAACTTAATTTGAAAGAAGTCCATCAACAAATCAGGGAAATCAGTGAGCGTTATGATTTGTTTGTTGATCCGGAAAAGAAAATTCAGGAACTCTCTGTAGGCGAGCAGCAACGTGTTGAAATTGTAAAAGTGCTTTTCAGAGGGGCCCGGATCTTGATTCTGGATGAACCAACCGCAGTTTTAACTCCGCAGGAATCGGAAGCACTGTATGAAATCATGCAGCGCATGACGAAGGAAAAACATTCTATCATTTTTATCACTCATAAAATGAAAGAAGTGATGGCGCTTTCCCACAGGATTACAGTTTTGAGCCGTGGCAAAGTGATGGGGACTTTAAAGAAAGAAGAGACCAATCCGCAAAAACTTGCCGACTTGATGATTGGT